>ERZ772855.4026-NODE-4026-length-10538-cov-2.784222_pt1 | contig 10538 bp, 5 predicted proteins | sample MGYA00511900_ERZ772855 | MGnify/ENA primary metagenome ERZ772855 (study PRJEB29015, sample SAMEA2737701) | human gut metagenome | biome: human gut; feature: human-associated habitat; material: faeces | place: China | collected 2012 ...
GAGAATTACCAATTGGAAAAACAGCTACAATTAAATCGGTCGGAGGAGAGGGTGCGCTTCGGCAGCACTTTCTGGATATGGGACTGATTCCGCAGGGCGACGTGACGATGGTGAAATATGCGCCCATGGGCGATCCGATGGAGCTGCGGATTCACAGCTATGAACTGACGCTGCGCCTGGCAGATGCGGAGAAAATTGAAATAGAGAATGTGCGGGACGTCTGTCCTGAGACTTCCCGGCAGATGGGGAAGCCGATTCCGCATCCGGGTCTGGGAGAAGAGGGAAAATATCACGATAAGGAAAAGGAAGATCCGCTGCCGGATCAGGAGGTGCTGACGTTTGCCCTTGCCGGCAACCAGAACTGCGGAAAAACGACACTTTTTAATCAGCTGACCGGCTCAAATCAGCATGTCGGAAACTTTCCGGGTGTTACGGTAGACCGAAAGGACGGTCAGATCCGTGGACAGGAAAATACGCTGGTAACGGATCTGCCGGGCATTTATTCGCTGTCGCCCTATACCTCGGAAGAAATCGTGACCCGTGACCTGCTTTTACGCAGCAAACCTGATATCATCATCAACGTTATCGACGCTACCAATATTGAACGCAGTCTCTATCTTTCCCTGCAGCTCATCGAACTCAACACCCCGATGATCATGGCCCTGAATATGATGGATGAACTTACGGCCAGCGGCGGTTCTATCAATATCAAAAAAATAGAAGACCGCCTTACCGTACCGGTCGTCCCAATCACAGCCAATTCAGGTGCCGGCGTTGACGAACTGCTTTCACGCGCCCTGAAAACCGCTCATGATAAAAAAATGCCTGAACGACTCGACTTTTGTTCAGGCGTCACTCATATGGCGATTCATTCTATCGCCCACCTGATCGAAGCCAAAGTCCGCAGCAAAGGACTGCCGTTGCGATTTTCGGCAACAAAACTCATTGAAGGCGATGAACCATTGGTAAAAGAGCTTGAACTGACAGCCAACGAGCTGGATATTATTGACCATGTCACCAAAGACTTGGAAATAGCTTTAGATACAGATAAAGAAGCGGCGCTGGCCGATATGCGTTACACTTATATTGAAGAATTATGTTCCTACGCCGTACATAAACCACAGGAAACAATTGCTCAGATGAGGTCAGTCAAAATCGACCATTATCTGACCCATAAATATTTTGCAATACCTATTTTCCTGCTGACTATCTTCACCATTTTTTGGCTCACCTTCGATGTTATCGGCGCCGCATTAAGCGACTGGCTCGAAATCGGCATCCGTTCCATTACTGAAGCCGCCGATCTGGGTCTTACTGCAATCGGCCTCAGTGCTCCTATCCATTCCCTCATTATTGACGGTATTTTTACAGGTGTAGGCAGCGTCCTTTCCTTCCTGCCAACTATTGTTACACTTTTTTTCTTTCTATCCATGCTTGAAGACAGTGGTTATATGGCCCGGATTGCCTTTGTTATGGACAAACTGCTGAGAAAAATTGGCCTATCCGGTTCTTCATTCGTTCCTATGCTGATAGGATTCGGCTGCAGCGTCCCGGCCATTATGGCCACACGTACCCTTGCCAGCGAACGTGACCGCAAAATGACCATGATTCTCACACCATTTATGTCCTGCAGTGCTAAACTGCCAATCTACGGTGTTTTTATATCAGCCTTTTTTGCCGATAACAAAGCCGCGGTTATGATGTTCCTGTATTTATTGGGAATCTTCATTGCAATCGCTTCAGGACTGCTTTTAAAAACCTTTGTTTATAACGGTCAGCCCGTTCCTTTTGTTATGGAGCTGCCCGCCTATCGTCTGCCAACAGCCCGCAATATCATGCTGCATATGTGGAGCAAGGCCAAAGACTTCTTATACAAAGCCTTTACTGTTATCTTCGTTGCCAGCATCGTCATCTGGCTGCTGCAAAGCTTTGACACCAGATTCTATATGGTAGACAATCCCGAAAACAGTATGCTGGCCGGTATAGGCAGTTTTATTGCACCATTCTTTGCTCCGCTTGGATTCGGCGACTGGCGTGCTGCAACGGCACTTGTTACCGGTCTAACAGCCAAAGAAGTTGTCATCAGCACTCTATCTGTCCTGATGGGAGGAGACGGCGATATACCCGGTACAGCGCTGCAAAGTATCTTTACACCGCTGACTGCTCTAAGCTTCCTAACTTTTTCTCTGCTTTATCCCCCTTGCATAGCAGCTCTCGCCGCAATCAGACGCGAAATGAATTCTACGGTGGAGACATTTTATATCATGTCCTACCAGATAATCACCTCCTGGATCGTCGCTTTCATTGTCTATAATCTTGGTAAAATACTTGGATTTAAATAAAAAAGATCCAGCTTCTTAAAAGGAGCTGGATCTTTTTTATTATCTAACACTTACTCTGTTTAAAACAACTATAGCTGCAATAATATTTGTGCTTACGTCCTGCATAAACGGCATATTCCTAATAAATACAACTAAAGGAACCGTTTCATTACTGAATTTTTCTCTGAAAACTTCCGCATCGTTTCTCAGTTACGTTTTTATAAACAAAGCCAGGGCCGTTATTAAATAACAGCCCTGGCTCGGGGAATATTTCCAAACAGAACAGAGGGTTGCAATGTTCTGCCGAAAAGCAGATATTATTTTAACAAATTGTTAGAAAGTCCAGCGTGCACCAACATTCCAGCTCCAATCTTTTTTGAAATCGCCGCCGGCACTGCGTTCAAAGTCCAGATAAACATGATTATTCGTGCCTGTCTGGATAGCCGCTCCAATACCATACTCAAACCATGTATCTTTAAAACTGCGGTCTATCTTTATCCGGCTGCCGCTGTTATCAGCCATCGCAGCGTGGTAACCGCCGCCGAATTCATGCAGCAGATTGGCTTTTAAATAAATATTCGTTTTCTCATCGATATCCTTGCCCAAGTTAAAACCTATGCGCCCTAAAGCACTGCGAATTCCGCCCTGGCGTACTGCTATGCCATTACTGGTAGTATAGTTATCACCGCCTAAATAACCAATGGTCAGCTGCCCCTGTGGTTCTATATACCAACCTTTATCATCAATCATTTTCTTACGGCCATATTCACTGCTCAACGAAATACCGACATTGTGCATATCACCGCGTATTTTTTTACCGTTTTCATCAAACATTTTAAAATTGGTATCAATATGGTGGAACCTTAATACTACATCCAGATAATGTCCTTTATTACCCATTTCAGTAACATAAAAATTCATAGCCCGACTGTGATTATCACCACTGCCGCGGGAGTAACTGGCATCACCATCAGCATAGCTAATAGATACACCGCCGTACCGCGTATAATTTTGCTTTTCCTTCATTACTTCATCGTAGCCTAATTCATAATGAGTATATTTATTTTTGAAGCCAAAATTACCGCTGCGCCCTATTTTTGCGCCCTTGACCCTGAGCCAAACACCTTTTTCATCCACGCCATTATGACGTAAGTCTCCCAACCTTTTCATCAACTGATCATGATCAAGCCATGTATAATAAGCTAAGGATCCGGCTGATACCGCACCATCTACACCCGGTGTCGGCTTTTCTTCAGGATCAACGGTCGTCACAGCTTTTAAATACCAGTCAGTAGTATAATTAGAGTCATACGTATTATCTTTTTTATCCAGCTCGTAACGCTGATAGTACAGTGTACCTTCTCCATCAACTGCAGTAAATATCCCGTTATTGTTTTTTACGCTTGCCAGTACCGTATTTTCAGCCTCTGTACCTGTATAAAGACCGGTGATTTCATTTAAGGCGATCGCATGCGTACCATCAAAAGTATCGGTCACATAAATACGATCGCTGTTATTGACATTGGTCGTTCCATCAATATCCAAAACAAAATAACCGCCATTACCACTGAGATTTTCAGTAGTGAGACTGCTGAACGCACCTCCGTCTTTCGTCATATCCACTACTGATTTATTGTTAGTAAAATTTGTCAGTGAAGACGATCCTGTCATACGCCACATGCTGTCGGTCATATCAAGGTCTATAATGCCGGAATTTTCTGTTTCCGACTTACCTGTGAACAGCGAGTTCGCCGCCATAAACAGTTCTATACTGCCGCTGTTATCAGCAAGCATATTACCAAGAACAGTAAATCTGCTGTCAGCGGTAATCCCTTCTATTTTCCCACTCTTATCAGCATAAACAGCATAACTGTCCGGATCTGCTGCACTGATATCAGCTCCGCCGTTAAATTTGATACTGCCGTCGGCAGAGTCGGCATAGGCAGCATGAGAACCTGTTCCCTGTGCACTGAGCCGTAATCCGTCTCCTGTTTCAATAACACCACGGGAGGCATAAATACCATGTGAGCCACTGCCTTTAGTAGTTACGCTAATATCATCACCTAAAGAAATCTCCGCATCCAGCATATCGGTATAAACACCATGTGACTGATTCCCTTGAGTATAAACGGTAGAATCACTACCAACCTTCACTTGGGCTGCTTTTTCTTCACTGCCTTTAGATGATGCGGCAGCATATACTTCGATGCCGTGTGCCTTATCACCAGATGTTGTAAGGTAGTTGCGTCCATTCAATGTTGTCGTACTTGCACCATCCACTTTAACTGCCGACGCCGCGGCACCAGCAGTAAAAATATTAACATGCGATTCAGCATTTACAACAGCTTTATTATTATAAATACCATGGGCATTATCTTTAGCTGTAGTAATAACAGCCAGTGCCTCTGTGCCGTCACTGTAATGATTAAGATTAACCTGTCCGCTAAGCGCATGAATTGCCGTTGCGTCCTGCCCTGTAGTATCTATAAACAGGTTACCGTGGAAATTTGTAGTGCCGGCTTTATTATAAACGCCATGCGCTCCTATATCACTACCGCTTCCTCGTCCCCATTTTCCGCTGTCACCGGCAGTAGTTATTTTAGTACTACCAAAAAATTCTGTAGTACCGCCTGCCAGTTCAGTTACTACTGCAGCGCTGCCAGCTCCGGTTGTATTGATCTGAGTGTTACCGGTAAGCTTAACATGTGCGCCGGTAGTTGGAGTAACGCCATAGGGGGTAGCGCCGTTCCAAATGCCGAATGCTGGCACATAACGATCTATATATGCCACATCACCGCTTAAATTGATAACCGTATTACCATTGAATTCAACCGTACCATTGATAGCACGTAATCCAGAACCACCGGCACCGACCATATTTATATTTGTATCGCCGTTGATAACAGTGCTGCCATGATCGTGACGAATAGCATAGGCTTCTGTCGCAGAAGCCGAATCCGAGAAATTTGTATTACCATTAATAGTTATCTGAGAATTTGTAGCTGAAGCTCCTGTCCAAATGCCGTAGCCGCGATTATAGCCATTGTTTTCAAAATTGATATTATCCGCATTTATAACAACGTTCTGATTATTGTTGGCAACATAGATCCCAGCTACTTCATCATATTTAGTACTTTGCCCGCCAGCAGCATCCAAAGCCATGGTAACGTTATAACCTGCTTTGTCTATTAGGAGGCTGGCACCATCGTTATGCAGTCTGACTGCATTGGTATGTGCATAAGAATTATCATTATAAGTGCGAATTTCTACATGTCCGTCACCGTCAATAATAATAGCTTCATCGGTACGTATACTTAAAGCACTGCCATGGGCACCAGTCTGATTATCGGCATCATTGATAACTTTAACTGTACCTGTGATACGGCTGCCGCCAGTAATATTGACATATTCTGTATTCGTTTCCAGACCTGACGGCATATCCCCATTGATGACTTTTTCACTGGCAACAGCCGCTACTGCAGTACTAGCAATGCCTATACTGCAAAAGAAACCGGCAGCCAGCAATGAATACATTACTTTTTTCTGCAATAAATCTTGTTTTTTGTTGTTAAACTGTGTTTTTTTCATAACCCTCTCACCTTTCTTGAAATAAAAGTTGCAACATATAAAAAAATTTCCCCAAATTTTTTGCTGCCATTGTAAATTTTTCAGTTATTTACTGTAACAAACTTTGTTTTTTATTCTTGATATTTTAAATTATTCTCTTTTTTGTAATTTATTAACCTTTATATTTAATATTATGTTTATAAGTTATTTTTGATATAATATCACATTCGTCCCCCCCACAAGACATTTTTACTTTTGCTGTATATTTTAGTTTGAGAAGTCTTGCAAAAACTACTTTTACTAAAAAAAGCTGCCGATTTCACCGGCAGCTTGGATAAACGATATCATTTAAAATATAAAAAAGCGCAATGTTATAAACATTCCGCTTTTAGCTTATTCTCAATCATGTAGGTATGGTGCTTCATAATCCGAAGGTAACCAGAAAAGCCTGATCGGCAAATTTGATGCACCAGGCGGTGACCAAGTGAAGCGACCTTCACTATTTGGTTCAAGCCTGGCTATGCAAAATCCTTCTTCTCCTAAACGGCCAAAGGCTGGGCTCTCTGGAATATTAATGATTTTCCTTTGGCCGCCCTGCTCTAAAACCCCTACGCCAGCGAACATCCCACCCCAGGGATTGAGCCAAAGTTCATAGGGTTTATCGCCTTTTAATTTATAATCAATATTATAAATTACCCCGTAATTACCATAATTTTCAGCAGGCAGGCCGGTAGTTGCATCAGTACCGCGCAGATATTCACCAGTCTGGCTGTCTGCCAAAAGCAGAGCATAACTGGCGCCGGCTTCAGTATCAATAGAATGCTGAAGTTTATAGTTTAGATCAGCTTTGACAAAAGTACCACGCAGCGGATGCTCATCAATCGGCAGCTGTTTGGCCAAAGCAGAAAAAAGTTCAATATCTGTTTTCGGATCGCACATCAACACTGTTACTTCAACCGGTCGGTCACTAAAAAAGTCGATAGTACCGGTCAACAATTGATCGGTGGGCAACAACATTCCTTCGCCACTTAAAAGCTCCAGCGTTTTACCAAAGCCAAGCGTACTGTTTTTTGATTTTTGTTCCTCGAAATAATATTCCTGAGATTTTTTGCCAACCGCCTGGTAGTCATGACTGGGACCGTCTATACCACTGCGTGTCACTGCAAAATTTACAGGTCGCAGCCCGTTATTTTTAACAATGATCGCAAGCTTCTTCAATTTACTTGTACCATTGACATGATGAAAAAACAACCGACCTTCACCTTGCAGTGTGTCACGATATAAAATACCAGTCTCATAAACCATTTCCGGACTGTCAGAAAACAGTAACTTCGGGCCCTCAGCTTTCACCTTAGCCCGCAGTTCCTGATAATCAGGAACGCCCTGTTCAGGCCAGACAGCCTGAGTAAAACCTGTCACAGGAACATTTACAAGAAAGCCGCACATACATGCGGCTAAAAGATTTCCTAAAAAATTTTTCATAAGTATAAATTTCCCCAGCAGTTATCACAAACTGTTTTTATAGTCTTGCAAAAATTTTTCCAGACCTTTATCTGTAAGCGGATGCAGCAGCATTTGTTCCAGCACATTGGTAGGAATTGTTGCAATCTGCGCACCTGCCAGCATAACATGGTCAAGATTGCGGATACTGGCCGCAATGATTTCTGTCTTCAAGCCATACTGCTTAAATATTTTCACCATATTGGCAACAAGCTGTACGCCGTCTTCACCAATATCATCTAATCGGCCAATAAAAGGACTGACATAAGAGGCTCCGGCATTGGCAGCCAGGATTGCCTGCGACAAGCTGAAAACCAGTGTGACATTAGTTTTGATACCTTCGGCACTAAGTATTCTTACTGCTTTTAAGCCTTCGGCAATACATGGTATCTTAACAACAATATTATCGGCTATCTGGGCAAGCTGACGCGCTTCACGCACCATACCAGCACATTCGGTGCTGATTACTTCAGCACTGACAGGACCCGTTACCAATTTGCAGATTTCAGGAATTACTTCAGCCTGTGTACGACCGCTCTTAGCAATCAAGCTGGGATTAGTAGTAACACCATAAACGATACCCAACTCCGCCATACCGACAATTTCATCGACATCAGCGGTATCCATAAAAATTTTCATCAATGAACCCTCTTTCCCATCGAAACTGTACTATTTAAGGTAATACAATTACCTTGGTAGCATTGGTCTGACCTGGCAGGCTCATGGTCATGATACTGTACCATGCCATGATACGGTCACCTTCTTTGATATTCTGATAATCTTCATAAACATCTTTGCTGACCGTTACGATGATATCGCGGTTTGAATTAAGCAAACGCACAGATTCTCCGTTTTCACTTGGAGTAACTTTTTCAACATGCATATACTTACCTTGTTTTTCATTGTTTTTCCCAAAAACAATAGCAAATCCTTCCGCTTGAGGCGGATAGCTGCGGGTCATTTTACTGGAATAATAAGCTGTTACTTTACGGCCTTTTTTCAGGGCGCGATCACCTTTCAGATCTCCGTCTTTACCATCGATAAGCAATGTCTTATCAGTTACGATAACTGTGGCTACAGGATAATTGCCATCGCCTTTTACTGTCACTTTATCACCGTCAACAGCAATTATTTCACCGGTAGTGGCCATCACGTCACGTACCGGACTAGGATAAATTTTTTCCGGCTCTGTCGCACTGACGATCCCTAATCCCAGTGTAAATAAGCAAACTAAAGTTAAAATAAATGTGCGTTGTAATTTCATGATCACAACTCCTCTCATAGGTTCGTACTTTTTATATTATAGCAAACCTTTGTGACAAATGCGTGTTATTTTAATAACTTAATCACGATAAAAATCTTACCTATACTAAAAGAGCCCGCTATGCGAGCCCTTTCTTATTTGTTAGTATAGGCAATAGCAAGCTCCGTAAGCATGGCCACCGCTTTATAAAGGCACTTTTCATCAAAATCAAAGCAGCTGTTATGATGTCCGGCTGCAATTTCAGTACCATACATCAGGTAAGCTGCACGTCCGCCGTTCTGCTGTACTCTTTCCATAAAATAAGAACAATCTTCACTGCCACCTAAATCCATATAATCAACGACTTGACCATACTGTCCACAAGCTTCAGCAAGCGCCTTGATTTCGGCTCCCAATTCATGGTCAGCCACACAGGCTGGCGCACCTCCCGCTTCACTTACAGTTACGTCGACATTATACATATCGGCAGAAGCTTTGATCATACGACGGGCTTCAGTTACCATAAATTCGTTAATTTCTGTATTGGCACCGCGAGTTTCCATCTTTATAAGCCCGACATCAGGAAGAACATTACGTCCGGTTCCAGCCTGCAAGACACCTACATTAATCCTGGATGCCCCCTGCCCATGACGGGAAATAGAGTGCAGCGCAATACATGATGCAGCAGCTGCTAAAAGGGCATTCCGTCCTCTTTCAGGCGCTGCACCAGCATGGCTTGATTCACCTTTGAAACTGGCATCCAGCTTTGTAGTTGCCAGAAAACCTCCTGTCAGGCAGACCAGAGAATCAGATTTTGTGGCTTTGAAGCCGATATGCCCGCCGAACATATAATCGACATCATCGACAATACCTTTGGCTACCATAGCGCGAGCACCACGTACACCTTCTTCAGCAGGCTGAAAAATAAGTTTAATCGTACCTGCCATTTCTTCCTTATATTCCGATATCAGTTTGGCCAAACCCAATCCAATAGTAACATGGCCGTCATGTCCACAAGCATGCATTTCTTTTGCATGTAATGACTGAAAGCCGCTTTCTAAAGGCCGGTGATCAGCAGTATCACACTCTTCGACATCATTACAGTCCATGTCGAAACGAAAAGCTACTATTTTACCAGGTCGGGAAAATTTCATCACACCCACGACACCGGTTTTACCACCCCGCATCTTTTCAACTAAGTCTGCATCGGCACCTTCACTGACAGCACGTACCATAGCCTGTTCCAGCACTTCTGTTACGGGCAGCCCCATCATTTCCTCTTCAACCAAGGCATCATCGCCCATATAAACTTCATACCCCAGAGCCTGTAGCTCCTTAATTACTATTGAAGCCGTTCTGAATTCCGTCCAGCCAGTTTCCGGATGACGGTGTAGATCACGACGGCGTTCGACTAATTCGGTCTGCAGCGCTTCTGCTTCCTGCCAGATTTTTTGCATACTTTCATGTCCCCTCTTTCAAAAATCTAAAAAAGTACCAGTTGATCGCTGTCAATAGGCATCAAAGCATCGGCCGGTGTTTGTTTTCTGTTTTTATCTGTTACCCATTTGCCACAACCAGGGCAGCTCATACTAGCTGTCCGGACAGCCCAGGCCAGATGTTTGCCGCACTTAGGGCAAATAAATTCGACCTGCATTATTTCGCTTGCTTTGCGCTTTTCCATGGCTATTGCTTCGCACCTTTCATTTGTACTCTTTGGTTTATTATACTATACTGCGCCGAACTTTGCAGGCATTTTTATCAGTAACATACATAGACAAATACTGAAAAATGGGCTATTCTATAAATAAGATGATTGTAGAAATAAAAAAGCGAGGTAATATCATGGCTGGGTTAGCAAAAGAATTTGAACAGCTTGGTTGCTGGGAATCGGCAACAGAGGAAGAAAA
>ERZ772855.4027-NODE-4027-length-10535-cov-4.599332_pt1 | contig 10535 bp, 7 predicted proteins | sample MGYA00511900_ERZ772855 | MGnify/ENA primary metagenome ERZ772855 (study PRJEB29015, sample SAMEA2737701) | human gut metagenome | biome: human gut; feature: human-associated habitat; material: faeces | place: China | collected 2012 ...
TCGGTCACATACGTCAAACCGCGTCCGGCAAGCCACTCCAAGATATCCTCACGGCTCACGGCAAGCAAAGGGCGCACCACGAAACCGTTCCTCGGACGAATCCCGCTCATTCCCCTGATGCCGGTCCCACGTACCAGATTCATCAAAAGCGTTTCCACACTGTCGTCACGATGATGAGCCACAGCGACAGCCTGCGCCCCGGTTGCAGCCCGTTGCTCTTCGAACCAGCCATAGCGCAACTCGCGGGCAGCCATTTCAATGGAGAGATGCCGGTCGGCTGCATATTTTCGGGTATCGAAGTCCGTCATCAGGAAAGGGACATCCAGTTTTCGGGCATACTCCCTTACAAACTGTTCGTCACGCAGGGATTCGTCTCCCCGCAAATGAAAATTACAATGCGCCGCAATACAGGAATAGCCCGACTCCACCAAAATGGTGAGTAGGGCTATTGAATCTGCTCCGCCACTTACACCGACCAGAACCGGACGGTTTTCCGTAAGCAACCGATATTTCTCTATATATGCACGGACAACGTCGCGCATCCGATTATTCTTCTATGCCTGCCAATTCAGGGTCGATCATGATACGACCACAGTATTCGCAAACGATCACTTTCTTACGCAACTTGATATCCAACTGTTTCTGGGGCGGAATCTTGTTGAAGCAACCACCGCAGGCATCACGCTGTACATATACGACAGCCAAGCCGTTACGTGCCCCCTTGCGGATACGTTTGAAAGCAGTCAAGAGGCGCGGTTCGATATTCGCCTCCAGTTTCTTTGCTTTTTCGCGCAGTTTCTCTTCGTCCTGCTTGGTTTCGGAAATGATCTGTTCCAGTTCACCCTGCTTTTGAACCAAATCAGCCTTACGGCCTTCCAGTCTTTCGGACAGTTCGGCGATCTCTTCCTTCTTACGGTTGATCGCTTCACCGAATTCACGAATCTTCTTTTCAGAGAACTCGATTTCAAGTCCCTGGAATTCTATTTCTTTTGACAAGTTGTCGAACTCACGGTTGTTACGCACGTTATCCAACTGCGCTTTATATTTTTCAATCAGACCGGTTGACTCCGTAATCTTATGTTTCTGTTCTACAACAGCATTCTCAAAATCTTTAATTTCTGACTGATAGTTCTGAAGACGTGTTTCCAGACCAGCGATCTCATCTTCCAGGTCCTGTACTTCCAAGGGAAGTTCGCCGCGAAGTGTCTTGATCTTATCAATTTCAGTCATCATCGTCTGAAGCTGATACAGCGTAGAAAGCTTTTCTTCAACTGTAATCTCTTTTTCAGCTGATTGTTTATCTGTAGCCATTCTATAAATATTTTACCGGGTTTGAATTAACATTCGAAAAATGTACCGCAAAGGTAGGGAATTTTTTCGATATTATGTTATAAAAGATATCTTTTGTACAGACTTCACTTTCATAATGACCAATAACCGCCAGCAGAATCCGGTCTTCCACATCGTAAAAGTCATTATATTTAGCCTCTCCCGTAATGAAAACGTCCGCACCGTAACTGATTGCGTCTTTGATCAGGAAAGCGCCGCTCCCCCCGCATAAAGCGACTTCGCGTATCGGCTTGCCGGTCAGGGCGGAATGCTTCACGCACCCCACCTGGAACAGTTCCTTGATCCGTTGCAGGAAGCCCAATTCACTCTCTTCTTCGGGCAACTCTCCGACTACCCCCGAACCGACCTGGTTCCAGGCATTATCCAATGGATAGAAATCGAATACCGGTTCTTCATAAGGATGGACGGAAAGCAACGCACGCGTCACCGTCGACTTACGGAAAGCGGGCAATATCGTTTCGATACGGATTTCCGGCTCCACATGCAACTCGCCTATTTCGCCACAGAACGGGTTCGTCCCTTCGCCGGCACGGAAAGTCCCGCTCCCCGGCAGGCTGAAGCTACAGGAATCATAGCCGCCTATCGCTCCGGCTCCCGCATTGAACAAGGTCGTCCTCACCAAATCGGCATAGGCCTCCGGCACGAAAGTGACCAGCTTCAGCAAAGCACCTTTCTGGGGGCTCAGGACACGGACATTTTCCAGCCCGATCAGTTCCGCCAGACGGAAGTTCACGCCTCCCGCCGCATTATCGAGATTGGTATGGGCGGCATAGATCACCAAGTCATACTTGCAGGCCTTCATCATGCACCGCTCGATATAGGTCGAACCGGTCAGGGATTTGAAGGCTTTAAAGGCCAAAGGATGATGAGAGACAATCAGATTACACCCCATCTCTATCGCCTCGTCCACCACCTCTTCGGTGACGTCGAGGCAAAGAAGTGCACCGATAGCCGGCTGATTCACATCGCCTACCTGCACACCTGCATTGTCAAAGCTCTCCTGCAATGGCAACGGAGCGTATTGTTCGATTTCTTTCAGTATATCCTTAACCCTTAACATAATCAATAATTTATAAATAAATCAATTTGCCAATAGGCCAGTGAACCATTCACCAGCATACCGGCAAATCGACCTATCGGTATATTACTCCTTAATATCTACTTTCAGGCATAATTCTTCCAACTGCGAATCATCCAGTTGTCCGGGCGCATCCAGCATGACATCGCGACCGGAGTTGTTTTTCGGGAACGCGATACAGTCACGGATAGAATCGAGGCCGGCAAACAAAGAGACCCAACGGTCCAGACCGTAAGCCAGACCACCGTGAGGAGGCGCACCATATTTGAAGGCATTCATCAGGAAGCCGAAACGCTCCTGTGCCTTTTCTTCGGTGAAGCCCAGCAACTGGAACATCTTATCCTGCAACTTGCTGTCGTGGATACGGATGGAACCGCCACCCACTTCGACACCATTGATCACCATGTCGTATGCATTCGCACGGACGGCTCCCGTATCGCTGTCCAGCAAAGGAATATCTTCGGGTTTGGGAGAAGTAAACGGATGGTGCATTGCATAGAAGCGCTGGTCTTCTTCGCTCCACTCGAACAGCGGGAAGTCGATCACCCACAGGCAGGCGAACTTGTTCTTGTCACGCAAGCCCAACTGACCGGCCACTTCCAGACGCAATTCGCAAAGTTGTTTGCGCGTCTTCATCGCATCGTCGCCGGAAAGGATCAGAATCAAGTCGCCCGGTTTTGCACCGAAAGCCTCTTTCATCTGCTGCAATACTTCTTGGGTATAGAATTTATCCACGCTCGACTTCACATTGCCGTCTGCCTCCACACGGGCATATACCATGCCCTTTGCACCGATCTGCGGACGTTTCACAAACTCGGTCAGCGCATCCAGCTGCTTGCGCGTATAAGAAGCCGCCCCTTCCGCACAGATACCGCCGACATAAGCAGCATTATCGAATACGGAGAAACCGTGTCCCTTCATGATGTCCATCAGTTCGACGAACTTCATATCGAAACGCAGGTCCGGCTTGTCGCTTCCGTAATATTTCATGGCATCGTGCCAACTGATACGCGGGAAAGCTTCTTTTATATCGATGCCCCGGATCACCTTGAACAGATGCTTGGCCATTCCTTCGAAAATGTTCAGCACGTCTTCCTGTTCCACAAAGCTCATTTCGCAGTCGATCTGTGTAAATTCGGGCTGGCGGTCCGCACGCAGGTCTTCGTCACGGAAACATTTCACGATCTGGAAATAACGGTCGAAACCGGAAACCATCAACAACTGCTTCAACGTCTGCGGAGACTGAGGCAAAGCGTAGAACTGTCCGGGATTCATACGGGAAGGCACGACAAAGTCACGCGCCCCTTCAGGCGTCGAGTTTACCAGCACCGGAGTTTCGACTTCCAGGAATCCCTGCTTATCCAGATAGTTACGCACCTCGAAAGCCATACGATGACGCAGTTCCAGGTTCTTGCGGACGGCGTTGCGGCGCAAATCCAGATAACGGTATTTCATGCGCAGGTCGTCACCCCCATCCGTATCGTCTTCAATCGTGAAAGGAGGAGTTACGGCAGCATTCAGGACATTCAGTTCCGAAACGATGATTTCGATCTCACCGGTAGGGATATTCGGGTTTTTGCTGGAACGTTCGCGAACGGTTCCCGTCACCTGGATAACATATTCGCGTCCCAGCTTATTTGCTTTCTCACAAAGAGCGGCATCCACTTCCTGGTTAAACACCAATTGCGTAATACCGTAACGGTCGCGGATATCCACGAACGTCATGCCACCCATCTTACGGGTTTTCTGTACCCAGCCGGCCAGCGTAATCACCAAGCCTTCATCGGCAAGGCGCAGGTCGCCACATGTTCTTGTTCTATACATTATATAATATGGATTAAACTGTTTTTCTTTTTTACGTGTGCAAAGATAATAATTTATAGGTCTCAAGAATATTTGAAATGGCATTTAAACGTTGAAAAGTCGTTTCTAATTTTCTTGAAGCCATTTTTCAATGGTGAAACCCATCTCCATTTTTCTTGAAACGGTTTTTCACCATTAAAAAGGCACTTCAAGAAATATTGAAACGGGGATTTAATAGTGAAAAACGGCTTCAAGAAAATTTGAAACCGTTTTTCAACGTTTAAATGCCATTTCAAATAAAATTGAGAGGGGAAATCAATGCTTGTTTTCCAGCGTGAAGCGCAATGTCCCGGCATTCACCAGTTCGTCTTGCGAAATCGTATACCCTTTCAGCTTCTTCCCGCCGGCTGTCACCTCTTTGATATAAATATCTTCCGGGGTTTTGCGGGCGGACTCGATCACCAATTCGCCTTTCGGATAGAACTTCTCGTCCAGCCGGATCGTCACCTTGTTGAAGGTCGGAGAAGTCACAACATAATCCAGGTCACCGGGACAGGCCGGATAGAATCCCATCATCGAGAAGATCGCCCAGGTAGACATCGTACCCGTATCGTCGTTACCCGGAAGCCCGTTCGGAGCATTATGATAATATTTGCCCAACAGTTCGCGGACCAGCTTCTGCGTACGCCAGGCTTCTCCCTTGAAATAGCTGAAGAGGTACGGATAGGCGATATCCGGCTCGTTTGCCATATCGTAGTACCCTTTGTCGAAGACCATCTGCAACTTATCGACAAACTTCTTCTGACCGCCCATCAGTTTGGCAAGGCCTTTGATGTCATGGGGGACATAGAACGTGTAGTTCCAGGCGTTTCCTTCATGGAAACCGGGGCTCGGCTCGAAGTTCTCCCCCTGTTTCGGATCGAAAGGGGAATAGAACGTGCCGTCGGGCAGGATGGGACGAAGCGTACCGAACTCCTTGCAATAGTAATGCTTATACCCCATAGCCCGCTCACGGAACAACTTGGCGTCTTCCTTCTTTCCCAACGCATCTGCCAACAACGAGAGATTCCAGTCGGCGATATAATATTCCAAGGCATGCGAAACCGAATTATCATACTGTTCGCGCAAGGGGACGTAGCCTTTGCTCATATAGTCGTTATTGTCCGGGCGGAGCAGGTTGAACTCTCCGGGAGTAGTAGCACCCTTGCGCATCCCTTCGTAGGCAGTCTCGATATCGTAATCGCGCAAACCGCGCATATAAGCATCCACGATATAAGGGATAGACGGATCGCCTTCCATCGTCAGCGTCTCGCGTCCGTACAGTTCCCACTTCGGAAGCCAGCCGCTTTCCTTGTACATGTCGATCATGGTGCGGATGATGTCGAGCTGTTTTTCGGGATAGAGCAATGTCATCAATGTGCTGACATTGCGGTAGGTGTCCCAGAGCGAAAAGACCGTATAGCGGTTTCCGGTAGTATGGCCGACTTTCAGGCTTTCCATCATCGGATATTCGCCATTCACGTCCTGAATGATGTTCGGATGGATCAGCAGGTGGTACATGGCGGTATAGAAAATCGTCTTATCATCGTTCGTCCCGCCTTCCACCATCACACGCGACAGATCGTCGTTCCACATCTTGCCGGCAGCCGCACGCACTTTGTCGAAATTGAAATCCGGCTGTTCGGTGTTCATATTCAGGCGGGCATTCTCGATGCTGACAAACGAGACACCCATTTTCACTTCGATCATTTCGTCTTCTTCGGTGTCATACTTGAACCAGACACCGATGTCGTCACCGCTCATCTCACGGTCGTACTTCGTGTACAATTTATATTTGCCGGAATAGGCATCCCATTCGGCCTCCACTCCCTTCATCTCGCGTTGTTTCTTCCAGTAACCGGCCTGCTTGGGGGCTTTGCTGAGCTTCATCACGAAATAGATCGGGAAAACAGCCTGCGGGTTATAGCAGAACGTACCGAGCAGCTTGCTTCCCTCTATCTCCGTATCGCTCACCATACGGACGGTCGCACCGGTTTCATTCGTCAGCCCCTCACCCAAATTCAAGAGGATATTCCCCTGCCCTTTCGGGAAAGTAAAACGTGTCAGGCCGGTACGCATGGAGGCGGTAGCTTCCGTCTTGATGTTATATTTCGTCAGGATATTACTGTAATAGCCGGGATGGGCCACCTCGTTCTTGTATTCGCTGCCGTATGCGTGATAATCCACATTCAGCTCCCCGGAGGTAGGCATCAACAACAGGCTTCCCATCTCCGGACAACCGACACCGCTCAGATTGACGTGCGCATAACCGGTGAAGAAATTATTGTCCGCCGAATAAGGCGTGGACCACCACTGGCTGTCCTTGTCAAACTTATTACTTTTCGACCCCATCACATTGAAGGGGGTAACACTCATCATTCCCTGCGGACAAATCGCACCGGGATTGGTCGTCCCGTAGTTGCTTGTCCCGATAAACGGATTCACATAATCTACCGGCTGTTGCGCGGAAACCAGCAAAGAACAGCAACCCAATAAAAAAGAAAACAACACCATCTTCATAACACCAACTCTTATTTTTTAATTCTTAATTCTTAATTTTTAATTCACCAAACAACGATCTCATCCGCAAAAATAAAACCGGGATTCGCCCTCGGCGCTTTCAAACGGATATAACGGGTTTTCCAGTTACCGTCGAACGTATATTCTTGGAACAGGAGGTCCGGATCATCAGCTGGAACCGTTGTCGGAACAATCCCGCGGGAAATAAAGTTTTCACCATCTTCCGAAGTCAACAACTCCACTTGTCCGGGCTGGAACACACCCGGACCGATCAATTGCATGAAACGAATGGACACTTTATGGATATCCGTTTCCTCTTCCATATCGATCACACAGTCCAGGTCATCCAAATAACCTTGCCAACGTCCGTCCAGATAAGTCAGACCGCCCCGATAGCCGTCCAACAAGGCGTTCGTTCCTCCGGCCATATAGCCTTCGTAGAGCTTACTATTATAATGTATAGGCTTATTGATGGCCCGATGATAATCCACTTTCTTTTCCGTCGGTGTCCCCTGAAGCACACCGTCCCGGAAAATAGCAGCTTTGATATGGGCGGAATCTTGCACGGTTATCGGCCCGGCATAAAGGGCGGAAGATGCCACCGGAACGGAACCGTCCGTCGTGTAGCGGATTTCCGCCGGGTATTTCTCGGCATCCAAAACGACTTCTATCTGTTTCTCCACCGTATCGACCAGCATGGTCACCTCAAGTTCGTCCGAAAGAGTAAAAGCGTTGATACCCATTCGATGCAATTTGGAAATATGATTATTCATCCGGGGCTTGAAATCTTCCCATGTCCGCAACTCCTGCGGCGTCCATCCGATCTCGGCCACGGCAAGGGCACGCGGGAACATCATATATTCCAGATGTTCGGGTGTCTGGATGTATTCAGTCCAGGTATTGGCCTGCACACCCAAGATATGCCGGCATTCCTCCGCCGTCAACGAATCTGCCGGGACGGGATCATAGCTGTACACTTTCTTTATCGGCGTATAGCCACCGATGGCATACGGCTGTGTCTTCGGATCGGCCTGATAGAAATCCAAATACATGTAGTTGCCGGGCGTCATCACTACATCATGTCCCATACGTGCCGATTTGATTCCACCGTCTTCTCCCCGCCATGACATGACGGTTGCTTCGGGAGCCAGACCGCCTTCCAGGATCTCATCCCAGCCGATCAGCTTACGATCTTTCGAATTCAGAAACTCCTCAGCCCTGTGAATCATGTAACTCTGAAGCTCGTCCACGTTCTTCATTCCTTTTTCCTTCATCAAAGCCTGGCATTTCGGACATTTCTTCCAGGCGGACTTCCCGGCTTCATCGCCACCGACATGGATATATTCGGACGGGAAAAGATCGATCACCTCCGCCAATACGTCTTCCATGAATGTAAACGACTGCTCGTTACCGATACAAAAATCGCCGTTCTGGTAAGGCTTTCCCGAACAGCTCAGTTCAGGATAGGCCATCAGGACCTCTTCCGAATGCCCCGGAAATTCGATCTCCGGTATTATGTTTATATGTTTGGAAGCCGCATGTTTCACGATCTCCCGGATGTCCTCCTTCGTATAGTAACCGCCGTAAGCACCCGGCGTCCCTTCCGGCAGATACTTACGGTCGCGGCCGTCCCACCACTTCCGCCAATCAGATTCGGTGCGGAAGGCCGTTTCAGAAGTAAGTTTCGGATATTTGTCTATCTCGATACGCCATCCTCCGGCATCCGTCAGATGCATATGCAAGGTGTTCAACTTGTAAAAAGACATCACATCCAACAATTTCATCACTTCCTCTTTGGAGAAGAAATGACGGGATACATCCAGATGCAATCCCCGATACCCAAAACGAGGATTATCCCGGATCGAAACACATGGGACCTCTCCTCCGGCATAGAGTTGGCGTAACGTCTGCATCCCATAGAACAGACCGTCCGGCGAACCGGCACGCAGGTCGATTCCTCCCGGCGTCACATCCAACTGATAACCTTCCGGGTTACCGGACCAGGCTTCATCGATCACTGTTTTGATATTCCGGGAAGATTGCCCGCCAAATAACGCGAGACTATCGACCGTGAAAGTTCCTCCGGTCATTGTCATCTGTTCCGGTTTGGGAATAAGATTGACCTGCCGGACTTCCTCCGGAGAGCAGGCAATCAATAGCAACGAGCAAGCGGCAGCCAGCCCGGTTACATAATTGCGAGACTGTTTTGGCAGTAACATAAATATTTAGTTTAGTGTGTTTAATTCTTGGAGGGTAAATATACGAAGAAAAAACGGACAAGCTCCTATTTCAAACAAAAAGCGATGCTTTAGCTCCCCTAACCCATAGCGTTACACCGTCTAAAACTATGCTTGACGGGGCACAAAAAAAAGAGGATATGCCTGTTCTGACATATCCTCCTATGTAAAGAAAGCCGCACCGTAGATATGAACAAACTCCGTATGACAGGATTTGAGTGCTTTGCCATCTTTGTAATCCGCCGTGCTAAGCATACCCCGAAGGGTGCGGCCCGCCATTGACGACAAGAGCTGTGTCTCGGAATTAAAATAAACTGATGAGTTTCCCAATCGAACATGTGCGGCTAACTCATTTTTCTTATCACAAAGATATGCAATAGGAATGAAACCACCAAACTTTTGACATAAAAAAAAGAGCTCCTGAATGGAGCTCTTTTTCCAATTGCTCTATAATGTCAATTACTTCACTTTAGCAACGATTGCTTTGAAAGCTTCCGGATGGTTCATAGCCAAGTCGGCAAGAACTTTACGGTTGATTTCGATACCTGCTGCATGCAAAGCTCCCATCAGACGAGAGTAAGACATTCCTTCCAGACGTGCGGCAGCATTGATACGCTGAATCCACAATGCGCGGAAGTTACGTTTCTTGTTACGACGGTCACGGAATGCATAAGTCAAACCTTTTTCCCAGGTATTTTTAGCAACGGTCCACACGTTCTTACGTGCACCATAGTAACCACGGGTAAGTTTTAAAATCCGTTTTCTTTTTGCTCTTGAAGCAACATGATTTACTGATCTAGGCATAATACTAATCTGTTTTGAATGTTAGCGTCATCACTATCGGATGATCTTATTTGCTAAATACATTCGGTTAATAAAAATCTTGTAAAACTCGCTTAATTAAAAAAGATTACTTCAAACCAAGCAACTGCTTAACGTTGCTTACGTCCACACTGGCAACCAAACCTGTGTGAGTAAGATTTCTCTTCTGCTTTGTAGTCTTCTTTGTCAGAATGTGACTTTTAAAAGCGTGTTTTCTTTTGATTTTACCTGTTCCGGTAAGAGCGAATCTTTTTTTGGCACCGGAATTAGTCTTCATCTTAGGCATTTTCCAATATATTTTAATTATTAAACTTTACACCCTTTAGCGGGTGGTTTCTTTCCTTATCATTCAGACTCTTCAGTCCTGGGCTTGGGAGTCACGACTACCTTCTTCACTACCGGTTTTGAAACGGCAGGTTTGGAAGCTGCGGCAGCTCCGGCTTTCTTCGGTGTCAGCATGATGATCATACGTTTACCTTCCAGTACCGGCAATTGTTCTACCTTTCCGTATTCCTCCAAGTCATTGGCAAAACGAAGCAACAATACCTCTCCTTGCTCTTTGAAAAGAATGGAACGACCTTTAAAGAACACATATGCTTTTACTTTTGCTCCTTCTTCCAAAAATCCCTTCGCATGTTTCAACTTGAAGTTGTAGTCATGATCATCTGTTTGAGGTCCGAAACGGA
>ERZ772855.4045-NODE-4045-length-10500-cov-11.427477_pt1 | contig 10500 bp, 10 predicted proteins | sample MGYA00511900_ERZ772855 | MGnify/ENA primary metagenome ERZ772855 (study PRJEB29015, sample SAMEA2737701) | human gut metagenome | biome: human gut; feature: human-associated habitat; material: faeces | place: China | collected 2012 ...
CTGGTGTTGATCTGCCTCGCGAGAAGCGGATCGAGGTTGGTCTGACTTATGTTTACGGCATTGGCCAGTCCACTGCCGACGAGATTCTCGCCGGTACCGGAATTAACCCTGATACCCGCGTCAAGGATCTGACCGCTGATGAAGAGGCCAAGATCCGTGACTACATCGACAAAAACAACATCATGGTGGAAGGCGACCTGCGCCGTAACGTCGCGCTTGACATCAAGCGTCTGACCGAGATCCAGTGCTACCGTGGTGTGCGCCATCGCAAGGGTCTTCCCTGCCGCGGCCAGCGCACTAAGACCAATGCGCGTACCTGCAAAGGTCCCAAGCGCACTGTCGCTAACAAAAAGAAGTAAGGAGGAACTGAGACATGGCTGCTAACAAAGCTACTGCGGCAAAAACCCGCACTAAGAAAAAAGAGCGCAAGAATATCAGCGCCGGTGCTGCTCACATCCAGAGCACCTTTAACAATACCATCGTGACCATCACCGACACCCAGGGCAACACCGTTTCCTGGTGCAGCACTGGTGCGCTGAACTTCCGTGGCTCCCGTAAGAGCACTCCTTACGCTGCGCAGAGCGCTGCTGAGGTCGCTGCCAAGGCCGCCATCGAGCATGGCATGAAGACCGTCGAGGTCTACGTTAAGGGCCCCGGTTCCGGCCGTGAGAGCGCTATCCGCGCCCTGCAGGCAACCGGCCTGGAGGTCACCATGATCCGTGACGTGACCCCCATCCCCCACAATGGCTGCCGCCCGCCCAAACGCCGCCGCGTTTGATTGAAAGGAGAACATGAGATATGGCTAAGAATACCCAACCTATCGCTAAGCGCTGCCGTGCTCTCGGCATTTCTCCTGCTGTTATGGGTTATGGCAAAAAGACCACCAATCGTAACCCCGGCGGCCAGATGAGAAAGAAGAAGAGCGAGTACGCCACCCAGCTGAACGAGAAGCAGAAGGTCAAGTTCGTCTATGGTATCCTGGAGAACCAGTTCCATACCTACTACGAGAAGGCCTCCCGCATGCCCGGCCAGACTGGTGTCAACCTGCTGGTCCTCGTCGAGCGCCGTCTCGACAACGTCGTCTACCGTCTGGGCTTTGCCAAGACCCGCCGCGACGCCCGCCAGCTGGTTTCCCACAACCACTTCACTGTCAATGGCAAGCGTGTCAACATCCCCTCTTACCAGGTCAAGCCGGGCGATGTGATCGAAGTCATCGAGTCCAGCCGTTCCTCCGTCAAGTTCAGCAAGCTGCTGGGCGAGGAGGCTCCTGTCGTGCTGCTGCCCTCCTGGCTGGAGCGTGACAAGAACGCCCTGAAGGGCACTGTCACCAAGCTGCCCGTTCGTGAGGACATCGATGTGCCCATCGCAGAGCACCTCATCGTCGAGTTGTACTCCAAGTAATCCTCTTAACTGTTTTCTACGATTTTTCCAACCGAACCGGTGCCTTCGGGCGCCGGCTTAACAAGGAGGGTTTTTATGATGGAGATCGAACGCCCCAAGATCGAAACGGCTGCCCTTTCCCCGGATGGCCGCTACGGTAAGTTCGTCGTCGAGCCCCTCGAGCGCGGCTTCGGCACGACCTTGGGCAACAGCTTGCGTCGTGTGCTTCTGTCCTCTCTGCCCGGTGTGGCTGTCACCAGCGTCAAGATCGACGGTGTGGTGCATGAGTTCACCACCATCGAGGGCGTGCGTGAGGATGTCACCGAAATCGTCCTGAACCTCAAAGGCATCGCTGCCAAGATCTATGGCGAAGCCCCCAAGACCGTCCGCGTGGAGGCCGTCGGCCCCTGCGAGGTCACTGCCGGCACCATCAAGGGCGGCGACGACCTCGAGATCCTGAACCCCGAGTGGCACATCGCCACCCTGGGCGAGGGCGCTAAGCTGGTCATGGAGCTGACCTTTGACAAGGGCCGCGGCTACGTTCCTGCTGAGAAGAACAAGCAGGCGCTGATTGAGAAGAACGACATCAGCACCCTGCCTGTGGACAGCATCTACACCCCCGTCCTCAAGGTCAACTACACGGTGGATCGTACCCGTGTGGGCCAGATCACCGACTTCGATAAGCTGATTATGGAAGTCTGGACCGACGGCACCTGCAATGCGCAGGAGGCCCTGAGCCTGGCGGCCCGCGTGCTGACCGAGCACCTGAACCTGTTCGTGAACCTCTGCGATGAGACCGGCGAGACCGAGATCATGGTGGACAACGACGACCAGGGCCGTGAGAAGGCACTGGAGATGACGATTGAGGAGCTGGACCTGAGCGTCCGTTCCTTCAACTGCCTCAAGCGTGCCGGCATCAACACGGTTGGTGACCTCATCGGCAAGAGCGAGGACGAGATGATGAAGGTCCGCAACCTGGGCCGCAAGTCTCTCGAAGAGGTCATGGCAAAGCTGGACAGCCTTGGTTTCTCTCTGACCAAGGAAGACGAAAACTAACCCCCCGCGACACGCGGATTCTATTGATAAGGAGTGAATCGAAATGCCCGGTACCCGTAAACTCGGTCGTGCCACCGACAGCCGCAACGCTATGCTGCGCGCTATGGTGACCTACCTGTTTGAGAACGGCAAGATCGAGACCACCGTTACCCGCGCCAAGGAAGTTCGTTCCATGGCCGAGAAGATGGTCACCCTCGGTAAGCAGGACGATCTGCACGCAAAGCGTCAGGTCTTCTCCTACATCACCAAGGAGGACGTTGCCAAGAAGGTCATTGATGAGATCGGCCCCAAGTACGCTGACCGCAATGGCGGCTACACCCGCATCTACAAGACCGGCCCTCGTCGCGGCGACGCCGCCGAGATGGCTATCATCGAGCTGGTCTGATTAGTCAGATAACTTGATAAAAAGACACCGCTTGCCTGTTGAGGGTAAGCGGTGTTTTTTTATTGGTGACGATATGGTATACTGTAGGGGCGGATTCCATATCCACTCGCCTGACTTCACGGCAACTGCGGGGCAAATTTTTTGCCGTAGGGTAGGGGCCGGGCATGCCCGGCCCGCTTGTACCGTCCGATAACAGCATATAAAATACAGGAGGAATACGATGCAATACACCAAAACCCTTACGACCAAAACCGGCAGTGAGCTTTATCTGCGCAATGGTGACGCACCAGACGGGGATGCTGCGCTGGCAGTGTTCAACAAAACGCACGCGGAGACGGAATACCTGCTGACTTACCCCGACGAGAGCAGCATGACTGCCGAGCAGGAAGCGGAGTTTCTGGCCCAGGCAACGAAGAGTGCGCGGGAGATCGAAATTCTGGCGTTTGTGGACGGCCAGCTGGCCGGGACGGCGGGCATCAGCGCGGTGGGCAAGCCGTGCAAGCTGGTGCACCGTGCGGAATTTGGCATCGGCATTTTGCAGGCATACTGGGGGCAGGGGATCGGCTATGCCCTGACAGCGGCGTGCATCGACTGCGCCCGGCAGGCCGGGTATCTGCAGCTGGAGCTGGAAGTGGTAGCGGACAACGCACGGGCGATTGCGCTGTATAAAAAGCTGGGCTTTGTGGAGTATGGGCGCAACCCACGCGGGTTCCGCAAGCGGAACGGGGACTATCAGGAGTTGGTGTACATGAGGGTGGAGCTGTAAGCCGGGGGAGAGCGTGCAAAGCCCCTCCGGCCATCGCTTTGCTCGGCCACCTCCCCACGCTGTGGGGAGGCTTTTTATCCTGTGGGAGAGCAAAAAATGATGCAGCAGGGGAGCGGCACCCTCGGCGTCCCGTCAGTGTATGCCTGCCGCAAGGTCTTTTTTGTTCCTTCTTTGCAAAGAAGGAACCGAAGAAATTATAAATTATTAGATAAAAACACGTTTTTACACAAATTTGACGGCGTACCCTTTGCGTTGCGTGCATATCTATGTTATAATAGATAAAATGTGTAGTTCTACACATAAATAACATACAGAAAGAGTTGATAGTTCCCCAATGGACGATGGCAGTATATTTATGATCGTCGCACTGATAATCCTGATCGGTTTGTCTGCGTTTTTCTCGGCGGCAGAGACAGCGTATAACTCGCTGAATGAGATCCGCCTGCGGAGCAAGGCGGAGGACGGCGACGCCAAAGCAGCGCACACGTTGGCGCTGGTTGAGCGCTACGACAGCCTGCTCAGCACCATTCTGATCGGCAATAACATTGTCAATATCGGTGCGTCCTCTCTTGCCACCGTGCTGTTTACCCGCCTTGTCGGCGGCGTTTACGGCCCTACCGTCTCGACGATTGTCATGACCCTGCTGGTCCTGACCTTTGGCGAGATCACCCCCAAGAGCATGGCCAAGGAAATGCCCGAAACTCTGGCCATGGGCTTTGCCCCCGTGCTCAGTGCGCTGGTCACGATTTTTACACCGCTGAACGCCCTGTTCGGTGCGTGGAAAAAGTTCCTTGCCAAACGGTTTGATACCGGAGAAAAGGACACCATCACCGAGGGTGAGCTGGTGACCATGGTCAGCGAGGCCGAGAAGGACGGCGAGCTGACGAACCGCGAGAGTGAGCTGATCCGCAGCGCCATCGAGTTTGACGACGTCGAGGCCCAGGATGTGCTGACCCCCCGTGTGGATGTTGTGGCCGTAGCCGACGACACCCCGATGGACGAGGTCACCGAGCGCTTTGCCGAGAGCGGCTATTCCCGTCTGCCGGTTTACCACGACACGATTGACAATATCATCGGTGTCGTACATGAGAAGGACTGCTTTGCGGCCCTGCAGAAGCATGACAAAAATGTCAAGCTGGAGGACCTGATCGGCCCGACACTCTACACGACGAGCGTGACCCAGATTTCCGCGCTGCTGCGCACCCTGCGCGAGAGCAAGCACCACATGGCCGTCGTCGTCGACGAGTACGGCGGCACGGCGGGCATCATCACGCTGGAGGATATTCTCGAGGAGCTGGTCGGTGAGATTTGGGACGAACACGACGACGTGGTCGAGGACGTCCGCCAGCAGTCCGACGGCAGCTGGCTGATTTCCGGCAGCGCCAGTGTTGACGACACCGCCGACGAGCTGGGCATCAAGGAGGACGACGACATTGACGCCGTCGCCATCGGCGGTCTGGTCCAGGAGAAACTGAGCCGTCTGCCCAAGGTGGGCGATAAGTTCATCTGGGGCGACTTTGACGGCACCGTCACCCGCGCCACGAACCGCCGCGTCCAGGAGGTCCGCCTGACCCCCCGCAAGGTCCAGGACGAGAACGAAAAGTAAATACCCATAAACCGCACTGCGCCCGCCGAGGGAAACCCGGCGGGCGCGTTTTTTGCACCTCTGCCCTATAAAAGACCCGGCAACCCTCCTGCCAAATGTCCGTTTGCAAATTTTTTGTAAAATCCGCCAGAATTTTTTGCTACTTGCGTGGCTTACAATGTTTAAACCGCGGAAAATGTCGAAAATGCAGAAATTCTTGCCTTGCAGGGCTGATTTTATGCCGCCGCTGTGCTACAATACTAGTAAATGGGGCATTGCGGCACGCCGCGCCCCTGTGGTATTGACAACACAAGATGGAAGTAAGGAGTACCTGTAATGGCTGAACAGAATCTTGGCCCGCGTGATTTCTTTGCCAAAGAGGACGCAATCGCCGATCTCGGTCTGATTGCCTGTCCCGGTGCAGAGGAGCTTTGCAAACTCGTTGACAGTCACCTCGTCCGCTGGGCGCGCGAGGTCGGCAACACGGATGTCGACACCTTCATCATCCCGTCCGACTGCCCGCGTTTCCAGTCCGGCGACGCAAAGGGTCTCGTCAAGGCGTCCACCCGCGGCGACGACCTGTATATCTTCGTCGATCCGGGCAACTACAGCGTTACCTATCAGTTGTTCGGGTATGAGAACCATCTCTCCCCGGACGACCACTTCCAGAACCTGATGCGTCTGATCCAGGCCGTTGCAGGCCGCGCCCACCGCATCAGCGTCATCATGCCCAGCCTGTACGGCGGCCGCCAGCATCGCCGCGTCAGCCGTGAGAGCCTGGACTGCGCCTTTGCGCTGCAGCAGCTGCGCGACGTCGGTGTCAAGAACATCATCACGTTTGATGCCCATGACCCCCGCGTTATGAACGCCGTGCCCACCATGAGCTTCGACAACGTCATGCCCACCTATCAGGTGCTCAAGTGCCTGCTGCATCATGTGCCGGACGTTTCCTTCCACAAGGATAACTTCATGATCGTCTCTCCCGACGAGGGCGCCATGAACCGCAACATGTACTATTCCAGTGTGCTGGGCTGCAACCTGGGCATGTTCTACAAGCGCCGTGACTACAGCCGCATCGTCAACGGCCGCAACCCCATCGTCGCCCATGAGTATCTGGGCGAGAGCGTTGAGGGCAAGGACGTCTTTATCGCCGACGACATCATCGCCTCCGGCGAGTCCATGCTGGACATCGCCTACGAGCTGAAGATGCGCGGTGCCCGCAACATCTTCACCTGCTGCACCTTCCCGCTGTTCACCGCCGGTCTGGAGAAGTTCGACAAGGCCTACAACGACGGCATCATCAAGGCCGTTCTGGGCACGAACCTGACCTACCGCAAGCCCGAACTGCTGGAGCGCGAGTGGTACTACGACGTGGACGTCTCCAAGTACACCGCCTACTTCATTGCCGCCATCAACCATGACAAGAGCGTTTCCTCCATCATTGACCCGATGACCAAGATCCGCACCCTGCTGGACAAGCACGGCATCCCCATGGGCGGCGAGCAGTAATCATGATTTTCCTTCGGTCCGCCTTGGCGGGCCGAATTTTGTTGCAGAAATACGGCATTTTGTATATAATAGAAGTAGAAACTACGCCAGAGGAGAGATATTTATGCTGCCGATCCAACAGCTGCAAGAGCTTATTCAGGGCAAAAAGGTTGCCTTTATCGGTGCGGGCGTCAGCCACAAGCGCTGCATTGAGCAGTTTGTCGAGCTGGGCGCGCAGGTCACGCTCTGCGACCAGAAAAAGAGCCTGGACGACTTCGGTGACTACGCCGACACGCTGCGCCGCCTGAAGGTGAATTTGAGTCTGGGCGAGCATTATACCGACGGCTTCGCCGGGCAGGACATCATCATGCGCACGCCGGGCTATGAGTACTACAAGCCCGCACTGCAGGCCGCGCTGAAAGCCGGCGCAATGGTCACGAGCGAGGTGGAGCTCTTCTTTGAGTTTTGCCCCTGCGAGATCGTGGCCGTGACCGGCTCCGATGGCAAGACAACGACGACGACGCTGATCTCCAAGATGTTCGAGGCTGCGGGCCGCAAGGTCTTTTTGGGCGGCAATATCGGTGCGGCGCTGCTGCCCCAGCTGGCCGACGTGACCTCCGACGCCGTGGCCGTCGTCGAGCTGTCCAGCTTCCAGCTCATCAGCATGCGCCGCAGCCCGAAGGTGGCTGTCGTCACGAACGTGACCCCCAACCACCTCGACCATCACAAGGATATGCAGGAGTACATCGACGCCAAGCGCAACATTCTGCTGTGGCAGACCCCGCCCTGCCGCGCCGTGCTGGGCTTTGAGAACGACATCACCCGCGGCATGGAGAAGGACTGCAAGGGCGAGCAGGTCTGGTTCACCCGCCTGCACGAGACCGACAGGGGCGCGTTCCTGCGCGAGAGCGACGACACGCTCTGCTATGCCGAGAACGGCGTTGTGACGCCGATCCTGCCCCGCAAGGAGATTAAACTGCGCGGCCTCCACAATGTGGAAAACCTGCTGGCCGCCTGCGCCGCCGTCTGGGGCCGCGTGCCCATCGAGGCCATGCGTCAGGTCGGCTCGACCTTCACCGGCGTCGAGCACCGCATTGAGCCGGTCCGCACGCTGGACGGCGTGACCTACTACAATGATTCCATCGCGTCCAGCCCCACGCGCACGATTGCGGGTCTGCGCAGCTTTGACCAGAAGATCATCCTGATCGCGGGCGGCTACGACAAAAAGATCCCCTATGAGCCGCTGGCCCCGGAGGTTCTCGCCCACGTCAAGACGCTGGTGCTGATGGGCGCTACCGGCCCCCGCATCGAGAAGGCCGTCCGCGAGTGCGATGGCTTTGCCGGGAGCGGCCTGACCATCCTGCACGCCGACAGTATGCAGCACGCCGTCGAGCTGGCGCGCGGTGCCGCCAAACCGGGCGATGTCGTCAGTCTCTCGCCCGCCTCCGCGTCGTTTGACTTGTACCCGAATTTTGAGGTCAGAGGACGGGATTATAAGAATATCGTGAAGAATTTGAAGTAAGCGGCTGAGGGCTCTGCCGCCTGCCCGCCACCCGTAACTTGACCCGAAAAAGGACCCCTATGATTCAATCCGCTTCCACCCCCGAGCTTCAAACCGAATTCCTCCGCCGCATCGCCCACAAGCCCTACTTTGAATCCACCCTCGGCACGCACCTGCACCTGTTCGGCAACCACCCTGCCAGCGGGTGGGCGTTCTACCTGCTGCCCGGCTCCGCGGTGCTGGAGCTGCGCGGCGGGTCGGCGGTGCTCTGCGGTGCGCTGCCCGGCGGGGAAGCGGGGGAGGACGCCCGGGAGGAATTGACGGGCTTTCTCCGCTTTCTGCACGCCGACACCCTGCGAACCGAGCAACCGCTGACCCTGCCCGGCTGGCAGCCCGCCGCGCCGCTGACGCTGTGGGAGCTGCCAAAGGGCCGTGCCCTGCCGCTGCCGCCCGCGCCCCCGGCGGAGCTTGTCCCGGACAAAGCGCCGTCGATGCTGCCGGTCAGCCGCCTTGTCTTTGCCGAGAGCGACGCCGAGGCCGACGAGTTCTACTCCGCGGCCTGCACGGCGCTGGCCCACGGGGTGGGCACCTGCCGCGCGCTGCTGCACAACGGCAGACCCGTCTGCACGGTGGGCTGCTACGAGCAAAGCGATACCGAGAGCTACATGGCCGCGGGCGTGACCGACCCCGCGTGGCAGGGCAGGGGGCTGGCGCGGTATTTGATCGTCGGGCTGGCGAATGAGCTGGCCGCCGAACGCGCGGTGCGGTTCGCCTGCTTCCCGGCGCTGTGCGGCTTTTATGCACAGCTTGGATTTTTACAAATCGGCAAAATTCAACATTATACTACAGATTGGAATACTACATGATCGAACAATTTTACGACCTGCGCCCCGAAGTGCTGGCGCTGGACCGCAAGGCCCTCGACCTCTGCCGTGCGCAGTTTGCCCATGTGGAGGAGATCCGCGACTACAACCAGCTCAAAATGCTGCGCGCCTTCACCGACTGCGGCGTCGAGGCACGGCATTTCTGGGGGTCCAGCGGCTACGGCGTCTGGGACGACAGTCGCAACAAGCTGGAGGAGGTCTTTGCCCGCTGCATGGGGGCCGAGGCCGCACTGGTGCGCCCGCAATTCATGAGCGGCACCCACACACTGACCGTCGCGCTGTTCGGTCTGCTGCGCACCGGCGACACCCTGCTGGCCGCCACGGGCCGTCCTTATGACACGCTGGAAGGCGTCATCGGCATCGGAGACGCGGGCAAGGGCTGCGGCACGCTGCGGGAGTTTGGCGTGAACTACGACGAGTGCCCGCTGCTGCCGGACTTCACCCCCGACTATGACCTGATCGCCGAGAAGGCCAGGACCGCCACGGTGGTACACATCCAGCGCAGCCGCGGCTACACCCAGCGCAATGCGTTTGACCTTGCCACGATTCAAAAGGTCGCGGACACCGCCCGCAAAGCCAACCCGAACGCGGTGATTTTCGTGGACAACTGCTACGGCGAGTTCACCCAGACCGCCGAGCCCGTCGCCTTCGGCGCGGACATCATGGCGGGCAGCTTCATCAAGAACCCCGGCGGCGGCATCACCCCTACGGGCGGCTACATTGCGGGCCGTAAGGACCTTGTCGAAAAGTGCAGCCACCGCTTCACTGCGCCCGGCATCGGCGGGGACCTGGGCTGCACGCAGGACAGCCTGCGGGATACCTTCCTCGGCTTCTACTACGCGCCGGGCGTCGTCTGCGAGGCGCTGAAAACCGCCATCTATGCCCAGTGTCTGCTGGAGCTGGCGGGCGTCAATCCTGTGCCGCGCTACACCGCCGACCACAACGACATTGTGACCTGCTTTGACTCGGGCAGTGCCGCCGCGCTGACGGGCTTCTGCGCGGGCATCCAGCACAACAGCCCTGTGGACAGCTTTGCCAGCCCCGAGCCTGCCGACGAGCCGGGTTACACCGACAAGGTCGTCATGGCGTCCGGCAGCTTTACCGAGGGCAGTACGATTGAAATCAGTTGCGACGGCCCGCTGCGCGCGCCCTACACCTGCTATCTGCAGGGCGGCGTGAACTTCACCGCAGGCCGCGCCGCCGTGCTGAACGCCGTGCAGAACGCTTTTTTCGCAGAGTAAAAAGGCTTCCCCCCTGGGGGGAGCTGTCAGCGGCCCCGCCCGCTGACTGATGAGGGGCAGGTTTGCCATTATAACCCATAAACGGGAAGCCGCGGCAAGCTCGCCCCTCATCCGGCCCTGCGGGGCCACCTTCCCCCCTCGGGGGAAGGCTTTGAAGGTAAAAAGGCTTCCCCCTCGGGGGAAGCTGTCAGCGGCCCCGCCCGCTGACTGATGA
>ERZ772855.4054-NODE-4054-length-10470-cov-2.873644_pt1 | contig 10470 bp, 6 predicted proteins | sample MGYA00511900_ERZ772855 | MGnify/ENA primary metagenome ERZ772855 (study PRJEB29015, sample SAMEA2737701) | human gut metagenome | biome: human gut; feature: human-associated habitat; material: faeces | place: China | collected 2012 ...
TGATAGCCCCCCTGCTTGAGCATATCCTTTACCTCATTTGGAATGAAGAAGTCAGGAATGCCGGTACCCAGCATCTTATGGTAGGATACCACGGAGGTAACGCCCTTGACCTCCTCCATGCGGTTTTCGATGTCGCTCATCTCCGCCGGATTCAAATCGTCCCGCAGGACGATGAAGTGAGAGGTAGCCATATCGAAGTCGTTTTTCAGCTTTTCGTTGGAGACGATGGAGGGCAGGTCCCGGGGCAGGGACTCGTCCAGCTTGTAGTAGATTCCGGCGTGGGACTGGGCGTAGTAGGCCGGGATGAATAGGAGCACAAAAATCACCATAATGACCTTGTTATGCCGCAGGATAAAGCTGTTCACCTTGTCAAAGCTGGGCATCAGGCTTTTGTGCTTGTGCTTGGTGATCTGCTTGTCGAAGATCAGTACCAGGGAGGGCAGCACCAGAATAACAGTGGCCACGCCCAGCACAACGCCCTTGGCCATAACAATGCCGATATCCCGGCCCAGCGTCAGCCGCATGACGCACAGGGCCAGAAAGCCCGCTACCGTGGTGAGGCTGGAGGAGGACAGAGAGCGGAAGGCAGCAACCACCGCCTGCGCCATAGCGTCCCGCTCGTCATCGTAGTTGGGGCGCTCCTCCTCATACCGGTGGTAGAGGAAGATGGAATAGTCCATGGTAACGCCCAGCTGCAAAACCGCGGCGATAGCCTTGGTGATGTAGGAAATCTCCCCCAGGAATATGTTGGTGCCCATATTGTAGATGACGGCCAGGCCGATGCTGGTGAGGAAGATAAACGGCAGCACCGTGGATTCCAGCGTCACCATCATGGCAACCAGGGCCAGCAGCACCGCCAGGCCCACGAAGATGGGCAGCTCGCTGTCCATCAGGTCGCGGGTGTCCTTGATGACCACGGAGAAGCCCGCCAGGAAGCACTTTTCATTACAGGCCCGCCGGACCTGCTCGATGGCCTCCATGGTCTCGTCCGAGGCGCCGGGGTGGCTGTACTGAATGATCATCATGGTAGCGTCTCCGGCGAAGAACATATCCCGGAAGTTGGCGGGGATCATGTCCGTGGGGATCTGGATGCCCATAAGGTTGCTGATCCAGATGGCGTTGGAAACACCGTCAATGGCCTTGATGTCATTGAGCAGGCTGTTGGTATAGCCTGCGGGCATACTCTCCACCACCAGCATGCTGGTGGCCGCCATTTTAAAGGGCTCCTCCAGCAGCTTTTCGCCATGAGAGGATTCCAGGTCCTCCGGCAGGTAGGACAGAATGTCGTAGTTGATGCGGGTGGAAATATAGCCGATGGCGGCGGGAATCAGCATCAGTACCGCCATCATGGCCACCAGCTTCGGCTTGCGGGTCAACCATTTTGCGATTTTTTCCAGCATGGCCGATCAATCCTTTCCGCCGAACAGGCCGGTAATGGCCGCCCAGAAGTCCTTGAACATCTGCGCGACACGCCCCCAGAAGGTAGTCTGCACCTCCGCAGCGGCCTCAGCCTCCGTTTCATCCTCGTCCGGCATGGTGATCTCCTGAGTGCGGATCAAGATCTGAATGCTCTCAGGAGAGGGGTTGCGGCTGTCGGTGAGAGACACGGTCTCGGCGGTGGCATTCATCAGCAGGAGGTTGTTCACGTCGCCGGTATACTCATCCCAGGTGTCCTCGATGATGTCGCAGATGCTGGACTTGGCGTCCTTGATCTGTCCGGCGGTGCCCATGGTCTTGGCAGTGCTCCGCAGGACGGCCGCCAGACCCTCCAGAGTCTGCTTGGTGCCGTCATCCAGCGTAGCGCCGGTGGATTTCATCAGGGCTTCCGTGTCGCTGATGAGGCCCTGCGTATCCCGGATGGTCTTGATGGCACTGGCGCTGAGGCTGCTGACGGTTTTTAGAGTATCCTGCAAAACCGGCTCGTAATCATCCAGAATGTCCTGCAGATCCCCCACATCATCCAAGATATCCCGGAGGTCCGCAGAGGAATGACGGATAGCGGCGGACAGGTCCTCGGCACTGTTGAGCAGAGAGGACAGGTTTTCGATCCGGCCGCACAGAGCGCTGAGGTCGCTGATCACCTGACTGGTGGGATCCTTCAATCTATTCATCACACCTGCCAGTGACTTCTGAAGCTTGGCGATCTCCGCCATGGCGCTGTCCAGACCGCCGGAGATCAGGTCCACCACCGCACCGCCGACACTCTCACTGGGGGGCCGCGGCGCATCCGGTTCCGTTTCAGTTCCCGGGTTTTCAGGGTCAGGCGGATTTGGGGCGCCTGTGGGATCCTTTTGGGATCCGCCGCCGTTGTTCTCTCCGCTGTTCTCTCCGCTGCCGGTATTTGCGGAACCGTTTTCTTCTGTGTTGGGGGAATCAGGCGGATTCTGTGCACCACTGTCGCCAGTTCCGCTCCCGTTTCCGGTGTCCGTGGAAGAGCCTTCCGCAGTTCCGCCCGTGCTTTCAGAACCGCTGCCGTCGGGAGTCTTTTCGGACGAACCATCGGAATGATCGCCGGAAGGTGCACTGTCTCCGCCGGAGGTGTCCTTCTCAGGACTGTCCTCAGGATCGTTGTGCAGCAGCGCGCCGGAGAGAGTCCCTCCCTGGTCGGGGGTATCGCCGCCTTCCACCTTGCCGCTGGCATACACCAGCCACAGATCGTTCATCTGCTTGGCTGTGGCGGCACTCTGTCCCAGGACTTGCTGGCAGAACTGCTGGAAGGTCATTTGAGCCTTTGCCTGATAAGCGGTTTCCAGAGCAATTACGCCTTCCAACTGTTCAATTCCAGCCTCTAACTTCTTAATTCCAGCTTCTAACTCTTTAATGTTCTCATTTAAGGTGATTACACGAGGGTCATCGTCTCCCACGCCAGACTCTTTCAATTTCTGAAGTTCACCTTGAGCAGTCGCAAGCGAACTTTTTGCCGCTTCCAGTTTTCCCTTATAAATAGCCAACTCCGTCTCAAGCGCAGCAACAGATTCGTTTTGTTGCACCTTCGCCGCTGCATTTTTTGCAGTACCAGCAGCGTCAGTACTGCCTTGTTTTTTTAGAATAATCGCAAAGTAGGTCTGCCGGTCGGCAACGTAGGCGCTGTGAGCCTCCTTCACCTGGGCCACGGTCACGGAGCCGATATTTTGATTCTTGTCAATACTCTCGTTAATTTTGTCGGTGGTGTCCTTTACGGTGCCGCCCAAAGCCTTTTGCAGGTTCTTCAAACTCTCGCGCAGACTGCCCAGCGCACTGAACACCTTGCGCACATCGCCGGTGCCGTCTTCCAGATCTCTCAGGGCACTATCCACATCCTTCAGATCACCCTTCAGGTCGGAGACTGTGTTGGTCATGCTGCGCAGGGTGGACTTGGAATCAGAAATGGTTTTGCTCAGGGTCTCGATCTGCCCCTCCACCGGCTCCAGCACATCCGCCAGATTGGAGAGATCCTCCCGCAGAGCGTCCGTTCCGGAATAGATCACGCCCTTGCCGTCGGAGAAAATGCCCCGGGCCTTATTCAGCTGCTCCAGACCGTTGGCAGAGGCGTTCAGGCTGCCGGTCATGGCCGTCATGGCGTCCAGCAGGGAGTCAATGCTGCCGGAGAGCTTGTTGTAGTTCTCCTCCAGATCGTCCTTCCGTTCAGACAGCTTGGCGATCTCCGCCAGCTGGCTCAGAGTAGCCGGCACCATCAGGAAGGTCATGCCGCCAAAGGAGAAATCCTCGCTGCCTACCCGAATCGTATAGTGGCACTCTTCACCGGGCAGACCGAGGAACAGCACCGCCCGCAGGTTGCCGATCAGCTGCACCTGGGCGCCGGGGGCTTCCAGAGACAGGATGTCATCCTGATTGAAGATCGCCATGGCTTCCAGGGTGTAGTTGTTCCGGGCGTACTCGCTGGCCCGTCCATTGGGCACGATGTCCAGCCGGATTTCCACCACGCCGGCCTGTCCCGCCAGATCCTCTGCCTTGGTAGGCACACCGTTGAGGGTATAGCTCATAGAGATCGTCCAAGGAAGCTGCTGGAAGGGCTTTGTGGTTTTGCCCTCGAAGTAGAAGGTCCCGGGCAGGGCCTTTTCGTCCAGCCGGAAGGTGGTCATGCCACCGTTCCGGGCAGGCACCGTGCCGTCGGTCAGGTTGATGATCTCATCGTAATCGCCGTAGTCTGTCAGCGTGGCAATACCGTTGGTGCGGTAGCTCTTTACCACACTGCCGTCGGTGAGATTGCCGTAGTAGTCCGTCATGGCGTAGTAGGCCTCGTCATAGGTGGCGGTCACACCGTCACCGATAGCGGCCGCCGGGATGAAGCCCAGCACCATCAGGGCGGACAGTGCGCAGCTTCCCACACGCAGAAGCTGTCTTTTCGCGGTTTTCACTGGATTTCGCATCTTACTTTCTTCCTTCTATTTAAATTTTGCAGAATACAGTTCAAAACTGCGCCGGGAAGCGCAGATCCGTCCGCTCCCACGGCATCCCCCGGCCGTTTTCGCCGAAGGGACCGTAAGCGGCCAGTCCCCGGTAAATCGGCCGGGTCAGCCCGAACCGTCGGATCACCACGCCGGGCCGCATATCCACATGGTCCTCCAGCCAGACCGCCAGCGTCTCATCGCGGATCATACCTGTGCCGAAGGTGTTCACCGACACGCTGACGGGGTCCGCAAGGCCGATGGCGTAGGCCAGCTGCACCTCGCAGCGGTCCGCCAAGCCTGCCGCCACCACGTTTTTCGCCAGATACCGGGCCAGATAGGCCCCGGTGCGGTCCATTTTTGTGGGGTCCTTTCCTGCCAGAGAACCACCCCCATGGTGGGCTGCGCCGCCATAAGCGTCCGACACGGCTTTCCGCCCGGTGAGGCCGGCGTCCCCAGCGGGGCCGCCGATGACGAACCGGCCCGTGGGGTTGATATAAAGCAGAGGCTCCTCGTCCGTCAGCGCCGGGGGCAGCACCGGCAGGATCACCTCCCGCCGCAGCGCCTCCCGCAAGGCATCCGTGCGAACGTTGGGCGTATGCTGGGCGGAAAGGACCACTGTGGTGATCCGGGCGGGCCGTCCATCCTCATAGGCCACGCTGACCTGAGCTTTGCCGTCCGGCAGCAGCCAGGGCATCCCGCCGGAGCGCCGCATGTGATCCAGCCGCTTCACCAGCGCCCCTGCCAAAGTGACCGGCAAGGGCATCAGTTCCGGGGTCTCCCGGCAGGCGTAGCCGGTCATGATCCCCTGATCCCCGGCGCCGGTATCCTCCGCCGAACGGTGGCTGACGCCCTGAGCGATATCCGGTGACTGCGGATGAAAGCGGATCTGAATGTCACAGTGATCCGCATCCAAGCCCAGTCCGGGGCGGTCATAGCCGATGTCCCGCAGCACCTCCCGGGCCACAGCCTCGTAATCCGGTTCCTGCCGGGCGCTGATCTCTCCGAACAAAAGCAGGTGGTTTTCCCACACAGCCGCCTCGCAGGCAACTCTTGCCTCCGGGTCCTCCGTCAGCAGGGCATCCAGCACCCCATCGGCCACCTGATCACACAGCTTATCCGGGTGACCTCTGGTCACAGCTTCCGATGTCAGAACGTGCCTCATATTGCACCTCTTCTCCCTCAAAGCGCCCAATGCGCCCTTTTTCTCCATACTGAAAGTGTAACATGTTTCCTCCGGCGCCACTATGGGCATATCTGCCGCCTGTGCCTAATGGTATGGGAAAATGCCCCGCAAAAGTTCAGGCAAAATTGCCTCCGTGCCTAAAGCCCTAAAGATTTCGTTAAAAACTCGCACTTGAGACTGGTCCGGTTTCCGTGTATAATGGATATGAAAAGGAAATTTATTTCAAAAGGAGCGGACTATGGCACAACAGACAAAAAACGCCATCCGGCGGGCCTTTATCCAGCTTCTGAATGAACGCTCTCTGGATAAGATCTCCATCAAGGACATTGCGGAAAAGGGCGCGGTGAACCGCAACACCTTCTATTACTATTATGCGGATATCTATGCGCTGGTAGAGGATATCCTGCAGTTGGAGATCGAGGATTTCCAGTCCAAGCTGCGCCGGTACGACAGCTGGCAGGAGGCGTTCCGGGACGCTACGGCCTTCGCCACCCAGAACAAGCGGGCCGTGTATCATCTCTACAATTCCGGCAACCAGGAAACGATTCGGCGCTACTACCATAAGGTAACGTTAGCCGCCATGACCTCCTATGTCCGGGATCAGGCCGAGGGCCTTCCTGTGGATGATGAGGATATCCGGGTCCTGTCGGAATTCTATGCCGCCGCGCTGTCCGGGCTGACCGCCCTGTGGCTGCAAAACGGCATGAAATACGATACTGATGCCTACATCGACCATCTGGGACATCTGCTGGACGGCAATATCCGCCGCTCTCTGGAACGGAGCTGTCAGGATTCCGGCCAAGCATAAAAGCATCCACCCGTCATAACGGGTGGATGCTTTTTATGTCTGAAGCCGGTTGCTTTTTCCGCTGTCGGCATAAGCGGACGTTCCGCTTGGAACATCTGCGGTTGTTTATCCCTTCTTCCCGACGGATCTCTCCGCCTTTTTCCCGTTCCGCAGAAGGCTCTTCTCCGTTTCTTCCTGAATGCCCTCCAGCGTCATCCGCAGGTTGCTCATAAAGAGGATGCTCATAAATTTCAGCAGAGCCTCCCGGGTCTCCTTGTCCAGATCCTTCAAGGCCCGGACCATAGGCCGCACCGCTTTGAAGCTGTCCGCCTTCAGGTCCGTCAGGGTCTGGGCACCGGAGGCCTCCAGCACCTGAAAGGCGCTGTCCACAAATTTTTCCCTCTGCTCAACGGTCAGCCCCTGGACCCAGCCCCGCAGCTCCTGATCCGTCAGGCGGGCCTGCCGGGTGACACTGTGAAGCCGGACAAATCGGTTCCCCAGCACCGCCCAGGAAAAGCCGTCATGCTGCATGAGGCCCTGCTGGCTGCTGTCTACCACGGTGTAGTCCTCCTCGTGCTCCAGCAGCATCCCTACCACGGAGGATTTGGGTACGATGGTGTGGATGCGCTCCGCCAGCCGGATATGCCGGGGCAGAGACAAAATATCGTCATGGAAGCCGGGGCCGTCATTGGACCAGACGGCGGCGATCCGCCGCTGCACCGCCGTGGGACAGAACACCCCCGCCCACACTGCCAGATTGCCGCCCTTGGAATGGCCGCCCAGCCGCAGCTTGATCCGGGGGTACTGATGGGCCATGGCCTCCGTGTATGCCACTGCCATTTTCTGAGCAGGGACCTCCCGCATACAACTCAGATAGAAATCCTCTTTCCACCCTGCCAGCGTATCGTCGGTGCCCCGGAAGGAGAGGTAGACGGTGCCATCCCCGCACTCTGCCGCCAGCGCCGCGAACTGCTCCGCCTTCACCGTGTCCAGATGGTCCACAAAGCCGTTGAGCTTCATGTCCCGGAACCGGGGCGAGGCTGCCGTCCGGCGCAGCAGCTCTGGGATCTGATTGGGCACCAGAACGCCCATGTCGATGGGCCGACCTTCCGTTTTGGCAAAATACGCCTCCGCCGCCTTCCACAGGGGCACGGCCCTCCCCTCGCCGGGGCCGGGGACGATGCCGCCGAAGTCCACGAAGGACAGCTCCGCCAAGATCAGGTTATCCACTTCGTTAAACGGATCCTGCGCCAGCGTCAGATCCCCCCGCCAGTCCAGATAATCCAGAATATTCGCCATAGCCGTCCCTCCGTTTCGTTTTGATGAGGGTATTATATCCGCTTGCACTGCGACTTACAAGGCGATATTTGTAAATTTCGTTCTAAGGCCCGCCGCCCCCTCATAGGATGAAGCATCACAACCGAGAGGTGGACGAGATGACAAATCAAACCCGAAACGAAGTGCTTTTGGAGGGGATCCCCGTGGGTGCTCCGGAGCCATCCCATGAAAATCACGGCCAGCTTTTTTACCGTCAAATCCTGGAGGTCCCCCGGCTGTCCGGCACGGCGGACCGTCTGCCCCTGCTGGTGCGGCAGACACAGCTGCCGCTGCTGAAAGAGGGCGTTCCCCTCCGGGTAGAGGGACAGCTCCGCTCCTTTAACAACCGGTCCGGCCCCGGACGGCGTCTCGTGTTGACGGTGTACGCCCGGTCCCTTCAGCCGGGGCTGGGAGAGCCGGTCAACCGCATCCTGCTGGCCGGGACATTGTGCAAGCCGCCTATCTACCGGCGGACGCCGCTGGGCCGCAGCATCAGCGATCTGATCTTAGCCGTGCCCCGGAGCTACGGCCGGGCAGATTACCTGCCGGTGATCGCGTGGGGACAGGTGGCGTCACAGGTGTGTACCCTGGAGGCAGGTGCGCCCCTATCCCTTGAGGGGCGAGTCCAGAGCCGGGTGTATCGAAAGGTGACGGAAACCGGCCCGGAGGAGCGGACAGCCTACGAGGTGTCCGTCATGCGGCTGCTGGAAATGGATGAGGAAGCATAAAAAAGCAGACGTCGCTTCATGCAGAAGCGGCGTCTGTTTTTCGTTGTTTTCTCAGTCGTTGGTGTAGTTGTCGAAATAGCCCTGAATGTAGACGATGGGGGTACCCTTGTCGCCAGAGCCGGAGGTCAGGTCGCACAGTGAGCCGATCAGGTCCGTCAGGCGGCGGGGGGTAGTGCCCTCGGAGACCATGTTGCCCACCAGAGAGCTGCCGTCCTTAGCGGCGATGCGGCCCTTGATGGCCTGCCGCAGCTCCTCGCCGTTCAGACCGGCGAAATCGTTATCTGCCAGATACTTCAGCTTCAGCTCGTTGGGCGTGCCCTCCAGACCGGCGGTGTAGGCGGGGGACACCACAGGGTCTGCCAGCTCCCAGATCTTACCAACGGGGTCCTTGAAGGCACCGTCGCCGTAGATCATGCACTCGATGTTCTTTCCGGTTGCCTTGCGCATGGCCGCGGCGAGCGCGTCAACAAACTCCGCTCCGTTGCGCGGGAAGAGCTTCACCTTGTCCTCGGAGGACTTGTTGGAGCCGAGCAGGCCGTATTTCTCGTTATAGCCGCTGCCGTTGACGCTTGCGGTGAGAAGATCATCCAGCGCGAGGACCTTCTCCGCACCCGCTTTGGCAAGACGGCGCTTCGTGCGGAACCGGGTGTGGATGTCACAGCAGAGGACATTCTTCACGCGCGTGAGGACGGCTTCCGCCTGATTGGCAAAGAGGATCTCGGCCTCGCAGCCGCATTCCTCGATGAGCTTTTTATAATAGTCCACATAGTCCACGCCGGTGAACGGATGAAGCGCGTAGCCGAACGCCTTGCGGTATTCTTCCTCAGTCAGTACGTCGCTGTACGGATTGATACCGGAATCCTCCAGCAGTTCCTCGTCAAAGAGATGGTTTCCGACTTCGTCCGAAGGGTAGCTGAGCATGAGCGTGATCTTCTTCATACCGGTGGCGATGCCGCGCAGCACGATGGCAAAGCGGTTCCGGGAGAGGATCGGGAAAATGACGCCGATATGGTCGCAGCCGAATTTCGCTTTCACGTCATCGGCAATGTTCTGCACCGTCGCATAGTTGCCGGCGGCGCGGGCCACAACAGACTCCGTCACGGCGACGATGTCGCGGTCGTGGAAGGTGATATGCTCCGTCTCGGAGGCGGCCATGACGCTGTCGCGCACCAGCGTGACAAGATCGTCGCCCTCCCGGACGATGGGGGTACGGATGCCGCGAACAACAGCACCAACAGTTCTCATAACGAAATAACCTCCGAAGTATTGGATTTTCGCCGATATTATGCTACAATACCGTTTGTCTGTAAAGATTTAATTTTCGATTTTTGCAATTATTCTATTTGCGTCAGTCAAAAAAAGCACATTTTGCAGGAGTTGCCATGAGAAATCTCAAAAAATTTTTGATCGTCTGCACCTTTTTCGTCGCTTTGGCTCTTCTGGCCGGCTGCGCTTCCGAACCCGCGCCGGAGATCGCCGCCACAGAAGCACCGACCGCGACACCCTCTCCGACGGCCACGCCCGCGCCGATCTCATTCGAGGCTGCGGCTGAGGCGAATCGCGCAGAGCTGCGCACGTTTTCGGATTACGGCAGTGTTTTTTCCGCCGTGCAGGAGAGCAAAGCCGAGGGAGACGGCGCGGACGTTCAGGCGCATTCCTCCGCGCTGCGTGCCGCAGCGTCGCCGGAGGATCTTACGGAAAGCGACATCCTCTGTGTTGACGGTGAGTATATCTATACGCTTACGGACAAAAATCTCACGATCTTTCATCTGAGCGGCGAGGCGGGGGAGCTTATTTCCACTACGCCGGTCGGTACCGCCTGGAGCAGCTCCGGAGACGGTTCCGGCAGCTTTGCCGGAAGCGAACGTACGCCGCTCGCGCTGTTCCTTCGCGGCTCGCGGCTCGCCGTTCTTCTGGACGTATACGGGTACGAGAGCTTCGGGGACGAGATGCGCTATTCGGAATATGTCGGCGTCGATTTCTACGACGTTTCCGATCCGCACACGCCCGTGCTCCTCGCGAGCGCCGGTCAGAGTGGCGTATACTCCGATGCGTGGATGAGCG
>ERZ772855.4056-NODE-4056-length-10464-cov-27.401479_pt1 | contig 10464 bp, 8 predicted proteins | sample MGYA00511900_ERZ772855 | MGnify/ENA primary metagenome ERZ772855 (study PRJEB29015, sample SAMEA2737701) | human gut metagenome | biome: human gut; feature: human-associated habitat; material: faeces | place: China | collected 2012 ...
ACGCGGCTATCCGATTGGCGCAGCGTTCTTCTCTGTTGGTCGTTTTTATCCGGCACTGGTCGGCAATGATATCGGCTGCGGTATGGCGCTATGGCAAACAGATATTCTCACTCGCAAATACAACGCCGATAAGTTTGAAAAGCGATTATCAGATCTGGATGACGTTGCTGAAGAAAGCTGGCTGGAGGAAAACCTGCCGTCAGCATTTGCACAGCATCCGTGGCGCAGCTCGCTTGGCTCTATCGGTGGCGGCAATCATTTCGCTGAACTGCAACAAGTTGATCAAATCATCAACGCTGAACTGTTTGCACTGGCAGGTCTGGATGCACAACATCTGCAACTGTTGGTTCATAGCGGCTCGCGGGGGGTGGGGCAGTCTATTTTACAGCGGCATATTGCCTCGTTCTCGCATCATGGTTTGCCTCAAGGCAGTGACGACGCGCTACGGTATATTGCGGAACATGACGATGCGCTGGCGTTTGCGTGTATTAATCGCCAGATGATCGCTTTGCGCATAATGCAACAAGTTAAGGCCACGGGAAGTCCGGTTCTGGATGTGGCGCATAACTTTGTTAGCGCGTGTCAAATCGGCGATCAACAGGGCTGGTTGCATCGTAAAGGTGCCACGCCGGATGACAACGGTCTGGTGATTATTCCCGGTTCACGTGGTGATTACTCCTGGATTGTACAGCCTGTTGCGAACGAAAAAACGCTCCACTCGCTGGCGCATGGGGCAGGGCGTAAATGGGGGCGCACCGAGTGTAAAGGGCGTCTGGCAGCGAAATACACGGTGACGCAACTCTCGCGGACTGAACTTGGCAGTCGGGTAATTTGTCGCGATAAACAACTCATCTTTGAAGAAGCGCCACAAGCCTATAAATCGGCTGAAAGCGTGGTGCAATGTCTGGTGCAGGCCGGTTTAATTATTCCTGTCGCGCGGCTGCGTCCGGTGCTAACGCTCAAAAACAGTGGAGGGAAAAAAGGATGATCTTGCTACAACTCTCCTCAGCGCAGGGGCCGGAAGAATGTTGTCTCGCAGTGAAAAAGGCGCTGGAGCGATTAATTAAAGAAGCTGCCCGACAAGACGTCGCGGTAACGGTGTTGGAAACAGAAACGGGCCGCTACTCTGACACGCTGCGTTCAGCTCTGGTTTCTCTGGATGGCGATAACGCATGGGCATTAAGCGAAAGCTGGTGCGGCACTATTCAGTGGATTTGTCCGAGTCCGTATCGGCCTCATCATGGGCGCAAAAACTGGTTTCTGGGCATTGGGCGTTTTACCGCTGATGAGCAGGAACAATCGGATGCAATCCGTTATGAGACGTTGCGTTCGTCGGGGCCGGGCGGTCAACATGTCAATAAAACCGACTCGGCGGTACGCGCCACGCATCTGGCATCCGGTATTAGCGTGAAGGTTCAGTCAGAGCGCAGCCAGCATGCTAACAAACGGCTGGCGCGATTGCTGATTGCCTGGAAGCTGGAGCAGCAGCAACAGGAAAATAGCGCGGCGCTGAAATCGCAGCGGCGAATGTTCCATCACCAGATTGAACGTGGCAACCCGCGACGGACATTTACAGGGATGGCTTTTATCGAAGGATAATGAAGGATGAAACTGCCGGAAGGCGATTAAACGCCATCCGGCAGCAAATCAAATAATTACTTCGCCGGAATTTCTTTCAGCAGTTCAGTCAGCAGTGTCCAGTAATGACCTACGCTTTTGATGTGAACTTGCTCATCCGGAGAGTGTGGACCGGTGATAGTTGGCCCGATAGAAACCATGTCCATTTCCGGATACGGTTTTTTAAACAGACCACATTCCAGGCCCGCGTGGATAATCTGGATGTTCGGCGTCTTGTTGAACAGGCGCTGATAGGTTTCACGTACCAGATGCATCACCGGAGAATTAGCGTCCGGCTGCCAGCCAGGATATGCGCCTTTCGCTTCGGTTTTCGCGCCAGCCAGTTTACCCAGCGAATCCAGCATGCTCACCACGTAGTCTTTACCGCTGTCGATCAGTGAACGGATCAGGCAGTGAATTTCTACGTTATTGTCAGTCATGGTCACCACACCGACGTTCAGGGAGGTTTCGACCACACCTTTTGCCACGTCGGAATTGCGGATCACACCGTTCGGGGTGGCGTTCAGCAGACGAATAAAGGTATCGCGAGATTTCGCAATCAGAGCAGCTTTATCGTTCGCTACAGAGTCCAGCAACAAGGCCAGATTCTTCTCTTTCTCTGCCAGCTCGTTTTTCAGGATGTCCTGATAGGTATTCACCAGAGATTTCAGGGCGTCGACTTTATCAGCTGCGACAGCAATGGTCGCAAAGGCTTCACGCGGGATGGCGTTACGCAGTGTGCCACCGTTGAAATCGATAAGGCGCAGGTCCAGCTCTTCCGCATGACCCGCCAGGAAGCGCACCAGCAGTTTGTTGGCATTACCCAGGCCAACGTGGATTTCACCGCCGGAGTGACCGCCTTTTAGACCTTTTAAGGTTAACTTGAAGGTTTCAAAGCCAGCTGGAACCGCTTCACGATCCAAATGCAGGTTGGAGGTGAAGTCGATACCCCCCGCGCAACCCATGTAGATTTCACCTTCTTCTTCGGAGTCGGTGTTAATCAGAATATCAGCCTGCAACCAGTTGCTCTGTAAGCCGAACGCACCGTCCATACCGGCTTCTTCGGTCATGGTCAGCAGCACTTCCAGCGGGCCGTGAACCACGTTTTCGTCAGCCAGAACCGCCAGCGCAGACGCCATACCAATGCCGTTATCTGCACCCAGCGTGGTGCCGCGCGCTTTAACCCATTCGCCATCAATATAAGGCTGGATAGGATCTTTCGTGAAGTCATGCACGGTGTCGTTATTTTTCTGCGGCACCATATCGAGGTGGGCCTGCAAGACGACCGGTTTACGATTTTCCATACCTGCGGTGGCAGGTTTACGAATCAGGATATTACCTACCTGATCGCGTTCGACATGGAAACCTTTCTCTTTTGCCCAACCAACAATGTATTCAGCGAGTTGCTCTTCATGATAGGACGGGTGAGGAATAGAACAGATTTTGGCAAAAATATCCCACAGCGGCTGTGGAGATAATTGAGACAGTTCAGACACGTTAAGTCTCCTTGTCGATCACCCGCAAAACAGTATTGCAGGTCACAGGGTTAGCAGAAAATGTTGTCAACACAAGACAGGCTTGCGAGATATGTTTGAGAATACCACTTTATCCCGCGTCAGGGAGAGGCAGTGCGTAAAAAGACGCGGACTCATGTGAAATACTGGTTTTTAGTGCGCCAGATCTCTATAATCTCGCGCAACCTATTTTCCCCTCGAACACTTTTTAAGCCGTAGATAAACAGGCTGGGACACTTCACATGAGCGAAAAATACATCGTCACCTGGGACATGTTGCAGATCCATGCACGTAAACTCGCAAGCCGACTGATGCCTTCTGAACAATGGAAAGGCATTATTGCCGTAAGCCGTGGCGGTCTGGTACCGGGTGCGTTACTGGCGCGTGAACTGGGTATTCGTCATGTCGATACCGTTTGTATTTCCAGCTACGATCACGACAACCAGCGCGAGCTTAAAGTGCTGAAACGCGCAGAAGGCGATGGCGAAGGCTTCATCGTTATTGATGACCTGGTGGATACCGGTGGTACTGCGGTTGCGATTCGTGAAATGTATCCAAAAGCGCACTTTGTCACCATCTTCGCAAAACCGGCTGGTCGTCCGCTGGTTGATGACTATGTTGTTGATATCCCGCAAGATACCTGGATTGAACAGCCGTGGGATATGGGCGTCGTATTCGTCCCGCCAATCTCCGGTCGCTAATCTTTTCAACGCCTGGCACTGCCGGGCGTTGTTCTTTTTAACTTCAGGCGGGTTACAATAGTTTCCAGTAAGTATTCTGGAGGCTGCATCCATGACACAGGCAAACCTGAGCGAAACCCTGTTCAAACCCCGCTTTAAACATCCTGAAACCTCGACGCTAGTCCGCCGCTTTAATCACGGCGCACAACCGCCTGTGCAGTCGGCTCTTGATGGTAAAACCATCCCTCACTGGTATCGCATGATTAACCGTCTGATGTGGATCTGGCGCGGTATTGACCCACGTGAAATCCTCGACGTCCAGGCACGTATTGTGATGAGCGATGCTGAACGTACCGACGATGATTTATACGATACTGTGATTGGCTACCGTGGTGGCAACTGGATTTATGAGTGGGCCACCCAGGCGATGGTGTGGCAACAAAAAGCCTGTGCGGAAGAAGATCCGCAACTCAGTGGTCGTCACTGGCTGCATGCGGCTACGTTGTATAACATTGCTGCCTATCCTCATCTGAAAGGAGATGACCTGGCCGAGCAAGCGCAGGCTTTGTCAAACCGCGCCTATGAAGAGGCCGCTCAGCGTCTGCCGGGCACGATGCGGCAGATGGAGTTTACCGTACCCGGCGGTGCGCCCATCACCGGCTTTTTGCATATGCCGAAAGGCGATGGCCCGTTCCCGACAGTATTAATGTGTGGTGGTCTGGATGCGATGCAGACGGACTATTACAGCCTGTACGAACGTTATTTTGCGCCGCGCGGCATTGCGATGCTGACTATTGATATGCCGTCGGTGGGCTTTTCTTCAAAATGGAAGCTGACCCAGGACTCCAGCCTGTTGCATCAGCACGTCTTAAAGGCGCTGCCTAACGTACCGTGGGTGGATCACACTCGCGTCGCGGCCTTTGGTTTCCGTTTCGGCGCTAACGTTGCCGTGCGTCTGGCATACCTTGAATCGCCGCGTCTGAAAGCGGTTGCCTGTCTTGGTCCGGTAGTTCATACCCTGTTGAGTGATTTTAAGTGCCAGCAACAGGTGCCGGAAATGTATCTTGACGTTCTGGCGAGTCGTTTGGGGATGCATGATGCTTCCGACGAAGCGTTGCGCGTGGAGCTGAATCGCTATTCATTAAAAGTGCAAGGATTGCTGGGACGTCGCTGCACAACGCCAATGTTATCGGGCTACTGGAAGAACGATCCGTTCAGCCCGGAAGAGGACTCACGCTTAATCACCTCATCATCTGCTGACGGTAAATTATTAGAGATCCCATTTAACCCGGTGTATCGGAATTTTGACAAAGGTCTTCAGGAAATCACAGACTGGATCGAAAAACGTTTGTGTTAAAAATTTGCTAAAATTTGCCAATTTGGTAAAACAGTTGCATCACAACAGGAGATTGCAATGACGTTACCGAGTGGACACCCGAAGAGCAGATTGATCAAAAAATTTACCGCACTAGGCCCGTATATTCGTGAAGGTAAGTGCGAAGATAATCGATTCTTTTTCGATTGTCTGGCTGTATGCGTCAACGTGAAACCGGCACCGGAAGTGCGTGAGTTCTGGGGCTGGTGGATGGAGCTTGAAGCGCAGGAATCCCGTTTTACCTACAGTTACCAGTTTGGTCTGTTCGATAAAGCAGGCGACTGGAAGAGTGTTCCGGTAAAAGACACTGAAGTGGTTGAACGACTGGAGCACACCCTACGTGAGTTTCACGAGAAGCTGCGTGAACTGCTGACGACGCTGAATCTGAAGCTGGAACCGGCGGATGATTTTCGTGATGAACCGGTGAAGTTAACGGCGTGAGTGAAATGTGCCGGATGTATCACATCCGGCAATATCCATTAAAACTGATAGGTCATGCCAACCGCGACAATATCATCATTATTAATATTCAATTTGTTATCGCTATCCAGTTGGTTGATTTTATAATCAACAAACGCTGACATATTTTTGTTGAAATAATACGTAGCACCGACGTCGATATAATTGACCAGATCTTCATCACCGATACCTTCAATATCTTTCCCTTTCGATAAGACATAACCCAGCGATGGACGCAGACCAAAGTCAAACTGGTATTGAGCGACCGCTTCAAAGTTCTGTGTCTTATTGGCAAAGCCGCCAGTTATTGGCGTCATTTTGCGTGTTTCAGAATAGAAAGTTGCCAGATAAATATTATTGGCATCGTATTTCAGACCTGTTGCCCATGCTTCTGCACGCTTGCCTGTGCCACGGCTTTGCAGGTTCTGCTCGTTGGTGCGATCTGAGTTGGTATAGGCCCCACTAATGGCGAAATCGCTGCCGCCAAAGTCATATGTCAATGACGTGCCGAAGCCATCGCCGTTTTGCTTTTTAACGTCGCGGTTTTCGTTTTTCCCTTGATATTGCAGGGTTAAGTTCAGGCCATCGATAACGCCGAAGAAGTCGGTGTTCCGATACGTCGCCAGACCGCTGGCGCGTTTGGTCATAAAGTTGTCGGTCTGCGCCGAGGAATCGCCACCAAATTCCGGGAACATATCGGTCCAGGCTTCCACGTCATACAACGCCCCCAGGTTACGACCATAATCGAAAGAACCCAAATCTTTATATTTCAACCCGGCAAAAGCGAGACGCGTTTTTTGCTGTGCAGTATCACTCTCTGCTTTATTACCGGCAAACTCTGCTTCCCAACGACCATAACCAGTCAGTTGATCGTTAATTTGTGTTTCGCCTTTAAAACCAAAACGGATATAACTCTGGTCGCCATCTTTACTGGCGTTATCACTCATATAATGCATGGCTTTAACTTTGCCATAGACATCCAGTTTATTACCGTCTTTATTATATATTTCTGCAGCCTGTACAGATGCAGATGCCACAATGCCCATCACCACTAATGCCAGAGTGCTCTTTTTCATTTTCATTCCTGATTTTAATTAACGCGCGAATATTCAGCGGGAGAGTCCCGTTGAAAACAGGAAAGTTTTTAACCTGAGATTGTTAAAGATATATTACAGATTAATAATATTCTTAAAATGTGGTAATTTATTAAATCTGTAATAAAAGCGTAAACAACTGCCGCTAGGCTTGCTGATCCCGCGCAACAAAACGCCATGCTTTGCTCGCAGATGGTTGGCAACCGACGACAGTCCTGCTAAAACGTTCGTTTGATATCATTTTTCCTAAAATTGAATGGCAGAGAATCATGAGTGACAGCCAGACGCTGGTGGTAAAACTCGGCACCAGTGTGCTAACAGGCGGATCGCGCCGTCTGAACCGTGCCCATATCGTTGAACTTGTTCGCCAGTGCGCGCAGTTACATGCCGCCGGGCATCGGATTGTTATTGTGACGTCGGGCGCGATCGCCGCCGGACGTGAGCACCTGGGTTACCCGGAACTGCCAGCGACCATCGCCTCGAAACAACTGCTGGCGGCGGTAGGGCAGAGTCGACTGATTCAACTGTGGGAACAGCTGTTTTCGATTTATGGCATTCACGTCGGGCAAATGCTGCTGACCCGTGCTGATATGGAAGACCGTGAACGCTTCCTGAACGCCCGCGACACCCTGCGAGCGTTGCTCGATAACAATATCGTTCCGGTAATCAATGAGAACGATGCTGTCGCTACGGCAGAGATTAAGGTCGGCGATAACGATAACCTTTCTGCGCTGGCGGCGATTCTTGCGGGTGCCGATAAACTGTTGCTGCTGACCGATCAAAAAGGTTTGTATACCGCTGACCCGCGCAGCAATCCGCAGGCAGAACTGATTAAAGATGTTTACGGCATTGATGACGCACTGCGCGCGATTGCCGGTGACAGCGTTTCAGGCCTCGGAACTGGCGGCATGAGTACCAAATTGCAGGCCGCTGACGTGGCTTGCCGTGCGGGTATCGACACCATTATTGCCGCGGGCAGCAAGCCGGGCGTTATTGGTGATGTGATGGAAGGCATTTCCGTCGGTACGCTGTTCCATGCCCAGGCGACTCCGCTTGAAAACCGTAAACGCTGGATTTTCGGTGCGCCGCCGGCGGGTGAAATCACGGTAGATGAAGGGGCAACTGCCGCCATTCTGGAACGCGGCAGCTCCCTGTTGCCGAAAGGCATTAAAAGCGTGACTGGCAATTTCTCGCGTGGTGAAGTCATCCGCATTTGCAACCTCGAAGGCCGCGATATCGCCCACGGCGTCAGTCGTTACAACAGCGATGCATTACGCCGTATTGCCGGACACCACTCGCAAGAAATTGATGCAATACTGGGATATGAATACGGCCCGGTTGCCGTTCACCGTGATGACATGATTACCCGTTAAGGAGCAGGCTGATGCTGGAACAAATGGGCATTGCCGCGAAGCAAGCCTCGTATAAATTAGCGCAACTCTCCAGCCGCGAAAAAAATCGCGTGCTGGAAAAAATCGCCGATGAACTGGAAGCACAAAGCGAAATCATCCTCAACGCTAACGCCCAGGATGTTGCTGACGCGCGAGCCAATGGCCTTAGCGAAGCGATGCTTGACCGTCTGGCACTGACGCCCGCACGGCTGAAAGGCATTGCCGACGATGTACGTCAGGTGTGCAACCTCGCCGATCCGGTGGGGCAGGTAATCGATGGCGGCGTACTGGACAGCGGCCTGCGTCTTGAGCGTCGTCGCGTACCGCTGGGGGTTATTGGCGTGATTTATGAAGCGCGCCCGAACGTGACGGTTGATGTCGCTTCGCTGTGCCTGAAAACCGGTAATGCGGTGATCCTGCGCGGTGGCAAAGAAACGTGTCGCACTAACGCTGCAACGGTGGCGGTGATTCAGGACGCCCTGAAATCCTGCGGCTTACCGGCGGGTGCCGTGCAGGCGATTGATAATCCTGACCGTGCGCTGGTCAGTGAAATGCTGCGTATGGATAAATACATCGACATGCTGATCCCGCGTGGTGGCGCTGGTTTGCATAAACTGTGCCGTGAACAGTCGACAATCCCGGTGATCACAGGTGGTATAGGCGTATGCCATATTTACGTTGATGAAAGTGTAGAGATCGCTGAAGCATTAAAAGTGATCGTCAACGCGAAAACTCAGCGTCCGAGCACATGTAATACGGTTGAAACGTTGCTGGTGAATAAAAACATCGCCGATAGCTTCCTGCCCGCATTAAGCAAACAAATGGCGGAAAGCGGCGTGACATTACACGCAGATGCAGCTGCACTGGCGCAGTTGCAGGCAGGCCCTGCGAAGGTGGTTGCTGTTAAAGCCGAAGAGTATGACGATGAGTTTCTGTCATTAGATTTGAACGTCAAAATCGTCAGCGATCTTGACGATGCCATCGCCCATATTCGTGAACACGGCACACAACACTCCGATGCGATCCTGACCCGCGATATGCGCAACGCCCAGCGTTTTGTTAACGAAGTGGATTCGTCCGCTGTTTACGTTAACGCCTCTACGCGTTTTACCGACGGCGGCCAGTTTGGTCTGGGTGCGGAAGTGGCGGTAAGCACACAAAAACTCCACGCGCGTGGCCCAATGGGGCTGGAAGCACTGACCACTTACAAGTGGATCGGCATTGGTGATTACACCATTCGTGCGTAAATAAAACCGGGTGATGCAAAAGTAGCCATTTGATTCACAAGTCCATTGACGCATCGCCCGGTTAGTTTTAACCTTGTCCACCGTGATTCACGTTCGTGAACATGTCCTTTCAGGGCCGATATAGCTCAGTTGGTAGAGCAGCGCATTCGTAATGCGAAGGTCGTAGGTTCGACTCCTATTATCGGCACCATTTAAATCAATAAGTTAGATAAGTGTGTGCCTAGATTTTCTTGCAGCTTGTCATTTGGGTACACACAGGGGACACAAAGCACAAAAGTGTGTACATTTGGTTTTGGTGTCCTCGTGTTTACTTCTTACCGTTGATATAAATTCACTTTCTTGTTGACAAAAATTGTAAGCATGTCGAATGGCAATGTAGACATCGCTATTAGTTGTTTGGCAAGGTATTTATTGAGTGTAAACATAAAAACTTTATCAATATATGCTCAGACTGATGAGGTCAGTATTGATACTAATGTTTTCAAATTTTAGGCCATAAAATAGCTGTCATTCCAATGTCTTACTCTCCTGCTACTGTAGCCCGCCGTTTTTCGATACTGGATGGAGTAACTATTCAGGGCGTGCTTTACCAGATCATCTGGGATCCAGAGACTCCGTTCGCTGCGGTAATCGAAGCTGCACCTTCTGTTATTGATGGTGATATTCGCCATAAGGTTGTTGCCACTCTGGAGCTTCAGCGTCGTTCACAGCTTGAAGGGGTGTTTGTCCGGAAATTCTGGGAAGAACAGGACGTTGCTCAGATTGAAGGGATTGTTGTCGATGGCGCTGTACGTGATGTTGGCCTTGCTACGTTTGTTTATGAAACAATAGCCACAAAAGCAGGCGTTATACTATTAAGTGATAACGAGCAATATGAAGGAGGTAAAGCCCTCTGGCAGCATATAGCGCGTCGTTCAACGAATCTTAAGGTGTTTATCTTAGATACAGATTCCGCACGGTATTATCCGTTTGATGGTGATCGGATCTGCTATGATGGGGAAAGTATTCCTGAATCAGAAATCTGGAGTGAACTGATCCTACCCACGTAATATGGACACAGGCCTAAGCGAGGTTCTTGTTTTCAAAT
>ERZ772855.4067-NODE-4067-length-10453-cov-3.365455_pt1 | contig 10453 bp, 7 predicted proteins | sample MGYA00511900_ERZ772855 | MGnify/ENA primary metagenome ERZ772855 (study PRJEB29015, sample SAMEA2737701) | human gut metagenome | biome: human gut; feature: human-associated habitat; material: faeces | place: China | collected 2012 ...
GAGAGGATACGGATATGAAAAATAGATGGATTGCATTATATGTGGAAAACCAGGTAGGTGTTTTAGCAAAAGTATCCGGTCTTTTTTCCGGAAAATCTTACAATCTCCAGAGTCTTACGGTTGGTACGACAGAGGATGAGACGGTTTCAAGAATGACGATCTGTGTGACCAGTGACGATATCACATTTGAGCAGATCAAAAAACAGTTGAACCGCATGGTTGAGGTTATTAAGGTCATTGACCTCACGGATGTGCCGATTCACATGAAAGAGATTTTATTTGCAAAAGTATTAGATGTCAATGAGGCAGGAAAGCTGGAAGTATTCCAGATCGCACAGGTGTTTAATGTGCAGGTGGCAGATATCGGCAATGACAGTGTACTCTTAGAGTGCAAGCTGACGGAACGAAGAAACAACGAGCTGATCGCCCTGTTAAAATCTAAATTCCGCAGGATCGAGGTTGTGCGCGGTGGAGCGGTGGCGATTGAGTCGATCAGTACGTCATGCAGGTAAGCATGCCGGCTGTCATAACGGCAGATAATAAAAAACGGGTTTGTGAAAATAGTTTTCCATAGAGAAAGAGGCAGGTGATAATTTTCACCTGTCTCCTTCTTTTTGGAAAAAATTTATGGAATTTATTATACGCGCTTATTTAAGAAAGCGATAAACTTTTCAAAATGCATCGGTGTTCCCTGAATTTCCTGTACTTTCAAGCGGTTTTTCTCGTTAAATCCTACAAGAATATCATGGTTTGCCTCCGAGAGGTAATCGATGATACCGTCGATGTCGGATTTAATATTCTTCGGGCACTGGATATACAGATGCTTGTTGGCACTGATATGCAGTGTGTAGGAGATACTGAAATGGTACCAGAAAAACTTGTGCAGCGTGGAGTATTTGTAGATCCATATGATCTCATCGATCGGTACGATCGCATTGCCGTAGACGGAAGTTTCAATGAAAAAATGTTCCGTGATAAACATATCTTCCGTTGCGAGCTGCGGCAGTGTGGCGAGTTCTTCCTCCGCCTGCTCTAACATCTTTTTCGGATTACCAAACAGTGCAAGATCCTGGCATGCAGGGGAGAGCACCGGGAAAAACATGTATATGACAGAGAGCACGATGCAGAGCAATGCGTAAATTCCGGTAATGAAAATTGTTGCAAACAGGATCCAGTTTCCAACGTGGTTAAATCCCGGTTCGCTGATATAGTAGGAAGAAACCTTGTTGCGGATACCGTTTTCCGTCCAGTTTAAATCGGTGGACAGATTGGAAAGCAGGGTGTCGAAATTTTCATTTCCCTTTGAAATCTTTCCTTTGATGGTGACTTCTTCGATGGAAGGCAGACCCTCCTCACTGGTATTTGGCGATAACAATACGATGATACATTCCTCATCACGCATAGTGTAATAATAATAACCGTTGGTGTGACCGAAGATGGACTGGGTATATCCGGTAAATTTTAAATCGGAAAGTGTGGTGCTTATATACTGTTTACCACACCGGAAAGCGGTCTCTAACGAGGTGTCGTCGGGCAAAATGTCCGGAGAAAATACAGCGGACAGCGAAAAAAAGTGCCATGCAAGAATGAGCACGATCAGGTAAATGATCGGAGCTGCAAGTCTGCGTTTATAAAATGCCTTGATATTTTTGCTGATGTAGTGATCGTAATTTTCGGGCATATCAAAATCCTTTTCTCAAATAAAAAATGACATACTGCTAATAGTATAGATTCTTTTTTGCTTTATTTCAACTAAAACCTGTGATAAGATGGTACTTGCCAGTAACAGCGATAAAAGGAGATTATAATTTGGAAGCATATACAAGTTTTGCGCAGGTATATGATCTGTTCATGGATAATGTTCCCTATGAAGAGTGGAGCAGGTATATTATAGGACTTCTGAAAGAATATGGGATCTGTGACGGAACAGTACTTGATTTAGGCTGTGGAACGGGAAAGATTACAAGATTGTTGAAAAAAGCGGGCTACGATATGATCGGTGTGGATAATTCACCGGAAATGTTGGAGATCGCGGCGGAGACCGGATATCAGGAGATGCCGGAGGATGAGATCTTATATCTGTTACAGGATATGAGAGAACTTGAACTGTACGGAAGCGTGCGTGCAGTCGTGAGCATCTGTGATTCGATGAACTATCTGCTGGAAGAGACAGATCTTTTGTCCCTGTTTTACCGTGTCAACGAATATTTAGATCCGGATGGTATTTTTATCTTCGATCTGAACACAGTATATAAATACAGAGAACTCTTAGGCGAGACGACAATCGCTGAGAACCGCGAGGAGGGAAGCTTCATCTGGGATAACTATTTCGATGAGGAAGAACAGATCAATGAATATGATCTGACGCTTTTTATCCGGGAGGAAGAAGGACTTTACCGCAGATTTGAGGAGACGCACTACCAGCGTGCCTACGAATTAGAAACCGTAAAACACCTTTTAGAACAGGCGGGACTTGAATTCGTCGCAGCATATGACGCATTTACGAGAGAGCCGGTAAAAGAGGACAGCGAGCGCATTTATGTGATCGCGAGGAGCAATCAGGAAACCTGAATGCACTATTTGCTCCCAACATCATTGGAGTCATCAGAAATTTATGAGTACAGTACGAAATGGAGGATAAAATATGAGTGATTATATTGTAAGAGCAACAGCGGCGGACAGCCAGATTCGTGCATTTGCCATCACATCAAAGGAAATGGTTGAGGAGGCAAGAAGAGCCCACGACACAAGACCGGTCATCACGGCAGCGTTGGGACGTCTTTTGAGCGGTGCGGCAATGATGGGAACAATGATGAAAGGGGATAATGATCTTTTGACGATCCAGATCCAGTGCGGCGGTCCGGCAAAAGGACTTACTGTGACAGCGGATTCCCATGGCCATGTCAAGGGATTTCCTATGGAATCCCAGGTGGAACTGCCGTTAAATGCACAGGGCAAATTAGATGTGGGCGGAGCGCTTGGACTTGGCGTGATGAGTGTCATCAAGGATATGGGTTTAAAAGAACCGTATGTGGGACAGATCGCACTGCAGACCGGAGAGATCGCTGAGGATCTGACCTATTATTTTGCAACATCTGAACAGATCCCGTCCGCAGTAGGGCTTGGGGTTTTAGTGGACAAAGACTTATCGGTGCGCCAGGCGGGCGGTTTTATCATCCAGCTGATGCCGTTTACCAGTGATGAGGTCATTGAAAAACTGGAAAATAAGATCAGGGAGATCGCATCTGTAACGGAAATGTTAGAGCAGGGTATGACACCGGAGCAGATTTTAGAGGAAATCTTAGGAGATTTCGGTCTTGAGATCTCAGATAAGATCCCGGCTGCATTTGAGTGTGACTGTTCAAAGGAGAGAGTTTCACGTGCAATTTCTACGCTGAGCAAAAAAGATTTAGATTCGATCATCAATGACGGAGAGGCAATCGAGGTAAAATGCCAGTTCTGTAACAAGGCATACCATTTTGATGTGGACGAATTAAAGGAAATGTGTTCTGCAAAATAAAAAGGGCTGCTGTTGCGAAAAAATAGTACAAGCGGACAGTAAGCAAAAGGCAAGGCAATGTGGTTGCGGTAAGCAGGGGTAAAAACGTAACCGGAAAAGAGGAAAGAATGAGACAGGGATTTGTGAAAGTTGCAGCGGTCACACCAAAGATCAGGGTTGCCGACACAGGATATAATGCAAAAGTGATCTGCCAGTCTGTTAAAGAGGCGGCAGAGGCGGGAGCAAAAGTGATCGTTCTGCCGGAATTATGCATTACGGGTTATACCTGTGGGGATCTGTTTTTGCAGGAAAAGTTGCTTCGGGAGGCGAAAGAAGAATTATTGCATATCGCGGCATTTACGACAGATATGGATGCAATCGTATTTGTCGGACTTCCACTTGCATACAAAGGAAAATTATATAACGTGGCAGCGGCATTAAATCGTGGAAAAATTCTTGGTATCGTACCGAAAACCTACCTTCCGAATTATAATGAATTTTATGAAGCGCGCCATTTTACGAGAGGTATGGAAGAAGTGGCCGATGTACGGCTGACCGAAGAATTGACGGTGCCGATGGGAACGAGACAGTTATTTACCTGTCTGGAGCTGCCGGAACTTGTGATCGCAGCAGAACTCTGTGAGGATCTCTGGACGATGAATCCGCCGAGCATCGGACATGCCATGCACGGAGCAACGCTGATCGTAAATCTTTCCGCATCGGACGAGACGACCGGAAAACCGGCTTACCGCAGGGAACTGGTAAAAGGACAGTCGGCAAGACTGCTCTGCGGCTATATCTATGCGAGTGCAGGGGACGGCGAGTCCACACAGGATGTGGTCTATTCCGGGCATAACCTGATCGCAGAAAATGGACGTTTGTTAGCGGAGTCAGAACTTTTTGACGCACAGACGATATCCACCGAGATCGATGTGTCCCGTCTTGCGTCCGAGCGCCGCAGAATGACAACATTTGAGACGGTCACAGAGCCGGTATATCGTGAAAATGTATTTTCCTTACAGATGGAAGAGACAAAGCTGACACGTTATATTGATCCGATGCCGTTTGTGCCGTCCGGAGAGCGCGACCGTACACTGCGCTGCGAGGAGATCTTATCGATCCAGTCGATGGGACTGAAAAAACGTTTAGAGCATACACACTGTAAGTCTGCAGTGATCGGAATTTCCGGCGGACTCGATTCCACGCTGGCACTTCTTGTCACCGTGCGTGCTTTTGATGCGCTCGGAATGGATCACAGTAATATCAAGGCAGTGACCATGCCGGGATTTGGTACGACAGACCGCACTTACGATAATGCAGTATCATTGATCCGCTGTCTGGGAGCTGATTTTATCGAGGTGGATATCAAAGATGCCGTCAACATTCATTTCCGGGATATCGGACAGGATCCGTCGATGCATGACGTGACCTACGAGAACGGACAGGCGAGAGAGCGCACGCAGATTTTGATGGATATTGCAAATAAGTCCGGCGGAATGGTCATCGGAACCGGAGATTTGTCGGAGCTTGCACTTGGCTGGGCGACTTACAACGGAGATCACATGTCTATGTATGCAGTCAATGCATCGGTGCCAAAGACACTGGTGCGCCATCTGGTGCGTTATTATGCGGATACCTGTGGGGATGAGACTTTAAAACAGGTGCTGCTTGATGTGCTTGACACACCTGTCTCCCCGGAACTTTTACCGCCGGAAGACGGAAAAATTTCACAGAAAACGGAGGACTTAGTCGGCCCTTACGAGCTGCACGATTTTTATCTGTATCATATGCTGCGTCTTTCCTACGCACCGGCAAAGGTTTACCGTCTGGCAAAACAGGCATTTGCCGGAACTTATGACGATGCAACGATTTTTAAGTGGCTGGAGACATTTTACCGCCGTTTCTTTGCGCAGCAGTTTAAACGTTCCTGCCTGCCGGACGGCCCAAAAGTCGGAAGTGTTGCGGTATCTCCGCGTGGGGATCTGCGTATGCCGTCCGATGCGTGTGCCTCAATATGGTTAGCGGAACTGGAGGAGTTAAAGGATGCAGTATCGCAGGGATAAAAAAGGAAATGAATTGTCCGTTTTAGGATATGGATGTATGCGTTTTACTAAAAACGGCAGCAGTGTCGATCTTGATAAGGCGGAAAAAGAGGTGATGGCGGCGATCAAAGCAGGTGTTAATTACTTTGACACTGCCTATGTCTATGCAGGCAATGAGGCAGCAGTCGGAGAGATCTTAGACCGCAACCACTGCAGGGAGCAGATCTATCTGGCGACAAAGCTGCCACATTATCTGATCAAGTCTGTCGCAGGTGCGGAAAAGATGTTTCAGGAGGAACTTCGCAGATTAAAAACCGATTATATCGATTATTATCTGATGCATATGCTCACCGATATACCGACCTGGGAAAAATTAAAAAAGATCGGCATGCAGGACTGGATCGAGGAAAAATTAGCGTCCGGTCAGATCAGAAATATCGGATTTTCCTATCATGGAAATACCGAGATGTTCAAACAGCTCGTGGATGCCTACGACTGGGATTTCTGCCAGATCCAGTACAACTATATGGATGAATACTCACAGGCAGGCGTGGAAGGACTGCGCTATGCAAATGCAAAAGGACTTCCGGTCATCATCATGGAGCCTCTTCGCGGAGGCAGACTGGTAAATCTTTTACCGGAGTCAGCAAAAAAATTGTTCCGCGCTGACAAGGAAGGACGTACACCGGCGGAGCTTGCCCTGAAATGGCTCTATAACCAGCCAGAAGTAACCTGTGTGCTCTCCGGGATGAATTCCATGGAAATGGTGGAGCAGAACCTAAAGACGGCATCTGAGTCCCATGTGGGCTGTCTGACGGCATCAGACGCAACACTGATCGAACAGGTGAAAGAAGAGATCAAAAAGCATGTCAAAGTCGGCTGTACCGGATGTGGGTATTGTATGCCGTGTCCGCGAGGAGTGGATATTCCGGGAACATTCCGCTGTTATAATGCGATGTATTCGGAAGGGAAACAATCAGGACGGAAAGATTATTTACAGTGTACGGCATTCCGGAAAGACACCGCAAGCGCATCCCAGTGTGTCGGCTGCGGAAAATGCGAAAAACACTGCCCGCAGCATATTGAGATACGCAAAGAGTTAAAATGTGCAGCGTCAGAATTGGAAGACGTGAAGTATAAGGTAATGAAGTCTGCAATTCAGATTTTAAAATTATGGTAAGACAATAAGAAAAGGATTAGAGAACATATTGGAAAAGAAAAGTTTTGTTTTAAAGGGAAATATCGTATATTCAGGAGAAAACAAGGAACTGTGCAGTATAGAGGGTGGTTATGTTGTATGTGAAAACGGTATCTGCCGCGGCGCATTTGAAAAGTTGCCGAAACAGTATGAAACACTGCCGCTGACCGATTATGGTGATAAGATCATCCTTCCGGGAATGACGGATCTGCATGTGCATGCACCACAGTATACGTTCCGGGCACTTGGCATGGATCTTGAACTTTTAGACTGGCTGAATGTGCATACTTTTCCGGAAGAGGCAAAATATGTGGATATCTCCTATGCAAAAAGAGCATATGGAAGTTTTGTGTCTGATTTAAAGCACAGTCTGACAACGCGTGCCTGCATTTTTGCGACACTTCACAGAGAGGCAACCGTTGCTTTGATGGATCTTTTGGAGGAGAGCGGGATCGTAAGCTATGTTGGCAAGGTAAATATGGACCGTAACGGTGGTGAGAATCTCTGTGAGGCGGATGCGTCTGCTGCGGCAGAAGATACGAAAAAGTGGATTGAGGAGACAGCCGGAAAATATGAGCGTACAAACCCGATCTTAACACCGCGTTTTATTCCAAGCTGTACGGATGAGCTGATGAGAGAACTTGCAAAACTGCAGAAAACGACAGGACTCCGCGTGCAGTCGCATCTGTCGGAAAACCCATCGGAAGTCGCATGGGTAAAAGAGCTTGTCCCGGCAGCGAAAAATTATGCAGATGCCTACGCTGTTTTTGATATGTTCGGAGATAAGGATCACCCGGCAGTCATGGCACACTGTATTTACAGTGAGGATGAGATGGATCTTTTGAAAGAACACGGTGTCTATGTGGCACACTGCCCGGAATCGAACTTAAATCTTTCCTCCGGCATTGCACCGGTCCGAAAGTTCTTAGAGGAAGGTATTGCGGTCGGACTTGGTTCCGACGTGGCGGGCGGATCTTCACTTTCCATGGCAAAAGCTTTGACATTAGCGGTACAGGTATCAAAAATGTACTGGCGTCTGATTGATGAGAAAAGTAAGCCGCTGACATTTGCGGAAGCGTTTTATTTAGCGACAGCCGGAGGCGGCAGTTATTTTGGTAAAGTCGGCACATTTTTAGATGGATATGAATTTGATGCGGTTGTCGCCGAAGATCATATTGCAAAGGATGTAAGGGAGTATACACCGATCCAGCGGACAGAGCGCATGATGTATGATGAGAGTACAATGACGATCTGTGCAAAATATGCAGCCGGATGTGCGTGTGAGCTGTAAAGGTTCAGATAGAGTGAAAATCAGAAAAATTTAGAGGCTCTCCAAATTTGAATGAAAAAGAGTCATAACCGGCAAAATCGGTTATGACTCTTTTTAAAACGAATCAAATATTCAGGAAACATAACGTTTGTATTTAGATCTGGTGAAGTTTGCGCTCATATTTGCGCTCACCGGCCGTCATGCGTGCCGGATTCTGTACATAGACAAGCATGTACATGAAGACTGCCATAATGATTCCGGTAACCACATCAAATACGGAGTGCTGTTTTAAAAACATGGTAGATAAAATAATGCTTACCATAAGAACAGCAGAACCAATACAGATGACCTTTTTATCGCGGAAATTTTCACTGTGCCATACGGCTAAATTGACTGCAATGGAATTGTAAACGTGAATACTTGGGAAAAGGTTCGTCGCAGTGTCCGTTGCGTAGAGGCATTTTACCATATGTACAAACACGTTATCCCGCACAAAAGTAGTCGGCCTTAAATAATGTCCGTTTGGATAAATGGTGGAGATGACTAAAAAGATCGTCATTCCGGTAAACAACATGGTACATAAACGGAAATATTCGTCTTTATTTTTAAAGTAGAAGTAACCAAGTCCCCACGCAACATATCCAAACCATAAAAAGTATGGAATAATAAAATATTCACAAAATGGAATATAATCATCGAGTGCAACATGGATCACATGAAAATGCGTGGTAACGGTTCTCTCTAAATGACCAAACCATGGCAGATAAATCATGAAATAAAGCAGAAGAAGAGCATGTTTGTTTCTCTCAATAAATGCGTTGACCGCATCGCGTGTCTTCGTTTTCACGGTTTCACCCTCTTTTCATTAATCTCAACGATAGGGATTATAGCACAGCATTTTTTTAGAAACAATTCCCTTTTCCTTATTTTAAGAAAGATTATTTAAAATTTAAGAAAACTTTAAGCTATGACGGGTGTTTTTGGGGAGTTTGACGGTAATTTTTATTACAGATCAATGCGAAAAAAGAACGAATTCTTAATTAAATGTTACGATTTGGACAATTTGTTGACAAGACCTTGCCGGATATTATAATAGAGTAGGTGTCCGTTAGCATATTTTATGCAATACAACATATCTTTACACATAGGATGAAAGGATATTTAGAAAAATGAAAGAGAAAAACAAGCGGAAAATGCATGGAGGTGCGTCAGCAAAAAGTTATACAGGACTGGTGCTCACATGTGTTATGACGGCGATTGCTGTGATTTATGTCGGGTTTGCGATTTATTTTGAAAGTCATTTTTGTTTTGGAACTTCTATTGATGGGATTGCAGTCGGTGGCAGCAGTGTGGAAAAAGTCGAGGATGCGATCCGGACTGAGATGAAAAATTACAATCTGACAGTTACTGCACGAGAGGATAAAAATGGAACCATTGCAGGTTCGGATATTGATATGGAGCCGGTATTTCAGGGGGAAATAGAGAAACTTTTAGAGGAGCAGAATGGTTTTGCGTGGCTGATCCTGATGTTCCAGAAGCAGGAGTTTGAACTGGCAAAGGTTGTATCTTATGATGAACAGAAACTGGATGAGGCAGTCAGAAATTTACCATGTATGAAAGATCAGCGCACACCGGTGGATGCGACTTATTCTGATTATACAAAAGAAAACGGGTATGCGCTTGTACCGGCTGATTATGGAACACAGGTCGATACCGCAAAAGTCAGGAAAGCGGTAAGTGATGCGGTTTTAGTATTGGATGAAACCGTTGATCTGGAGCAGAGCGGCTGTTATTTAGAGCCTGCAATCGGAGATGATGATAAAGATCTGCTGGCTTTGATCGATGCATTAAACCAGTATGTCGGTGTTACGATTACATATGACTTTGGGGATGATAAGGAAGTATTGGATGGAACAACGATCAGTACCTGGCTTTCTGAGGGAACCGACGAAAAAGTTTCCATTGATGAGGAAGAAGTCCTTGCCTTTGTAAAGACACTGGCAAAGAAATATAATACTGCCTATTCACCGAAAGAGTTAAAGACTTCCTACGGTACGACGGTTACGATCACCGGTGGTTTTTATGGCTGGAGAATCGATAACGGAGGGGAAGTAGAACAGATTCTGGCAGACTTAAAAGCCGGAAAAGATGTGGAGAGAGAGCCGGTATATCTCACAACGGCAAACAGTCATGGCGAGCATGATTACGGTGATTCTTATGTTGAGATCAATCTGACAAACCAGCATTTATTCCTTTACAAAGACGGAAAACTGGTGGTGGAGAGTGATTTTGTTTCAGGAAATCTTTCAAAAGGGCATGACACCCCGACAGGTGCGTTCGGACTGACTTATAAGACCATGAATGCGGTTTTAAGAGGACCGGATTATGAGACACCGGCGGAGATCAGGGCCTTCCGTGGAATGGGAGTGGATGAGATCGGAAGA
>ERZ772855.4071-NODE-4071-length-10441-cov-3.142018_pt1 | contig 10441 bp, 8 predicted proteins | sample MGYA00511900_ERZ772855 | MGnify/ENA primary metagenome ERZ772855 (study PRJEB29015, sample SAMEA2737701) | human gut metagenome | biome: human gut; feature: human-associated habitat; material: faeces | place: China | collected 2012 ...
TCCTCTTTTCTTGCTCTAGATGGGGCGAAACTCTAATTTAGGCTGGGACTCAACTACTTCAGTTTTTTGAAGAGTTTCGCGGTTTCTTTGTGGAAAATCTCTACTTGCCTGAGATAACCTTTACCTGCTTTGAACGATCGCCACTGCTTTTGCCGGAAGTACAACTTTCTCTCCTGCCTGGTAAGTCATTCCGCCGAGCAGGTCAGTTCCGGCTTTTTTCAGCGTTACTTCCTGTGATTCGTCCGTCGGATTTAAGAGGAAGAGGAAGCTGCCGTTTTTGTTTTCGCGGAGAGTGATCTCTACTTTGTCACTGCCTTCTGCGAGTGGTTCTACGCCGGCTTCTTTCATAATGTCAGTTAAGAAAGTGCGGTAGAAGTCCTGATTGGAGCGGGTTGCGACGTAGCAGGCTTTTCCGGATCCAAAGGTGTTGCAGGTCAGTACGGGCATTCCGGCATAGAAGTCATTATCATAGGTTGAGAGTGTTTCTGCGCCTTCGGTATGTGATAAATCACAAAGCACTTCTGCCGGATAAGTCACATCTTTGTATGCAAAGGTATGTTTCATGCCAGCATCTCCTGCCGGAATCGCATCGGATTCTTCTACCCAGATACCCAAAATATCGCGCAGTCTGCCCGGATATCCGCCTGTGATCACAAGGTCATGGTCTTCCACATATCCGCTGAAATAGGAGGTCAGAAAGGTGCCGCCCGCTTTGACAAAGCTGCGGATCTTTTCATCATAACCGTCTTTGCACATGTATAACATCGGTGCAATGACAACTTTATAACCGGACAGATCATCGTCCACACCAACAAAATCCATTGGGATATGAAGATTTAACAGTGCCTTATAATACTGATAAATCTCCTCATAATAATTGATACAACGGCTTGGGCCTGCGGATAATACCGTTGCCCACCAGTTATCCCAGTCAAATACAACTGCCACTTCTGTCGGAGTTCTTGCACCAAGCAGTGTATCAGAAAGTTCAGTCAGTTCTTCGCCAAGTGCTGTGATCTCACGGAACACTCTCGTATTCTCATTGCCGACATGGTCGATCACTGCACCGTGATATTTCTCACAGGCACCAATGCTTCTTCTCATCTGGAAAAACATGATCGTATCTGCGCCGTGCGCTGCCGCCTGATAGCTGTATAAGCGCATCACACCCGGTCGCTTTAAGGCACAGTAGGTATGCCAGTTGCTCACACTCGGTGTCTGTTCCATCAGTGCAAACGGTTTGCCACCCTTTAATCCACGCATCAGATCATGTGCCATCGCATTGTTTTCTGTCTCTGCGCCAAAGGAAGGATAGCTGTCCCAGGAAATAAAATCCATTTCTTTTGCCCATTTCTGGTAGTCTAATGATGGATAAAATCCCATCAGATTTGTGGTAACCGGAATATCCGGCGTGTACTCTTTTACCGCATCGCGCTCTAATTTGTAGCAGTCTAAGATACTGTCCGAATTGAATCTGCGGTAATCGAGTGAAATCCCCTGGAAATTGGTACGGATGCCATCCCAGTTAAACTCCTCTGAACGCATATCCGGCAAAACAACATCATCCCAGTCATAAAAGGTATGTCCCCAGAAAGAAGTGTTCCATACACGGTTTAACTCATCCAGCGTTCCATATTTTTTATGCAGCCATACACGGAATGCTTTTTCACAGTTTTCGCAGTAACATTCCCCGCCATATTCATTGGAAATATGCCATGCAACGATATTGTCATAATCTTTGTATCGCTCTGCCAGTTTTGCGGCAAGTGCCACAGAATATTTCCGGTAAGTCGGGCTGTTCGGACAGGAATTGTGACGTGCTCCGAATTTGCGTTTCATGCCGTTATGCCCGACACGCAGGATATCCGGGTATTTTCTTGCCATCCACGCCGGATGCGCTCCTGTCGAAGTTGCAAAGCAGACTTTCAGTCCGTTTTCTTTCACATACTCCATGATCTTATCCAGTTTGGAAAAATCATAGGTAATTTCATCCGGCTGCAGTGCTGCCCAGCTGAAAACATTGAGCGTCACGACATCAATGTGCGCTAATTTAAACAGGCGCATGTCCTCTTTCCAGATCTCCTCCGGCCACTGTTCCGGGTTGTAATCTCCACCATATAAAATTTTATGTACTTTGCTGCTCTCGATCATATTTACCTCCAATTTCTGTGCTGTATTTTTGCATCTTTTTCGTATTGCTGTTCCTGATTTGTTCTGTTAACCGGTTTTACCTGTCACTCGCCCTCGCGGTTCACACGCTCGATCTGTAAGAATACACGTTTGCTTACTGCTGCGACCGTGTAAATGATAAATCCAGGTCCAAATAAGATTCCAAGAAATATCATGGTTGAATTATACTGGAAGATCAGCACTTCTGCTGCGACGAGGATCACAAGGATCAGTGTTTTTCCAAAATATTTTCTTGAAATATCCATAGAATTCTGGATCGTGCGGACCACCGTATTTTCATATCTTGCCAGCAGTGAAAAGGAATAGATCATCGCAATGATCACAAGAAATACGGACACCATACCGATGATCAGCAAAATGACCGGATTATTTTTCACTGCTCCAAACAGCTGGAAGTCAAGATATACCGCATACCATGCAACCAGAAAGATCAGTCCCATCGGAACGCCCTGTTTAAAGTTTGCCTTGTACGCTTCAAAATATGATTTCGCGATATAGCCCTCCTCATCATCCGCTAACTTTAACGCAACTGACATTGCCGCCGTGGTCGATGCCCCGATCGTAAAAACCGGCAGGCTTCCAAGAATCCATAAAAAATTTAGTTTTAAAATATCAAGTACTCTGCTTAAAAAACGGTACAATGGACTGTCAACGCTAAAAAATTTCATTTGTTTTCCTCCAATCTCAAAGTGCTTCCCATGCACTTTTCTTATCTCTCATTTTATTTCATACCTCTGATCTGCTTTCATCATACAGGATTTTACTCCAGATATCCAGTATGATGAAAACAGACCGGGGCGATCCGGACGGAATGTCCGGATCTTCTGCTCTGGTCTGTCATTCATTTGTGATACAATTATTTGATGGTCCCTTTTACTTCGTTCTCAGCTGCTTTTCTAAGTGATGCCTCATTCTCCTGGAATGCGATACACTCGTCATAGCCGTAGTCTTTTGCCTGGGAGATCATGTCTGCAACGATCTGGTCGTATTCAGCATCTGTCTTAGCATAGATTGCTTTCCATGAATTTGTCTTGATGCACTCAGCAACCTGTGTCCATAATACAGTTAACTCATCAGATTTTGTAGACTCAGAGTATGTTGTACCAAGAGAAAGTTTGTAAGGTCTTGATCCCATGTACTCATCTGCTGTTGCAAAACCGGTCTTATCTCTCCAATCCTGCTCAATGTCAGAATTTGCATCTGTTGCAAAACTTTCCCATTTACGATAGTTGAATGTCTCACCGTTTGAATCAGGATTTAAGGAATCAATCGCCCACGTTGTATTGTTCATTTTAAAGGAACCATCATCAAATGTTCCGCTGTAACCATCAGACATCTGTGTGCTGATATCTGTCTTAGCTGCACGTCCTAAATCTGTAAACTGCGTTTTTCCATTTTCATCATAGTACCAGCAGACATCCTTTGGACCATACTCAGCTGTCATACGTCCTTCCGGAGTAGATAACCAGTTTAAGATAGCCATACACAATTCCGGATACTCTGTCTTAGCACCGATAGACCAGATACGGTTTCCACCGTAGATATTCTGACCATAGCAGATCGGAGCTGCATCTTCCGGTGGGCAAGGATACATTGCTTTGCCTTCCTGTGCATGTGAATCTGAGTTGTAGAAAGTAGAACCTAAGAAGTTGAACACATTTAAGAATGCTCCACCGTTCTGGTAATCTTCCTGCATACCGTCATATCCCTGTGTCTGGGAGTCAGGATCAAGTAGTCCTTTCTGATACAGGTTGTTATAGAATTTTAAGCATGTGAGGTAAGGTCCATTTTCCTCTAATGCTGGATGGAATACCTGCTCCTCTGGATCATACAGACCAAAACCAAATTCATCATATCCATAATAAGCAGTTGCTGTTGATTTTACGAACATTACAAGGTTTCCGTCCCAGTCGTTGAATAAGGAAACACCATAAGTTGTTTTTCCGTTATCATCGGTCGGGCAGATCTCTTTCATCTGACCTAAAACATCTACCATATCGTCTAAAGTCTTGATCTCAGGATATCCTAACTCTTTGTAAAGATCCCATCTTAAATCCCAGGTATACATGAAATCCTGACGTGCTGTCGCATCCCTTGCAACATCAAATCCGAATCCATAAACAGTACCGCCGGAAAGATTTGCATTTTTCTCTAATGCATATGGCATGTTCTGTTTGATGTATGGACCGTAATCGCTTAAGATATCATCCTCGTTCCAGTCAAAGAGCATTCCCTTGCTGACTGCCTGCTGATACTCATCAGAATCATTTCCCCAGAGAACCAGATCTCCAAGGTTTCCTGACTCCATACGTGTCTCATATACACCGTCAGAATCCGGGATGATATTTAATTTTACATTGAATTTGTCTAACATGATCTGACCAAACCATCCGATCTGCTCACCGGAATAGTTTGCTAACTGATCGAATACATCGAGAGTAACTGTCTCTTCCGGAATGATATCTGCGAGATCTTCCGCTTCATCTTCGGAAGTTCCCTCGGATACTCCACTCTCCGTTGCATCTTCGTCTGCAGCATCCCCCGCTGCATTGTTGCTGTTGTTCTTTGATGCACTTGTCTGATTGCTACCCCCACAGGCTGCCATGGAAACTGTCATTGCAGCTGCCAGAAGCAGTGATACGATTTTCTTTGCTTTCATGTAATTTTCCTCCTTGTTTTTGTGTTATATTGATTCCGCGCCTCGCGGTTAACACCTCTTTAACCTTTTACGGCACCTAACATGATACCTTTTTCAAAGTAACGCTGCATGAATGGATATACGATTAAAATCGGGATTACCGTTACCATGGAAATTGTATATTTGATAACCTTTCCACTCATTGCTGACTTTAAAACAGCCTCGCTGACAGATCCGCCAGACTCCATTAATGCACTTAAGTTGGATGCCTGATTTAAGTAAATGTAAAGTCTGTGCTGTAAAGTATATAATTTCGGAGCTGATGTCATTAAGATCAGGGAATCCGTAAAGGAGTTCCAGTGACCAACTGCACCGAAAATCGCAATCGTCGCAAGGATCGGTTTACTGAGCGGCCAGATGATCTTGCGGAATACAGTAAAGAAGCTTGCTCCGTCGATCTGAGCACTCTCTTCGAGTTCCGCTGGAATTGACTCTATGTATGTTTTTACCAGAATGATGTTATACGGAGCCACAATACCAGGGATGATGTATGCCCAGAATGTATTGGTCAGACCTAACATCTGCATATTTAAGAACCATGGGATCAGACCCGCATTGAAATACATGGTAATCACAAGAAATCTGTACCAGAATTTTCTGCCCCACATTTCATCTTTGGTTACCAGATATCCGATAAATCCGGATGCTGCTACCATAAGTGCCGTACCAAGTACTGTTCTTGACAGTGATACGATCAATGCACTTGAAAGATCACTTACATTTAATAACGCTGTATAGTTATCAAAATGGATTCCTCTCGGTATGAAGTTGATTAAACCCTTGATTACCAGATCATTATCGCTGATCGTATTGATAAACAGGTAATAAAATGGAAATATACATGCTATTGTAAATAATGTAAAAAACAGGTAATTTAAAATGTTAAATACGATATCGCCCGGTTTTAAGCGATATTTGCGTTTATGTGTTTTTTCATAAAGCTTTTCGGCTTTTAAATCAGCCTTTTCCTGTGCTGTTTTTGCCATGTCTTACGCCTCCTTATACAATACTCTCGCCACGAATCAGTTTCGAAATACCGTTTGCAGCAAACAGTAACGTTACACTGACAACGGATTTTACCATACCGATTACTGTTGATAATGGAATCTGTCCCTGTCCGATACCAAGTTTGTATACATACAGGTCAAGTACCATGATAGAACTTGTATTGGTAGAGTTTTCAAATACTAAATACTGATCCATACCATTGCTTAAGATATTTGCAATCGACATTAACAGTAATACACAGAATGTCGGGATCAGGCTCGGCACGGTAATATTCCACATTCTCTGGAAACGTCCTGCACCGTCGACGGTTGCTGCTTCATAAAGCTGCTGATCAATACCGGAAATTGCTGCAATATAAATGATTGCACTCCAGCCGATACCTTTCCATAAGCCCCAGGCTAACATCTGCAGCCATACATGGCTGCCGCCCATCAGCATATTCACGCCCTCTTTCCAGATTCCGGCATTTACCATCAAACTGCTGACAAATCCGTCTGTAGAAAAGATACAAAATGCGATTGCATATACAAGAACCCAGCTGATGAAGTTCGGTACTGTTGTAAGTGTCTGTACGACGCGGCGGAACTTCATGTTTTTAATCTCGCAGAGGAAAATTGCAAATGCCATTGGAAGCCAGCTTGTCAAAATTCCAAGACCACTCATTGCAAGCGTGTTTTTCAGAACACGGATGATATCTCTTACCGTTGCAGGATTTTTAAACAACTGTGTGAACCATTTGAATCCAACAAAGTTATCCATGCTTAAGGTATCACCAACTTTGTAATCAAAGAATGCATATCTCCATCCCCATAATGGCAGATAACAGAATACACCAGCCAGTGCCAGGAATGGCATTAACATCAGGAACAGGCGGTACTTTGTTTCCATCTCATATTTAGTACCCGCCTCAACCTTAGGCTGTTTTGCCATCGCGATCAATGTTACGATCAGGATCAGTACTGCAACGATCAGGATCATATAAAAACCATTTGAAAAGATCGGCTCGATTTTCTTAGGTTTTTCTGTCTGGCTGATCTGACTGTATGCAATTGCGATACCGCCAAGTCCTGACAGCATCACTGCACTTCCGGCTGCTGTGAAGATGTTACTTAATTTTTTCATTTTCAGATTACCGAGTGATAAACATCCACCGGCTGCAACTGCTGCTGTACCAACGCAGATAATCAGAGCTGATACAGAGTCAATCCGTAATGTTGATTTCATAACCCATCCTTTTCGGAATGCACGTCCAAACTCTGATGCCAGTGATGAGTATGAAATACCGGAAGTAAACAGTGATAAGTTTCTTCCGATCATTCCGCTGATCCTCGCTGGATTGATTCCAGGTATGAACATGAATAAGACTGCGAACAGAACTGCGATCCGAAGTACAATGTATAACTTGCCTGTAACACCGGAACCATCTGTTTTGTTGTTTTTTGAAATGCCCGTTTCTTTCATTTCTCCCTTTCCCTTCTTTTTTGGTTTTCGCCAGCATCCGGAGCTTTTCGAAAACGTTTAAGTATTGTTTTAAAAAAAATATTTCCGAACTGCTTTTGTTGTATTTATTATATAAAAGGGAAGAAAATTAAAATACCGTAAATAATTGATAAAATATACCTTGATTTTTGGTCATTCAAAATGAGACATCAAAAAATTGGGGTATTTTTGTTGAATAAATACCCCAATTTTCTGACTCAACAGAATTGCATATGTTTTAAATATAATTCCTGAAACTCTGGTGTATCTGCAAGATTGATCTCATGGGATATGGCTGCAATCTCTTGCGGCTGCATATCACTGCTTTCTTTTGAGTGTGTCAGGCACCGTGCGGCTCCCTCTAAGGCACTGTTGCCGACCGGCGTGGGTTTTCCGCGAAGTCCGATTGGCAGAAGTCCGATTCCAAGTGCTTTTTCCATGTCAAGTCCCATGCCAAACCCGCCTGCAACATATACTTTTTTTATCTGTTCATGAGAAATATTTGATTTCTGCAGTAATACTTCTAAACCCGCACAGATAGCTGCTTTTGCCATCTGCACCTGTCTGATATCCTCCTGGGTAAAATAAATTTTTCCGGGTACGACCGGAAATCCTTTTTCAAACCACGGTTCTCCCAAAATCCCCTGAGTATCAACAATATGGTGCCGCACGAGTTCATACATTACATCAATGATTCCGGTTCCGCATAACCCAATGGCCGGTTTATTTCCAATCGTCTTTGTCACCATATTATTTTTACCAAATAAAACTGCACGGCAGACAGCTCCCGGCACACCGGGCATACCGCAGGATATGTTTCCACCTTCGAATGCCGGTCCCGCGGCAACGGATGAGACAAGGAAATGATCTCCCGCAGCAAGAACCATCTCACCGTTTGTTCCAATGTCGATCAGCATCTCGCATTTGTCCGGCCGCATACCACATCCCATCATGCCCGCCGTAATATCTCCTCCAACAAAAGCTGAGATTCCCGGCATGATCTGTACTTTTGTGGTCTGATTGATTCCGGTATGCCCGCATTCTCTGACATATCCGTGTTCTCTGGCATCACTACCGTCTCTGGCAACTCCACTTTCTTTGGCATCTCCACTTTCTCTGGCATCTCCACTTTCTCTGGTTTCCTCATACTCACCATTCAATTCTCCCCACGTCATATCCTCCGGCGCAAGGTTCACAGGAGTAAATGGTGCAGCGCCAAGCCCCACACAGGAATATCCCAGTAAAAGGTGAATCATTGTAGTATTTCCGGCGATCACGACTTTGCTGACATTCAGCACATTTTCGTCCTGCCCCGCAAGCAGTGTCTCTGCCAGATTCCTCACATCTTTTAAAATGCTCTCTCTCAACTTTTCTGCATCTCCGGACGCTGCTGCACGGATCCTTGAAATCACATCTGCGCCGTATGCCCGTTGATGATTAACAGAAGATGCAGTTTTTAAGCATATTCCATCGGTGAGGGAAATCAGTTCTGCAGCGAGTGTGGTTGTTCCGATATCGATTGCGATACCATAGACGGATTTTTCCGTATCCATATTTTCCGGTTTTATTTCCCCGTCAGACCCTATTTGTGCACGGTCCTCTATTTTGTTTTCACAGATAACTGTTGTCGCCTGTACATCGCTCTCCATTTTTGTGTTCCGGACAAATTCCATCTGCACCTGTATCTGATTTTCTCTGATTTCCGGAATGCATACATACAGATCATCCGTCGGAACCGTCATACAGGAAAGACGCCATCCCTCTTCCAGTTCCCGCTCCGTAAACACTTCCTTTTCCCGCTGTTTTGGCGGATCTGTTTTTCGTGTTTCTTCTATTATAATACAACATTTTCCACAGGTACCTTTCCCGCTGCAGGGCGCATCTAAATATTTTCCCTGCTCCCTTAACAGCTCCAGTATCGTCTTATTCTGTTTTTTCTGTAAAAAAATGCGTTTCATCAATCCTTACCCGCTGCCTTTCTCTCACATTTCCGTTTTTCAACAGCACCTGTGGTGCCATAGATACACGCTCCATAAACTTACTTATTGACATAAATTATACCATATTATTGTTTAACTATATCAAAACTGTTTCGACCGTATTATTTTCTTTTCATGCAGAATCACATGTTTTCCTTGTTTCAATGAAATGATAATGTTATGATATCTTGCGGAAACAATCCAGTTTTATCTGACGGTAACAAAAAATTTTAACACCAACATATTAAGATGTTGAGACCAAATAGTGCATTCCCAACATCCTAATTAAAAGAATGGAGAATACTATGAAACTGATTTCCTGGAATGTCAACGGACTGCGTGCCTGTATCCAAAAAGGCTTTCTTGATTTTTTTCATGAAACTGATGCAGATATTTTCTGTATTCAGGAATCCAAGCTGCAGGAGGGACAGATCGACCTTCCTCTGCCCGGTTATTTTTCCTACTGGAATTATGCCAAGAAAAAAGGTTACTCCGGCACAGCGATTTTCACAAAAAAAGAGCCTCTGAATGTGACTTACGGTATCGGCATCGAAGAACACGACAAAGAAGGACGTGTCATCACCTTAGAATACCCTGATTTTTACATGGTTACCTGTTATACGCCAAATTCTCAAAACGAACTGGCCAGACTGCCTTACCGCATGCAGTGGGAAGATGATTTTCGTGCTTATTTAAAAAGACTCGATGGATCCAAGCCTGTCATTCTCTGTGGGGACTTAAATGTTGCACATGAGGAGATCGATTTAAAGAATCCAAAAACCAACCGGAAGAACGCCGGATTTTCGGATGAAGAACGAGAAAAAATGACAAAGCTTCTCGATGCCGGCTTCACAGACACCTTCCGCTATTTTTACCCGGATACAGAACAGATCTATTCCTGGTGGTCCTACCGTTTTAGGGCACGGGAAAAGAATGCCGGATGGCGTATTGACTATTTTATCACTTCCAAACGGATGAATGATAAGCTGACCGGCGCAAAGATCCACACGGATGTTTTCGGATCTGACCACTGCCCGGTGGAATTAGATATTGACCTGTCATAAAGCTTTTCACGGATATTTTTGAT
>ERZ772855.4076-NODE-4076-length-10433-cov-21.437175_pt1 | contig 10433 bp, 9 predicted proteins | sample MGYA00511900_ERZ772855 | MGnify/ENA primary metagenome ERZ772855 (study PRJEB29015, sample SAMEA2737701) | human gut metagenome | biome: human gut; feature: human-associated habitat; material: faeces | place: China | collected 2012 ...
TCTGCATGTTCTGTTACTTGCTACCCGTAAACGGGTCTTCTTTGTATGGAATGCTCAATTGTTCTCCCAGTTTATCCTCTTCCAACTGATGTCTTATATACTCTTTGATCTTATTCGCATTTTTCCCTACTGTATCCACATAATATCCTCTGCACCAAAATTCTCTGTTTCGGTACTTATACTTCAACTCTCCAAACTGCTCATAGATCATCAAACTACTCTTACCTTTCAGATACCCCATAAAACTCGCTACGCTCATTTTTGGGGGGATTTCGATCAACATGTGAATGTGATCCGGACAGCATTCCGCTTCGATTATATTTACTCCCTTCCACTCACATAATTTCCTCAATATCTCTCCTATTGCTCGTTTCTTTTCTCCGTAAAATACCTGTCTTCTGTACTTCGGCGCAAACACCACATGATATTTGCAATTCCATTGCGTATGTGATAGACTTTTTTTGTCATTCATTTGAATGTCCTCCTTTTGATTATTTTTTGGATGCTTGTCAGGCTTTCCTCTCTATTTTAATCAAAAGGAGTTTTTTTGTCACACTCATAGCTTTAAGCTTTCCGGAACCCCCAGCCTAGCTGGGGGTTTTCTGTGCACAAAAAAATCCCGACCCTGAGAGGGTCGGGATGAAACTTGCTTAAGCAAGAAGCACTTAAAAAATTCGTTACACCAGGAAATCTGATGTGTTCATCACCTTATCCGCAATTTTTTTCGCTGACAAGAAAATATTCGTGATATGAATGATTAACGCTACTTATGAATAGAAATGTGACGCGCGTCACCCCTTGGTGGCTCTGGCGTCAACGGGATCGCTCCCGAAAAAAACATCTTTGATAATTTGTGCTGTTTTGAGAATCATCCTGGTAAGGGGAGTACTGCGCAACCATGCTTTCAATTCAACAACCACTACTGGTTTTTAGCGATCTTGATGGCACCCTGCTGGACAGTCATAGTTATGACTGGCAACCAGCTGCCCCCTGGCTCAGCCGTTTACGCGAAGCGAATGTTCCCGTCATTCTCTGTAGCAGTAAGACATCAGCGGAAATGCTGTACTTGCAAAAAACGTTGGGGCTACAAGGTTTACCGCTGATTGCCGAAAATGGCGCAGTGATCCAGCTTGCTGAGCAATGGCAGGATATAGACGGTTTTCCACGCATCATCTCAGGTATTAGCCATGGCGAAATCAGCCAGGTTTTAAATACGCTACGCGAGAAAGAACATTTTAAATTCACGACTTTCGATGATGTCGACGATGCAACCATCGCCGAATGGACGGGATTAAGCCGTAGCCAGGCGGCGCTGACGCAGCTACATGAGGCGTCGGTAACGCTAATCTGGCGCGACAGTGACGAGCGTATGGCACAATTTACCGCGCGTCTGAACGAACTGGGCTTGCAGTTTATGCAGGGTGCGCGCTTCTGGCACGTCCTGGATGCCTCTGCCGGAAAAGATCAGGCTGCCAACTGGATTATCGCGACCTATCAACAATTGTCAGGCAAACGCCCAACCACACTTGGCCTGGGCGATGGGCCAAACGATGCGCCCTTACTGGAGGTAATGGATTACGCGGTGATTGTGAAAGGGTTAAACCGTGAAGGGGTGCATCTGCATGATGAGGATCCGGCCCGCGTCTGGCGAACGCAGCGTGAAGGACCGGAAGGCTGGCGTGAAGGGCTGGACCATTTTTTCTCCGCCAATTAAGCGTTATCGCTCGCGAATACCCGATTGCGCCCGGCCTGTTTAGCGAGATAAAGTCGACGGTCGGCCAGTGACTGGAGTTGTTCAAAATCATAATCACCGGTTTCCTCGCTGCTGCTTACCCCCAGCGAGGCACTGATGCGTATCGTCGTACTCTTGGCGATCAACATCTCTTTTTCATTTAGCTTCAGGCGAATACGTTCTGCAACCTCCGCAGCCTGCGTCAGGCTCGCGCCAGGCAGAATCACACAAAACTCCTCACCACCGACCCGCCCGGCAACGTCCTGCGCACGCAAGGAACTGCTAATTAATCCGGCAGCATGAGAAAGAACACGGTCGCCCGCCTGATGACCAAAGCGGTCATTAATCGCTTTAAAATGGTCAAGGTCGACCTGAATGACAGAAAAAGGATGTTGGTGTGTCTGACACAATTTGGCGAGCGGAGGGGCTTTTTCAAACAGTGCGCCACGATTATATAAGCGGGTTAAGGTGTCGTGCCACGCCTGCCACTGCAACGAACTTTGCAGAACATACATGTTGCTGACCATCCGGCGAATCACATACCAGGAGATGAGTAACATGGTGGTAAAGAGCGCCCACAGCAGGGTTAATGCAATGCTGATACTGCCGAAATCGCCCCGCACGCCTTCGCTTAGCGTATGGACGCGCACCAGCACACCGTCGAAATGGTCCAGACGTTCCCAGCTAACATAGCGACTGTTCATACGAATGCCGCCCCGCGTGTCATGTTCCATTGCCTGCGCCAGCAAGGCCAGTTCACGAGGATCAAAAATATTCCCTGTTGGATGGTCAGGATTGGAAGAGGTCAAAAATCTCAGCTTACTGTCATAGAGCTGATACTCACCATCGAGGTTTTTATCGATGGCGTTTCTTAAAAATTGCTGCATGGTACGCACGGGAATACTCATCCCCAGCACGCCATACCAGTAGTTATTACTGTCTACCGGAACACTGACGGTAACCTGCGGTTCAGTATTGCTGGCGTGTTCCGGTTGCGAAGTGAACCAGCGTACCGCGCGGTGACGATTTTCTCGTTGTGAATGGCCGATAAACCAGGGTTGGGTGACATAGCCGTAATAACGCGTTGGTACATTGCGCGTAAATAAGGTCGGCTGCGTCGAAACGTAAAATCCGGCACGCGAGACATACATCGCCTGTTCAACCATCGACGAGGAGTTGTGCGCCAGTCGCAGCAAGTAACCAACTTCCAGTGCAGCGGTAATTTCATTGTCGAGGCTTTCATTTTCGCGAGACAGGAGATTCCCCTCGCTGACTAATGCATCCGACACGCCATTGACTGGCAGGGTGCGTCGTCGGTTGAGTTCGATTTGCCAGGCGTGCTCGTCGCGATGCTGTTCGAACTCGGTTACGGCATTACGCAGAGAGGTGAAATCCAGTGGCGCTACGAGAGCTTCGCGCATGCCATTACGCAAAAAGATCAGTTTGTCGACGTTATACTGCAAATGCTTATCGAGCGCGTTGGCTACGTTTTCCAGATGATTACGCTGGCTGGAGATATAGGCATCTTCCAGCACTACCACTTCGCGCCAGGTCAGCAAGGTGGAAAAAAGCAATACCACGATAAAGCAGAGATTAACCACATGACCAGGCCCCAGGCGGCGTGCGAGTTTTTTCAACCAGCTCTGGTTTTCCATTTTTGTCTCGTGCTGCACCCTGACGACTCCCAACCTGCTTTTTTATGATTCTGGCATAACCCGGCGATAACGTACCGCAAAACAGCGATAATTTTATAATGGTGGCATGATAAGACGCGACTATCATTCATTGCAGGCATTGGCACACCAGGCCGGATGTGATCCGGTCTGGTGTTAATGATACCCTTTCAAACTTCTTCCGCAGAACGACTCCCCTCCCCCGGAACAAGCTCGGTTTCATGAAAAGCTTCCCGCTTGACCCCGTAACCGTCATACCAACGACACTCAACCATACCGCTGGAGTATCCAGTGACAATCATCCGCGGGCCGCCCTCTTTAACCGTAACTTCCTCACTAACCATAAAGCTCATACTCGCCTCCTTTTTTCGAGTGAAACTTGTTCACCTTAGTTGAAGATGGCGAATTTTGCATAATAGCCTGTGCGAGTATTAATGTGCCTGACCGCGCATTTTCGCTACGGCTTTCACTCCCAGCACCACGATGCCGCCGATGATAAATCCAAGAATCAGATTTAAAACAGTCGGTAATATCATCGCCACCACTGCACTTTGCTGCCCGGCGAAATGTTCAATGGCGTGATGCAACGGCGCAATACCATGTACCACAATCCCGCCGCCGACGAGGAACATCGCCAGCGTGCCGACAATCGATAATGCTTTCATCAGCCAGGGCGCGATAATCAATAACCCTTTACCTAATGCCTGCATCAGCGCGCTGGATTTTTCCGCCAGCCAATACCCCAGGTCATCAATCTTAACGATAACCCCTACCAGACCGTAGACGCCCACGGTCACTACCAGCGCGATGCCTGAAAGCACCAGCACCTGATTAAGCAACGGTGCCTCTGCCACAATCCCCAGCGTGATGGCGACGATTTCCGCAGACAATATAAAATCGGTACGAATCGCCCCTTTTATTTTGTCTTTTTCAAACTTCAGCGGATCCTGCGCCGCCAGCTTCTCCAGACGCTGCTGACTCTGCGCCGGATCTTCTTTATGTTTACGCGCCTCCAGCATATGCAGCACTTTCTCTACCCCTTCAAAGCAGAGAAACGCGCCACCAATCATCAACAGTGGCGTAATCGCCCACGGTATAAACGCACTGATGATCAGCGCCAGCGGCACCAGAATCACTTTATTGATCAGCGATCCTTTCGCCACGCCCCAGACCACGGGAAGTTCCCGGTTGGCCCGCACGCCTGAAACTTGTTGCGCATTGAGCGATAAGTCATCCCCTAATACACCGGCGGTTTTCTTCGCCGCCAGTTTGCCCATCACGGAGATATCGTCCAGCAGTGTGGCGATATCATCGAGCAACGTCAGTAAACTACTCCCGGCCAAAAGCATTCCCTCTCATTTTTATTGTTGAAGGGTGTAAGTATGAAGCAAAAACGGCAGCTCTGATACTTGCTTCACAGGTCAACATTTATTTAACAATCAAGTGCAATTATATCTCTCGCCAGCAGAATGATTTTCACGTTTACTATGAACCACCTTTTTATTTCCACCGTGAGGGATTATGCGTTTCCGCCAGTTGTTACCGCTTTTTGGCGCGCTGTTTGCGTTGTATATCATTTGGGGCTCAACCTATTTTGTCATTCGGATTGGCGTGGAAAGCTGGCCTCCATTAATGATGGCGGGCGTTCGATTCCTGGCAGCCGGTATTTTATTGCTGGCATTTTTGCTACTGCGCGGACACAAGCTCCCCCCGCTACGTCCGCTGCTCAATGCCGCGCTGATTGGCCTGTTATTGCTGGCTGTCGGTAATGGCATGGTGACGGTTGCCGAACATCAAAATGTTCCTTCCGGCATCGCCGCCGTTGTGGTTGCAACCGTGCCCCTCTTTACCCTGTGCTTCAGCCGCCTGTTTGGCATTAAAACGCGCAAACTGGAATGGGTGGGTATCGCCATTGGGCTTGCCGGAATCATCATGCTCAATAGCGGTGGAAATTTAAGCGGCAATCCGTGGGGCGCGATTCTGATTTTAATCGGTTCGATTAGCTGGGCGTTTGGCTCGGTTTATGGCTCGCGCATTACCTTACCTGTAGGGATGATGGCGGGTGCGATTGAGATGCTGGCAGCAGGCGTGGTGTTAATGATTGCGTCGATGATTGCGGGTGAAAAACTGACGGCGCTCCCTTCCCTTTCAGGCTTCTTTGCGGTCGGCTATCTGGCGCTGTTTGGTTCGATTATCGCTATTAACGCTTATATGTATTTAATCCGCAACGTCAGTCCGGCTCTCGCCACCAGCTACGCCTACGTTAACCCAGTGGTCGCGGTCTTGCTGGGTACGGGACTGGGCGGCGAAACGCTGTCGAAGATTGAATGGCTGGCGCTCGGCGTAATTGTTTTCGCGGTGGTACTGGTCACGTTGGGAAAATATCTCTTCCCGGCCAAACCCGTTGTCGCGCCAGTTATTCAGGATGCATCAAGCGAGTAAATGAATCCCCTGCGTGTCGATCTGCGCGCTGGCACCTTCGCCGCAGATCCACTCTTCCAGACGCTCGGTAAGCGCCGCATCCGTCAGCTTCTCGCGCCCACGTAACGCACACTCCCAGACAATCAGTACGCGCCAGCCGAGTTCCTGCAAGCGACTGATATCGCGGCGATCGCGTTCAACATTTTTACCTATCTTCTCCAGCCAGAACTCGGTTCGAGTCGCAGGCACTTTAAACAGATAGCAGTGATGATGATGCCAGAAGCAGCCGTGGGTAAATATCACGCAGCGATATTCATCAACGACAAAATCCGGGCGTCCGGGGAGATCCGCGTCCTGAACGCGAAACGCCAGGCCCTGCCCGGTTAACAAACTGGCGAGGCGCTTCTCAATCGCCGTATCACGCGTAGCAATCGCGCGCATATTTTTGCTGCGAGTGGCCTTATCGTGAACGTCGACCATGTTGTGCCTCTTGCTGACGCAACGCCACCGCCTGTTTGATTTTTGGCTCAAGCAGTTTTGCCACCGCGGCAAAGACCGGCACGACCACCGAGTTACCAAACTGGCGATAAGCCTGAGTGTCCGAAACCGGAATGCGGAATTTCGCTTCTCCCGGCGCTTCAAAACCCATTAAGCGCGCGCATTCACGAGGCGTTAACCGACGTGGACGATGTTGCTGATTCAGCGGATCGTCAAAGTCTTTTTCACCCGTGGCCATATCCCAGCCGCGATCGATTAAAATTTCCGCGCCATCTTTGTAATAACGCGCAGACAACGTACGCGTGACGCTTTGCGGATTGTTCGGATAAACCATTCCATAACCGAAGCCATTACCACGCGCCTGATGTTTTTTCGCATAACGATAGAGGTACTTCCACAGCACCGGCGTCAGGATATATTTCGCCTCGACCATCGGGTCCAGCAGCTGGGCCAGCGTCACTCGCTGCGCAGGGAAACATTTGCTGATATCACGCAGGGTAAAATCGGCTTTCAGATTCAGATCGCGACGAAAACCCACCAGCACGATGCGTTCACGGTGCTGCGGCAGGAAATGTTTGCCATCGATGATTTTCGGATCGTCCGGCCCGTTATCTTCTGCATCAGCCACGTCATAGCCCAGTTCGTCCAGCGTCTGCATGATGATGCGGAACGTTTTACCCTGGTCGTGACTTTTCAGGTTTTTGACGTTTTCGAGCACAAACATCGCCGGACGACGCGCGTCGATAATGCGCACCACATCAAAGAACAGCGTGCCCTGGGTATCGCAGGCAAAACCGTGCGCCCGCCCGAGCGAGTTCTTTTTCGATACGCCAGCCAGCGAAAATGGCTGACAAGGAAAACCCGCCAGTAATACATCGTGTTCAGGAATGTGTTGACGAATATGTTCCGCCGCCGCCTCATCACTCACGCCTTCTTTATGGCTGAGGGTGATGTCGCGGATATCTTCATTAAAATGATGCGTCGCCGGGTCGCAATAATGATTGGCTTTATAAGTGCGTACCGCATGTTTGTTCCATTCGCTGGTAAACACGCACTGTCCGCCAATCGATTCAAAACCGCGACGGATGCCGCCAATTCCGGCAAATAGATCGATAAAGCGAAACGCATAATGCGGATGATGTGCCGGTGGTTTGGGTAACAACGTTTGCAGATGGGCGAACTCTTTCTCACTTAAACGGTGCCATACCGAGTCATTCGCCAGCGCACGTTTTAAAATTGCCGCGCTCCAGTGATTCTCACCCACACCATTAAGCTGCGCCACCAGCGTTTTAACATCATAAATTTGCAGCAGTTTCTCCAGCATTGCCTGTGCGGCATTCCCGGTGCTGTATGAATCGGTTACTGATATATTTTCCTGCATAGATTTAACCGGCCATCTGAGATGGCCGACAGGTTAACATAATTACAGCCATTTAGGGCCACGCGCTCAGCCCGCGGGTGAAAACGCATCTATCACCTTGTGATCGACACCTTCATTCTCCCCCGCCAGTTCGGCACTGAGCTTCGCCATAAACTCGACTAAAAATTGCGCGTTGTGCTGCGCCAGCTGCTTGCCTCTTGCGGTTTGCATGGTTTGCGGTAGCTTCAGCAACTTAGTCTGGAAATGATCCAGCGCGTAGCGTTTATCATCAAGCGGACGATGCTGTGCGAACGGATCTTCACCATCAAACAGCGCCACGCCCAATGCCCCTGAAACGGCAAACACGCGCGCCAGGCCAATCGCCCCCAGGGCTTCCAGCCGATCCGCATCCTGGACGATTTTAGCTTCCGTTGTTAAGGGGGCGATTTGCGCGCTGAAACTGTGAGCGGCAATGGCATGACAAACGGCCTCGATTTTCTCCGCCGGAAATTGCACGAACTCTTCACGGAGCAGGCGACGCGTCTCTTCTGCCGCCAGGATTGAAGAACGCTGCCGTTGTGGATGATCTTTCGCCAGGCTCACAATATCGTGAAAATAACAGGCGGTTAAAATCACCAGCATATCGACATCGTCATCTGCCGCCAGCTTCTGTGCCGTAGCCCAGACGCGGCGAAAATGACATACGTCATGGGCCGCGTCCTGGTGCTGATGATGGTTTTTCAACCAGTTTTCGAACTGTGCCTGCCAGTGTTGTAAGTCCATACGCGCTCCGTTGCCAAAGAGTCGCAACCTTAGCAGTTTTTATTCATAGCGTCTGCTACGTGCGGGACGAGGTCGGGTGTACCAGGCAATGCTGCCTAACAATGCCCCAACCAGAGCCATAAATAAAAAGCCGACCAATGCTCCTAACCACTTCCCCGCAGTAGATCCTAAATCACTTTCAAATCCCGACACGGGGGCATCGGGGATCCGGCTCATCACCCAGATGTAACGCGCCATTGCCCAGACGAAATAGCCACACCATGTATAGAAAGCCCACAAAGCCAGTTTGCCACCAGGACTGCGAGAGAGTCTCTCTTCCATCTTTGTCGAACCGTATTCCATTTTGAGATAACCCGGAAAATTCAGACTTAGCACTATTATGTGATAAAAGTCACATTTTTCCACATTGGATGAGCCAGTCAAGACTCAATCATTTTTTGAACAAATAGATAATTTTTGCGCAACGGCAGTGAATACAGGAAAAATCGTTTTGAGCGATTTTATTTATCTTTGATATCGGCTTTATTAATTCATTTAATCAATATATTAGCACTGATTACAATTATACCTTTTTATTATTCTGTGTCATGATGCTTCCGTTATTAGCCTTTTATCGTCTTGTTTATATTTTTTGGGCCGGCATGATGCCGGCTTTTTTTATGCATTCATTAATGTGCGCGAGATCACGCCAGCCGTTTAGCGCAACAATCATTGACACTCCCTATCTTTTCAATCAACTCATAACATATTGATATACATCCATAATATTCATGAATATTTATATTCGGAATTCATAACTATGAATTATATTAAATAGATTAGAAACATTTTGAAATCTTTTAAATACATTTGTTACATGTAATCTTTAAAATAAAATGAACTTCATAGAATAGTATCCAAATGTGCTTTTTTTTGGATAACGGCACTTATTGATATATTCATGAAGATTATAATCACAAGGGAATACATAATGAAAAGAAAAGTTCTGGCAATGCTGGTCCCGGCGTTATTAGTTGCTGGCGCAGCAAATGCGGCTGAAATTTATAATAAAGATGGCAATAAAGTTGATTTCTACGGCAAGATGGTTGGCGAACGCATCTGGTCAAATACTGATGATAATAACAGCGAAAACGAAGATACCTCCTATGCTCGTTTCGGTGTTAAAGGTGAAACCCAAATCACCAGCGAACTGACTGGTTTCGGTCAGTTTGAATACAACCTCGACGCCAGCAAACCTGAAGGTGAAAACCAGGAAAAAACCCGTTTAACCTTCGCCGGTTTGAAATATAACGAGTTAGGATCATTTGACTATGGCCGTAACTACGGTGTTGCTTATGATGCCGCAGCTTATACCGATATGTTAGTTGAATGGGGTGGCGATTCCTGGGCTTCCGCTGACAACTTCATGAATGGTCGTACCAACGGTGTTGCAACCTACCGTAACTATGATTTCTTTGGCCTGGTTGATGGTCTTGACTTTGCGATTCAGTACCAAGGCAAAAACAGCAACCGTAGCACTAAGAAACAAAATGGTGACGGCTATGCGTTGTCTGTAGACTATAACATCAATGGTTTTGGTATCGTTGGTGCATATAGCAAATCTGATCGCACCAACGATCAAGTTGCCGATGGAAACGGTTCAAATGCTGAACTGTGGTCATTGGCTGCAAAGTATGACGCGAACAATGTCTACGCAGCTGTAATGTACGGTGAAACTCGTAATATGACTCCGGGTTCTATTGATACAGGTGTTGCCGATCGAGAAGGCAATACAATAATGCGTGATCAACTTATCAATGAAACCCAGAACTTTGAAGCGGTTGTTCAGTATCAATTCGACTTTGGTCTGCGTCCGTCCTTAGGTTATGTGTATTCTAAAGGTAAAGATATCAAAGGTGTACCTGGACATAGATGGATTTGCCCCTATATTTCCAGACACCTGTTATCACTTAACCCATTACTGGCC
>ERZ772855.4085-NODE-4085-length-10422-cov-6.232854_pt1 | contig 10422 bp, 9 predicted proteins | sample MGYA00511900_ERZ772855 | MGnify/ENA primary metagenome ERZ772855 (study PRJEB29015, sample SAMEA2737701) | human gut metagenome | biome: human gut; feature: human-associated habitat; material: faeces | place: China | collected 2012 ...
TCAGAGACTTAACAAAATAAGAAATCACACAAAAACTCTGCGTTCTGCGGCAATTATCTTAGTTCGCTGCCGGCAGAATAAGTTTGCTTGTCGGCTGCAAAATATCATATCTATTGCTGACATAATAAGCAATATGTAATGACATGATAATTTTGGATGTGCGAAGTTTGAGATTCTGAATTTGTATTTTGCGGAAAATGTTGTATACTAAAGGGTGGATGATTGGGTGATATGGGGGTTGACGGAGTAAAAAAACGGAAAGGCAGGAGAGTTTAGATGGAAAGAAAGAATGCATGGAAAGCGTATAGTGATGAGCAGATTACAGAATTAGAAGAAGTGAATAAATCCTATCGAGAGTTTTTGACGGTGGGCAAGACCGAACGAGAATGTGTGAAAGAGATTATCAAACAGGCAGAAGCGACAGGTTATCAGTCTCTGCAGTCCTTTATGGAACAGGGACGTGCTCTGCAAAAAGGTGATAAAATTTATGCAGTATGCATGAACAAAAGTGTTGCAATGTTTCAGATCGGTGAGCAGCCATTGGAACAGGGCATGAATATTTTAGGAGCGCATATCGATTCACCGCGTTTGGATGTAAAGCAGAATCCATTGTATGAAGACAGCGACATGGCTTATCTGGATACACATTATTATGGTGGGATCAAGAAATATCAGTGGGTGACGCTTCCGTTAGCGATCCACGGTGTGGTTGTAAAGAAAAATGGCGAGACGGTGGATATCTGCATCGGTGAGAAAGAGGATGATCCGGTATTTTGTGTAACAGATCTGTTGATCCACTTGGCCGGAACGCAGATGGAGAAAAAGGCAGCTAAAGTTATCGAGGGAGAGAAATTAGATCTTTTGATCGGAAGTATGCCTTTGAAAGACGAAGAAAAAGATGCCGTCAAAGCAAATGTGCTGAAATTGCTGCAGGATCAGTATGGCATGGAAGAAGAAGATTTTATCTCAGCAGAATTAGAGATCGTACCGGCAGGTGCGGCAAGAGAACTCGGTGTAGACAGAAGCATGATCATGTCTTATGGACAAGATGACAGAGTATGTGCTTATACTTCTTTGGCAGCTATGTTAGAGGCCAAAGATCTGGCTAAGACAGCTTGCTGCCTGCTGGTTGATAAAGAGGAGATCGGCAGTGTTGGAGCAACAGGAATGCAGTCACATTTCTTTGAAAATGTAGTGGCAGAGCTGATCAATCTCGAGGGCACTTATTCAGAGCTTACCTTGAAACGCTGTCTGGCAAACTGCCGCATGCTTTCTTCAGATGTAAATGCAGCTTACGACCCATTATTTGCCGATGCATTTGAAAAGAAAAATGCATCTTATCTTGGCAGAGGCGTTGTATTTAGTAAATTTACCGGAAGCCGCGGCAAGTCCGGTTCCAACGATGCGAACGCAGAATATTTGGCCGAACTTCGCAACATTATGGATAACGCAAATGTTGCTTATCAGACAGCAGAACTTGGTAAAGTAGATATTGGCGGCGGTGGAACGATCGCATATATTTTGTCCTTGTATGGCATGCAGGTTATCGACAGCGGTGTTGCGGTGTTAAATATGCATGCACCTTGGGAGATTACCAGCAAAGCCGATGTGTATGAGGCAAAGAAATGTTATGCAGCATTTTTGAAAGCGGAATAAAGTGAATACAATTTGTGGTGCTGAATCTGTGCCTGTGGCAAAATGCGAAAACTCACTTCAAGCAACAGGTGCGGAAAGGCATGAGTGATCAGTATGAAAAAAACATTTAGAATGCGTTTGCTTGCGTTATGCCTGGTGGCAAGTATGTCAGGGAATCTTTGCGCTTGTCAAACGAAGAAACAGACGAACAAAAAGGATACAAAAACACAGCTTACGATGGTACTGGATTGGACGCCGAATACGAATCATACCGGGTTGTATGTTGCCGAGCAAAAGGGATATTTTGCGGACGAAGGGCTGGAAGTGGAGATCGTACTGCCGCCGGATGACGGTGCAACCGACATGGTAGTATCCGGTAATGCTGAATTTGGCATTGATGCGCAGGACAATCTGGCGGAAGAGTTTGCCGGAGATCAAAATATTAATGTGACGGCTGTAGCGGCAATTTTGCAGCACAATACGGCAGGATTGATCTCATCGACCGATCAGGGAATCGATTCTCCGGGCAAATTGCAGGATCACACGCTGGCGACCAATGATACGCTGTTTCGCCAAAAAGTCATACAGACCTTAGTGGAATCGGACGGCGGTGATTTTGGGCGTGTGACATTATTATCCAGTTATATTGACGATGTGGTATCGGCACTCCGTTCGGACATTCAATGTGCGTGGATCAATTATGAGTGGGGTGGCATTCAATGTGAACAGGCCGGACTGGTTACGACATTCTTGCCGTTTCGACAGTTAGACGAACGGTTTGATTACTACAGTCCGGTTATCATTGCGAACAATAAATTCCTGACAAAGCATCCGGATGTCGCCAGAAAATTTTTGAAAGCTGTCAAAAAAGGCTATGAGTATGCCATCAAAAAACCGGAGAAGGCAGCAGAAATATTATGCAGCAGCGTGCCGGATCTTGATGAACGTCTGATAAAAGGCAGTCAGGAATATCTAAAGGATTGCTACATCGATGATGCGGCGCAGTTCGGAGTTTTTGATGCAGACCGTTGGAATATGTTTTATCAATGGGTTAATGAGCAGCATTTATACGATCAGGAAATTCCGGAAAATACAGGATTTACGAATGAGTATATTGCAGATTGATCCGTGGAAGTTAAAAAAATGTAAAAAAAGTTAAAAAAAAGTAAAAAAACTATGTGCATTTTTCACAAAATGTATTATACTTATTTTGAAGGATTATTTTAACGTGAAGGGAGACAGGTAGGGATGAACGAAATACAGCAGTTACTTGCTTCGTACAATGAACTTGAGGAGGAAATGATCCGGTTCAGTACGTTAGTGAAGGAAGTGATGGCAAGCATCACGATGCAGGAGTTTGTGCCTGAAAAAGCAAATACAGAAATGATGCAGTGCATCATGGAGTTAAATACCAAACAGAAAGAGTGCTTAAAGCTTTATAAGCAGGCAAATCTTGGTGATGCAGCTCCAAAGAAAATGCATATCATGCGCGATCAGATCGAGAAGCGTATGAATGAAGCACGTAAATTAGAATATCTTGAGGCAGTCAAGAAGAGTTTCCTTAGCTTGTACACAGAGGATGCCGATGTGGAAGAGAAGTTACAGGCATTTAAGGATAAAGTGGTTACGATCAAAGTGGAAAAATATCCATTGGAACAGTGCTTGGTTTATATTAGACCGTTCGCTGTATTTTTGACAATGATCAAGTCCGACGATCCGGTAAAAGCAATCGAGCAGGTTCCGGTTCTGAACGAATACTTTGGTTCAGCACTGGTTGCACATATTACGATCAGTAAAGACATCTTTATTGGTGATGACGCTACGGAGTTCAACTTAGAAGGAGAAGAGGCGTCGGACCTACATAAGGATTCAGCGGTAAAGAAAAAGAATGAGACGGTACAGAGCGCTGGGTCCAAAGAGGATGCTGATACCGCAAAGAACGTGGAGACGAAGCAGGAGCCTGAGGCACAGCCTGTAGAAGAGCAGGCAGCACCGCAGGAAGAGGAGCAGATCGCAGAAGAAGAGACTGTACAGGAAGAGACTGCACAGGAAGAAGCTCCGGCGGTGGAAGAGACTTCGGAAGAAGCAGAAGCTGCAGTAACGGAAGAGGCGGAAGAAGAGGCAGCTGCCACGGACTCAGCAGAGGATACTTCTGCAGAGACGGCAGAGGAGGACACACAGGAAGCTGACGAGCCTGCCGAGGCAGAGCAGAAGGAGGCACCTGTCGCAAAGAGCAAAAGAGTGCATCCGGATCCGAAGAAGCCTTCTAAGCCTAGAAAAGCAAAGAAAGTTGATCTGAAAGCATTGTTGGAGGAGGACAACTTCAAAGAGTCCAAGTTCGATGATGAAGAGCTTCATAGAATGCAGCAGGCAGAGCGAGGCGGAAGAAAAAGTAAGGGAGATTCGAAAGCATCTTTCTTGAAAGGTTTTCAGTAGAGTGAATGAACGGGCATCCGGTGATCAAATCACCGGATGTTTTTTACTTTATAGGAAACTTGTGTTTCCTATAAAGTAAAAAACACTCCGTGAGGATGCGATCACCGCACAGAGGAAGGTTGCACAAGCAACCCAGCGGTGACGCGCAAAGTGGGCAAGCCCACTTTGTTGTATTCCTTGTGCAGAGGGTAAGGAATATGGTATTCTAATAGCGGTGGGGTTATCACATAATATGCCGGATAAAGAAAGCTCGGAAGAAACCGAGAGAAAGGATAAGCTGGTTGACAGATCAGTGAATAAAAATATGGTAATAGATTTAGCAGAAAGCCGCAGAAAAATTGATGAAATTGACAAAGAGATCATTCGTCTCTTTCAGGAAAGAATGGACGTTGCCAACGACGTTGCAGCGTATAAGCGCAGTACCGGAAAGAAGGTATATGATCCACAGCGTGAGAACGAAAAGATCGCAGCAATGCGTAAGATGGCAAATAATGAATTTAACGAGACAGCAGTTGAGGATCTGTTTCGCCAGATCATGTCCATCAGCCGTAAATATCAGTATCAAAAACTTGGTCCCGGAGTAAACCATATTCCATTTCGTGAAGTAGAGAAACTGGATGTCAACGAAGACACCAGAGTTGTCTATTTTGGGGAAAAAGGAGCCTTTACCGAGCAGGCGATGTTGGAATATTTTGGGGATAAGATCACCTCTTTTAATAAAACAACTTTTAAAGAAGTGATGGAGACTGTTGCAAATGGAGAGGCACTGTATGGCGTTGTGCCGATTGAAAACACTTCCACCGGAAGCATTGCAGACATCTATGATCTGATGGTCGATCACGATGTGACCATCGTGGCAGAGCATGTTATCAAGGTCGATCAGGCATTACTGGGACTTCCGGGAGCTTCCATCGATGATCTGAAAGTTGTGTATTCTCATCAACAGGGCTTGCTGCAGTGTGCAGATTTCTTAGAGGAACATCCTGCCATTCGTGGTGTGGAATATGACAGCACGGCAGGCGCTGCTAAGAAAATTGCAGAAGAGGGTGACAGATCACAGGGAGCGATCGCCAGTGTGCGCGCAGCTGAGGAGTTCGGTCTTACCGTGCTGCAGCCAAAGATCAATCAGCACAACCAAAACTATACTCGTTTCATCATTATTTCAAATCAAAAAATATATGTAAAAAATGCCAATAAAGTCAGCATTGCATTTGAAGTAAAACATGAGGCTGGTGCCCTGTATCATATGTTGGCAAACTTTTATTATAACGATCTGAACTTAACTAAGATCGAGTCCCGACCAATGCACAAAAGCAGTTGGGAATATCGTTTCTTCGTTGACTTTACCGGAAATCTGCAGGACTCCGGTGTGGGAAATGCGATGGCGTCGATCGAAGAATATGCCAGCAACTTAAAGATCATGGGTAACTTTGCGGACAAGCCAAGAGAATAATGGAAAATCTGCCGGTGCAGAAATAAATGAATGGTAAAACTGTTAGTGCAGATTTAGATAAACATAAAAATTGTTGATGCAGAAATTAACGAGCAATAAAACTGTTGATGCAGAAATGAATGAGGATGAAAATTGTTGATGCAGAAATGAATGAGCATGAAAATTATTGATGCAGAAATAGATAAATATAAAATCTGCAGTTACAGAAATGAGGATAGACATGAAAAAGAAACAGATTTTAACAGGCGTGGTAGAACGCGTTGACTTTCCGAATAAAGCAGTTGTAAAGGCGCAGGTGCCACAGCCTGACGAAAGTGTGGCAACCGAATATGCTGTCGTAAAAGGTGCGCTTCCCGGACAGACAGTAGAGTTCTCTGTCAAGAAAGCACGCAAAAATAAATGTGAAGGACGCTTGCGCACTGTCCTAAAAAAAGGACAGTTAGAAACGCGAGAGGCGAAGTGTCCGAATTTTGGTACATGCGGTGGCTGTAACTATCAGGAAATTCCGTATGAACAGCAGCTCGCCCTCAAAAAAGAACAAGTGCTTCGCTTGATCGATGCCGTCTACGAAGGAGATGGTTATCAGTACGACGGAATCTTATCTGTACGAAAAGATGGACAGTACAGAGAGTGGGGATACCGTAACAAAATGGAATTTTCCTTTGGAGATGCCGTTAAAGACGGTCCATTGACGCTCGGTCTGCACAAAAAAGGAAGCTTTCATGATATCGTCGATGCGGAGGGCTGTCAGATCGTACATCCCGATTACTCCGCAGCCCTTGCCTGCGTGCGAGAATACGCCAAAGAAAACAACATTCCATATTACCATAAACGCGATCATCAGGGCGTACTTCGTCATCTGCTCGTTCGCCGTGCCGAAGTGTCCGGTGATATGCTTGTAGCACTCGTCACATCCACACAGCAGGAAATCGATTATAGCGAGCTTGTCAGCCGCCTGCTTGCCCTCCCTCTTGAGGGACAGATCACAGGTATTCTGCAGATCTGTAACGACAGTCTGGGCGATGTCGTACAAAGCGACGAGACAAAGATCTTATATGGCAAAGATTGGTTTGAAGAGAAAGTCTTAGGACTCACCTTCAAAATCTCCCCATTCTCCTTCTTCCAGACAAATACAAGCGGGGCAGAAGTACTCTATCAGCGTGCCCGCGAGTATGTGCTGGGTGAGATTAATATTGGAAATGCAGGAGAAACCGGCAACGGAAATATGGCAGAAAATACACCAGGCGAAGAAAATGCACCGGGCGGTGATGCGCTTAACGGAAAAGCATCGGACGGCAATGCCACAGAGACACATGCAGTAGATTTGCACGATAAAGTCGTATTTGACCTGTATAGCGGAACAGGCACGATCGCACAGCTTATTGCACCTGTTGCCCGCAAAGTCATCGGTGTCGAGATCGTAGAAGAGGCTGTCGAGGCTGCAAAAGAAAACGCAGCCCTCAACGGTCTGGATAATTGCGAATTCATAGCCGGAGATGTCCTCAAAGTCATTGACGATATCGAGGAAAAACCAGACTACATCATCCTCGACCCACCACGCGACGGCATCCATCCAAAGGCATTGCAAAAGATCATTGGCTATGGCGTGAAAAACATCGTGTATATTTCCTGTAAGCCAACAAGCTTTGCAAGGGATCTGGCGGTGTTCCAGGAGCGCGGGTATGAGTTGAAGAGGGTCAGTAATGTGGATTTATTCCCTGAGACTGTGCATGTCGAGACGGTTGTTCTTTTGTCCCAACAAAAACCAGATGACACGATAGAGATCGACTTAGACTTAGATGAGCTGGATGCAACCAGTGCAGAGACGAAAGCGACCTATCAGGAAATCAAAGATTATGTGCTGAAAGAATTTGGCTTGAAGGTTTCAAATTTATATATTTCTCAAATCAAAAGGAAATGTGGAATTGAAGTAGGAGAGAACTATAATCTGCCAAAGACAGAAAATCCAAAAGTGCCACAGTGTCCGAAAGAGAAAGAAGATGCTATCAAGGCTGCCCTGAAATATTTTGCGATGATCTAAGGATATCGCTGATTTCAAGGAGGAATAACACATGAAAAGCACATTTGAAAAAATGGGTGGAACCTACACACTTGGCGCAGACGGAATTTACTATCCGAATCTTGTCAGTACAGATGAAGAACCGCATTATGGGAAATATGGAATGATGCGGAAAACATATCTGAAAGAGCATCGTCCGGCAATGTATTCACTGTATATGTTGGAAGACAGACTGGTGGAACATCTGAATCTTGTGGATGATGAAGCGCAGGAGAGAATGGAAGTTCTGGTGCATCAGATGATGGAGAGGCAGGGCATTACGGAAGAAATGAAAGCTCGTGACCAGATGGAATGGGTTAGGGCGGTAAATGGTATTCGTAATATGGCAGAAGAGATTGTGTTAAAAGAATTGATTTACAGGTAAATAAAGAGCTGAACAGGTAGGAAGAAAACTCCTATTTGTTCAGCTTCTGCATTTGTAAGGGTTCAAAGAAGAATCAAATTACAATTCCATATCAGGTGACCATTTCTAAGTTCCGGAAGGTTGTTTTTTTCTGCCATGGTTATAAGTTACACAGATTTAATTACTTCATAGTATGGCTTAAAAAATATCCGAATATAACTTCACAGAAATAATTATAATGGGGAGATTATTTGATATATTTGTGCTAATATTCTGCAATTCTACTGCTAGTCGATTGATTTATGCGTACTCCCATTATAATATGTGTGCAGGAGGTGGATGTATGTATCAAATTAGTAATGAAAAATTCGGTTTATTTGTAACCGAATTAAGAAAGAAAAAGAATTTAACTCAAAAGGATTTGGCTGAAAAATTATATGTATCAGATAAAACGGTCAGCAAATGGGAACGTGGTCTTAGTATGCCTAATGTCGTATTACTCATACCAATAGCTGATATATTAGATGTTACCGTTACAGAATTGTTACGTGGAGAAAAAATAGATACACAGAAAAATATTGATACAAAAGAAGTCGAGGAATTGGTAGTAGGCTCTCTCGATATGGCTGTTAGGAATTCTATTCATCAGCATAGAAAAAACTGGATATTAGCATATTTGCTATGCTTTTTAATATCTATTACAGAAATTATTATGTTAGTCGTATCTGGGAATTCAATAGCTGAGATGAAAGATGATATATTGCTGGTTACAGGGTTAATGCTTTTATTTGGTGCATGGTTTTGTTTCTTTGCTAAAGACATATTACCAACATATTATGATGCAAACAAGATAAATTATGTTTCACAAGGAATTTTTAGAATACATCTAGTTGGTTTATCCTTTAACAACGGAAATTGGATGTACATCTGTACAACTTTAAAAATTTGGACACTTGCAACGGTTGTTCTATATCCTCTTGCAGGTATTATAATAATCAATTGTCTCAATATAGCTTTATGGGATATTTTAAGTAAAATTTTCTTAATTATGATATTAGGTGGTATGGTAGTTTCGATTTACATTATCGGGAAAAAATACGAATAATTAAATTACCTGTTATCGTTGTGGATATTACTAATTTACAACATTCTTCATGGGAAATAAGGAATGATGCAGAAGAGATTGTGTTAAGCGAATTAGCATACATTTAGAACGTGGAAAGCTCCTTCGGGAGCTTTTTTCTGGTTTTTGCTGGGTATCAAGAAAGTATATAGAAAATGCATTAATCATATGGTATGATTTGAACAGAAGATAGAATCTTAGGAAGCAAGAAGATTTTTGAGGAATGCAACTTAGAAGTTATAGAATTAAGTTAATCGTGCCATATGGCTTGATTATAAACGCAAAGATAAAAACGCAACGTACATCTTTGATGTGCCAGAGCCGGTAGGTAGCCCGGCCGTCCTATATAAATAGGGTAAGTAACCTGCCCCTCCGGGTTGTCCATTCTTTGTTCAATCAATTTTAGGAGGGATTCTTATGGACAAAGTAAATGGAAAGCTGACAGTATTTTTTGAAGAGCCGTTTTGGGTGGGAATCTTTGAACGCATCGAAGATGGTAAACTATCTGTGGCAAAGGTAACATTTGGTGCAGAGCCAAAAGATTATGAAGTACAGGAATATATTCAAAAGTGCTATTTCAGTTTGAAATTCAGTTCGGTTGTTGAAACTGTTGTAAAGGATATCAAAAGAAATCCGAAACGGATGCAGCGGGAAGTAAAGAAGCAGATGCTGGAAATAGGCATTGGTACAAAATCGCAACAGGCGTTGAAATTACAGCAGGAACAGAACAAGCAGGAACGCAAAGAGAAAAGACGCAAGAAAAAAGAGGCAGAAGAGCAGCGAATGTTTGAACTGAAACAGCGAAAGAAAAGAGAAAAGCATAAGGGACATTAAAGTCCCTTGGCCTTTTACTCAAATCGAAAAGTGTTGAATAAAGCTTTCGGGAGGTGTTTCTATGAAGAAAAAAGTACTTGCAATTATGTTAGTCGCCATGTCAATCATGTTGATTTCAGCGTGCGGAAAAAAAGAAAAATTGTACGAAATTCCTGATTTATCGCAGTATAAGACAGATTATGTAGGAGATTCTTCAAATGTTATAAATATTGTAAGCGGTCAAGAGTATCCAGAGGGATACTCATATGACAGTATAGAGATACAGTCTGAAACAGAGCCTTATGGATTAACAGTTTTTCTAAAAGATGAGCCGTCGGCAGTCAAACTTGAAGATCAATTGCAGGTTAATGCAGATATGACATTTGACTTGATTGGTAATTTGGGAACAATTGATTATAAAACAGCAGATAGCAAAGAAATTATTGCATCGTATGAACGGTGATATATTTTTAGTCAACTTTTAGACAATTTGAAGAGTAGAATATAAAAAGGCGTATGGAAGTTTTAAATCCATACGC
>ERZ772855.4096-NODE-4096-length-10402-cov-7.450469_pt1 | contig 10402 bp, 7 predicted proteins | sample MGYA00511900_ERZ772855 | MGnify/ENA primary metagenome ERZ772855 (study PRJEB29015, sample SAMEA2737701) | human gut metagenome | biome: human gut; feature: human-associated habitat; material: faeces | place: China | collected 2012 ...
TCTTGGTCAATAATGCAGGTCTAGCACTCGGTCTAACAGCCTACCAAGACTATGAGGAGTGGGACATGCTGACCATGCTCGATACCAATGTCAAGGGCTTGATGATGGTGACACGTCAGATTTTGCCAAATATGGTTGCTGCCAATGAGGGCCATATCATCAATATGGGCTCTACGGCGGGCATCTATGCCTATGCAGGTGCTGCCGTTTATTCAGCAACCAAGGCTGCAGTAAAAACTTTCAGTGATGGCTTGCGTATCGATACCATTGCCACAGATATCAAGGTGACAACCATTCAGCCTGGTATCGTTGAGACCGACTTTTCTCAAGTTCGCTTTCACGGTGATAAGGACAAGGCAGCTAAGGTTTATCAAGGTTTAGAGGCCCTCCAAGCACAAGATATTGCGGACGCAGTTCTCTACGTCACCAAGCAACCTCGACGCGTCCAGATTTCAGACATGACCATCATGGCAAACCAACAAGCCACAGGGTTTACCATTCATAGGGAGGAATAAAAAGTCTCCGATAAACCTTTTCCAGATGGAAAGGGCTACAAAATTTGGTCGCTTACTCGTATTTTTGCCATGTCTAGATCATAAATAATATACATTCTGAGCCACTATAGGTGGCTTTTTATCATTTTTCCTAACCTTTTACGAATATAAATTTAAATAGTGATATTTTAAAATAATAACTTATAAGTATTTACATGTAAGTACTTATAAGTTATAATAAAGGAGGAGAGATTTGTATGTATCCTATTCATTTTTATAAAGATAGAAATGGACATGAACCTGTTAGAGAGTATATTGAAACATTATCTATGAATTCAAGTAAAGATTCTAGAATTAAATTACATAAAATTCAAGACTACCTGACTATGTTAAAAAATAGAGGAACCATGATTGGTGAACCATTCATTAAACATTTGGAAGGAGAGATTTGGGAACTAAGACCCTTAAGAGATAGAATTTTATTTGCAGCATGGCTAGATGATGGTTTTATTTTGCTTCATCATTTTGTGAAAAAGACACAAAAGACTCCAAGACGTGAGCTGATGAAGGCTCAAAAGGCTTTAGATGATATTAGAAAGCGAGGATTGTAAGATGACTCCAGAAAAGAATCCAGCAATTGGAAGTAGTTGGGATGATTTACAGAAAACTATTTTCACTAAAGAGGAAATCGCGGCAAGTGAACTCCGTGTCGCACTGATGCTTGAGATTATTGATGCTCGTAAAAAACAAGGCATTTCTCAAAAGAAACTTGAAGAATTGAGTGGTGTCAAACAACCTGTTATCGCACGTATGGAGACAGGTAAAACGGCACCTCAGTTAGATACGGTTCTTAAAATACTGGCTAGTCTAGGTAAGACATTGGCAGTAGTCCCACTTGATTCACATGTGAAGTAAGTTTAGGGAAGATAACCTACTTTTATAACAATTATTATTTGCTATTCTAAAACGATTAACACGGACTTACCGTGTTTTTTTGTTCGAATTTTCCCAAAACTATGAAAGAAACCCTGAAAATGCTATAATGTAAGGGATTACGACAATGTTGAAAGGATAAGTCATGCCAGCAGTTACTCCAGAACTTGAGATAGAACGTCAATTAATCGAGCAGTTAACCTCTGGTGAGAGCCAGTGGACCTATCGACCAGACTTAAAAAATGAAGATCAATTATGGGACAACTTTTTTGAAAAGTTAGCGCAAAATAACGTTGCCCTACTTGCTGACCATCCCTTGACTGAGCAGGAGAAGCGCCAAATCAAGAACCAGCTTAACTTCATTAACTATTATGAAGCTGCTAAGTGGTTGGCGGGTGAAAATGGTATTGCCAAAGTCGAGGTTCAGCGTGAAGATGCTAGCCTTGGGACTATCCGACTTTCTGTCATCTGGCGTGACAATATCGCTGCTGGAAAATCCAGTTACGAAGTGGTCAATCAGGTGGAACGTGACAAGGCCTATCCACAAGATCAGGACCGTCGTTTAGATACGACACTGATGATTAATGGCCTTCCTCTTATCCACATTGAGCTCAAGAGTCCTCGTGTGGCCTTTTTGGATGCCTTTCATCAAATCAAAAAGTATGACCGTGAAGGTAAATTACGTGGCATCTATTCTGCTCTTCAGATGTTTGTTGTGACTAATAAGGTGGATACACGTTATATCGCAGCTGCACGAGAGGATAAACTCAATAAACAATTCTTGACATCTTGGGTGGATAAAGATAATAAACCCATGACCAGTCTCATGGACTTTGCCCATGAGGTCCTGTCTATTCCACGTGCCCATCAGATGGTAATGCAGTACTCCGTTATTGATGATAGTAAAAAAGCTCTCATCCTCTTACGTCCCTATCAAATCCATGCCATCGAGTCTGTTCAAGATGCCTCTCGCCGTCAGGAATCAGGCTATATCTGGCATACCACAGGTTCTGGTAAGACCCTAACCTCCTACAAGGTGGCTCGCAACCTCTTGCAGATTCCAGCCATTCAAAAGACAATCTTTGTCGTGGACCGTAGGGACCTTGACCAGCAGACGACGTCATCCTTCCTTTCCTACGCCGCTAACGATGTTCTTGATATCGACGAAACGGACAATACCCATGACTTGGTCAAGCGTTTGGCAGGAAATGATAAGCGTGTGATTGTGACGACTATCCAGAAAATCACAACCATGATGCGCAAGTTCCAAGAAGGTAAATATCAAAAGGATTCGGAAAAAATCAAGGACCTTCGTGTGGCTTTTGTTGTGGATGAATGTCACCGTGCGGTCACGCCTCAGACCCAAAAAGACATCAAAGGCTTTTTCCACAATTCGCTCTGGTATGGCTTTACAGGAACACCGATTTTCAAGGAAAATAAACGCAAGCAATTAGGTGATTTGGCACAAACCACCCACCAACAATATGGCGAACGCCTCCATGAGTATACGGTCAAAGAAGCCATCCATGACGGGGCAGTTCTGGGATTTAAGGTGGACTATCGTAATACCATTATTTCGCCGATTCCTGAAGAAGACCTTCCTGACTCTGTCTATGAAGATAAAGAGCACATGCTAGAAGTCTTGGATGCTATCCTAAACAAAAGTTATCAACAGTTGGGCTTCCCAAATGGTGAGGGCAAGACCTACGAGGCCATCTTAACCGTTAAGTCCATTCCACAGGCTCAGGCCTATTACAATCTGCTCAAGAGTATCAAGGCAGGACACGAACGTGTCAAGGTGTCAGATCGAGCTAAGCGCGTGCTACTTGACTTTCCAAAGGTGACGGTCACTTACTCCGTGTCGGAAAATGAAGAAGAATCTATCGGCTACCAAGAGCACATGAAGCAGGTCATGGACGACTACAATCAAGAGTATGGGACCCATTTTAATATGGCTGATTTGCGTGGCTTTAACACGGATATTAATAATCGTTTAGCTAGAAAGTTAGACAAATACATTCCTCGTAAAGAGCAGTTGGATTTGGTTATCGTTGTAGACCGTCTTTTGACAGGTTTTGACGCCCCATGTCTATCCACTCTCTTTATCGACCGTAAGCCCATGCGTCCACAGGATTTGATTCAAGCCTTTAGCCGCACCAACCGCATCTTTGACAGTAAAAAGCGTTATGGCCATATCATCACCTTTCAAAGACCAGAGGCCTTTAAAGATGCTGTGGATAACGCCCTTAGACTCTACTCAAACGGTGGTGAAAATGACGTCACTGCCCCAGACTGGGCAGAAGAAAAATCTAACTTTATCCAAGCCTGGATCGACTTTCAAGTAAAAGTGGAAGATGTGGAAAACTACATCATCACGATTGAGCAGGCTACTAGCCCCCAACTCCGTCGCATTGCCAAGGCTTACCAAACCTTTGACAAGTATCTGGCATCTATCCGTGTCTATAGCGAATACGATGAAGCCGCTATCTATGCAGAGACAGGACTATCGGATGAAAGGCTTGAAACCTATCTAGGAATCTATCAAAATATCCTAGCGGAGCTTAAAAGTCGAGCTGAAGACGATGGTGGTGATAATCTCTTTGATATCCACTACGAACTGGAATCCGTCCAAGTCGATGAGATTAACTATGCTTACATCCTGACACTGATTCAAAGTATGATCCAGCAGGAAGAGGATAGTCCACAGACACTCAGTGACAAGGATATCGAAACGGTTGATAACTATATCCAGAGCCTAGAAAGGACAAATCCTAAACTAGCCGAAATCATCCGCAATCTGTGGAAAGAAGTCCAAGTCAATCCTAAAGATTACCAAGGACAATCTATCACTGGCGTCTTGGACAGCATGATTGAAGCCATTATCGACGACCATCTCAAGCGCTTTGCCAGAGAATGGTATGTCGGACTCGATGAACTTCGTTACTATGTCCAACACTATCGTAAGGGTGCCAAGAAGCAATCTGGAGAAAGCCAGCTCACCAAGAGCCAACGCTACAAAGACTACAAAGCAGAAACCGCTGATGCCCTCAACCCGCTCAGCTACAAAAAACACATCAAAGAAGCCTACACCAAACTCATTGAAGAAGTTATTGAACCATTGAGAGTGGGGAGGTAAGAAGAATATTTATTATATTTTTGAATTTTTCTAAAAAAAAGTTTATAATGTTGTATCATGTTGTTGATGATTTTTAAAAATAATTGAAAGAGGTATCCTTATTAGTGTTATCAATGGGATTTCAATGCTTTAAGTATTTTATTGATTTTTTAAATTCTCAATTTGTTAGTTCTATGCTAGGTGCATTACTAGCAGCTGTAGTTGCAATATATATTGCACGAGTTCAAAGTAAGGAACAATTAAAGTTATTAAAAGAAGAAAATAAGAATCAAAAAAACTTCCTTGAGGAACAAGAAAAAAATGAGAGAGAAAGAATTTATATTCAATATTCAGTTGAACGAGCACATAATGCTATTAAATGTGTGGAGTCTCTATCTAAGTATCATCGAGCGTTTGTTAATATGAATACTGAGTTTGATAAAATAAAAGAGAATTTTGTTTCAAAACTTCCTCGTAATCACAAATTAGGAGATAAAAACATACAAAATGATATTACGGTTATTTGTATTGAAGCATTATTTCTCGATTTTCTTGAGCCCAAAATGACGGAAATCCTATATTCGTTAGAGCAATGTATAGTTTCATTGATAGGTCTAGATGAAGGAAATTTATCAGATGAAATAAATGAAATGGAAAGTGAAGTTTATCGAATTCGCGATTGGGTAAACGAATATTCAAATGTCAAAACAGAAGAAGAGTATAGAAAGTATGAAGAGAAGTTATTAAGTAATAATCTATATACAGTTTGTACTGAGATTAAAATTATTTTGCTTGGCTATATAGTTAAGCAAATTGCAGAACTGAAAATAAATTAGTAGAAAAGAATTACTTTCGTATCATAAAAAGTAATTCTTTTTTATGAATTATCCTTTAGAACTAATATTATTTTTTGAATAAACATATAAATCTGTTAGAGAGAAGAACATGGAAAAAATACCACTGCTACGTTTTAAAATATTTAAAAAAAAATGGTCTGAATATAAATTATCCCAAAAATGCAATATTTACTCTGGAAGAGATTATAAACATCTGAAAAATGGCAATATCCCAGTATATGGCTCTGGGGGTTATATGTTATCCGTTAGTGAAAGCCTATCTGATAAAGATGCAATTGGTATTGGAAGAAAAGGGTCAATTAATAACCCCTTTTTGTTACGGGCTCCATTTTGGACAGTAGATACTCTGTTTTATGTGATAAATAATGAACAAACAGACCTTTTGTTTCTATATCAAATTTTTCAAAAAGTGAGATGGAAAAAATATGATGAATCAACTGGTGTACCTAGTCTATCTAAAAAAACTATTGAATCTGTTAGAGTTGTAACTCCATCTCTCCCTGAACAATCCGCCATTGGCTCCCTTTTCCGTACCCTCGACGACCTTCTGGCGAGCTATAAGGACAGTCTTGCTAACTACCAATCACTCAAGACGACCATGCTCTCTAAGATGTTTCCCAAAGTTGGACAGACTATTCCTGAGATTCGTTTGGAAAGTTTTGAAGGAGAGTGGGAGAAGTATTACCTAGGTGATATTTTTGAACAGGTTTCAAATTACATTGAACCTTCTGTAGAAAACGAGTTATGGAGCTTAACAGTTGAGAAGGGATTAACACCTAAAACAGATCGTTATAAAAGAGATTTTTTGGTAAAAAAGAACGATAAATTTAAAAAGGTGGATATAAATGAGTTTGTTTACAATCCAATGAATCTTACGTTAGGTGCTTTAGATTTGAACAATAAAGGAAGAACTATTTCAGTTTCAGGTTATTATATTGTGATAAAAAATACCGATGTTGAAAAATTTGATAATGATTTTTTAAAAATTCTCTTGAAAACAAGGTATGCAATTTATCAATATAAACAGTTTGCTACAGGAACTCTAATTGAAAAACAACGTGTACAGTTTCCGACTTTTTCAGAGATTCCATTTTATTTACCAACAATAGATGAACAACAAGTCATCGGTGCCTATTTCTCAAACCTTGATCTGCTAATCACCTCTTATAAAGAGACAATCTCTCAGCTAGAAACTCTGAAAAAGAAACTCTTGCAAGATATGTTCATCTAAGGAGAAAGTGAAATATGGAGCATGAACTCATTAAGTTAGAGCACATTGATACTTCAGTTGCGGCGAAAAATTTTGCTGAATTACTCTATGATAATAAAACATATTTTTTAAATGGTAGTTGGGGATCTGGTAAGTCGGAATTTTTAAAAGAAGTGAAGAGAGCTTCCCAAAATAAACTTATTACCATTGATTTTTGGAGGTTATCTGATAATCGTTCAACTATCGAGATTGCATTTTCAAAATTACATCCTCTTTTATACTGGACTATAAGACTAGGTATTATCCTTCTAGTGGCTGTATCTATACTGATGACTAATGTTGTTGATATTGGGTTAAGTAATTATTTTGGTGGCTCAAAACCTTTTATTTTGAAACTAGGAGGAGTAGTGGCATTAATAGTTGCTGTATGGCAAGTCTTTAAGAAAAAATCGGATGAATTTTATTGTTTCTTACTTAGTAAATTACCAAAATTTTCGAAAGTCCTGATTATTGATGACTTTGATAGAATGTCCGAAAAACAACAGGAAGAAAGTTATAAACTTTTCAGTTTAATAAATGGAAGGTTGCCTATTGTTTTTGTTGGTGATATTACAAAGGTTTATAAAAAAGAGGATAATTATTTATCAAAAATAATCGATAGACAAGTTGAATTACCATATGATTTGCATCCATCTAGAATATGGAATAACTATTTTAGTGTCCTAGAAGATAAATTTAATATAGTACTTTCTAATGATTTAAAAAAAAGAATAAGTTCTGAGAACAGGAATCTACGAGATAGAGAGCACTTTAATGATTATGTCAATCAAGAATTCTTTACAAGAGGAAAGTTGGACCATGTTCAGGTTGAACAGCAATTACTAGTGATTTATGCTTATTTATTTTATCCAGATTTATATATGAATCTGCTTAAAGGTGAACCAATTAAGGTGGAGAAATCAGAAGAGTCAGATTTTCAGGACATAATAAGTATAGGTCATACGCTAAAAGAACAATTATCTGAAATTCAGAGTTCAGAAAATTCAGCTTATCCATTAAGTTTCAAAAAGAATAAGTTAGAATATTTATTATATGAGCAAACAAGTAACCGAACAAAAATTGAGTTAGATCTACTGTTTACTAGTAACTCAGAGGAATTAATATCAGAGATTATTGAGTCAGATCAATCGTCTGATTTTTACCAATATTTATCGAGTCAATTCCGAGTATTTTCTAAAAAAATGAAAAAACAACTTTTGATTATGGTAATAAAAGAATCAATGAAGTTTAAGAATAGTCCTTCAATGAATTTTATTGTTCAAGAAAGTTTGAATGAGGTTATACCTTCATATGAAAGGAATTCACCTCTGACTGAAGATGTTATTATTAGGATTATAAAGATGTGGGAGCCTATCCTTAGAAATGAAATGTTGGATCAGTCTGAAATCATATATTTTCTCAATAAACACGACTTGCTTAGTTTTCACGAACTAGGACTATATTATTCAGATTTAAGAATAGATACTGAGACTTTTTCAAACTTACGTAGAAAGGACTTTTTTCTGTTAGCCTATTTAAGTAGTAAGGGGTTGTTTGAAAAGTTTAAGTATTGGGATAATACTATTTGGGAGGCTATAGAATTATTTGATGACAGAGAATTCCTATCATTTTGGATTTTTCAATCAATTATTACGAATGAACTAGGCTATGAAGGATTTGATATTATTTCTGAGGACAAGAGGTATACTATTTGGACGGGTAGATATTTGTTTGAATCCCCTCATAAGCATACTGATTATAAGGAGTCTGTCATTTCTAAAATTAAACTAAGACTTGAAAAGATGGAGAAGGAAGGTTTCACATTTACTAAGATGGAAGACACAAGATTTAAGGTCGAGACTTAAGATTTAATGCAGAGTATTTTAAAAGGAGACCAACATGGTATCAGTAACACAACGTATCAAACAGATTAAACAGCCTCGTGGTGGTTATCTTCCGGTCAAGACTTTTACTGTGACGACGCTTGATGATGGTCAGGGTCTTAATCCTGAGGAGTCTATTGCGGCTAGTTTGGTTGGGACTGCTGTGGACTATCTTAGTCGTTTCATGGATGGGACAACTGCTGAGGAGGCTTTTGAGATTTCCTTGCTTGGTGCTCGTGCCATGAGGATGGAGGTTAAGGCTTTTGGTCTTCTGGATGATGTTAAGGGGCTAGATGATTTGTCGATTACTAAGGCTTGTCAGTTGGCAGGTTTTGATAGTGCTTTTCGTGCTGGTCCTCTGGCTTATCGTCCAGTGGAGAAGATTGTTCCAGATCAGGCTACCATTGCTAATATTCGTATCATGGTTAAGCGTAGTTTGAGTTTTTTCAAGGCCTTTGGTCCTGTGGTTGCGGATGGTTTCACCATGGAGGGGGCTTATACGGCTACCATAACGACTGGTGATGGGGATTTCTTGACTAAAGATACCCTTTGGGACTTAAAAGTCACCACCAGTAAGCCCAACAAGGACCATACCTTGCAGCTACTGATTTACTATCTCATGGGTAGGCGTTCGATTCATCCAGAGTTTCAAACCATTGAAAATCTAGGTATTTTCAACCCACGTCAAAACACCATTTACCAACTTCCTATTTCTGAGATTTCAGATGAGATCATCAAGGAAGTGGAAGCAGACGTGATTGGCTATTAGAACTAATAGGATAACATTCAAAAATACAAAGAAAGAAATATTATGTCAGAAACAACACAAACCTCCCAGTCGCTTTATCAAGCCCTGTGGAACTCAGCGGATGTGCTCCGCTCTAAGATGGATGCCAATGACTACAAGTCTTATCTCTTGGGCATGGTCTTTTACAAGTATTTGTCGGACAAGATGCTCTTTTTCGTGGCAGAGACCATGGAGGAGGAGACAGAAAGCTTGGAAGAGGCACTGGCAGTCTATCGTAAATACTATGAGGATGAGGAGACTCACGAGGACCTCTTGGCAGTCATCACAGATGAGATGAGCTATGCCATTCATCCTGATTTGACCTTTACGGCCTTGGTGGAGCGAGTGAATGATGGAAGCTTCCAGCTAGAGGACTTGGCTCAGGGCTTCCGTGATATTGAGCAGAGTGACGAGCTCTATGAAAACCTTTTTGAAGATATCGACCTCTACTCTAAGAAACTTGGGGCGACTCCTCAAAAGCAAAACCAAACGGTTGCGGCTGTGATGAAAGAGTTGGCTGTACTAGATGTGGCAGGTCATGCTGGTGATATGCTTGGTGATGCTTATGAGTACTTGATTGGTCAGTTTGCGACGGATTCAGGTAAAAAAGCTGGTGAATTCTATACACCGCAACCTGTTGCCAAGCTTATGACTCAGATTGCCTTTTTAGGACGTGAGGACAAGCAAGGCTTTACCCTTTACGATGCGACTATGGGGTCAGGCTCGCTCTTGCTTAATGCCAAACGCTATTCACGCCAGCCGCAGACCGTGGTTTACTTTGGTCAAGAGTTAAATACCTCAACTTATAACCTGGCACGTATGAACATGATTCTGCATGGTGTGCCGATTGAAAACCAGTTTTTACATAACGCTGATACCTTGGATGAGGATTGGCCAACTCAAGAGCCGACTAACTTTGACGGTGTTCTCATGAACCCACCTTATTCAGCCAAGTGGTCTGCCAGCTCAGGTTTCATGGATGATCCTCGATTCTCACCATTTGGGAAACTGGCACCTAAGTCTAAGGCTGATTTTGCCTTCCTCTTGCATGGTTACTATCACTTGAAACAAGACAATGGTGTTA
>ERZ772855.4127-NODE-4127-length-10331-cov-2.701051_pt1 | contig 10331 bp, 7 predicted proteins | sample MGYA00511900_ERZ772855 | MGnify/ENA primary metagenome ERZ772855 (study PRJEB29015, sample SAMEA2737701) | human gut metagenome | biome: human gut; feature: human-associated habitat; material: faeces | place: China | collected 2012 ...
AGGAATCGAACTGCCGGGCGTAGCTGCGATTCGCAAGTAAGTTATCGCGCAGCCTGCCGATTTGAAAAATACCGGAGAGACCGTGTCTTTCCGGTATTTTTCGTTTTGCACCTCCGCGCTTTCGTGTCTTCCGCCTGCGTGCAATCGCTCCTCCGGGCGTAAAAATTTCAAAAAAATCTCCCGGATATTTGGAGGAATAAATATTTTGCCTATCTTTGCACTCGCAATCGGGAATAAGACGGTTGCCGACGTTCATAAGCATTCGGGAGTATAGCTCAGCTGGTTCAGAGCATCTGCCTTACAAGCAGAGGGTCCGGGGTTCGAATCCCTGTGCTCCCACAGCAGTTAAAGTCGAAAAGGTTTGAAACGGAAGTTTTAAACCTTTTTTTATTGCGGGTCGTGGACAGAGGAGGTTTTTTCTAATGCTTGTCGGCAATGCGGTGACCGGTTTGCCGTTTGTCCTGAGAAACGGCGTTCAGGCAGGGATTGGTAGCTGTAAGCCGCAGGGATGATTTTGCGCGCCTGCAGAAATTCCGTTCGCTTTTTTCTGAACGACGATTTCTAAAATTCTGTCCCCAGCGAATTTACCACCAGACCTGTTCGTCGTTCTCGTAAGTGAAAATGCGTGTTTCGACACCTTTGGTCAGGTTTTTCAACACGAACAGCGCATTGCCTGACGGGGCGTCTCCGTAATGGAGCACAGCATCGTAAGCCGTCTTTTTTCCGAGTGAACGCCATTCTTTCCCGTTGTGATAGAACAGTTCGAAAGTGTCGCCGAATTCGATGCTGTTGGCATCGGAAACGGCATAGCAAATTACTTTGCTCAGGGAAACCGGGGCGCCGAAATCCATCCCGATCCAGTCGTTTTTGCCCCAGTTCGGAGATTCGTAATAGGTCAGCAGGTCGCCGTCGGTCAGATGTTCTTTTACATTGTATCCGCTGCAACCTTCCGTTCCGATGATTTTCCCGGTTATTTTCCGGGCCGTGTCGACTGGGTCGATGAACATCATTTCCGCGATTGCGATCGGCGTTTCCGGCGGAGCGATGTATCTCCAGTAGCGGTAGGGCGGCAAAGTGTCCGCGCGGATCGTTACGGCGGGCTGCCAGGTTTCGAAAGCCCGGAACGAAACGGCATCCGAGAAATCCGGTTCGTTCGCGGCCTGCATGACTCCCTGCATCAGCCGCCGTCCGCCTTCCGCCGAGTGATAGGCCGCCGGATATTTTCTTTTCAGCGTAAGAGTCGTCCGGTTGACCGTGTCCGGGATGAAATAGCGTATTTCGTCGTCCCGTGTAATGGAAAACGGATAATTCACGGGCTGGACGAATCCGGACGCATCGATGACGACCGGAAGCAGTGCGGCCGTGCGGCCGATGTTGCCGAAACGGATTTTCGATCCGTCCCTTTTCCCGAAATCCAGCGGAACCCATTCCGAATTGTCGAAAGCAGCCAGGTAACCGTAATGGGTTTCGATATCTGCATTGAACTTCACCGGAACGGTCAGATCCGTCGTTTGCATGTATTGCTCCGTAACGTCCCGTATAAATAGGTTCCGGAAAGTTCCCGGCACTTCCTTTTCTTTGAGGTTCAGTTCCAGTAACTTGTGGTTCATTGTGTAGGTATATCGGAAAACCTTGACCATGTTTTCGCAGGCCTTGTGCAAGATTCCGGGCTCTTCGTCCGTGAAACTGCCGAAAGCGATGATTTTTTTCTCGTTCGTCAGCAGTGCGTTCCACGTGTGCCCGATGCTTCGTTCCGCCCACTGGGGGGGTAAAATCCAATGCGACCGGAATACCGGTGCTCCGCATGTTGATCATGGTCATCAGCGCGGTTTCGAAACACGAACGGTAAACCCTGTTTTCGATCAGCATTCTAGCCGAAAGCAGCGGGTAGCCCGAATAGTCCCGGGAGAACGGGAAATTCGATTCGGTCATACCGAATTGCCTGCGCATTTCGGAATACACTTCGCGGCACGCCTGCAACGAATATTTTTCCAGTCGTACCGCGTATTTCAGTTTATGGTCCAGTCCCCGGCGGAATACGCTGCGGTTGTCCCGTCTCCAGTCGTCCAGCGGCTGCAGTTCGAAGCACCGGTAAGGGAGGATGAACTCGCAAAATTCGTCGAAGTTCAGATGCCGGCACCACGGATCGCTCCGCCAGGTTTCGAACGCCAGGTCGATATGGTCGATCAGATAGTCGGCCGTAATCACTTCGATATCCTGCCTGATCGTCAATTTACCGTGGTCTTCGTCCCACTGCCGGCATATCCGTTCCACGGCTTCCTTTTTTTCGGGAATCGGGGTTGAAGACCGGAATACGGGCATCATCAGCGAAGTCAGCGAGTCCATTTGCGTCCGGTCGTACCCGATGTGGCCGGGCATGTTTTCGATCAGGAAAACCGCGGCGCGGTATTTCAGACTGTCCGCCTCGTCTGCGGCATAACGGTCCAGCACTTTTTCCAGTTCGGGTCGGTTGCTTCCGGCCAGCCGCAGAACCGCTTCGAGGCGTTCGTTGCGGCTGCATGAGATCCCGGTGAATAATACGGACACCAGGAGAATGATTCGTTCGGGCAGGTTCATAGGGTCGTTTCTATATAGATACAAAATTACGATTCGTACTGTAAAACCCAAAAGTACAGCGGTATTTCTGCCCCTGCGGTAGTGCGAACGTTCGCCGGTTTTTTTTGCAAACAGGCGAATTTTACTATATTTGAACTTTAAATTTGTCGGATATAGGTAATAAAATAAGACGAAAAGCGTATCGTATCATGCTGTAGGTTGTTTTGCAGCGTGTTGCGGCAATTTAATAAAAATAACATTTTTTATTCAACAAATTATTTAATCTTAAGGAAAGACGATGATCCTGCCGGTGTTGTGTAAGCGCCGGCCGTTCCGGATCGATCCTTTTACCTCGTAATTTGAAAAAGGAGGAATTCAATCGGAAAAAGAAATGCAAACAGCGGGGAGAGTTACGCGCTTTCCATTCCCGTCGCGGGGAACGTCGAACCTTATTTTAAACTCAATTTAACGTATTTTTATGAAAAAATTTTTACCCGGACTGATATGTCTGGCTGGCACTGCGTGTTTATATTGCTGCAGCAGCGAGTACGACATTTTTGAAAACGATGTCGAACAAATTTCAGATCAGTTTTCGGTCGCGGAGGCCCGCGCCTATTTCGAACGGACGGCCGAGGACCTTCGCGGCGTAACCATCGGCGCAGGCCATACGCACGCTCCCGTCACCAAGGCGCTGCCCGGCGCCGACGAAGTCGAGGGCGGCCCGGTGTTGACTCCTCAGTGGTCGAAAGGGCGGCAGACCGACGATAACGGCCTGGCCGTGTCGATCGAAATTCCGCTTGCGGTTCAAGGGACTCCGCTGCAGGCCGCCGTGTCGGAAAAGCGGAACGGTCGCAAGCCGTCGTCCTACCTGTCGACCGGTCTGAGCAAACTGATCCTGAAAAAGAACGTCGAGACCGGCGAAACATTTTATTTTATCGCTACCTTTATCCCCGATTCGGCTTGTTTTGCGAAGCGGAAGCAGGATATTAAAAATTACCGCTACATGAAAGATGCGGATTACAGCGGACTGGTGATTCTTTCCGACGAGCGCGGGGAGTATCTCGGCGCCATTCTCCGCAAAGACGGGAAGCAGCAGCGGGTGAAATTGCGACGCTGTATTCCAGAATCAGAAAAGCCGCAAGATGTAACAGATAATGTCTTGATGAGACTTAACTTGAGTCAAAAAGCTCCAATTGCTTTATTGGCAGGAACTAACGATTCGGAAGAGAGAAACGATGATGAAATCAAAGATGGAATTTGCTTAGGATGTGGTCAGCCGCTGAACGGATTTGATTACTGTCAAAATCCTAATTGTGGAGGTGTTGAGGTAGTTGGACCTCCTCTGCAACCAAGGCCTGATCCTATATGGCCAGGGCTATGTACAAATCCGAATTGCCCGTACGGAGGACATTGTAATGGTTTATGTGACCATGCCGGTATTGGCGGCGGCGGAGACAATGGCGGTGGAACTACAGGGGGAGGAGGTGAAATAGGAAACGATAATTCGGAATCTGTATTTGTTCTTATCCCTCGTGCTAAAATGCTTGATGCCGTCAATAAAGCAGTTCAGCAGATAATAAAATCTTTTCCAGGAAAGACTGCTGCATGTAGTAATGGTGTCCAGACTATATTCAAAAATTTATTTGGTTCTAACGCGTTGGATGGTAAAAGAGCCAATGATATGGTAAAATATTGGGAGGAGACTTCTGCTTCATGGAAACAAATTCCAATGTCTTCGGCTCAACGACTGGCGAATGATGGTTATTTTGTTGTTGCAGGACGATTTGAGTCCAGGCCAGGACATTCTGGACATGTAGTAGTTGTGGTACCGGGAGAAGAAAAACCAGGATGGGGTGGTTTGGTGCCGGTTGTAATGGATACCGGGTATGGAATGAGGTCTGTACAACAAAAGTTAAGTTCGAGTTGGAGAAAAGAGGCTAAAGACGAAATTCAGTTTTATTATTATAAAAACAAAAAATAATTGTTAGAAATGAAAAGGTTTTTCTTAATAATTTTGATATTCCAGGGGATTTGGTGTTCGGACCTTGTCGCTCAGGCATTGTTCACTCCTGTTTTTTCCTATAATGCCGTTGGAAAACCGGTCGCGAATAGTAAGTATTTGAAAATATTTACTTTAGGAAGAGAGTATGATTATATGAGAACATTGAAAACTTTCAGTTGTGCTTTGGCTACGCAAGATAAAAGCGGGAAGTATACGATCAGTCTTTCACGTTATGAGGAGAATGCCGACGATTCCGAGGTCTATAATCTGATATCCGTTTATCCGGACGGAGCGGCTAAGCCCTACGTTTTGAAACAGGCGGATGCATGGGAAAAACTTCCCGACGATTTGCGAAAATACGCCGCGAACGAGTATTTCATTACGATTCCGCTGAAAGATAATGCAGTGGCTTTGTTGTTCATCGGCCGTGCCTATGCCAACGATCCGCATCAACTGACTATTCTCGTTATGAGTAAATCTTATGTATGTACGGTTTACAATCGTCTGGCTAATATCACCGAAATCAGGCCTGCAACCGCTACGGCGTCTTTTTCCCTTAAGGGTGAGGCCTGGGGGATTTCTTTTACGATAAAGAATGAAAACGGAATACTGAAAATCAACGAGTAACCTGAATTATTCCGATTGTCGCTGCTTTTTTTGTGTATTTTTGAGGTAGTTGTTTTATTTGTCGTGAAATGAAAAAGTTTTTTTTAAGCGCTTTATTATTGTTTGCATTTGTCGTTGAAAGTACGGCCCAATGGGGAACGATGAAAAGTTTGTTGGAGAGTATTCCCGTGACGGCTCCTCCCACTTCGGATATGTCCAAACAGCTCAAAAAATGGGTAGTTCTTAACGAAGAGAATCGTAAATTTCCGGATGTTATATATCGGGATTTTCAGCGGACTCAACCGGAAGTTTATTCCGATCCGGATCGGGAAGAGTACTGCGCTGCATATTGCCAGTTCCGGAAACCCGGTAATGATAATTATACCGTTTTGGGCGTATCCCTCGGGGAGGCGGATGTGACGTCTACGCTTTTGGTTACTTATGATTTGAATGGAACCCAATTGGATTGGGTCGAGGTTGATGCTAAATTCTCTGATATCAAACTGAAACAATACAAGATCACACCTGAAATGAAACTTTTCGTTTACGAGTTGAAGCCGACTTCGCCGACGCCGATCTATTTTTACGAAGATTATATCCAGAAAAAGATCTCTTCGCTGAATGCCCAGCGGATCGACACGGTTTACCAGATCGACGACGACGGCAAGGTCAATAAGCTGTCCGAAAAGAAATATCAGCCGAAGGACTATTCTATGACGATCCTCGAAACCGCCGATATCTGGAACGGGAACGAAACGCCGTTACAGTAACGGAATGCCGGAATATGCGGTAAGGTGCAAAAGAAAGCGCGGTCCGGTTCGCCGGTCGCGCTTCTTTTTTATATCTTTGATTATCTAATCTTTGTCGGATCGGAATGAAAAAAGTACGATACCTGGTTTACGGTCTGTTCGGGGGCTTCGTCGTTTTGTGCCCGCTGGTTTTCGATTGCTTTTCCGCGCTGTGCCGTTTCCGGGCGGCGTTCGTCTGCCTGTATGCTCTGGGTTTTATTTTTCTGTTGAAGGCGCTGCTGGTTCCCGGTAGACGGCTCCGTATCGCGCTGCCGGACGTGCTGCTCGCGCTGTACCTGTCGTGGGGCGCGTGCAACCTGTTGTTCGTTAAGGCCGGGGGAACGGACGCCCTGCCGATTTTCGAGTGGATTTCCCTGTTGCTGGGATACCTGTTGGCTCGCAGCGTGCCGGAGCGCGCCGTGCCGCTCGTCCTCGGAGCGATCGTCTGTTCGGGTTGCGTGCAGGCGGCGGTCGGATTTTTACAGTGGCTGGACGTACTTCCGTCCAACCACAACCTTTTTCCGGTTACCGGCAGTTTTATGAATCCGGGGCCTTACGGCGGTTACTTGGCCGTTTGCTGGGTCGTCGGCGCCGGTTTGGCGATCCGGGCGGTACGCCGGAGACGCTGGCCGTCGGCTGCCGGATGGGCGGTTGCCGTGCTGGTCGTCGGCTGTCTGCTGGCTCTGTCCGATTCGCGTGCCGCCTGGCTTGCCGTGCTGCTGGCGCTGGCCTGGCTGCTTTGCCGGGCCGCCGGGATTCGGTGGACGGGGATTCCCGTCGGACTGAAGATCGCGGCGGCAGTCGTTTTTGCCGTCGTCCTGTGCGCGCTGTACGGGTATAAAAAAGGTTCGGCCGACGCTCGGCTGCTGATCTGGCGGGTCAGTTGCCGGATGTTCGTCGAGTCGCCCGTTACGGGCAGCGGGATCGCTTCTTACGCTTCGCGCTATATGGATGCTCAGAGCGAATATTTTGCGGAGAATCCTCAGTCTCCGTTCCTGGATGTCGCCGGGAACAATCACCGGGCGTTCAATGAGTTTATTCGTGTGGGATGCGAGCAGGGCGCGATCGGCCTGCTGCTCGCGGGCGGATTCCTGCTGTCCCTTTTCGGAAAATCCCGTGCGGGCCGTTTCCGCGATCCGATCCGGGGCGGGATACTGGCGTTGCTGGTCTTTTCGTTTTTTTCCTATACGTCGGATATTTATCCGCTGAAATTTTATTATGCCCTGTTGCCGGGGCTGTTGCGACTGCGTCCGCTTCGCACCGCGACGGTGCCGGCTGTCGGACGGGGCGTCGCGGTCGCGCTCGTTCTGGCGGTCGCCGGCATGGCCGTTCGGTTTCAGGGGCGTTACGAACGCGCTTCCGACCGTTTGCAGGATTATATGCGGTCTCCTTCCGAAGAGAGCCTGAACCGGGTGAAAGACTGTCTCCCGGACGTGATCTATCATCCCGGTTTCATGTGGGAATACTGCCGGCATCTTTATCTGAACCGGCGGTATTGCGATTGCCTGGGCGTATTCCCTGTTTATCATGCCCATGTGCGGAAAACGTCGGAAACGCTGTGCGATCTGGGAAACGCTTATTTGAACGTTTACGGGTTCCGTGAAGCGGAGGCGTGTTTCGAGCAGGCCCGGCAGATGATTCCGACGCGTATCTATCCGCAGTACTGTCTGTTCCGGCTGTATCGGTCGCAGGGAGATACGCTCCGTGCCCGACAAACGGCCGAAGCGCTCGTCGTCTTTCCCGTCCGGATCATGAATTCCACGTCGATCCGCATAAAAGCCGAAGCCCGGAATTACCTGAAGCATCTCCGGCGGAACGATTGGTGATGCTGCGGAGAATCGGCGCCGGGGCTCTGCTCGCGGCGTTTACCACCAGACCTGTTTGCCGTCCTCGATGGTGAATATGCGTTCCTGAACCCCGCGCGTGTAATCGCGGATGAAGAACAGAGCGTGGGTGGGGATGCTGTCGTAGTGCAGTTTCAGGTTTTCTGCCTTCTGTTTGCCGAGCGAGGCCCAACCGTGTCGGTCTTTCCAGTAGAACAGCTCGTATTCGTCTCCGATCCACACGTTGTTGTCGTCGCTTCGGTAGACGAACAGGATGCGGTCCATCGAAACCGGTTTCCCGTAGTCCATGCCGGCCCATCCGTCGTAAGGGAACGGCGCGTCGAAGAACGTGAACGGATCGTTGTCGAACATGGCCTCCTTGTGGTTTTTCGGGTCCCCGATTCGGGTGCCCGGCGTGCCGATGATTTTACCTGTGTTCGGGACGGTGTCGCCGGCGAGGTAAAAGCGGACTTCGGCCATCTGGTTGTGCCGGTCGGGCGGAGACAGGAAACGCCAGTAGCGGTATTTGGCCGTATCCCGGCTCAGGTCGATCGTCCCGGTCGGATCGTTCCACCCTTCCGGAAATTCGAATACCGTGACCGAATCCCGAAAGTCGGGTCGGTTCGCCGCCTGGAATTTGCCGCCGATCAACCTTTTGGTCGTGTTGTACACGTGGTAATGGGGCGGGTATTTGCGCGTCAGGTCTACCGATTGCAGCCGGGTCGTGTCCGGGATCATATACTCCGCTCGTCCGTTCGCATCGAGCGTGAACGGATAGGAAAACGGGACGACTTTACCGTCGATGTAATACGACGGCAGGTAGGCGACGCTGCGCCCGATGTCTTCGAAGCGGACTTTCGACCGTTTCACTTCGCCCCATGCGATCGGAACCCAGTTCTTGTTGTCGAACATGGAGAGGTAGGCGAACCTGTTCTGCTGTTTCAGGCTGTCCGGAATGGATACCTCGATCGTCTGCGTGGACATGTACTCGGACGTTACGTCCTTGATGAAACTGTTGCGCAGAAACGGAGGAACGTCTTCTCCCGAGCGGTTGATACGGAACAGCAGCGGATTGATGGCGTACCCTTCCCGGAAAGCTTTCGCCATGGTTTCTCCCGGACGGTAGGCTTCGCCCGGAAACCCTTCGAACGGATCGAACTTTTCGTAGTTGCCGCCGGCGGTGGTTAGCACCGCGCACCAGGAGTGGCCCTCGTAACCGGTCGGCCACTGGGGCGTGTAGTCTACGGCCATCGGAATGCCTTTGCTCCGCATGACCGCCATGCAGACGATCCCCTTTTCGCCGCACGAGACGAAGTGTTTTTTTATCCAGGTCGACATCCTGATAGGTTGGTTGCCGTTGTAGGTATAGGGGCCGATGATCCGCATGTTCGGGAGCAGCGCGCTGTTGACGAACCGGGCGGCCCAATGGATCGAGTTTTTGTAATATTGGCAGCGATCCATGTCGCTCAGATCCACGATCGAATCGCAGAATTTCCGGCAGTATTCGCGCCAGTCGTCGGGCAGGAACGGGTCTTGCACTTTGTAGGGGAGGATGAATTCGCAGAAGTGGTCGAAATTCAGATGTGCCGACCACGGCGACGTCTTCCAGGTCGCGAAAGCGCTGTCGATGTTTTTAATCAGGTAATCGGCCTTGATTACCTGGATGTCGGGTCTCAGGGATTCCTGTTTGAAAGGCATCTCTTTCGAAATCTTTTCGAGGGCGGGGACTTTGAACTTTTCCCAGTCCAGATTCCGGGCCATGTTGAAATCCGTTTTCGATAGCTCCAGGAACGACGTGTCCAGCGGGATCGCCATCACCGAGTCGGCCTTGTCGCAAAAACGGTTGGCCAGAACGGAGTCGACGCTGTAATGCCCCGGCATGTTCGTAATCAAGTAGACTGCGGCACGGTATTTTTGGCTGTCGGCCGGATTTTGTTTGTAGTGGTCGAGCACCCGTTCCAGTTCGGCCCGGTTGTCGCCTGCCAGGTTGAGCGCCCATTCCAGCGTAAATTCGCGTTGAGCGCAGCAGCAAAGAAGTATTCCCGATAGGAGTACGACTGATAGATAAAAATGGCGCATTTTTAATATTAAATAGGTTGAGTCTGCGGATCGGTCCGGACACGGCCGGGAGCGATCCGGCGGGTACGGGCGGTTAATTGATTGCAAGATAAGAAAAATAGCGAAACGATCGTACATATCGTCGGTTTTATGCGCCGACGGAACGGCGTTCGTGGCGGGGTTCGTTTCGTTTGTCGTGAAATCCCGGTTTCGGAATCCGTTCCGGTTGCCGGATTCCGTCCCTGACCGTCGCGCGTGCGTCTTTGTCCGGGTCGGCTCTTCGCCGCTTCCGCCTTTTTTTTGCGGGAGACGCAAGATGTGCGGTCTGCGTTTTGTAATTTTTGTCGCGCGGCGCTTCCGGATCGGTTTTGCGGGGCTTCCCGGCGGGATTTCTGCCGGAAAACGGAGCCGGTTTTTTCGACGGGAGCGGCGGAGCGAACGAAATTTGCGCAGCGCGTTGAAAAGTGGGATAAAAAGAGCTTTTTATATTTTCGGAAG
>ERZ772855.4134-NODE-4134-length-10306-cov-2.608136_pt1 | contig 10306 bp, 6 predicted proteins | sample MGYA00511900_ERZ772855 | MGnify/ENA primary metagenome ERZ772855 (study PRJEB29015, sample SAMEA2737701) | human gut metagenome | biome: human gut; feature: human-associated habitat; material: faeces | place: China | collected 2012 ...
CTTGGATGATTCCCAAATTGCTTTTTATGGTGATTACAAACATAATTACAAATTTAAAAATAGAGGGAAATAATGAAAACTATATTTATTATGGAGGAGACCAAGAGTGGTTTAAAACTGCTTGGAGAAGAATATCAGGGTGTGGTCCGACAACAGCCTCAGCGATTATTATGTATGAAAATAGAAAAAATGATATCGAAGGTGTGAAAAAATATTCTAAATCAAAGTTTTTAGACTTGATGAATGATATATGGGATTTTATAACGCCTATAAAAGGAAAAGGTGTAAATACAATAGATTTATTTTTTGAAGGATTTAAAAAATATACAAAAGTAAGACATTATAAATATAAAGAGTCTATATTTATGAAGATACCAATAAATTTTGAAGATAGACCTAATAAGAAAGAAGTATTTAAATTTTTATATAAAGCATTAGAAAAAGATCACCCAATAGCATTTTTAAATTTAGATAATGGAAAAGAAAATAAGCTTCATAGATGGCATTGGGTCGCTATAGTAGGAATTGCATATGATGATTTAAGTGATAAACTGGAAGCTACAATTGCTGATGAAGGAATGCTAAAGAAAATAAACCTAGGTCTATGGCTAACTACTGCTAAAAATGAAGGTGGATTTGTTTATTTTGAGTAAATTCATAATTTGGATTTTGAAATATACACTAAAAAAGCTAAGTGGAAATTTATATCTACCTAGCTTTTTTGATTTATTTATTTTTTAAAAGGACTTTTTATAACACTTATTTTATCATCTGTTTTTATAAGTTCAGATGTATTTTTATAAGATTGTTTTAAGTAACTTGAATTTACATAACTTGCTTTTTCTAAAATATTCCCAGCTATAGGAATTATTTCATACACAGTTTTAGAACCATTTTGGTATTTATCTACCCAAGTTGGAATGCATTTAACTTTTTTTACTGTAGCTTCATTATTGCTTTTCTTTTCAATATCTATATCTACCATAAGACCATCTTCTGTGTACATACTTAAGACTTCTCTTCTTTGATTAGATATATAATTTCCAAGGGAATAAACAACTAAAGTTTCTTTTTTTCCATCAGTTGATTTTATTGTTTCTACAGGTTGAACAACATGAGGATGAGACCCTATTATAATATCTATTCCAGCATCACATAATTTTTGAGCAAGTTCAGTTTGGAATTTGCTAGGTGTTCTGCTATATTCATCTCCCCAGTGAATTATAACAATTTGCATATCTGTATCTTTTTGATATTTTTTAACAGTTGAATAAATTGTATTGAATGCTGTGTCTACATCTGAAATATCAAATACATTCATTAAATCGTTTTTTTCATCAGATACTTTTATACCATTTAGATATTTAGTGCCGTTTTTAATTTCTCCATAAGAATAAGCTGTAATACCTAATTTAATACCATTTACATTTTCTATAACATATTCATCATCAGATTTTTTTTCTCTAGTCCCTACTGTATCAAAGCCTTTTTTCTTTAATGTAGATAAAGTACGTTCTACCCCAAGACTAGACATATCAAAACTATGGTTATTTATAGTTGATAATAAATCAAATCCTACATTTTTTAAAGAATCTGCAAGTGCATCAGGTGTATTAAAAGTTGGATAAGAGCTATAAGCATACACATCGTCCCCACAAAGTGTTGTTTCTAAATTTGCCATAGCTAAGTCTGCATTTTTTATGTATTTTTTTACATATTTATAATTGTTGTCGAAAGAATATTTTTTAGTAGATGCATTATACTGAGCCTTAAGTTGAGGCATATGAGCCATTACATCACCACATGCAAGTAAAGATGCACTATAAGTTTTATTATCTGTAACCTTAGTTACTTCACTAGTTTTATTTGATTCTACAATATTTTCACTCCTGTTAAACATTTTGAAATAACCAAAAATAACTAGAACAATTGCTACAAGGATTATTAAGATTTTCCATTGTTTACTTAACTTCCCCTTATTTTGATCTTTTTTAATTCCCATTTTTACCCTCCATTTGAAATGTTTTCATAATTTATAATATATTTATTTGTAAAAATTTTCAATTAAAAAATTAAAAAAGTGTATATATTGTAACCTTTATGACTAAAATACAAAAAAGATTTTAGGTGGAAGTTATGAATAATTATAAAATACTTAAAAATTTGGATAACGTTAAAAAAGGAAAAATAGGTGAAGAAATAGCAAGAAGATATTTAGTTTTAATAGGAATGAAAATAATATGTAGCAATTATAAAACTAAATTTGGTGAAATCGATATAATAGCAAAAATAGAAAATAAAATTGTATTTATAGAAGTAAAATCAAGAACTTCAAAAGATTATGGACTTGCATGTGAAGCAGTAGACTATAAAAAAATAGGTAAAATAACTTCTGTTGCAAAGCATTATCTTTTAACCAATAATATAAAAAATTGTGAAATAAGGTTTGATGTTATAGAAGTTTATTTTAATGAAGAAAAAATAAACCATATAGAAAATGCATTTTAGGAAAGGATAGATATGTTAAGTATAGTAAACTCATGTAATTTAATAGGAATAGATGGATTTATAGTAAATGTAGAGGTTGATATAACTAGAGGTATGCCGTGTTTTAATATAGTAGGTCTAGCTAGCATAGAAATAAAAGAGGCAAAAGAGAGAGTAAAGTCTGCGATTATAAATAGTGGATTTGAATTTCCAGCAAAGAGAATAGTTGTAAACTTATCGCCAGCAGATATAAAAAAAGAAGGTTCCCTATTAGATTTACCAATATCGATAGGATTACTTATAAATTACATACAAAAAGAAAAATCTTACTTTGATGAAACAATATTTGTCGGAGAATTATCTTTAGATGGAAGTTTAAAAAAGGTTAGAGGAATTTTACCTATAGTTTTAAGTGCAAAACAAAAAGGGTATAAACGAATTTTTATACCGCATGAAAATTTAAAAGAGAGTTCTTATGTAGATGGAATAGAGATAATTCCAGTTAAAAATTTGAGAGAATGTATAAATTATATAAACGGAAAAATTGACTTAGATTTAAGTTCTATGTTATATAAAAATACAAGTATACAAGAAGAAAAATATGAAGAAGATTTTGGGGATGTAAAAGGAAATTATTTTGTAAAAAGAGGTCTAGAAATTGCAGCAGCAGGAAATCACAATGTTATGTTAATAGGACCTCCAGGCTCTGGAAAAACTATGATGGCGAGAAGAATTAAAACGATAATGCCTGATTTAGATAAAGATGAAATGATGGAGATAAGCAAAATTTATAGCATAGCAGGACTTATAAACAACAATATAGGAATAATAAATAAAAGGCCATTTAGAGCACCTCATCATAGTGCTACAAATGTATCACTAATTGGAGGTGGTGCAAAAGCTATTCCAGGTGAAATAGTATTAGCTCATAGAGGGGTATTGTTTTTAGATGAGATTGCAGAATTTAACAAAAAAACGCTTGAAATGTTGAGACAGCCCATAGAAGATGGAGAAATAAATCTATCTCGTTTAAAGTTTTATGTAAAATACCCGTGTAATATTTTGATTATAGCAGCTATGAACCCTTGCCCATGTGGATATTTTATGTCAAATATAGAATGTAAATGTACAGAATATGAGATGACTAGATACAGAAATAAAGTATCAGGACCATTATTAGATAGATTTGATATTTTTTTAGATGTAGTTCCAATTGAGTTTGGAGAATTCAAAGACAATAATTTTACTGAAACTTCAAAGACTATAAAAAATAGGGTTCAAGAAGCGAAAAATATACAACGAAAAAGATTTGAAAATAGTGATATAAAAAATAATAATGAAATAAAATCATATCAAATTAATAAATACTGTAAGTTAGATGAAGATGCAAGTAAAATAGCAAAAAAAATATTTACTAAATACAATTTAAGCAATAGAAGTTATACAAAACTACTTAAAACAGCTAGAACAATAGCAGATTTAGATTTATGCAAAGATATAAATAAAAATCATTTATTAGAAGCTTTTTCATATAGAAAAGGGTATTATAAATATTTTAAATGAGGTGATACTATGCAAGAGAGAGAAATGTATTTATTTTTATGTTCAATTTATAGAATAAGCCAAGAAGAAATAGATATTTTAAAAGCACAATTTGGAAAATTAGAGGTTTTGATGTACTTAGACGAAAAAGAAATTTTAAAAAATAAAAATTGAAATTCAAAATTATTGAAAAATATAGTAAAATATAGAAGTCATTCACGAATTGAAAACATAAAAGGGGTTTTGGAAGAAAAGGATATACAATATGTATGTTTTAGTGATGATGATTATCCAGAAAGTTTAAAGCATATACAAATGCCTCCACCTATATTATTTTATAAAGGTGATATTTCTATTTTAGATCATAGAAATAATATAGCAGTAATAGGATCTAGAGCACCTACAAATTATGGATTATATTGTGTAAGAAAGTATGCAAAAGAGTTATCAGATATTGGAATGGATATTGTAAGTGGACTTGCATTAGGAATAGACTCAGAAGCTCATTTGGCATGCATGAATGGAAGGTTTGGGAAAACAGTTGCTGTACTTGGAAGTCCTATTGATAATATATTGCCATCTAGAAATAAAAAAATAGCGGATAAGATTTTAGAAAATGGAGGAATAATAGTATCTGAGTTCTTTTTAGGTAGTAAAGTACATCCATTAAATTTTTCTTTTAGAAATAGAATTATAAGCGGACTAAGTGTTGCTGTTTTAGTAATCGAGGCTGCACAAAAAAGTGGTACAAAGAGAACATTTGATTATGCTGGAGATCAAGGAAAGACTGTATTTGCAATGACAGGAAGAATAAACGATCCTAAGAGCAGAGGTTGTATAGATATGATTATTGAGGGGGCAATACCATTTACCAGTGTAGAAAATATTTTTAGGGATAAAAGTGTTTTTTTAAATGCTAAAGAATTTTGTACTTTAAATAATTGTAAAGATAGTATAGAATATGATATTAAGAGTTTAAATTATGAAAAAAAAGAAATTTTAGAATTAATAAAACGACAAGGAAATATCAAAATAGACGATATTTGCAATTATACTGGAATGGATATAAAAACAATAAACTCAAATGTTAATGAATTATTAATAGACGATTATATTATTGAAATGGAAAATAAGACTTATGGATTTAATGTTTAACATAAAGAGTGGGGGTGTAATATATGGCGAAATCATTAGTAATTGTTGAATCGCCAGCAAAGGCTAAAACAATAGAAAAATTTTTGGGGAAAAGTCATTATACAGTAAAGGCATCTGTAGGACATGTAAGGGATTTGCCTAAGAGTCAGTTAGGTGTAGATATAGAAAATAACTTTGAACCAAAATATATAAATATAAGAGGTAAAGGTGATGTAATCAAGGAGCTAAAAAAGGAAGCTAAAAAAGCTAAAAAAGTTTATCTAGCTACCGACCCCGATAGAGAAGGAGAAGCTATCTCATGGCACTTATCTTATATTTTAAATATAGATGAAGAAGAAAAATGCAGAATAGAATTTAATGAAATTACAAAAGATGCTATAAAAAAAGCTATAAAAAGTCCAAGAAATATAAATTTAAATTTAGTAGATGCACAACAAGCTAGAAGGGTTTTAGATAGATTATTAGGATACCAAATAAGTCCGATATTATGGCAAAAAGTTAGAAAAGGTCTAAGTGCAGGTAGAGTTCAATCTGTAACTACTAAGTTAATATGTGAAAGAGAAGAAGAAATAAAAGCTTTTGTACCTAAAGAATATTGGAGTATAGAACTTATTGCATCAAATAAAGAAGAAAATAACTTGACACTAAAATTCTATGGAAAAGACAATGAAAAAATAGAGCTAGAAAATGAAGAACAAGTAAAAGAGATATTAAAAACGATAGAAAATGGGAACTTAGTTGTAACTAAAATAGAATCTAGAAGTCGTAGAAAATCTGCTCCAAAACCATATACAACAAGTGTGCTTCAACAAGATGCTGCTAATAAATTGAATTTTACGACTAAAAAGACTATGATGGTAGCTCAAGAACTTTATGAAGGTATAGATGTAAAAGGTGAAGGAACAGTAGGTCTAATATCTTACATAAGAACAGACTCTAAGAGAATATCTGAAGAAGCTAGAGAAAAAGCCAAAGGTTATATAATAGAATCTATAGGAGAAAATTACTACAAAGATCATGCAAAAGATAGTAAAGGTAAAAAAGAAAAAAAGGTTCAAGATGCTCATGAAGCAATTAGACCTACTTCTGTAGATAGAACACCAGATAGTATAAAAGATTCTTTAAGTAAAGAGCAGTATAAATTATACAACTTGATTTGGAGAAGATTTGTAGCAAGCCAAATGGAAGATTCAGTATTTGATGTATTAAATGTTGAGTGTAAAATTGAAGATTTAATATTTAAAGCGACAGGTTCTAAATTAAAATTTGACGGATATACAAAAATATATAACTTTACAGAGAGAGAAGATAAAATACTTCCAAGTTTAGATGAGGGGGAAATTTTAAAAATACAAGAATATAATCCTCAACAACATTTTACTTCTCCACCACCAAGATATACTGAAGCTAGTTTAGTAAAAACTTTAGAAGAACTTGGAATAGGAAGACCAAGTACTTATGCACCAACTATTACTACTATATTAAATAGAGAGTATGTTGAAAAGGATGGTGCTAGTTTAGTTCCAACAGAGCTAGGTATAATAGTAACAAAAATACTAGATGAAAACTTCCATAAATTTATGGAGGTAGATTTTACTGCTGATATGGAGTCTCAATTAGATCAAATTGAAGAAGGAAATGCAGAGTGGAAAAAGGTAGTCGAAGAATTCTATTCACCATTAGCTGAAGCAATTAGGGTTGCAATTGAAAAGATTGAAAAAGTAAATATGGATGAAGAAACTGACGAAATTTGTGAACTATGTGGTTCTAATATGGTGATAAAATACGGCAGATTCGGTAAATTTATGGCATGTAAAAATTATCCTGAATGTAAAAATACAAAGCCTATCGTAAGCAAAATTGGTGTAAAATGCCCAAAATGCAAAGAGGGCGATATTATAATGAGAAAAAGTAAAAAGAAAAAGGTATTCTACGGTTGTTCTAACTATCCAGATTGTGATTTTGTAGCATGGAATAAACCAGTTGAAGAGCCTTGTGAGGTTTGCGGTTCTTATATGTATGAAAAATATTCTAAATCAGGAACTAAAATAGTCTGTTCAAATAAAGAATGTAAACATGAAAAAATTATTGAACAAGACTAAAGTTATTGTCGAAAAATTATATTATTGAAATGAGTGAAAATTTTTAATATTTAATTATATTTATTGAATTGGTTATAAAAATATGTTAAGATTACATTGTATAAATGTTTAATTACAAATAGAATTATATTTTGATTTATATTTAGATTGACTGAAATTAAGGAGAGGATTATATGGCAAGCGAAGTACTACAAAAAACTAGAAGAATAAATAAAACTCTACAAACTAGTAGCGGAAGCAAAGTATCTTTCGACAAATTAGCTGAAACATTAGGTGAAGTTTTAGATGCTAATGTTTACGTTTTAAATACAAAAGGAAAAGTTTTAGGTTTATATTTAACTGATATACAAGATAGTTCAGTTATAATAGATGAAGATACAAAACAAAAAAGATTTTCAATTGAATACAATGAAAGTTTACTTAAGATATCAGAGACACTAGAAAATTTAACTGGAGATGAACTTGTTAGGTTATTCCCAGAAGAACATGTAAGAAGTGAAAAATATCTTACTACTGTTCCAATACTAGGAAGTGGACAAAGATTAGGTTCATTAGTGTTAGCTAGATATAAAAAAGCTTTCAATGACGATGATTTAGTTATATCAGAATACAGTGCTACTGTAATAGGTATGGAAATATTAAAATCTTTAAGTGAAGAAATGGAAGTTGAAATGCGTAAAAAAGCAGTAGTTCAAATGGCAATAGGAACACTTTCTTATTCTGAACTTGAAGCAGTTGAGCATATATTCAATGAACTAAATGGGAATGAAGGTCTATTAGTAGCTAGTAAAATAGCAGATAGAGTTGGAATAACAAGATCAGTAATAGTAAACGCTCTAAGAAAATTTGAAAGTGCAGGCGTTATTGAATCAAGATCTTTAGGTATGAAAGGTACTCACATCAAAATACTTAATGATAAATTAATACCTGAGCTAAAAAAAGTAAGAAATAATTATTAATCTATAGATTTATCAAAAAATCCTTCTTTATTATAAAGGAGGATTTTTTGATATACAAATACATAAATAGATTATTAGATAAGGAGGCAATATGCAACCCTTAGCAGATAGATTAAGACCAGAAGCAATAGAAGATATGGTGGGGCAATCTCATATAATTGGAAAAGGTAAAATAATAAATAGATTAATTGAAAATAAAACAATACCAAATATGATTTTATATGGGCCACCAGGGACAGGAAAGACAACATTAGCTAATATAATAGCTAATGTAACAGGTAAAAAGTATATAAAACTAAATGCTGTTAATTGTGGAGTTAAAGAGATTAAAGAGGCTATAGACAACAGTAAAAGAGATTTGTTTTCCTACAATGGAATAATACTTATGTTAGATGAAATTCAGGCATTAAATAAAAAGCAGCAACAGTCACTATTAGAAGTAATTGAAGAAGGTTCTGTAACTTTGATAGCAAGTACAGCAGATAATCCTTATTTTGTAGTTTATAAGGCGATACTTAGCAGAAGTACTATATTTGAATTTAAACCTATACAAAAGGAAGATATATATATAGGACTTAAAAGGGCAATAAACAGATTAAAACCTCTTTATACTTATGAAAGTATAACGGCTGAAGATAGTGCATTAAAATATATATCTGAAACTTGTAATGGTGATATGAGAAGTGCACTAAATAAGTTAGAACTAGCTTTTAACTTAGGTATAGATATCGGAAGTAATAGTGTAAATATAACATTAGATGATGTTGTTAATTCTTCTAGTATTAAGATTTTAAATTACGATAATAAAGGTGATGATAGCTATTCGATTTTATCTGCATTTCATAAATCACTTAGAGGATCAGATGAAAATGCAGCTCTACATTATTTGGCTAGACTTATAAAATCACAAGATATGCAATCGATAATAAGAAGGCTTTTATGTGTCGCGAGTGAAGATGTCGGTCTTGCAGTTCCACAAGCAATTACAATAACTAATGCATGTGTTGACTCTGCGCTAAAACTTGGATTTCCAGAAGCAAGACTGCCATTAGCACAGGCGACAGTGTATTTAGCAAGATGTCCAAAATCAAATTCAGTTGCAGAAGCAATTGATATTGCATTATATGATTTAGACAATATAGAAACAGGAGAGATTCCTGACCACCTAAAAGATGCTCATTATGCAGGAGCAAAAAAATTAGGTAGAGGAGTTGAATATAAATACCCTCATAATTATCAAAACAACTATGTAAAACAACAATATCTTCCTGATGCTATAAAGAATAAAAAATATTATAAAGCTGGAAATAATAAAAATGAAATGGCTTATGAACAGTATTGGAACAGTTTAAAAAATAAATAATATAAAGGGCAAACTTTTAGTTTGTCTTTTTTTGTTGCTTAAAAAATTGGTAATATCTATAATTATTGATATAAAAACTTTATTATTTTAAATAGAAAACGACAATAATAGGGCAGAATAGTTATTTGGATTTGGGGGATTTAGATGATAAAAAGACTAGATAGTAAATATGAAAAAAAAGTCATTGACTATTTAAATATTGAAAAAGAAATCAACACTTTTAATTTACAAGAATTAAAAAACTATGGATTTGATAATGTTTTTTATAAGGTATATTCAGATATAGATGAAGATGGAAATATAAAAGGAATTCTTTTTAAATGTTTTGAGTATCTTACATTTTATTCTTATGGTGAATTTGATGTAGATAAATTTTGTGAATTTATTATTTCAGATATAGAATTTAATGAAATAAGTGGAAAGACAGAATGTGTAGAAGCTATAGCAAGAAAATTGGGTTTATTAAAATATAGAAAAGTACACCTATGTAGATTAGATTATATAGATGATATAGAAAAAAATATAAATCCGCGCGAAATATATCTTTCTTATATTGATGAACTTCAAGAAAGAATGTTACGAAACGATTACTATATTCCTAACAGACCGGCTAATGACTCTAATGATCTAACTCGAACTGTAGATAAAGTTTGGGCTACTTCTACATCATCAGGTGATGTCCATAATTTGTTTGATGG
>ERZ772855.4138-NODE-4138-length-10293-cov-3.175718_pt1 | contig 10293 bp, 9 predicted proteins | sample MGYA00511900_ERZ772855 | MGnify/ENA primary metagenome ERZ772855 (study PRJEB29015, sample SAMEA2737701) | human gut metagenome | biome: human gut; feature: human-associated habitat; material: faeces | place: China | collected 2012 ...
AGTTGGCAAAGCCCGTGATCGGCACGAGCGTGCCGGCCCCGGCAAAGCGCGCGATATCGTCGTACAGCCCCAGACCTGTGAGCAGCGCACCGAGAAACACGAGCGAGATCGAAACCGCCGTCCCGGCACTTTCCGTGTCCAGTCCGAGGGAGATATAGAGCGTGCGCAGCCCCTCACCCCCGGCACAGATGAGCCCGCCGACGAGAAAGGCGCGCAGCATGTCCATGCCGAGCGGCGAGCGCGGCTGCTTCTTTTTTATATATTCATTGTATTCTTCGTTCGTCATATTCATAATAATCGCCTCCCGTGGGAGTATTCCCGCGGAAGGCGACCGTATGCGTTATATTGTTATAAAATCAAACGTTTTCCTGCCGGATGATCTCACGGCCTATGAGCACGCCCATGACGGAGGCCATCATCCGCCAGCGCGTCCAGCCGGACGAATCGCCGAGGCAGTGGAGACGGCGGATGTTCGTGTTGAGATCGGCGTCCGTCTTCACGCGGTTGGAGCAGAACTTCCGCTCGGGGGAGCAGAGCAGCGTTTCGTGCGAGGCAAAGCCCGGCACGACCGGATCGCGTTTCAACGAAAGAGGCGTTTTCCGCAAGCTATGCGCTCGATCAGCGGCGGAACGGAACGCTCCCGCCGCCGATAAAGGCGGCAGGGACAGTGCGCAGGAAGGAGAAAAGGACGGTACAGCCGAAGCTGAACCGTCCTTTCGATCGGAGATAAGGCAGGTATGGCGCTATCCTTTTTTCCCGGCAATCACTTCCGCGATTTCTGCTGCGCCCCGGGGTGCGCCGTTTCCCGCCGTCTTTGGTACTCCTCCAGAAAGCGATCCAGATAGACCTTGTTGACGGTGGCAGAGATCGTGTTGCGAAGCAGATCCTTTGCATCGGACTGCGTTTCACCAAGACCTTCCCGCGCAGGAGCTATCCCGAACGCCGCGCCGAGCGTATTTTCAAATTCGTCGCAGAAATAGTCGTAGGCGACCGGAAGGGGATAGCTGTCCTCCTGTATGCTGAACATCAGCCGAAGCCCCTCCAGCGGGACAACGGGTTTGACCACGGCGATAAACAAAAGCCGCGCAAGGTGCTCCGATGGGTATGTCTTTTTTATTGGCGCGGGGATCAGACTCTGCTTGACGTAATTGCTCACCATGGAGCTTGTCAACTCCGGCTCCCCCAGCGGTGCAAGATGGGCGTTGACATATCGCACCACCTGCTCCAGATATAGCCCTACATTCGGGATCTGGGCATAGCGCGGCAGACGGAAACTTTCCATATCCTCGATCATTCTCTTCACTTCCTGTTCCATGCTGCCATTATATACGTTTCGCACGGAAAGCACAACGGTTTTGTGAAAATTCTTTAACGGTTTTTTAAAAGCGGTTGACGGAATGATAAAAATCTGATAGAATCCACCCGATCGGCTTTTCAAAACCGGATAAAACGCTTTCTGCGATTCGGAGGATACACAATGAACCAGTTTCGTATTGCGGCAGATTCCAGCTGCAATCTTCTTACGCTGAACGGAGCGGACTTCGTCAGCGTTCCGCTTACTATACGCACCGAAGCCGAAGAGTTCCGGGATGATGCTTCTCTGGATGTTGACGCGATGGTCAGCGCGCTCCGCAGCACAAGGGGCCGATCCTACAGCGCATGTCCGAATGTCGCGGACTGGGAAAGCGCTTTCGGCGAGAGCGGCGACGTGATCGCGTTTACCATTACAAGCAGTCTGTCGGGCAGCTATAACGCCGCCTGCGCGGCGGGGAAAAACTGCATGGAGCGCAACGCTGCCCGGCGTATCCATGTGGTGGACACCCTTTCCGCCGGACCGGAGATCACCCTCCTCCTTGAGAAAGCGCTTTCCGAGCAAAGCTCCGGCGCCGGCTTTGACGAGGTATGCGAAAATCTGAAGGCATATCAAAGACGCACCCACCTGCTTTTCGCCTTGGAATCCATGCATAACCTTGCGCAGAACGGCCGGATCAGCAGGCTCACGGCAACGATGGCGGGCGTCCTTGGGATCCGCGCCGTCGGACAGGCCAGCGCCGAGGGAACGCTGGAGATGCTCGGAAAATGCCGGGGAGGGCGAAAGACGCAGCATTTCATGCTGTGCGAGATGGAGCGGCTCGGCTACGGGGGAGGAAGCGTCCGGATCGGTCATTGCCAGAACGAGGCGTTCGCGCAGGAGCTCTGCACCGAGATCCGGCAGCGCTTTCCGGCGGCGGATGTGAGATGCGATCCTCTGCGGGGACTGTGCAGCTATTATGCCGAGCGCGGCGGGATCATGCTGGGGTTTGAGACCTGAAAAACGAGTGGAATAAACAAGTGCCGCACCGTTGTCGAAACGGTGCGGCACATTCATTATATGTATAATATGACTCCGACGGCGCGGGCGCGGCTAACACGCGCCTGCCGCGGCCGTGCCGGAAAAACGCAGCGCGGGACAAGCCGTGCGGCAAACGCCGTTACTCTTCCGACAGATCGGCGACCAGCTTGGTGTTGCTGACTGCCAGCGCAAGCTGAAGCTTGTTTTCCAGTCCGGTTTTCTGCAGCATATTCGCCACATGGAATTTGACCGTTGACATCTCGCAGCCCATCTCCGCTGCGATGCGCGTATAGGAGAGGCCGCGCAGCAGATGCCGCAGCACCTTCATCTCCGTTTTGGTAAATTCCGTGCTTTTTGCCATGCCGATCTCCACCGTAGGCGGTGCGTCCGGAAAGACACGCTCGCCTCCATCAGGCGTTTTTTTGCGGAATCCTTATACCACAGGCTGTCCGCCCCCGCCGACTTTGCTTCCTCCAAAACCGCGCCGTCAAGCAGCGAGGTCACAACAACAATTTTTATCTGCGGACGCTCGGCTTTGATTTGACGGACGGCAACCAATCCGTTTTCCCGGTGCTCCGTCTGCACGTCCATCAAAACGAGATCGACGGGGCTTGCTCTGCACACCTCAACGGCCTGCTTCGCGCCGGGTATGGACGCGACGATCTGATTCCCGTCCTCCGCAAGGAAATAGCTTTCCAGCAAGCTTCGGATCATGGTCTGGTCTTCAACGATCACCACTCTCATGCGCTGTTTCCTCCTTTTCCGGCAGACTGAGCATAAGCGAGAAGCGGGGCAAGCTCTGTATCTCCATTCTGCCGCCTGTCTCTTCCACATGGTGACGCAGCATGGATAGGCCGCCGCCCTCCGTGATTTTCTCCTTCGGTGCAGCGCCGTTGTTGGTAAGAAAAACTTCGGTGCGGCCGCACATCGGCTGAAAGCGTACATATAGCTCCGTGCCGCCGGCATGACGGGCGCAGTTGGCCGCGCATTCCCGAATTGCCAGCGAGACCGTCTCGCAGAAACTCCGCGATTCCGGCGGCTTTCCTTCCGTCAGGACCCGGACGCCCATTTCCGCAGCGCGCCGGACAGCCACCTTCATCGGTTCGGGCGAAGCCGTTATCCGGTTGGAGCGGTAAAGCACCGCGATGGACTGTTCCCACAACGCCGCGCTTGCGCGAAGCTCTTCCAACCCGGCCCGCCGGATCAGCGCGCGGCGTACGGCAAGGATGCTGTGACCGATATCGTCATGCACACGCAGCTTCATGGCAAGGGTCTCTTCCTGCCGGATGATCTCCGGCATCTGCTCAAACAGCCTTCGCATCCGCTCATTCGCCTCCGCCAGCTTTGCGCTTTCCTCCTGCAGATGCTTCTGCCGCCACATAAGCTCCGTGACATCCGCGGCGGTGACCTGCGTATAAGTAAGCCCTGCCGCTGTTTTGATGCTTTCCTCCGCAAAGCGCAGCTCCGTGCCGTCGGAAAACCGGAAAATATAAAGCTGCGGATCCAGACAGCGGACGGTTGGCGGCGGTGAGCGCAGGGCGTCATGCAGCTCCGCAAGCGTCTGAATGCCGCCTTTGCGCAGCTGGCTTGCTATGGCAAGCATTCGGTGGTTAATAAGCCGCACCACGCCGTTTTTATCAAAAAAGCAGACCGCAATGGGCAGACTGTCAAAGCTCTCTTTGATCCTGTCCATATGCTTTTATTTCCCTCCCGATTTCTCCACCCGGAGCATGACATATTGCAGGCCGTCCTCATCCTCTTCCCATTCGAGCGCGGGGAATGGATCTTTCAGATGGCGGAGGGGAGCCTCGCCGGAAATACAGAGATTCATATGCAGCGCTTCGCCGACCTCTATGGAAACCAGCAGCGAGCGCAGCGATTCAAGCTCTGCTTCCACAACCGCTTCAAAAAGGGAATAGGCCGCCGTTGCCTGCTCAATGGAAAGCTGCCCGTCCCCCTTGATGAGCGCTGAGCACTCCGCGCCGTACAGGCAGAGATTTTCCGCAGACTCGTTCAGGCAGAGCCGCAGCTCCTGCACGGAAATTGACCCGCGCTGTACGCCGACAAAAATCAGGTTGTTTCTCCGTTTAATATAGGTTCCGATGACGATGATCTGTCCGAGCAGACGCTCTGCCCGCGCCGGGTCATCCGTTTTTTTCAGCTCAGTCAGCCGCTCCTGCAGCATGGCGATCTGCCGGGCAGTCTGCGCCTCCATCATGTCATAGAGACGGTTTTCTTCCGTCAGCTTTAAAAGTCTTGCGTGCTGCGCGTTCTCCGCCGCCAAAACGTCGCCTACATCGCGAAGCTCGTCGCACGTCAGCTCCAGCTCCTGCCGGAGCTGATTCAGCTCCGAAACGTCTTCCTTCCAGAACGCCCAGCCGCGGCGCAGCTTATGGCGCTTTAAAAGCGTGTCATCGTCGAGCTGCACGGTATCCTGCGTTATCTGCCGCAGCTCACTTTGCGGAAGCGGCGGCCGCATCGTAGCGGATGCGTGTTTCGTGCAAAAATTTTCATCCGTGATCTGCACAGGAAGCGTTGTCGCTTCCAGAAGCTCATCGTATCCGCGGTTGGACTGGATGAGTCCGCATTGGATGCAGCTTTCAAAAATGCCGGTAAACATCAGGCACTGGGCGACTGTCATGTCTCCCGCCAGCACCCAGACCCAATGGATCTTTTCGGCATACGCATAAACGTATGCCAGCGAAAGCGCAAACGGCACCAGCGGCAGCAAGCGGACTCTCTTCGTGTGCGGGATACGGCATTTTGTCACGATCATAAAAAGCGAGAGCGCCGCACAAAAGAGCTCCCAGCCGAGCACGAAGAAATATCCTCTCTCATAACGGTACGCGGCGTCCGACAAAATGCCGGACGGAAAGGAAAACACCCGCTGATGCAGATCGTTTGTTAAAACGAGCAGCAGGAGCAGCACCGTCGGCACATACAACAGTTTTGTCCACCGCGGCAAATGAAAGTCCTCCGGCTTTCCCAGCGACTGGGAGACAAATACCGAGAGCATGGGGATAAAGAGGATCGGGACATAGTAAAAATACCAGAGCCAGCGCTCCGCATCTGTATTGGCAATGGAAAACTTGATCGAGCGCAGGAGAAGCCACAGCACCATCAGCATCGAAATCGCCAGCAAATAGCGCTGCACCTGCGTCTGCACAATGCGGACCCGGACAGAGTGGCACCATGCGCACAGCAGGAAGATATAAATTCCGCTGCGCAAATGGTTATAAACCGGAGAATGGAGCACCGTTCGGGCGGCATAACGAAGCCACATGGCAAGCGCGATAAGCCCCAGCGCGGCAAGCGCATACAAAAGGCTCTTTTTTGTCGCTTTACTCATTCCGTGCTCCTTCCGGCTCCGCGCATTCAAATGCAGTATATCATGCAGACAGGAAAAGAGCAATGCGGTTTTGGGCGCTTTGCGGAGAGCGGAGAGGGGATATGGCCCGGAACAGAAAATAAATGCAAACCCTATCCAATCGGCGGGTGCGCGAGAGAAGACAATCGGCTAATATATAATTGAAGCATTCTAAAAAGGGAAAGGCGGTGGAGAAGCACAGATGCGAAGAATCGTGCTGGATTTGCAGGGCGGCCTTTTGGCAGAGGCAGTCATGCAGGTGCTTGTGGGATACGATCCGGACTTCATCGTCTATCGCTCTTCAAAACCGGAGGATACGCTTGCGCTTTGCCGAAGCTGCCATGCCAATGTGCTGGTGATGGAGGTCATCCGACAGGGCATCTGGAAGCTGAGCGAGCGGCTCAGACTCTGCAGCGCGGTAAAAAACCTCGGGTGGGACTGCAAGGTTCTCCTCCTGGTGGATGAGAACGCGGACGAACAGCTTGCCGCCGAGGTGCGGCAGACGGTGAAGGATCAGCTGGCCGATGATTTTATCTATGCGTCGGTGTCGCCAACGTATCTCGCGGGCGTGATCGACATACTTTGAAAGGAACGGTGAAAGATGAAAAAGCTCCTGCGATTTATTCCGGCGCTCGCGCTCGCGGCGGCGCTGCTCACGGTCACGGCACTTGCATGCTCGCCGGACGACAATAATCCGGAACATCATGAAAACGTTATACAGACCGATGAGAAAAAGCCAACCTGCCTGCAGGGAGGATACTACGAACTGAAATGTACCGTCTGCGGGTGGAGCCGCGTCTTTTCCATCGGCGACATCGTGCCCCACGAATTCGGGCCGTGGGAGATCGTTAAAGAGCCCACCTGCACAAAAGCCGGCGAGAAGCGAGCCTATTGCAGTACATGCAACAAGTGGTATCCAGAGCTCGTGCCGGCAACGGGCCACAGCTGGTATAAGTACTATACAAAAGAGCCTACCTGCACCACGGCAGGAGAATACTACACCTACTGCCGGAATTGCCCTGCGAGCCAGGGGCGCTCCACAGAACCTGCCACGGGTCACTTCTGGGTCGTCTGGAAGCGAGTATTTGCTACATGCACCACGCCGGGATATACCGAATTTGTCTGCGACGACTGCGGCGCGGATGGGGGAACCACAACGACGCCCGCCAAGGGGCACAGCTTCGGCGCGTGGTTCACCACAACGCAGGCCACCTGCACGGAGGAAGGCATGCAGAAGCGGGAGTGCGCAGCCTGCGGCGCGACGGAGAGCCGCGGCATCCCCAAGACGGGACATAAATTCGGCGCGTGGTTTACCACGACGCAGGCCACCTGCATGGAGGAAGGCATGCAGAAGCGGGAGTGCACAGCCTGCGGCGTGACGGAGAGCCGCGGTATCCCCAAGACGGAACACGCCTGGAACGAAGGGACGATCGTCCTGGCGCCGACGACGGAGCAGGAGGGCGTTAAGGAATGGGTGTGCACGGCGTGCGGCATGGTGCGCACAAGACCGATCCCCAAGCTCACGTCGGGAGGGACGACCGCCGCGCCGGCTGCCTCGCCCACGGCCGCGCCGACGCCCACGCCGGCGGCGTCGACCGACACGCCCGCGGCATCGACCGCCGCGCCCGCCGCCGAAACGGCGGATAAGAACGGCAAGGGCGAGAAGCCCGGCGGCAAGGGCGAGAAGCCCGGCACCGGCGAAACTCCTGCCGGGCCGGACGACGCGCAGAAAAACCAAAAGGGCGATGCGCCCGAAAAGGCGGAAAAAAGCGGCTCCTCCGTGGGGAGGATCCTCCTGCTCATACTTCTGCCGCTGCTTTTGATCGCCGCCGCCGTCGTCGTGCTCCTGCTCATCCGGAAAAAGAAGGCCCGGCAGGACTGACCGGCGCTCCGCCCCGGGGCGGACAAAAAACAGCATTATCATTATGAAAAGCAAACATAAAGGAGCTCAAAACATATGGGACTGTTTGACAAGAAATATTGCAGCATCTGCGGCGAAAAGATCGGCTTTCTCGGCAACCGTAAGCTGGAGGACGGCAACCTCTGCAAAAATTGCTCCGCGAAGCTCTCACCCTGGTTTTCCGACCGGCGCAGCAGCACCGTGGAGGAGATCCGCGAGCAGCTTGCCTACCGTGAGGAAAACCGCAATGCCGTTGCGGCGCTCCATGTGACGCGCAGCTACGGTGAGGATATGAAGGTGCATATCGACGAGGACGCCGGAAAATTCATCGTCACGCGCGCGCGGAACTATACCGACGCCAACCCCGACGTGATCGATTTCTCGCAGGTGACCGGCGTCGATCTCGACATCGACGAGGAGCGCAGCGAGGAATACACCACCGACAAGGAGAACAAGCGCGTAAGCTATAATCCCCCGCGATATACGTTCAGCTATGACTTTTATGTTGTGATCCGCGTGAACCACAGGTATTTTGACGAAATGCGTTTCAAGCTGAACAGCTCAAGCGTTGAGACGACGCCCTCCGGCGGCGTGCCGCTTGTGCGCAAGCCGAACCCGAGCCTTAGCCACGATTACAAAGAGTATACGGCGATGGGTCAGGAGATCAAAAACACTCTCACCGAGGCGCGGCAGCGTGTCCGCGACGAGGCCGCGGCAGCCGCCGCGCCCAAAATGGCGGTCACCTGCCCCTTCTGCGGAGCGACGACCATGCCGGATGCCAACGGCTGCTGCGAATACTGCGGCGGCGCGTTAAACGGCTGAGCCGCCCGCGGGTAAAACGCAAAAGGAACAAAAGCAAGAAGAACGGTCCACACCCCAAACGTCGATTTTCAGAAAGGAGAAAATTATGGCAGACTTTGCAGGCACCATGAAAGAGGCAGCATTCGCAACCAGTCCCCGTGAATTTGATCTCTCCTATTCCACCACGCTTGAGGAGATCTTCGACAAACTCAATGCCCGCAGAACCGCGTTCCAGATGCCGTTCCAGATCAAGGGCGGCGTCGCCGGGCAGCGCATCGTGTTTGAAAAAGAGCCGAATCTGGATGTCACTCTCTGGCTTTATCTCTCTAACGGCACGCACATCCGTATCCAGCCGGTCATTTCAGAGGCCAAGGCGTCGGTCGGCGGCGTGCGCGTTGACAAGAACAGCGCTCTGCGCAAGGGCGTGAAGGGCGCAACGATCGGTCTCGCCACAGATCGCGGCGGCTACATTGACGCCGTAGCCGACGCGGTACAGAAGATCCTCAACGGCGAGCCGGTCGCGGATTACATTCCGCCCGCAGTTCCCGTCGGTGCGGAGCCGCCGAAGAGCTGGCTTACCACGCTGCTCCTCTGCATCTTCTGCGGCGGGCTCGGCATCCACCGCTTCTATGTCGGCAAGATCGGCACCGGCATACTGTTCCTGCTTACCGCCGGGGTTTTCGGCATCGGAGTGATCGTCGATCTTATCAAGATCGCCACAGGAAAGTTCACAGACAAATACGGAAATGTCATTGTGAAGGATACGTAAAGGAGATTGACATGAGCAAAACCATGACCCGCTTTTTGAGCCTGCTGCTCATCGCTGTGCTGGCAATAAGTCTCTGCGGCTGCGGCGGCGAGGGAAAAAAGACAGAGTCCAACCAAATCAAGCTGGAAGACTATGAGCTCCTCTATAAGGACGCGTGCATCATGACAGATTCCGACGGGAACGATGCCGTTGTTCTGACGCTGGACTTTACAAACAACAGCAAGGAATCGGCGTCGTACATCTGGAGCATCAATGAAACGCTTGTGCAGAACGGCGAGGAGCTGGAGGTCGCTGCCGTTATCACCGATTACGCCTCCTTCGCTACAGCGGTTGACAAACAGTTTGAGGATGTCGCGCCGGGCGAAACGCTTGAGGTACAAACGGCCTATGTGCTGAAGGATGCGGCGGCCCCGATAAAAGTGACGTTTGAGCAGCTGTTCGGCAAGAAAAACGGCACGATCACCATCGACCCGGCTACGCTCAGCCGGGAAACGTCCGCCGATTCGACGGGCAGCACAAACACCGCCCTTCCCGCTCCGACGGGTGATGCGCTGCTTGACTGGTGGAACGGCGCGTGGTATGGCTGGTGGACGATGACCGGCTGCTCGGGCGCTTACGAGAGCATGGCGGGACAGTGGTGGGACGCCTGCGCTGTCATCGATATCGGCATGGACTATACGGGCACCGTCACGATCTGGGATGAGGACTACTCGAGAGCCGATCCGATGTCGCAGGCGACGGTCACGCTGAACAGCGCCGGTGTCGGAGAGCACGGTACCGTGATGTCGGAGAGCGGCTACTTCACGAATCTGCCGTTGGAGCATGCCGACTGGATCGTTGATCCCGCGATCAACAGCCGCTTCCCCGATGTTGAAAACATGATCTGCATTGAGGGCTGGTACGAAGACGGCGAGGACGAGTTTTACTACGAGGTGTATCTGCGCCCGTGGGGGCAGCTCTGGGATGACTTTGCTGCCGACTATCCCGACGACGTCCCCTATTATTATGACGACTGGTATCTCCCGCTCGTGGAGGCCGGCAGCGCCATGCCGGATGTGGTCGGCGGCGAGGCCGTTCCTTCCGGCTCCGGCGGAACGGATGCGATGACCCAGACGCCCAACTCG
>ERZ772855.4142-NODE-4142-length-10288-cov-10.355028_pt1 | contig 10288 bp, 7 predicted proteins | sample MGYA00511900_ERZ772855 | MGnify/ENA primary metagenome ERZ772855 (study PRJEB29015, sample SAMEA2737701) | human gut metagenome | biome: human gut; feature: human-associated habitat; material: faeces | place: China | collected 2012 ...
CATCGCAATGGGTGTCATGGTACTTTTTGACCAGCATCAGAATGTAGTCAATGTTGATCTCGACCTGCCGAATCAGCTCCACCTCGAACACCACATCATCCGTGATGTCCTCTTTGGTTTCATCGTGCTTCTTATTGCGCCATTCATCTCGCAAGTCCTGATAGCGGCCTAAGTAGTCCTGTAAATCCCGTTCCGAGATCATCTCGTTGCCTTTGAAATCATCAAAGGAGGACAGCAGGTTCCGCATCCGCAGCAGTGCGCCAAACAGCACGATAAAGTCTTTCTGGTTCTGCTCTCCGACGATCTGCGGCTCTGTCAGCGGGAACTTCTGCGTCAGGTCATCGATCATGTCTGTATAACCCTGATGGTATTTTCCCTGCTCGTCCATATAACCGTGGTAGTAGTCCGCATATTTGCGCAACAGAACGATGCCACCCGCATTTTTATCTCCGAACAGCGAGATAGCCGCATCTACCCGCTTCTGCAGATTGCGGAAGCAGACGATATTGCCAAAGGTCTTGATGCTGTTCAAGATACGGTTCGTCCGGCTGAACGCCTGAATCAGACCGTGCATCTTCAGGTTTTTGTCCACCCAAAGGGTGTTCAGGGTCGTGGCATCGAAGCCCGTCAGGAACATATTGACCACGATCAGCAGGTCAAGTTCCTTGTTCTTCATGCGGAGCGATACATCCTTGTAGTAGTTCTGGAACCGTTCGCCATCGGTCGAGTAGTTCGTATGGAACATCTCGTTGTAATCCTGAATGGCTGCGTCCAGAAAATCCCGGCTGCTCTGGTCAAGGTTGGAGGTATCTTCTGGGTTTTCCTCGTCCAGAATGCCATCCGTTTCCGCTTCATTGGCTCCATAGCTGTAAATGGTAGCAATGCGCAGCCGCTTGGTCGGGTCTGTCGCCATCTGTTTTTTGAACTCCTGATAATACAGCTTTGCCATCGGCACAGATGCCACGCAGAAAATCGAATTAAAACCGCTGACGCGCTGTTTTTGCTTGATTTCCTCCACTGCACCACGCTGGGCAGAGGCAACCTCCGCCACATTCGTCAGCAGATTGAACTCATACGATTTGTCTCCCCGATAGGTTTTCTGGTCGAAGTGGTCAAGGATGTACTTGGTCACCAGCGAAATGCGCTTGGGAGCCATGAACGCCTTTTCCCGGTCAATGTCCCAAACCTGTTTATCGTCCATGTCCGGCTCTGCGTCCATCGTCTTGATGTAGTCCACACGGAACGGCAGCACATTCTTATCATTGATGGCATCCACGATGGTATAAGTATGCAGCTGGTCGCCAAAGGTCTGTGCCGTGGTAAAATAACGTGGGTCAGTAGAAGTTCCTGCATTGGCCGCAAAAATCGGGGTGCCTGTAAAGCCGAACAGGTGGTACTTTTTGAAATTGTGAACAATGGCCTTGTGCATATCACCGAACTGGCTGCGGTGGCACTCGTCAAAGATGATCACAACATGCTTCTGATAGACCTCATGCCCCGGATTTTTCTTGATAAAGGTCGCCAGCTTCTGGATGGTGGTAATGATAATATGTGCTTCCGGGTTTTCCAACTGGCGTTTCAGTATCGTGGTGCTGGTGTTGGAGTTTGCCGCTCCCTTCTCGAAGCGGTCATATTCCTTCATCGTCTGGTAGTCCAAGTCCTTGCGGTCTACCACAAACAGCACCTTGTCGATGTAGGGCAGTTGCGATGCCAGCCGTGCTGTTTTGAAGGAGGTCAGCGTCTTGCCGGAGCCAGTGGTGTGCCAGATGTAGCCGCCGCCCTCGATGCTGCCATACTTTTTGTAGTTGTTGGCGATCTCGATGCGGTTCAGAATCCGCTCCGTTGCCGTGATTTGGTATGGACGCATCACCATCAGCATCTTTTCTGAGGTAAAGATGCAGTACCGGGTCAGCACGCTCAGGATCGTGTGCTTTGCAAAGAATGTCCGGGTAAAGTCGATCAGATCCGTCAGCACACGGTTATTCGCATCGGCCCAGTAGGAGGTAAATTCAAAGCTATTGCTGGTCTTTTCCTTTTTCATCTTGCCGTGTTTGGCATCCTTGATGGCATTGTAGCGGGTGCTGTTGGAGTAGTACTTGGTATTTGTGCCGTTGGAGATCACAAAAATCTGCACATACTCATATAAGCCGCAGCCCGACCAGAACGAATCCCGCTGATAGCGGTTGATCTGGTTGAACGCCTCCCGGATGGCCACCCCGCGCCGCTTCAGTTCCACATGAACCAGCGGAAAGCCGTTGACCAAAATCGTCACATCATAGCGGTTATCATGTCGTGCGCCGTCTGCTTGTTTTACCTCATACTGGTTGATGACCTGCAGGCGGTTGTTATGGATGTTCTTCTTGTCGATCAACGTGATATTTTTGGAACTGCCATCATCCCGGTGCAATACCTGCACATTATCTTCCTGAATCTTCCGGGTCTTTTCGGGAATATGCTCGTTGGGGTTGGCAATTACATCACTGAAAAACTGTCGCCACTCCGTATCGGAAAACTGGTAGTGGTTCAGCTCTTCCAGTTGGCTGCGGAGGTTAGCAATCAGTTCATCCTCGGTATGCAGCGGCAGATAGGTGTAGCCCTGCTCGCACAACAGCCGGATAAACTCTTTTTCCAGTTCCGCCTCACTCTGGTAGCTGTCAGAGCGCACCTTGGAGGGCTCATAGGCAGCAACAACAGTATCTTCATTGGTAGCCGCAACGATATTGAAAAAGGACATTTTCACACCCGCCTTTTACTCATACAAACCTGCTTCTTCTCGTTCTACTCGAATATCTCGCAGTTTTCTTCCCTGATAAAGCCAATGCACCGGCCCTTGTAGCGGATAGGTCGTCTGCATGATTTTTTGAGCCAATGCAGAAAGTGAATAGGTTTTACCCTGATACTCAATTTGCCTATCATCTTTTACTACGGCTACAACCTCAGGATGATTTTGCAGCACGACCTCTGCTCCCATTGGAATGCCGCATTTAACAAATGAGAACGGGGCTTTGCGTTCTTTTGCTTCTTCCTGAATTTCAGCCGCAACTTCTTCGTCTGCAATCTCATGGCCTTCCGGGGTAAGGCGCTGCAACTTATCCATTGTGCCGCTTAGTTTTGCAATACTCTCCAAAAGCGCATAAGCATCCTCTTTTGTCATTGCATAGAACTCTTTTGTTCTTGTCTTGCCATCAAACGTATCAATAGCACGCAAATCAGGATTCAAACGGTCAATCAGGCTATGCAGTTCTTTATCTTGTAGCGGAGTTGAAACATCGTAAGTAGCATATACCCGAAACGCAAATGGGATGCACTCGCTTCGATTTAACTGTTTCAGTCGATTTTCGATATTGGTCGCATAGCCAATTTTTACATAATCCGGGAAAGAGGGATTTGTCAGGATATAAATTACACCAGCCTTTTTTGCTGCACTCACGTTGCAGCCACCTCCTTAAACGTCAACAATTTATCTCGATAATATTCATACTGCTTTTGTCTTGCTTCAATCTCTGCGGGCAGGCCAATGTTGAGGTCGGAGCAAATCTTCTCAAAGTTATCTAGTACATTCACAATGCGGTTCTGAACATCGAGAGGTGGAACGGGAATCTTTATAGCCTTAATCTCATTTGCATTCATATTGGGAACACTACTGCTTTTGCTTTTTATAGTAGTTCCTGACAGCGCATGGAAAAGAAACCTTGCATTGATTCGATTGTCTTTCGGCAGAATGACCTTGAGCCTAATTATCGGGGTAAAAAAAGCTTCTTTATAATATACTGCACCTGTATTAGCTCCAATAGAAGAAATCACAACAGCATCTCTGTCAATCTTATACGTTCCAGAATATCCATATACCTCTTTTCCATTTCCCCAGACTGGATATATATGTGTTGAATCTCTAACATCCCCTTTAATGCAGTCCGTCGGTGGTTCGCCTCCAACTACAACATCACAAATGTCACCGATTGTTTTTACTGACACACTGGATTCAAAGTCAAGAAATTTGTTGCGATAATAACCATACTGCGTCTTTCTAGCTGTAAGCTCTGCTGTAAGTTGCCTCTGCAATTCTACAACACTTTCAGTATAGCTATCCAACATACGGACAATTTCACGTTGAACGTCGAGATGCGGAAGTGGAATCACTAAATTTTCAATTGCACTTCTCGACAGTCGTGGTATGCTCGCCTTTCTTACTTTTGAAGCAAGTTGGTTTTGATTGTTGAGGAGCAAATGGTAAATATATCGATTCAAAACATTCTCAGGGCATACAACAGTGAGACAATCATCAGCAGCCCAAAACGCCCTATCGCTAAATCCAATTTCTCCAGCTGCACCAGCTACAATAATAAAGGTTGTATTCGCATTATAATTGTAATCCGTATGATACCCCAACGGCGTTAAACTATTTTGGTATACAGGGTATTTTCCTCTTATAGAAAGCTGGCTTCTTACCACACGTTTTCCACGCTCAATCGATACAGCATCTACTAATTTCTTATATTTTACACCATTCGGGCAAAGCTCCCGGAGCAGTTCATCCAGCTTACTCATTCGCACTCTCTACTTTCTTTGCAATGTAAGTACTATATAACGCCATCACCGCATAATAATACATATCTTCCTGTGTTTCAATCAAATCTTCATCGAAAATAATATCTTCTTCTGATTTAGCAAATACCCGGCAACAGTCAATAACGATTCGCATCGTCCAGAATGTCATTATTTCTTCCGGGCATCCAGCTAAATTGCATTGCGACCAAACCATATCAATTGGTGACTGCAGTAGCCATTTGGATTTTCCCAAATCTGCGGAGTGAAGGTAATCATACATATATCCGTATAGCGTTCCGTTATAGCTCGTGTCTTTTAATAATTGGAGTGAATCACCTTGATAAAAGTGTGTTCGCCTTATGTCCTCAAATATGTACGGATTTACGGTTTCAATTTTTTCATCCGAATAACGCTCCATCGCTCGATAAAAGTATTTAGCCCCATCATATAAAGTATCTCGTCCAAAACCGCACGCTTTAATATCATCTTTTAGTCGTTTTAATGCAGCACTCACCTGTTCTTTAGAAACCTCTATTAGCTGAAAATTGGCTTGCTTCAGAATTTCCTTTTGGACTTCCTCACTACATCTTAAAAACTTGGTCGTTATCGCTCTATGATGCTTTCTTTTGAATTTCAGGCTCTTTGCGATTTCTGACAACGGCAAGTATTCTATTTCATCTTCATTATCAATCAGGAAAACTCTTGCCGCTTCAGCAACAGCTTTTTTCTGCGCCTCCACTTCCATTTGCTCACGTTCTTTTTCATGTGAACGCTGTAGCCAATAGATTGCAACTGTCAATACAACTGTTGCAATCAATGAGAGCACATCCACTACGAAACTCCAAATCTCAAGGCTCATCTTTACTCTAGGTTTTCCTCCAAATACCTGTCAAAATCGCTCTGGTACAGCCGATCTTGCACCACACGGTACTTTTCAAACTCCGTTTCGGCGTGCATTTTTGCAAGCTGCGCCGAGATTTTGCCTGCGTCCTTCAGCACTTCCAGATCATCTGCCTGCAAATAGATGTCCAGCCGCTTGGCCCAGTCCTCCATGGTCATGGGGATATGACGGCGGGCACGGTTCTCGGCAAGGTCGAGGTATGCCGAAACGATCAGCTCCATGGACTTCATTTCATCTTCGGTCAGATAGTTTTTCGCCACCGAAACATCGCTCTTTTTAATTTTGCCGTTAGGAGCGTCCTTCCATGTGTGGAGCCCCATGTGCGGCTTTTCGGCATCGGCACGCTCATAGATCAGTTCTGCCGCCGTATGGCGATGCACGGCATAGTGCATCTTGTTCTGTACCTTCGCAAAGAACTCTTTTGTGGTCAGCGCGTTGCGGTCATAATCCAGCGATGTAGCGTAAATATCTGTGAGTTTCTGGTAGAAATTTCGCTCCGAAATGCGAATTTCCCGGATACGCTCCAACTGCTCTTCAAAGTATTTTTTGGTCAGGACAGTGCCGCCGTTTTTCAGGCGCTCCTCGTCCATTGCCCACCCCTTGATAGTGTACTGCTCCACGATCTGATTTGCCCAGACACGGAACCGCACCGCCCGCTGGTTGTTCACCTTGAAGCCGACTGCAATAATCATTTGCAGATTATAGTGGTTCACGCTGCGAGTAACCTGTCGGCCACCCTCATTTTGAACTATTCGGAATTTCCGAATCGTTGCCGCCTCGTCCTGCTCATGGTCAGCATAAATCTTTTTGATATGCTCATTGATGGTCGGAAGCCCCACATCGTAAAGGGTCGCCATCATTTTTTGCGTCAGCCAGATGTTTTCATCCTCGTAGCGCATCTCAATGCTGTCCTTGTCCTCGCCCGTAGAGGCAACAAAGGTCAGGTATTCCGCCGCAGAAGAACGTATCAATGCAGAATCTTTCTTTTCGTTTTCCATCTCAACCCTCGATTTCTGCCACGATCTGGTCAATGGCGGCCCGCAGTTCGTTTTCTCGTGCTACGATTTGCGCAATTTCTGCGTTCAGCTTTACAATGTCGATCTTCTCACGGGTGTCCTTAGCCTCCACATAAGTGGAAACGGACAGATTGTAGTCATTTTCCTGCACCTCGGAATACTCCGCCAGATGGGAGAAGTGTGCTTCTTCTGCCCGCTGTGCAAAGGTGTCCACTATTTTGTTAATGTTCTCCGGGGTGAGTTTGTTGTTGTTCGTCACCTTGACGCACTCGGAAGAAGCATCAATGAACAGCACCTTATTGTCCGTTTTGCCCTTTTTCAACACCATGATGCAGGTGGCAATACTGGTACCAAAGAACAGGTTGCTCGGCAACTGGATGATGCAGTCAATGAAGTTGTTGTCCACCAGATATTTGCGGATCTTCTGTTCTGCACCGCCACGGTACATAATGCCGGGGAAACAGACGATTGCTGCCGTGCCGTTGGAAGCCAGCCATGCCAGCGAGTGCATAATAAAGGCCAAGTCTGCCTTGCTCTTCGGAGCCAGCACACCAGCCGGAGCAAAACGCGGGTCATTGATGAGCAGCGGATTCTCGTCACCGGCCCACTTGATGGAGTACGGCGGATTCGATACGATCAGCTCAAAAGGTTCATCATCCCAGTGCTGCGGATTTGTCAGCGTGTCCTCACAGGCAATGTCGAATTTGTCAAATTCGATGTCGTGCAGAAACATATTGATGCGGCACAGGTTGTACGTTGTGATGTTGATTTCCTGCCCAAAGAAGCCGTTGCGCACGGCATCCCGTCCCAGCACCTTTTCTGCCTTCAGCAGCAGCGAACCAGAGCCGCAGGCTGGGTCATAGACCTTGTTGATTTCCTTCTTGCCTACCGTACCCAGCCGGGTCAGCAGCTCCGAAACATCGGCAGGCGTAAAGAACTCGCCGCCGGACTTGCCCGCATTGCTGGCGTACATGGTCATCAGGTATTCATAGGCATCGCCAAAGGCATCAATGTCATGCTCTTTCACATCGCCAAGGTTCATATCTGCCACGCCGTTCAGCAGTTTCACGAGCTTCTCATTGCGCTTGGCAACAGTCGCACCCAGCTTATTGCTGTTGACATCGTAATCATCGAACAACCCTGCAAACTGCCCCTCGGAGGAGCTGCCCTTTGCGGATTCCTCAATGTGCCGGAAGACTGTTTCCAGCGTTTCGTTGAGGTTTTCATCGTTGGCTGCTTTTGCCCGTACATTGCAGAACAACTCACTGGGCAGGATGAAGAACCCTTTTTCCTGTACCAGCCCTTCCCGTGCCTGCTCTGCCTCTGCATCAGGCATATCCTCATAGCGGAAGTCCGGGTTGCCTGCATCAATTTCGCCCTGATTGATGTAGCTGGCAATGTTCTCCGAAATATAACGGTAGAACATCGTACCGAGAACGTAGCTCTTGAAATCCCATCCGTCCACTGCGCCGCGCAGATCATCCGCTATCGCCCAGATTGCACGGTGCAGTTCTTCGCGTTCCTGTTCTTTTTTGGTGTCTACCATTTTTATTTCCTCCATCAAATGCGGATTTCTGCATTGTTTTTTTCATTTTAACATAGTAAATGTACCACTATTGGTACACCATGGTGTCTTTTTCTAAAAAGGATACACTTTTCCTTTATACTATCCTAGTAAAGCGTACCACAGCTTTTCCGTGATTGCAAGCCGATAAAAATTTCTATTGCATTTTTCAGCGAGATAGTGTACACTTTTTTCAATCTTGTCCACTATCTGCATCTCAGACGGTGTTTCGTATCAGTAAGCATCTACGGTTTTGGAGGGAAACAAATGAAAGTGAAAAAGACCAAGCTGCCTGAAAACCTGTATCACTACACCGACCCCATTAAGTATCGGATGATTCTTGCAACTGGGAAATTGCTTCTGACACCTTCCAATCTGAAATATGACAACGCCACACTCCATGACGAACCACTCTTTTTTAATGGGCAAAAAATTGGTTATAAATCCGTTGACAAATATGAAAACTATCACCCTGTCGTCTGGCTGACTGCCAATGACCATGCTGGTGCCAAAAATACCGGCCTGTCCAACGACAAAATCATGTGCCGCATTACCATCAGGACCAATGGTAAAATCTGGCGGTATCTGCCTTGGCGCACTTTCTGCGACAAGTACAACGCTGACCGCAGCGTTGCCTCAACCCTCAAACAAACCGCTAATGACTACCTGAACTGGTATGTCTGTGAATCTGAGATTCCAGTTGCGGACTTTGCAAAGGTCGAGTTTCTGGCTGAGGATGGCACCTACAAAGACGAGAAAGACATTCCCGGATTTGCTCTGACGGATATTGCCCCGGAACTTTTTGAGTAAAATATCACTTATATGTACAGACCCCCGCCAACATCCGCTGGCGGGGGTCTACCATGCTTACAGTTCTACGCTGTTCTGCCTGTTCTTCTTCTGGCTCCTATCTGTGGTCTGCTCCTGCCCCCTCATAAGCCCAATGACCTGCTGCATCTTTTCGGCACCGAAATAGTTCCATACTCGCCTGAAATCACGTTTCATCGCATAGAGCTGAGAGTTTTCAGCCTCCACCTCTTTCAGCCGCTGGCTTAGATGATGGGTAGCTTTCTTCTCGTCCTGATAGAAGTGCAGATACTTATCCCGCTCATCCTTGACCTCCCAGTACTTCCGATGGAGGGCAAAGAGTACCTTCACCAGCTTCTGGATCAGCGGCATGGCCTTCTTCTCCCGGTAACTCTTGGCGGTCTCAAACGTGGCTGCTTCTGGCACCCATTCTTCTGGCCGCTGGGAGTATTGCGCTGACAGGTTTTCCAGCCCCTCCATGATGGGAGCCAGCTTGTTCAGCTTCTGGCTCTGCTTCTGGTAGGTCTGCTCCACTTTCTGCATCCGCTGCTCGGCAGCGTCTACGGCTGTCTGCGCTGTTTCCAGCTGCTCCTGCATCTCGATCAGGTCGGTCTGGCACTCCTGCTTGGCAGCTTCCAGAGCCGCTACCTCTTTACTACGCTCCTGCTTTTTGAAGTCCAGCACAGACAGGTGCTCTTCGTGGGTGCCTTTCTGTTCCCACTCGATGCCATGCCGCTCCATCACGGCAGCAAGCTGCTCTTTCTCGGCGTTGATCCACTGGTTCAGCTCGGATTCCCGTTTAGAACCGCCTGCAAAGCCCAAGGCTTTCAGCGCCTGCTTCAGGGACACCTTGGTGTCCAGTCCTTTGCCCTTCCAGCCGGACACATACGGCACGAAGTCGATGTGCAGATGGGGCGTAGCTTCATCCATGTGGAGGAATGCCCCGAACACCCGCAGTGTCGGGTTCCGCTCTTGGAAGCCCTGCATATACTCGTCCAGCAGTTCCTTTGCCAGTGCGCCATTCTCGGTCAGGACACCCATATCATCTTTGTTGCCGATCTGGACGATCAGCTCATGGAAAAGCTTTTCCTGCTTGCCTGTCCGCAGGTGCTCATAGTAGTCGGTGATACAGCGGTCCTTGCGCTTCTGCTTGGCATTGTAACGCTTCACTGCCTCGTCAAACAGTTCGTGGTACACCTTCTGAATCGGCTCATCCCGGTACACGACATTCAAGCTGCTGCGCTTCGGGTCTACGTTTTCAGCGGTGAAACTTCTCCGGTTATGGTTGAGGGAGCCGGGACCCCGCATTGCGGAAATAGTTCTTTTCAATCGCACGTCCTTTCTCTGTGGAAGTAACTGGTGCCGGACACGGCAAAGGCTTTGTTACTTTCGTCGAAAGTAACGCAAAAGCACTTTTGACAGACGTTCCGTCCATCAAAAGATGCCTTTGCG
>ERZ772855.4172-NODE-4172-length-10240-cov-11.755817_pt1 | contig 10240 bp, 9 predicted proteins | sample MGYA00511900_ERZ772855 | MGnify/ENA primary metagenome ERZ772855 (study PRJEB29015, sample SAMEA2737701) | human gut metagenome | biome: human gut; feature: human-associated habitat; material: faeces | place: China | collected 2012 ...
TCAATCTTGCATCCGCACGTTTGTCCTTTGTCTCTCTGCGTGCTGCCTTTATTGCGGCCATTTCCTCATTGCTGAATTTATAGCTCGATGCCATTATTCATCAGCCAGATACAGTATAGCATATCTGGTAAGACGGTTAAAGTGGTTTACTAGATTTTAGTATAAGAACTTTTTAGAAGTATTTGAGATGTTTGTAATATCTCAGGCAGCAAAGGGGGTTGTGGACGTTACAATTCGCAATTACCGATACCACATGAAGAACATGAGCAACTATTTCGATGCTGAGAAGCCCTTTGATGAAGTGACCAATAGAGACATCGAAGCAATGGTAGTAGCAATGAGAAAGGCAGGACTGGTACACAATACGATTGCAACCTATAATCGGATGCTGAAGACCTTTTATAACTGGTGCAATGCAGAAGAGTTATCCAGCATGACGATTACCACAATCAAAGAAAAGGAAACCGTCAAAGAAACCTACACAAACGATGAGCTGAGACGACTTCTGGAACGCCCTGAGAAGGGGTGTGATTTTGGAGAATATAGAAGCTGGGTCGTTGTAAACTTCCTGCTGAATTGTGGGTGCCGTGCCTCAACCGTCCGCAACATCCAAAATCGGGATGTGGATTTCGATTCCATGCAAGTCGTTTTTCGCCAGAATAAAAATGGTAAAATACAAGTGATTCCGCTTTGTAGTCTCATGGCTAATATTTTGCGTGACTACATGAAAATCCGTGGCGGGGAGCCGCACGATTATCTTTTCTGCGATGTGTATGGAGGTATACTGACTGAAGATGCTCTGCGGCACGCAATCACCCGCTACAACAAAGGCAGAGGAGTCAACAGCACCTCCATTCACAAATTCCGCCACACTTTTGCTCGTAAGTACCTTCTGGACTGCGGAGGAAATGCGTTCACGCTTCAGAAGCTTATGGGACACAGTACGCTGAACATGACAAAGCATTATTGCCGTGTATTCGACAGCGATGTTGGCAAGGACTATGACTTGCATTCTCCGCTTGCTCAGTTCCAAAAGACAAGGAAAAGGATCATCAAATAGTAACAACAAAGGAGTAAGAAGCATTCAAGTTTCTTACTCCTTCTTAACATCTTTTACAGAACTTTAGAACGGCAACTCAGGGTCACTATCAGGAATTTGGGAGACATCAATTTCAGTCCCATCGCTTGACTCTTCAGGTTTCTCTTCAACCTTTGTATAACGGAATTTTTCGTAAAAGCAGAAATGAACGCACGGGGCGTTGAGGAACTGGAAGCCGGGCAGTATATCGCAAGATTTACTACCGTTCTTTCCAGCCGGTTTGACACCACCGTTTTCAAGCGTGAACACGCAGAAATGTACAAGCAGTACACAAAGCAGACCACTTCCCGCCGCTTCTCCATTGGCTAATGAAAAAGCCCTTGCGTGAACGCCGACCGAAGCAACACGCAAGAGCTACAACCGCCGCCTGTCAGGGAGCGGGTGCAAAGTCAATATACCGCGCCCGCTCCTTTTCGTCAACTTCAATTTTTACTTTAACTTTGAAAGGGAACTGTCCAGATGGAAGAGATAACCAAAATGTCAAGACTGACCGGATGCCTGGAGAAGTGCTTCCGTCTCGTGAACAGCGAGTTCTTCGGCAACGAATTGCCTAACATTATTGTAAGGTGACTTTGCCTTCTCTGTTTTGATTGAAGATTTCTGCACTTTCTAAAATGTTAAGCCTGTAAGCCTACGAAGAAGACCTTATAGTAGCTACAAGGCAAAAAGGCATTGCTCAAGTAGCGGATTGTCGAATGTGCCAAAAACAACAAGAAGAAAGTGGAGAATATAAACAAAATAAACAGCCAAAAAACTAAAAAAAAGTACTTGACTTTATTCCGGCAACATATGGGATAATTGCTATAAAGATAGTTCGGGGTGAGCAGGGCTGTCTTGTAAACTTTTTTTCTTCAGGAGAAAGGAGAACTGTATGGATTCTAATTCTGCAAAAATCAAGATTAACCGCTGGTTGATCGTCCTAATTTTGGGCTTAACATTGGGTTTTTCCTATGAGCCGCCCTATATTCGCTATACGTTTCATGAACAGCTGACAAACATCTGCGGATATACGGATACGCAGCTTGGCTTGATGCTGAGCGTTTATGGAACTGTAGCTTTAATTTTCTATATTATCGGCGGTGTCAGCGCCGATAAGTATTCCTGCCGCACTCTAATTGTAATCTCCCTTCTGGGTACGGCCTTTGGCTGTGCTGTCATGGCCTTCTATCCGCCGTTTTGGGTAGCACTAGGCGTGGAAGCTCTGTTTGTTGTCACGACGATTGGACTCCTGTGGAGTCCTGTCTACAAGGTTGCCGCACTTTTGGGCTCACAGAAAGAGCAGGGCAAGATCTTGCCGATGGTCAGTTCCTTCGAAGGTGTCGGTGCTTTTGTAACAACGTTGTCTTGCACGTTCATCTTCAGTAAAATCGGTGGTGAGGCGAACTACAACGGTCTTCGGGTCGTCTGGCTGGTTTATGCCGCTTGGGGTGTCCTGCTGGCTGCCTGCACATATCTTTTTGTTCCGGCCAGGACATTGTATGACGGCAATGCCGCAAAGGGACTGGAGAAGGAAACTGTTACGGGAGAAGAAAAGGCTACTCGGAAAAAGGAACACAAGAACATCCTTGTTGCCGTTCTGACCAACAAGATGACATACATTGCCTCTTTTGTTGTTTTGGGCTCCTATATCACATACTCCTGCCTGACTTACACACAGTCTTGGCTGTGTGATATCTACGGTATGGATGCTACAACAGCTTCCTACTTCTCCATTGTCCGTAATCAGGTTATGAAGATCGTTGCCGGCCCTCTGTCGGTTGCGCTTATGTCAACGGCCGTTCTGAAAAGCTCTCCGACCCGTCTGTGCACTGTCACAGGAGTTTTAAGTGCTATCGGCATCATAGCTACGATGATGATGCCGTCTGGAAGTGCTGTTTTGCCAGTCCTGATGGGTGTCTCCATTATTCTCAGCCTGTTTGCGCTTCTGGGCAAGGCTCAGAATTTTGCTTGCACAGGTGAGACCGGAGTTGATCCTAAAATTTTTGGCACGATGACAGGTGTTGTTTCTCTGATCGGCTACTCCTCTGATACGTGGATCTACGTCGTGATTGGTCGCTGGCAGGAAACGTTAGCACCGGCTGATGCATATAACCGCGTCTTCATTCTGGCTATTGTTGGTTGCATCATGATGGTTGCCGCCGGTGCTGCTCTCCTTGTCAGCATCAAAAAGGGACATAAGGTTAAAGTTTGACCTGTGACTACTAAGAAATCGAAAAGGCAGCAGCACATCACGTGCTGCTGCCGGGAGTATTGAGACCGTCAAACGTGATCGGTATCTGAAGTTTCAAAATCATCTGACGTTCATCATTTACGACGGATAAAAACTCGCTCACCACTTCACAGATGTAAGGACCGACGATCTTTGCGCCGCGTTCTTTGATCTGACAGATCATAGTATTGATATAAGCGGTTTCGTCTTTGCTGTCATCACACATCATACAGAAGTAAATATTGGATGGGATTGTTTCTGTGTATGGGAAAAGGCCAAAGTCATTGTCATCGATGAAGACGAAAAGTTCTGTTGTCCTAAACGCACCTGACAGCAGTGTTTCCTGAGCCATGATGCTGCTGACATTAAAGTAATACTCATCCGGGATTTTATATTCTGCCAGTTTTTTTCGGAAAACCCGCAACATATATTCATAATTCGCTGTATCATTTTCCTTATAGTAATAATTGATGCCGGTATCATGTTTGAAGATATACCGCTGTGGGATGACCTCAATAAAAGGCGTACCCGACCGCGGATAACTCGAATAGTAGCGATAATCACGCAGTTTTCGGTTGATAACAGCATTTAGCTTGCACAAATGACTGATGTCATGCTCGATAGCCTTCTGCTTTTCAACCAGCGAATTGACGAGCCAATTCTGATCATTGGTCTTGAGGTACCATATGATGTCTTTGAGTGAAAATTTTAGGGATTTCATATGGGAAATGATATCAAGCGTGGCACACTGCGTAATCGTGTAGTATCTGTAACCGGTTTGTTCGTTATAACAAGACGGCTTTAGAAGGCCAATCTGATCATAGTAGCGAAGTGTCTGAGCGGATATGTGATTGAATTTGGCAAACTGTCCAACGGTAAAAAGCGAATTGTTGAAATCCATAGAAGATTCCTCCTGCAGTATGAAGCTACGGACATTATAACGTTGGTTGACCAGAAATTCAAGCTGTAGACAATGAAAAGGAGAATATCATGATAATTACACAAGAGAATATCAGAGATTTGCTGAAAGCCATAACAGATGATTTTGAAAAAAATAAGGAAGAGTTATGTGGTTATGATCGTGCTATCGGCGACGGCGACCATGGTGACAGCATGGCTAGAGGAACGCGCGACGGCTATAGAGCTGTGATGGAACTGCCATTTGACAGCTCTGTCTTTGAGTGCATTAAGGTTTACAGTCGTACAATGCTTGCCACGATTGGTGGTGCTATCGGCCCGATCTTTTCAACTGTTATCATGGAACTTGGCCGAGCTGCCAGGGCAACAAATCAGATCGGCGCAACCGAATATGTTACCGGCCTGAAAAATGCTGCCAAGAAGGTTATGGATCTTGGTGGGGCTCAGGTTGGTGATAAGACGCTGGTCGACGCTTTGGTACCGGCTGCTGACACTGCCGCTAAGAATAGTGACAAGAGTCTGGAAGAAATTGCCCTTTTAGCGGAAACGGCCGCTGGCGAAGGTGTTACAGCCACAATTTCGATGCAGGCCAAAATGGGGCGTTCTCACTTTCTTCGTGAAAAATCTATAGGTCATCAGGATGCCGGTGCGACATCGCTTTATTACATGCTGAGGACAATCAGCGAGTTTGTTAATCGGTAATGGAAACCAATACAATAGAAAAGCACACAAGGAGGCAGATTATGAATAAAAAAGCTAAGAAGATCATTAATGCTCAAGAAGATATTGTAAAACAGACAATTGCCGGTTACTGCCGTTTCCAGCAGGATCGCATTCACCAAATCCCAGGGACACAGGTTATCGTTAGAAACAGTCTTGATAAGGGCAAGGTCGGCATTGTGATGGGTTATGGTGCTGGTCACGAACCTGATGCCATCGGTTATATGGGCAGCAATTACATGGATGCGCAGGCGATCGGCGGTTTGTTCGCCGCCCCGGGACCGCAGCCAATTTATGAAGCTTTGAAGGCTTGTGATACCGGTGCAGGTTCCCTGATTCTGATAAGCAATTGTGCGGGCGATGTTTTAAATGCTAAGCTGGCTTTGGAAATGTGCGAGGATGACGATATCAACGCCAAGGGCATACTTCTTGGCGGTACAAACGTAGCGGACCCTGATACTGGGAAACGCATGGACAGACGTATGGGTGTTGCCCTTCATGAGACAAAGATGATTTGTGGCTATGCCGGCCTGGGCCATGCACTGGACGAAATCATTGCTTTCGGTGATATGGTTATTGACAATGTACGTTCTATCACAACAGGTATCCGCCCCGGGACTTCTCCGTCCACAGGCGATGTGATGTATGAACTTGCTGACAATGAGATCACGTTGGGTGCTGGCGGTCACGGTGAAGCAGGTGCCGTCAACATCCCAATGTGCACATCCCGCGAATTGGCCGAATATCTGCTCGACATGATCATCAAGGACAAGCCGTTCGTTCCGGGTGATGAGCTGTCTTTCATTGTCAACGGCACTGGTGGTACAACGATGATGGAGCTTTTGATTTTCTACAATGACTGCTGGGACATCTTGGAAGAACGTGGCTTTAAGGTGTTCAAGCCAATTGTTGGTACGCTGTCTACAATTCAGGAAAGCTCCGGTATCGTTCTGGATGTCTGCAAGATGGCCAATGATGATATGAAGAAGACCTGGACAATGCCCACCGACTGTACAGCATTCCCGAGAACGTGGTAATCAATTATGGAATTTGTTATGTCAGACTTGCTCTTAAGAGCACAGACGGGAAAGTATGCAATCCCGGCCATCGACGTCTTCAACATGGAGTCTGTCAATGCCTGCTTCATGGCTGCAGATAAGGCCAAGTCACCGGTTATCCTCATGAGCTGTGGCTATGAACTTAGACAGGACCACATTACCTACAGTGACTTGGTCGGTATTATCCGCACGATCGCAAAGCGCTATGAGAGCGTTCCATATTGCATCCACCTAGATCACGGAACAGAGGATGAGTGTTATCAGGCACTGGAAGGGGGATTCCCTTCTATTATGTATGACGGTTCCGCCGACAGCTTTAATGACAACGTTAAGGTAACGGCTGCCTTGAAAAAGGCGGCCGGTGCCAACCGTTGTGTCGAGGCGGAGGTTGGCCGAGTCGGTGGCGAGGAAGGAAAAGGCGTTACACCCGAATCAACCATTATCGAAAGCGACCCAACTGAACTGGTGGAGTTCCTGGATAAGACAGGCACAGATACGATTGCTGTTTCTATTGGGAATATTCATGGAACCCATGGCTTTGTCAAGCACGCTCCGCGCCTGAACTTCGAGCTTCTGGAGACGCTCCATAATTCCTGTGGTGTGCCGCTGGTTCTTCATGGTGCTTCTGGCATTCCAGAAAACGATATCAGACGGGCTGTAACGCTGGGGATCTGCAAAGTAAACTACTACACGCAGATTTATAATGCGTTTATGGCATCCGTGAAAAAGGATATTGCGCTGACGGCTGAGGAGTGCTTGGGTAATACCACGGATGCTATGGTCAAAGAGATTGTGAAGCTTATGGATATGTGCGGATCTGCTGGTCAGGTGCCCTGATTGAAAGAGAATGGAAGGTATGGGAAATACATGAAACATTCATTCTATATTCCAACACACATTTTTTATGGTGCCGGCTGCCTAGACAAACTGGGTGAGATTAAGCTCCCAGGCAAAAAAGCTCTGATTGTCACTACGTCGTCTACTCGGTTCGTAGAGTGTGGTTATTTTGACCGCCTGAAAACTCTCCTAAAAAGGGGAGAGGCTGATGCGATTCTCTATGATAAGGTTTGTGTAAACCCGAGTAAGGCTCAGGTCGAAGAAGCCACGGAGCTTTTCCTGAAGGAAGGTTGCGATATGGTCCTTGGCTTTGGTGGCGGCTCGAGTATTGATACAGCCAAAGCAGTTGCTATGCTGGCCGCGAATGGTGGTGACCTCTGGGATTATGTCCAGAGTGGCAGTGGCAGGGGAGCTGAAATCAAAGTCAAGCCGTATCCGATTATCGCAGTCTCCACAACGGCTGGTACCGGCACGGAGTCGGATCCGTGGATTGTTATCACAAAAGAAGATACAAATGAAAAATTGGGGCTTGGCTCTGCGGACATGTTTGCAACCTACGCTTTCCTGGACGCTGAGCTGATGGTGACCGTCCCCCAAAAGCTAACAGCTTATCAGGGATTCGATGCGTTGTTCCATGCCATGGAAGGTTATATCGCTACCACTGCCACGCCAGTATCCGATATTTTTGCACTGAAGAGCATCAGTTTGATTGGCAAAAGTCTTGTCAGGGCATATGAAAACGGCCAGGATATCCATGCCCGTGAGGAAATGGCAATGGCAAGCTCTCTGTCGGGGATTGTTGAGTCTATTTCTTACTGCACCGGGAATCATTCCATTGCACAGGCAATGGCTGCTTATTATAACCAGATCCCCCATGGTGCAGCCCTTCTGATGACAGCAAACGAATATTTCAGACACTTTGAGCCAATCGTGCCGGAGCGATTTGCCGATATGGCAAAGGCACTCACCGGGAATGCGAATGCCGATACGGAAGATCTGCTCGGAAAGCTTATTGAAATGGAAAATGCCTGTGGCGTAGATACGTTAACCATGTCTGATTATGGTATCACGGAGGATATGCTCAGTGTTATCGCGGACAATGCCTACGACTGGCAATATGATCAATTTGAAGTCGAGCCGGTGCCTATGACCAAAGCCGAGGTCTTGAATGTTCTAAAAAAATCATACCGCTGATTGATGCATTGGGAGCGTTTTATTATGAAAAAGATTATGAACGCATTGGATAAATCGGTGTTTTTTGTGTCGGTGACGACTATCATTCTCGTAACTGTCATACTGTTTATCTTCCCAGAACAGAGCAAGGCCGCCGTTGATAGACTGATGCACTTTATGACATATCGTCTCGGATTTCTCTATATTATGTCATATGTTCTGCTGGTCGTTTTTTTGATATGGCTTGTCTTCAGCCAATATGGCAAAGTCGTACTGGGAAAGAGCGATGAAAAGCCGGAATATGACGATTTCAGCTGGATGGCAATGATGTTCTGCACAGGTATTGCCAGTGGTCTGATGATTTTCTCGTTTGTCGAACCAATCTATTATCTGGCGTCCCCGCCATTCGGAATTGAACCCATGTCGGTAAAAGCTTACGAGTATGCGCATATGTATGGACAGTTCCATTGGGGTCCCAGTGCTTGGCTCTTCTATGTGCCGGCTACGCTCGCTATTGGCTACGCTCTTTTTGCCCAAGGGAGTGACTCGGTTCGACTCGGTGATGTCTGCTATAGGTCGGGCTTTCTAAAAGGCGGTCTCCACAAGATAATTGATATTATTACCGTATTTGCCGTTTTGGGCGGTATCGGAACCTCAATGGGGCTGGCGACTCCTTTAGTATGTGAGATTATCAGCAGAACTTTTCACATTCCGAACGACAATAACCTAATGATGGCCATCTTCCTTCTGTGGTTCATTATTTTCGCAACAAGCGTTTGGCATGGACTTGATAAGGGAATTAAAACGCTCAGCAACATCAATATTTACGCAGCCGTTGTTTTTATTGTCATTATTGTGTTTGTGGCCGGAGTCGGACGTGTCTTTGATGTTGAGCTTAATAGCCTGGGAATTTATTTCACTGAGTTCTTTCATATGAGCTTCAACACCGACCCGTTTGGCCAGATGGGCTTCCCGCAGAATTGGACTGTCTTCTACTGGGGCTGGTGGCTATCATACATTCCGATTATGGGACTTTTTACAGCTCGCATTTCTCGCGGCCGTACAATAAGAAGTACAATCCTGGGAATGATTGGCTATGGCTCACTGGGGTGTGTTTTGAGCTTTGCCTCGCTCGGTTGCTACGCGCTGGATCTTCAGAAAAATGGCGTGTTGGATTTAGTGACAATTCTGTCGACGCAAGGCAAGGAGGCGGCCGTTCTGGCAATTCTGGATACGTTGCCGCTTCACAATGTGATGTCGGTTGCCTTTGCCGTTGTTTGTATCATCTTTATGGCAACGACGATCGACTCGTCAGCCTATATTCTGGCTTCCGCAACAACAAAGAGTCTTCATGGCGACGAGCAGCCAGCCAGGTGGAATCGGATATTCTGGGCTATTATCTTCTTGGTCTTCGCAATTGCGTTAACCAAGATCGGAGGGCTGGAAACGATGCAGACAGCCAGTGTTCTGGCGGGATTCCCGATGATTTTTGTATGCGTGATAACAGTCTATGTCCTATATCGTATGTTGAAAAAGGGCCGCAATGAAGGAATTGATGCCTCGCGGTAATCGCTGGAACAGAGCATGTTTCTTTCATTATAGTTCATAAGTAGCTCTCTGCTTTGCCATCCCGGTGTGGACAAATCGTTTCGTGTTACAGCTTTTAAGTTCTAAAATACGAGAGAAGCTACTAAAACCGCAACTCAGGAATTGGAACGTGGTTACCTACGTAATGATTCCCCTCACACAGTACAAGGGGGCGAAATTATGGCAGACATTTAATAGGCTTATCTCGCCTTGACTGCAAATAATTAAGGTTAGATAAATTTACTAAATTCGGTAAAATAATGGGAATATGCACGTTTTTCCTGTTTATAAATCTCAATTCGCCTTTGGTAAGGATGAGGTCGTCAGTTCAAATCTGGCTAGCAGCTCCATGTTTACCCGACGCTTTAGATGCGACTTGGAAAAAGTTGCGTCTAAAGTGATTTTTGCGGGTAATTATTGAAAATATACTTGATAATTGTTTGATTCTCTCAGGTAAAATGTTAACACGTTTTTTTAGCCATTCCATAGATGCAAAACCCTTTGATACGCTTTTTGAACAGGCTCAGCCAGATACGACGATGATATTCGCAGCGCCCTTTTTGGTTTCGGTCAGAATTTAGGGTCTATCTGAAAACCGGAAATATGACCAACAGCAGGCGGAAAAGACCCGCTGTTTGG
>ERZ772855.4175-NODE-4175-length-10230-cov-2.268206_pt1 | contig 10230 bp, 6 predicted proteins | sample MGYA00511900_ERZ772855 | MGnify/ENA primary metagenome ERZ772855 (study PRJEB29015, sample SAMEA2737701) | human gut metagenome | biome: human gut; feature: human-associated habitat; material: faeces | place: China | collected 2012 ...
TCTTTCCCGAACCAGAAACGCCCGTCACGCAGGTCATCACGCCCAGCGGAAATTTAACATCGATATTTTTCAGATTATTTTCTGCCGCTCCTCTGACAGTAAGCCATCCCGTCGGTTTCCGCCGCTCGGACGGCACCGGAATCTGAATACGCCCGCTCAAATATGCACCGGTAATCGATTTTTCATTTTTCATGATCTCTTCCGCTGTGCCGATCGCCACGACCTCGCCGCCGTGTTCGCCCGCGCCCGGACCGATGTCCACGATACAGTCTGCCGCGCGCATCGTGTCTTCATCGTGCTCAACCACCAGAACTGAATTTCCCAGATCCCGCAGGTGTTTTAGGGTATCCAGAAGCTTGTCGTTGTCCCGCTGGTGAAGTCCGATACTCGGCTCGTCCAGAATATATGCCACACCGACCAGACCGGAGCCGATCTGGGTTGCCAGGCGGATTCGCTGCGCCTCGCCGCCGGACAGCGTGCCAGTCGCACGCGACAGGGAAAGGTATTCCAGACCGACATTGATAAGGAAGCTGATCCTCGCCCGAATCTCTTTCAAAATCGGCGCACCGATCGCCTGCTGCATCGGCGTCAGCTCCAGCGCATCGATAAATTCGCGGAATTTGACGATCGACATATCGGTCGCCTCGAAAATATTTTTCCCACCAACCGTGACTGCCAGAGATTCCTTCTTTAATCGCTGCCCCTTGCAGGCTGGACACGGCGTGATCCGCATATGTCTCATATTCCGCCTTCATTGAATCAGAGAACGTCTCACGGTATTTGCGGTTCATGCTCTGAATCAACCCCTCAAAGGCAATATCATAAATTCCCTCGCCACGCTGTCCACGGTAATACACCTTCACAACCTTGCCGCCGGTTCCGTAAATTAAAATATCATGGATCTCCTTCGGATAATCTTCAAACGGGGTATCCAGACTGAAATCGTATTCTTTTGCCAATGCATTTAAGATCGCGCCGGAAAAGCTCGTTTTGTCCGTGCAGGACTGCCATCCCATCGCCGTGATCGCACCCTGATTGATGCTCAGGCTCTTGTCTGGAATCATCAGATCCTCGTCAAACTCCATCTTATATCCCAGACCGAAGCAGTCCGGGCACGCACCAAATGGGTTGTTGAAAGAGAAGCTGCGCGGCTCGACCTCATCCACGCTGATACCGCAGTCCGGGCAGGAAAAATTTTGGCTGAACGTCAGGGTATCGTGCTTTTCTTCGCCGTTTTCATCCCGCACCGCCGTATCGGTCAGCATCAGACCATTGGAGAGACCCATGACCGTTTCAATCGAATCCGAAAGGCGTTTCTCAATCCCCGGCTTGACCACCAGGCGATCGACCACAATCTCAATATTGTGCTTGATATTTTTATCCAGCGTGATCTCCTCGGAAAGCTCGTATAAGCTGCCGTCCACCCGCACACGGACATAGCCGCTCTTCTTTGCCTGCTCCAGCACTTTCTCGTGGCGTCCTTTCCGCCCGCGCACGACCGGGGCAAGAAGCTGGATCTTCGTGCGCTCCGGCAGCGCCATGATCTGGTCAACCATCTGATCGACCGTCTGGCGGCGGATCTCACGACCGCACTTCGGGCAATGCGGAATACCGATCCGTGCGTACAAAAGACGCATATAATCATAGATCTCCGTCACTGTGCCGACCGTCGAACGCGGATTCCGGTTCGTCGATTTCTGGTCGATAGAGATCGCCGGTGACAAGCCCTCGATGCTCTCGACATCCGGCTTTTCCATCTGACCTAAGAACTGACGCGCATAGGACGACAGGGACTCCATATACCGCCGCTGCCCTTCGGCATAGATCGTGTCAAATGCCAGAGATGATTTACCCGAACCAGAAAGTCCGGTCAGGACAACCAGCTCATTTCTCGGAATATCAATGGAAATGTTTTTCAGATTGTGCTCATTGGCACCTCGTATCTTTATATATTGCTTCGCCATATCTGTACCTCAATTATCATTGACTCTGCTCTGTTTTATCATGTCGCTGCTGACTTATTTTATAGTCATTATAGTCACAGTCTTCCCTGTAATTATGCTTAGTATAACACATTCCAAAAGTCTTTGCAAACATTTGTTCTGTTTGATAAAATTGAATCAGCTAAACATAGATATTCCTTAGGAATGGAAGTCAAACTTTTCATCCATTCTAATACAAAAAGGGCACCTCCGCCCGACTCCAAACCTAACATGGAGACCAGACAAAAATACCCTTTCGCCCTATTTCATTTTTTCACGCATTCATTTTATTTCACGATTTTTCGTTCCCCGAAGATACACCAGCCAGTACCCGCCTCCAATCACCAGCATCCCGCCGATCATATTTCCGATCGTAGCCGGAATCAGATTATTGAGAATAAAGGTTCCGATCGTCAGCCCTTCCGCTGCCAGACCGTACTCGCCCATGATCATCAGCCCCGCCGGGATGTAAAACATATTGGCGATGCAATGCTCGAAGCCGCAGAGAATGAAAATCGCCACCGGCGGATAAAGCGCCAGAATTTTGCCAGATACCTGCTCGGAGCTCATCGCCGCCCAGACTGCAATACAAACCAGCACATTACAGAGGATCGCACGGCACAGCACCTCCGGCAGAGTCAGGGTCACCTTGGAAACGGCTGTATTCAGAAGAACCTGCGCCAGATCGCCGCCGTACAGGCTTGGAATATGCCCGTAGACAAATAAAACCGCCACAAAGATCGCGCCAATCAGATTTCCCAGATAGACAAACAGAAGATTTTTAAACAGCCCGCCCACGGAAATCCGTTTCTGCAGCGCCGAGATCGTCATCAGGCAGTTCCCAGTGAAAAGTTCCGCCCCGGTGCAGACCACCAGCGCCAATCCTGCCGGGAATACGAGTGCCGAAGCAATCCGCGATGCCGAGGCATTTGTCATTGCTGCCGAGGCAACCGAAGCCCCCGCGCCTGCCAGCGCGATGAACATTCCGGCGAAAAAGCCGAGTATCAGCATATGAGACACCGGAAGTTCCGCCTTTTTTCTGCCCGTCTCCACATAATTTTCTGCAATCTGTTTCGATGCAATCATAGATTTTCCTCCCATCAGCCTTTCTATGTCCAAAATTCATTTTTCAAATTCTTCCTTTTATCTTCTGAATTTCCGAACCTGCCACATCGTTTTATAACCTTTCCTTCCATTTCAAACAGAAAAAGACGGTTTTCGTCCGATCTTTCTGTTCTATCCCTTTAAAATCTTTGACAAACAACCGTCTTTTCTATTATTTCTATATCATTTCTGATGTCGTCCTATCATCTCAAGCCGCCATCTGACATCACCTATCAAGGGCTTCCCTTATTATTTCATGTGACTACTTTTTGCAGCCCTCCCACAAATCCTATAAGTTCCCCTTCATTTTCCTACCGTTCCTCCCGGAAATAATTCTCGCCCAGATGCGCCGGGATATGTGCCCCTTTATTCTTACGCATCGACGCGATCACCAGCACCAATGCGGTGATAATGAACGGAAGGGCATCGAAAAATGCCGTTGGAATCGCATACGTGTTTTTCGGCACATAGTATTTCAGCACGCGCAGCGCCCCGAAAATAAAGGAACCGTAAATAACATTGATCGGCTTCCACGCCGCGAAGATAACGAGGGCAACGGAAATCCAGCCAAGACCACCGACGCTGTCGCGCAGCCACACGCCGCCGTTGATGATCATCGAACAATACGCGCCGCCGATACCGCAGATCGCACCGGATAGCAGGATATTAATGTATCTCCACTTTGTAACTTCGATACCTGCCGCATCTGCTGCGCCCGGATTTTCTCCGATCGCCTGCACATTTAAACCAACCTGTGTTTTATATAAGTAGAAACTCGCCACAATCGCGATGATGATTCCAAGATAAACGAACGGGTTATAGGAAAATAATAATTCTCCGACCACCGGCAGATCACTGAGTCCCGGGATGTGGATGTTACGCATCTGTGCCGTCACCGCATCCGGAAGTTTCAGGGTGCCGTTCTCTGATTTTTCCAGCATAAAGACGCCGATAAAATTGGCTAATCCGACACCGAAAATCGTCAGGGTCAATCCCGTTACGTTTTGATTTGCCATAAATGTGACAGTCAAAACACCGTAAATCAATGCCGACAGCATTCCAGCCACCGCCGCAGCTAACAGCGCCGCAACAAAGTTATCCGTCTGATAGCCGACCATGAATCCGGCGCACGCGCCAATCGACATCATGCCCTCGACGCCCAGATTCAGGTGTCCGACCTTCTCACTCAAAATTTCGCCAACCGTGCCAAACAGGAAAGGCGTACCCGCCAATACAGCCGCCACCAGAAATTTAATTACGATCTCGCTGCTCATGCGCGTGTACCTCCTTTTCCGCGAAATACAAATTGATACCGTATAAACAGTTCACATCCCAGAATGAAGAACAGGATGATTCCCTGCAGCACATCCGCGCAGTCCGAGGACAATCCGAATGAAGACTGAACTACGCTGCTTCCTTTTTCCAGCACGCTGAACAAAAAGGTAACCAGCAGAATCACCGGCGGATTCAACTGTGCCAGACATGCCACGATGATCGCCGTAAATCCGACACCTCCGGCAACTGCCGTCGTCAGCGTGACATCCGAACCGGTCGCCTGCACCATGCCGCCGATGCCGCAGACAGCGCCGGACAGAAACATCGTCCGCAGAACCACTTTTTTTACATTCATGCCGGCATAGCGTGCTGTCTCCTGGCTCTCTCCCACGACGCTGATCTCATATCCCTGCTTGGAACGATTTAAGTAAACCGCTATCACTACCACAAGAATCAGCGCAATCACCCAGCCGAACTGGATGCCGAACACCTTATCGAGCGCCGCATTCTTATTGAAACGGGCAATCTTCGCATATCCCTGGGAACCTGGGTCACGCCATGCGCCCTCTCTCAAAAATACGATGACATTCAGCGCGATATAGTTTAACATCAGCGTAAACAGCGTCTCGTTCGTATCATACCGGGTCTTAAACCACGCCGGAATGAGTCCCCACAGACCTCCGCCGATCGCGCCTGCCAGAAACATCACGATTACCAGCAGCCAGTGATTCCAGTTCGCATGGAACAGTGCAAAATACGAGGCAAAAATACCGCCCATAATGATCTGTCCCTCAGCTCCGATGTTCCAGAATTTCATTTTAAATGCCAGCGTCACGCCCAGCGACGCAATCAAAAGTGGAATCATGATTTTGACCGTCGCCTGTATCGCCATCTCGCTTCGCAGCGCTCCGGTTACAATCGTCTGATAAATGACAAATGGATTCTGCCCAATCAGCAGGATAAAGAATCCGCCTGCCACCAGAGCCAGCACGATCGCCTCCAGACGGAGGATCAATGTTTCTCTTTTTCCAAGTTCCGCCTTTTTTACAACGCGGATCCACGGTTCTTTCATGCCTGTTCCTCCTTCTTTTCGGATGCCATACTCTTATCCAGCCCCAGCTCGCCCGCCTCGGTACCGGTCATCATCAGTCCCAGCTGTTCTTTCGTGAGCTTCTTCGCATCCACGATACCCGTGATCTTTCCATGGCAGAGTACCATGATCCGGTCTGAAAGCTCCAGAAGCACATCCAGATCCTCGCCGATATAGACAACCGCCACGCCCTTTTTCTTCTGCTCATTGAGCAGATCATAGATTGTATAGGACGAATTGATATCAAGCCCTCGCACCGGGTAAGCCGTGATCAGCACCTGCGGGCTCGACTCAATCTCACGTCCCAAAAGTACCTTCTGGACATTTCCCCCCGACATCATACGCACCGGCGTATCAACGCCCGGCGTCACGATTCCCAGTTCTCCGATCAGGCGTTCTGCCATCTCCCTCGCCGGTTTCCGGTCTACAAACAATCCTTTCCCTTCCGAATAGGACTTGAGCAGCATATTATCAACCATACCCATTGAAGCAACCAGTCCCATGCCGAGACGATCCTCCGGCACGAAACTCATACTGATTCCGAGGCGGATGATCTCCGCCGGAGTCTTACCGATGATATTTTCCTTACGGTACAAAATAGCGCCCTTTTTCGCGTCCATCAACCCGGTCAGCGTCTCGCAGAGTTCTTTCTGGCCGCTTCCGGCAACACCGGCAACGCCCAGAATCTCGCCTGTTTTAATCTCAAAAGAAATATCATCCAGCGCCACGCCGCCGTCACTCTTATCGACGGTCAGATCGACAATCTTCAAAATAATCTCTCTCTTCTCCATCTCCGGGCGCTCGATATTCAGGCTGATTGGTCGTCCAACCATAAGCTCCGTAAGTTTCTTCTCATCACATCCGGCAGTTTCCACCGTCTCGATGCTCTTTCCTTTTCGCAGAATCGTGACACGGTCACTGATAGAAAGGACCTCATTTAATTTATGGGTAATAATAATAATCGCACAGCCCTGTTCCCGCATCCGGCGCAGGATTTTAAACAGCCGCTCCGTCTCCTGCGGCGTCAGGACTGCCGTCGGCTCGTCCAGAATCAGGATCTGGGCGCCTCTATATAATACCTTCAGGATCTCGACCGTCTGCTTCTCGCTGACCGACATGTCGTAGACCTTTTTCTCCGGTTCAATTTCAAGTCCAAATGACTGTCCAAGCGCTTCAATTTTTTCCCGCAACGCCTTTCTTCCCAGCCGTTTTCCCTTGGTTCCCAGCACGATATTATCCATCGCACTGAACACATCCACCAGTTTGAAATGCTGATGAATCATACCTATTCCTAAATTTCTCGAATCTACCGGCGAATTTATGGAGACTTCTTTTCCTCCAACCAGAATCGAACCGGCATCTGGGTGGTAGATACCGGAAAGCATGTTCATGAGCGTTGTCTTACCGGAACCATTTTCTCCCAAAAGTGCCATAATCTCGCCGTACCGGACGGTCAGATCAATCTTATCGTTCGCCACGACGCTTCCGAATGCTTTCGTAATCTGCCTACACTCAATGGCATACTGTTCTGTCATATCGTCACCTCAAATGAATATTTAACCAATTTTTTAATCAATTTCCTAAAAAAGAAAAAAGAGGTGCCGCAAATGAAAGTGGATCCATTTGAAGCTGCCTCCTTTTATCTGTTATATACTCTTGGAATCTGCAACACCCGGAAGCGTTTCCGAACCTGTTTCAGCATCGCTTCCAGGTATACAATTCCGTGATTATTTCTCTACGATGTTCTTGAAATACCAGTGGATATTGCCTGTGATATCTGCATCGGACATATGCTCGCCCTCGGTGCCAACAGTGGTTCCGTCGTTGCACTCGATCACGCCGTCAAATACATCCCAGTCGCCAGACTCGATCTTCGCACGTGCCTCATCGATCTCCTCCTGCGTACCATCTACGCACAGGTCAGATAACGGGGAAATGTCTACCAGACCTTCCTCCAGACCGCCGAAGTAGTTCTCGCCTGTCCATGTACCATCAATCAGATCCTGTACAGCTTTGGTATAGTAAGCGCCCCAGTTCCAAACGGTGGAGGTCAGAACTGCCTTCGGAGCATCCTTGCTCATATCAGAGTTGTAACCAACACCAAATACGCCAGCTTCCTCAGCTGCCAGCTGCGGGTTCGGTGTATCGCAGTGCTGTCCGATGACATCACAGCCCTCGTTGATCAGGGCTACGGCTGCCTGTTTCTCACCTTCCGGATCGTACCAGCTGTTGGTGGTCTTGATGTAAACGGTTGCATCCGGGTTTACAGAATATACACCCATTGCAAATGCGTCACATCCGCCGGTAACCTCGGCATTGTCCTTGCCCCAGGCGCCGACATAACCGATCTTATTGCTCTCTGTCTTTAAACCAGCCGCGATACCAGTGAGGTAACGGGACTGATAAATCCGTCCAAAATAATTGTTAAAGTTCACACCGTTGGATTTGTAGCCGGTTGCATGGGAGAAGATAACGTCCGGATATTCTTCTGCCAGTGCCTCGCATGCATCCATGTAGCCCCAGCTTGTCGCGAAGATAATCTGGCATCCTTCCTCGACACACTCGCGCATTGCTGTCTCGATGGCAGTCTGATCATCGTCCGCTACGTTGTTCTTGCGGATAATCTGATCATCCTCCAGACCAACGGCTTTCTGCATCGCTACGATACCCTGATCATGCGTATAGCTGTAACCGGAACCATCCGCCGGATTTCCAATATGAATCACTCCGACCTTCAGATCCTCTTTAGCAACTGCCGGCATCACGCCCTCTGCTGCCTCGCCTGCTTCTGTGTCTGCCGCGTCATCTCCCTTTTCCTCCGCTGCCTTCGTATCTGCTGTATCAGAAGACGAAGAAGAACAGCCTGCACACAGGGACAGCGCCATGGCAGCGCTCAGTAACACGCTTACTACTTTTCTCATAACATTTCCTCCTAAGAATGCCTGCGAATGCGGTTCTCTCCCTTTCTCATCGTTTGTCAGAATTCCCTCGCAGAACCTGAAATCCGAAAATAAAACCGCATTCCCGAAAATTTGGATCGATACAGGAAATATTATTGCATATTTACAGACGCTTTTCAAGGAATTTGCCTGATTTTTACTGTGATATTTATTAATCTCTTTTCATAAGTTTTACTTATTTCTGTTTCCCTCCTGTAATCCCCCGATATGCAGGAAGGGAACATCGGAGAAATCAGCTGCCAGCATCTTTTTTCGACGCAGACAACACAAAAACAGGCACCAGACATTTCCTTTCAAAATGCCTGATACCTGCTCTGCTCACTGTAACTGATTTCTCTTATAACTTCGGCAAACACGTAACCGTCCACCTTATAATACACGGCTCTGTTTTAAGCCTCTGCCTCGCCATCCTCTTTCTTCTCTTCCAGAATCTTCATAAACTCCTCACCGGTGATCGTCTCCTTATCCAGAAGATAGTCTGCCAGCTCATGAAGCTTATCCTCATGCCCGGAAAGAATAGCTTTCGCTTTCTCATACGCGCTCTTTACCAGCGCAATCACTTCCTCATCGACCCTCGCCGCCGTCTCTGCCGAACAAGCTAGGGAAGTATCGCCGCCTAAGTAGGCGTTGTTGACCGTCTCGAGCGCTACCATGCCGAAATGGTCACTCATGCCGTAACGCGTCACCATCGCACGGGCGATCTTGGTTGCCTGTTCGATATCATTCGAAGCCCCTGTCGTGATAGAATGGAAGATCAGCTCCTCCGCCGCACGACCGCCGGTCAGTGTCACGATCTTGTTGAACGCCTCTTCCCTGCTCATCAGGAAGCGCTGATCCGCCTCCACCTGCATCGTATATCCGAGTGCCCCGGAGGTTCGCGGCACAATCGTGATCTTGTGGACCGGAGCCGAGTGCGTCTGCAGCGCCGCTACCAGCGCATGACCGATCTCATGGTAGGAGACAATCTTCTTCTCATCCCCGGAAACACCGGCATCCTTCTTCTGATATCCGGCAATAACCGTCTCGACACTCTCTTCCAGATCCTGCTGGGACACGGTCTTTCGTCCCATCCGGACTGCCCGCAGCGCCGCCTCATTGACAATATTTGCCAGCTCCGCGCCGCTCGCACCGTTGGTGGCACGGGCGATCTCATTGTAATCCACACTCTCATCCACTTTAACCTTTTTGCCATGGACTTTCAGAATTGCCTCACGGCCTTTCAGATCCGGCAGCTCTACCGGAATCCGGCGGTCAAAACGTCCCGGACGAAGCAACGCCGGATCGAGGGATTCCGGACGGTTGGTCGCCGCCAGAATGACAACACCCTTCTTGCCGTCAAAACCATCCATCTCAGTCAGAAGCTGGTTCAGCGTCTGCTCGCGCTCGTCATTGCCGCCCATGCCGGCGCCGTCACGCTTCTTACCAATCGTATCGATCTCGTCGATAAATACGATACACGGCGCTTTTTCATTGGCCTGTTTAAATAAATCACGCACCTTCGCCGCACCCATGCCGACAAACATCTCAACAAATTCCGAACCGGAGATCGAGAAGAACGGAACGTGTGCTTCCCCGGCAACGGCCTTCGCCAGCATCGTTTTACCGGTTCCTGGAGGTCCGACTAACAGGGCGCCCTTCGGAAGCACCGCACCGATCTCCGAATATTTTTCCGGCTTGTGAAGGAAATCAACGATCTCTTTCAGTGCATCCTTGGCCTCTTCCTCACCGGCCACATCCGCAAAGGTGATGCCGGTCTCGGATTCCGCATAAATCTTTGCATTGGACTTGCCGAATGTCATCGCATTTCCGGCGCCGCCCA
>ERZ772855.4180-NODE-4180-length-10224-cov-3.228439_pt1 | contig 10224 bp, 8 predicted proteins | sample MGYA00511900_ERZ772855 | MGnify/ENA primary metagenome ERZ772855 (study PRJEB29015, sample SAMEA2737701) | human gut metagenome | biome: human gut; feature: human-associated habitat; material: faeces | place: China | collected 2012 ...
ATAATTATTCATTTTTATAATATCCAATATTTTTATATTTAAACGATCTAAGAGCTTCTATCAAATAATTCTGCGAAGATAATCTCATCCTACCAATTCGTTCATCCACCTGTTTCCAATCAATTTTAGTTGTATAATCAAATTTATCCTGTACCACTCTATAGGGCAAACCAGCAATATCTAGTAGCTGCATTATCCTTGAATCTCTCCCTAAGTCACCTGTCAAAAAAACATAGAAATCAACATGATAAATTATAGAAAGCGCAACACAATGAAAAGAATCAGTAAAAATCACTTCTGACCCATAAATCGCATTCAATGCGTCAGTTGGTCCATATAATAAACCTGTTTTAACTCTAGGATTCAAAATATCCTTTACTGTAATTCCACCACATATTTTCCGAATTGATGCATGATCGATATTTAGCTTTCTCATAATTTCATATGTCTCTTGTAAAAATTCTTTATGAAACAGATAACAACTCACCCCCTTTTTCTTTTTACCATAAGAGATATACTTTAGCCAATAATCACGTTCTAACAGGAATACAGGATCCAAAACAAGTCCAATTTCTTTTTCGAGTAGCAATCTATTTATATACAATTTGGCGGTCTGCTCTCTTACAGAAATATATTTTATATCTCTGATATTGTTCACAAAAATATCAATATATTTTTGCGGCACCATTTCCTGTCCGATACTTGTAGCATAAGTTATTACCTTATCCTTATTGATTTCAGGCAATAAATAATTAACATCCCCTCCATTTAGCTCAAAATTCCATAATTGATCACTTCCAATTATAAAATAATCACAGATTTGCTCAGCCTTGTGAAACTCATTACTCAGTATTTTTTCTGAAAAAAACACATCTTTGTAAAAAGCAGCAAAGCGTCTCTTTACTATATTCGATAAGGCCGCATTTATTAGCATTTTTATTTTGTTCTTGACATCAATACTTCTATTACTCAAAACAGACTTAGAGTCTGTCTTCTGGAAAATTGCTTTATTTGCATAGTCAAGTACAAGTACATCAAACCTATTATCATTATTTGCTACAAATTGATATAATGCCTTGCATTGAAACGCTGCTCCAAAGTTCAGTGCATCCTGATAAGTTAAGATTCCAATTGTTTTCATGCTACTTTAGTAACCCCTATAATACTTGTCATCATTTGTTTGATAAGAAATAATCTTCTATATGGCTAAAACATTTTTCATAAGTATATTTCTCTCTTACGAACCGCACACCATTTTCGCCTAATTTTCTTCTTAATTCCTTATTATGATATAGTTTATTAAGCGCTTCTGTAATATCATCTGCATTATTTCTCTGCACCACCACGCAAGACTTATCGGGATCTGTTGCCTCCATTAAGCCTGGAATGTCAGATATTATGACTGCCGTTCCGCAGGCCTGAGCTTCTATTGCTGACACTCCAAACGACTCGGATTCAACAGTCGAAGGAATTACAGCAACATCCATATTCGCCCACTCACGCGCAGCATCATCCTGTGATATGAAGCCTAACCATTTTGTTTCCTGCCCTATGCCAAGTGAATTCGCTAAATTCTCATACTCTTCTCTATAATCCCCCCTTCCAGCTATACGTAATTGAAATACTACATTTGGATTGATTTTCTTAAACTTAGCAACTGCCTTAATCAGATAGTCTATTCCATATTTAGGATCAATACCTTTGACAGTACCAATGATAAATGAGTCATCCGCTCTATTTCTCCTGGCTGGATTAAAAATCTCTGTTTTTACACCAAAAGGTGTTATTTCAAAATTCTTATGTGTATACTTACTTGCATGCACTGCCATTGCCTTACTCGTTGAAAGCAACTTGCTTGCTCGCAACAAACTGAATCTAATCAATAATTCATGAAACAATGATTTTTCCGGAAACTCATAAACATCAGCTCCCCATACGGATAAATAGTATTTTTTGATTCCTGAAAAAGCAGCAACTGCACCATAACTTGATGCATAGTGAACACTTACAATATCAGGATTTATCTTATTTATGAGCCTTCTTACTTTATTAGCTTGAAATAAATATGAGATTTTCTTTCCATCACTTTTTTTAGCATCCATTCCACAATCAATGTAGTAGACATTTACATTGTCAATTTCTCCCGCGAAAAATGAAATAACACTTACCTCATATCCTCTTGCGACAAAATAGCCACACCATTTTTGGGTGTGATAATTATTTGCTGCAGCCAAAAAAACAATCCTCATTTCTAATCCCCAACTCGTATAATTACATGCTTTAATAATCAGCTCTAAACACTAAATCACTCTGCTTGATCCCAAGGCCTTTTTTCATTAGATATGATAGACTCCAGGAAGATTACAGATGTTATGGCAATCCAAAACCACCTTACTCTTTAACTTGTCCATATTATCCTTAATCTCATTATGTTTTACCATAATGACAACAAAATCAACGGAGTCTAAGAACTCATTCAAATTATGGTACTGGTTATCTACTACATCTTTTGCAATAAGAGGATCATATACCTTCAACCCTGCCGCAAGATGCCTTTCTTGACTTTCTAACAATTGAAGTGTAGGTGATTCTCGCATATCATCTACATTCTCTTTATAAGCAAGTCCATATAAACCTACACGTTTTATATCAGTCATACCTTTTTCTTTCATTATTTCGTATATGCGGTTAAGAACAAAATCAGGCATACTATCATTAGTTTTCATGGATTCATCAATTACTTTCGCAAGAGACGGATAATCTCCTACCAGAAACCACGGATCAACAGAAATACAATGGCCCCCTACTCCAGGTCCCGGCTGGAGAATATTAACACGTGGATGCATATTACAGATTTTAATAATTTCATAAACATCCATGTTATCTTGTCTACAAATCTTTGCTAGTTCATTCGCAAAAGCAATATTTACTGCCCTAAATGTATTTTCTACAACTTTTGTCATTTCAGCAGTTTTGATATCAGTAACAACTATTTCTCCCTGACAGAAAGACGCATATATCTCCTTTATGACCTCGCCAACCAATTTATCATCAGCGCCAATTGTACGATTATTATGAAGTAATTCATAAACCATATTCCCCGGAATAATGCGTTCAGGTGCATGTACAAGATTCAAGTCCACACCAACTTCAAATCCATTCTCTTCAATAACAGGTCTAACAAATTTTTCAATAGTTCCCGGTGAAACTGTTGATTCTATTACAATAATTGCTCCTTTACGGCAAACCTTCATAACATCTTTTACTGCTTCTATTACAAAACAAGCATCAACTTTCTTGCTAAACTTATCATATGGCGTAGGCACTGAGACAATATAGATGTCCGTCATCTGATACTCCGTAGTAAACTTAATTCCAGCTTCTAAGGCATTCTGAAATAACTCATCCATCCCCTTTTCCTTAAAGGTTGTTTTTCCAGCATTCAGCGTGGCTACAAGTTCTTTATTATAATCAGTTCCAACAACTTCCACACCATGTGTTGCCAGCATCAGCGCGGTTGGTAATCCTATATATCCTAGCCCGATAACATTTATCATAGTATTTTCTCCTTGTATTTAGTAACTTGCTCAATTACGGTAAGCAACTTATCTGTCAGAACACCGAAGTCAAAATCCTTTGCTCCCTTTTTCCCATTTGTACCAATTTCAATATATTGATCTTTATCCATATCATGGAATTCAATAATGGCATTTGCCAAACTTTCTGCTGTATCATCATCGAGTTCTATACCACATTGATACTTGTTAATTAATGAATAGCCCATATGAACTGTTGAAATGATAGGCTTTCCACTAGCCATATATTCAAATAATTTATTTGAGCTATTTCCTCTTGACCAGTTATATTGGTTCTGGGAGTAATTTAAAACGTTTACTGCCGATCTACTCAGAACATATGGTATATATTGTCTATTTATATATCCCTTAAATCTAACAGTATCTATTCGTTCCTTGTTTGCCCTTTCTTTTAATTCTTCGAGTTGTACTCCATCCCCAAAAATTAGGAATTGTATATCACTATAGTCACCTCTGCTCTTTATTATCTTTGCAGCATCAAGTAACTTACCAACATTATTCACCGGGCGAATAGTACCTGCATATGTAACATTAAATTTACTATTATCTATAAGATCTGGATCCTCAATTTTTTCTTCTTCAATGCTCTTTTGGTAGGCCATTAAATCTACACCATTATTGATATAGTAGCATTTTTTCAAATCTATATCTCCGCCCTGCTCTGTTATCCATTTTCTCTCTTTAAGATAATCTGTGTCACCCTCTTTAGTAAAAATCAAAGCATCTGCATTCTTGTAAATCCAATGTTCCCCTTTTATCAATATTTTACCTAATAGGCTTTTCTCTTTGGCTTTTCCAAAACTAAAAATCGCTTCAGGCCATAAGTCTCTAATTTCACATATACAAGGGACTTTTATTCTCTTTGATATTTTGATTCCGGCAACCATAGTCAATGGGTGGACGCTTGATGCAATAATTACATCAGGCTTTCCTCGCTCTCTAACAAGTTTCTTTGTAACAGGGAATAAATTCTTATAAAATACTACCCAGTTTTTTATTCTTGATACTCCATTGCCATCCCACGGTGGAGTTTTAACAAATACAAATCTTGAACACTCATCCTCCTGCTCAACAAATAGTTTTTCGCCTGTATCTATTTTCCTATTTGTGTTTAGAAAAGTACTAGCTGTAAAAACAGTCACATTGTGCCCTTTTTTATTTAATTCTCTTGCAAACCAATAATGTCTGCCCGCCTTATCTTCGAACATTTCAGTAGCATAATGATTCATAATCCAAATGTTCATGCAATTCCTTCCTACACAACTTTGATTTATTTTGAAATGATCTTTACTTCGTTGCACGTCATCATATAAACGTCATCATCATAATCCGCCATATTAGACCGATTTAATATTCCCTAAAGGTTTTTCAATATAAGTTTCATATGATCACATTCACACTCATATACCTATGGATAACCGTCGTCAAAGTGTGGATTGACCTCACTTATATAGTATCTTCCATTGATATCAAATATATAAATACCTATTTGATTTCTATATCCTGTCTCATTTATAAATCATTTAAATAAAGAAAGCAATTCCGGACCTCTAAAGCTTACAGTTTTATCTGTATCCCCAGCCTTCATCTTTATTTTCTTTTTGAACTTTGTCTTTTTGAACAAATCTTAGAGATGAATGTTTTCTTCTAATTATAAAAGTGATATAATTCATTACCTTTATAAAAGCTCTCCAAAACTTAATTAAACTGTTTTAACCTTGTTCTCGACCTCTTGGGATATAGTATTCTACAGCTATTCACATACAAACAAGGAAAAACTATATCTCTCACATATCCATGACTGTTGATAAACTTAAAAATATAATGAGTAGGAAACTCCCCATCCTAAATAGTAATTTCCTACTCAATATTTATCCTCCCTTACTTACACTCTTTGATTATCTTAATATCATTGTATTTCGTCATTCCCCCCTTCATTATCACCAATTTTTTTCCTATGCTTCCTTCTGTAAATTGTCGCTATCTTGTAAGTTGTATAAAACACTTTTCACACTAAACTTTTACTTCTTATAGCAGTTATCTACTTCACAATCAATCTTTTTGATTATCACACTGTCATACATCATCATAACAATATTATCTTCATAATTACCAAAACAAGGCTGATTCTCAATCCCATTAATATTATTCTCAATTAATTTCACAAAATCAACGCCAGCCCCATACGCATGAAGATATGCTCCTCCAAATCTCGGATTCACTTCTGATAAATAATACTTGCCATTTCGATACCAAAGGTCCATATCTATAGGGCCATTAAACTGAAACACCCTTAAAGCCTCTCTCACAAATTTCACCAATTTCTCGTCCTTAAAGGATATAGCTTTGTTTGCTCCTCCTATTTTAGTAGCAAGTTTTCTCTTACTGAATAAAGAGACCGGCTGATGACTAATAGTATCTATATAAATATCCACATCAATATCAACTGCATCACCCATATACTCTTGAATAATTAATCCTGGCTCGCCCTCCATCGCACGTTGCAGTTCCGGCATATCTGTTATCTTTCTTGCACCGACTGATCCACTCCCCGTCCGTGGTTTAACAAATACAGGAAATGTGATTTCCCCTCTGTCATACGCTACAAAAAAACTGTCCAAATCGCCATATGTCAATACCGTTTGAATTCTATTCTCAGTTAGATATTGAAACATTGTAAACTTATCAAAACATATTTTTGCAGTTTCTTCAAAAGGACAGAGAACTTCTGTACCGATTCGTTTAAATTCGTCTCGATGCATTGCTAATAACATAATTTCCGGATCGATCAAAGTGGTTACTGCATCAATATTTTCTTTTTGACATATTTCCAGAATCGTAGAAAGATATTCTGGGTCTTCAATTCCTGGAACAACATAATACTTATCTGCCATATAAATAGCCGGGGCTGTTTCGCTCATATCGGTTGCAATAATGCATCCCTCTGCTCCCATAGAATTTCGAAAGTCTTTTAAAAGTTCTGCTCTTCTTCCTGCACTGCAAAATAAGATTTTCATGGTATGCTAGTTTATCTCCTCGTAATCCTTTCTTATTCGTTTACTTTGTATCGCCATATATTCCTTGACAGTCATCCGTTCACGTATTTGTTGAATACACTCCTTGTTTTTTATATAAATATCTGGAAAATAACGGATAAATGCTCCTCCAAGAGTCATTGAGTATGCTCCTACCCGATGGTAAATTATTCGATCTCCCTGGCTGAGTTCTTTTTGATCTTTAAGTATCATTAGGCGATCATGATCCATGCAGGTATATCCACAAATAATTTGAGATGTTGGAATTACATTTCCCGTTGTCTCCAAAGTGTGCATATACCCCGTTTTTTTCCATAAAGGATCAATATGAACTCTGCTCCCATCAGTTGTAACAATCCGAGCCTTCACGGTTTCTTTTACATCCAATACAGACGTGACCAAATCAGCTGCTGATCCGATCAACGCACTCCCTGGTTCAAGAATTAATTTAGTCTCCTTAATATTGATAACCTTTTCTAATTCATTTTTTATTTTATTTATGTAATCTCTGGCTGTTGGCTTACCCTCTACTCCACCAAAAAAACCTCCTCCGATATCAACATAAGAAGGCGATAAGTGATATTTCTCAATGAGCAAAGCAGCATATTTTGCAATTGCTTTATATACCTCCAAACTTCTGGTTATGCTGTTACAATGTAAATGGAGACCAATATTGTTACAATGGTAGAGACTCTGTATGACCTTTAAAGCCTTTTCAAAATCTCCGGTTTCGTCAGAATATCCAAATCGAAATCCATCATCTACGTATCCGATATCCTCCGAATGAAACCAGTTAGGATTTATGTTTATTCGCAAGCCAAGGTTTCCCGAAATATCCGGATGATATTTTTCAATATATGCTAGTTCCTCTTTGGAATCCAAATTAATAAATGACTTGCCATTAAATGCATTTTGCAAACCATCTCTTGTTTTAATTGGCCCATTGAATATGATTTCTTCTCCTTGAAATCCACATAACTCAGCTAGTTCATATTCTTCATCTGATACTGCTTCCGCAAATATCTGTCTTTCCTTCATAAATCTCAGAAGCCACGGAAGAGAATTTGTTTTTATCGAGTATGCAAGCTGCGAATACGGCCACAACTCAGCCAATGCCTCTTGAAATTCTCTAATGTTTTTTTCTAAAATTTCTTGATTGATTACAAAATATGGTGTTTGAAGCTTCATCTCTCTCCCTGTCTTCCTCAATTGTTCCAGTAAAATCCTCCATAGTCACAGCAGTTCCGGATGAAATTCCTTCCCTCTTTAATACTGTACCGATGGTCTGAAAAATGATCTTCCAATCTCCTAAAAAAGAGATATGGTCTACATAGTAAACGTCTTTCTCAAAACGTTCCTCCCAGGTGATGGCATTCCTTCCATGTACCTGGGCATAACCTGTCACTCCGGGACGCACCTCATGCCGTCTCTTCTGCTGTGCATTGTAAAGAGGAAGATACTGCACCAGCAGCGGCCTAGGCCCCACCACGCTCATATCCCCCTTTAGGATATTAAACAACTCCGGCAGTTCATCCAGACTGCTGGCCCGCAGCTTCTTGCCAAAGCTGGTCAGCCGCACCTCATCCGGCAGCAGCTCCCCATTCTCATCCCGGGCATCGGTCATGCTGCGGAACTTATACATCTCAAAGATCCTTTCGTCCTTTCCTGGACGTTTTTGTTTGAAGAGCACCGGGCTTCCCAGTTTTACCCGTACCAGGACCGCTGTGACCGCCATGACCGGGGACAGCACAATGATCGCGCCCGCCGACAGAACGATATCCAGGAATCTCTTTATGTAGTCTCGGTACAGCCGCTTAGTCATTGAAACAGCTCCTTATGATCTGGATAATGGTATCCTGCTCCTCCGCCGTCATCTTATTATCACTCGGCAGGCACAGTCCCCTCTGGAAGAGGTCCATCCCCACATCCAGCGGCTTTCCGTCTTTCCCGACAGCCCCTCCGACAATATAAGCATTGGTCTTTGCCCGTCCATTCCCTTCCCGGGTCACAAACCCGTTCATCCGGAAGATGGGCTGCATATGCATGGGCTTCCAGATGGGACGGCCCTCGGCATTATACTTTGCCAGCGTCTCCAGGATCTCCATGGGGCAGCTCTTTCCCGGTTCCGAAATGTACAGAGATTCCTGCTCCCCGCGCACCTGTCGGCACATGGCCTCCGGATCGATGACCAGGCAGGACAGCCAGTAGTTGGGCTCGGAGCTTTCCGCGTCAAACGGATTCATCCGTACCGGAAGGCCCTTAAAGCCCTCCCTGTACCGCTCGTAAATGGCCTTCTTCTGTGCGATGTGCTCCTTTAAGTACGGGAACTGCCCCCGCACCACCCCGGCGATCACGTTGCTCATCCGGTAGTTGTAGCCCACTTCCTCATGCTGGTACCAGGCCGCGTTCTCCCGGGACTGGGTGGACCATTTCCGGGCCCGGTCCGCCGCATCCTTATCATCGGTCAGAAGCATTCCCCCGGCAGAGCCGGTGATGATCTTGTTCCCGTTGAAGGAAATGGCATTATAGGTGCCGAAGGTCCCGGTCTGCTGTCCCTTATAGGAAGCCCCCAGGGATTCCGCCGCATCCTCGATGATCATGGCCCCATGGCGTTCACAGACGGCCTGCAGTTCATCGATCTTTCCCGGTGTCCCGTATAAATGGGCCATAACAACGACCCGGACCTCCGGATATAGTTCAAAGGCCTTTTCCAGAGCCACTGGATCCATGTTCCAGGTATCGTATTCGGTGTCAATGAACACCGGGACTCCGCCCTCATACACCACCGGGTTTACAGTAGCGGAAAAGGTCATGTCCGAGCAGAACACCTTCTCCCCGGGCTTTACCCCGGCCAGCTTCACGGCCAGATGGAGGGCAGAGGTGCCGGTGGCCAGGGCCACGGCATACTTACACCCCACGGTCTCACAGGCCAGACGCTCCACCTCGTTGATATTCTCTCCGACGGTGGACATCCAGTTCTTTTCATAGGCGTCCTTTATATATTCCAGCTCCGGCCCGTGCATGGTGGGCGAGCTGAGCCAGATCTTTTTTTCAAATGGCACGAACCGTTCTTCTGCGCGGAACATGTGATCATCCCCCTTGTTTTTAATAGAAAAACATCCTGTTTCCACAGGATGTTTTCTTCTGGTTAAGACCCCCTGAAACAGGGCCTTTCTGTTTTTCTTTTACTGTTTGATTCCCTGGGCTTTTGCTCCGGGAATGAAGCTCCGGATCCATCCGGTACTTTTATCCCAGTCATACTTTTGGAACTCCGGCTCCTGTTTCTGGCGGAAAACTGTATTTTCCACAGTGGTTCCAGGCCTTTGGGGGAAAGCTCCAATATCTTTCACCCTCCCGATAGGTCGGATATCAGGCCTTTACCCCCGCCGGATGATACGTCCCCACGATCCGCATCACATCCTCCCGGATCCTGTCCCCGTCCTCATTGGCGGTCACATACAGCTCTTCCAGCTGCCCCTCAAACCGCTCCATATCGAACTCAATGGGCTTTCCGATATGGATCAACTTATTGGGTGTATCCTGCATCCCTTCCTCGTTCATGAGAAGCTCCTCATATAACTTCTCCCCGGGCC
>ERZ772855.4181-NODE-4181-length-10221-cov-9.417765_pt1 | contig 10221 bp, 8 predicted proteins | sample MGYA00511900_ERZ772855 | MGnify/ENA primary metagenome ERZ772855 (study PRJEB29015, sample SAMEA2737701) | human gut metagenome | biome: human gut; feature: human-associated habitat; material: faeces | place: China | collected 2012 ...
CCGGCCAGTCCGCTGCCGGAAAACTGTCTCGTCTTTGAGAGCGCAAAGCAGGCGGCAGAAGCGCTGGCTGCAGAAGAGGGGAATCTTCTGCTGGCCACCGGGGCCAAGGAGCTGGCGCAGTTCGCGGCCATCCCGCCCGAGCGGCTCTACCCCCGCGTCCTGCCCACGCTGGAAAGCATCGCGGCCTGTGAGGCGGCGAACATCCCCCACCGCAACATCATCGCCATGCAGGGACCCTTCAGCTTTGCCCTCAATCAGGCCATGATGGAGCAGTTCCATATCCGCTGGCTCGTCACAAAGGACGGCGGCGCGGCCGGAGGCTTCGACGAAAAAGCCGCCGCCGCCTCTGCTGCCGGGGCGCAGCTGGTGGTCATCCGCCGCCCGCCCGAGCAGGGCGAGACGGCTTCCGAGGTGCTGAAACGCTGCAAGGAGATGATAAGATGAATGTGACACTCATCGGCATGGGCTCCGGCCAGCCGGAGAACCTGACCCTTCAGGGCCTGGCCGCACTGCGGCAGGCCGACCTCATCCTGGGCGCACGGCGTCTGCTGGCAGTTCTGCCTGCCGGCTGCACCGAGAACCGTGCTGCCGCCTACCGCCCCGACGAGGTGGCAGAGCTGCTGCAGACCTCCGGCGCGGAGAACGCCGTGCTGGTCTACAGCGGCGACACCGGTTTTTACTCCGGCGCGTCTGCCATGATGGAAAAGCTGGAGGCCCTCGGCGTCCGCGCCCGGGTGCTGCCCGGCCTTTCCAGCATCCAGCTGCTGGCGGCGGCGCTGGGCCGTCCGTGGCAGGGGTGGAACCTTGTTTCGGCCCATGGCCGCACCTGCGACCCGGTGGCCGAGTGTATGCAGGGCAGACCCACCTTCTTCCTCACCGGCGGCAGCGAAGACCCCGCCACCCTCTGCGCCCAGCTGGAGGCAGAGGGCTTCGGGGACATGCAGGCCGTCGTGGGCCAGTGCCTCGGCACGCCGGAAGAGAAGATCTTCCGCGGCAGCGTCAAAGAGCTGGCCGCAGGCCGCTTCAACAGCCTGAGCGTCCTTCTCGTGGAGGCGGCGGAGGTGCTGCCCCGCCGCGCCCCGGGCCTGCCGGACGAAGCCTTCGAGCGGGGCGACGTTCCCATGACCAAGCAGGAAGTCCGGGCCGCTGTGCTGGCGAAGCTGGCCGTCCGCCCGGAAGACATCCTGTGGGACGTGGGGGCCGGGACGGGCAGCGTCAGCGTGGAGCTGGCATTGGCCGCGCCCCGGGGCCGGGTCTACGCAGTGGAGTGCAGGCCGGAGGGCTGTGCGCTCATCAAAGCCAACCGCGAAAAATTCAGGACCCGGAACCTCGTCCTCGTGGAGGGGCTTGCCCCCGACGCCCTTTCGGACCTGCCCGCGCCGGACGCTGTCTTTATCGGCGGCAGCAAGGGCAGCCTTGCCGCCATCGTGGACGCCGCGCTGGATAAGAACCCCGACGCCCGCATCTGCGTGTCGGCCATCGCCCTTGAGAGCCTTTCGGCGGCGGTGGCCGCGCTGACGGCCAAAGGCCGGACCGTGCAGGTGAGCCAGATCGCCGTCAGCCGGGCCAAGGCCGTGGGCGGGCTGCACCTCATGATGGCCCAGAACCCCATCTACCTCATCACAGGAGAATGACATGATACAGTTTCTGCTGGCGGCGCCCCGCTCGGGCAGCGGCAAGACCACCATGACCTGCGCCCTGCTCATGGCGCTGAAGCGGCGGGGCTGTGCGCCCTGCGCCTTCAAGAGCGGGCCGGACTACATCGACCCCATGTTCCACCGGGCCGTGCTGGGGGTGGAGAGCCGCAGCCTCGACCTCTTTTTTTCTGCGCCCGAGACGGTGCGCGCCCTCTACGCGAGAGGTGCCGCCGGACACGGTGCGGCGGTGTGCGAGGGGGCCATGGGCTTTTACGACGGCCTTGGGGGCGTCAGCGACAGAGCCAGCGCATGGCATCTGGCCGATACGCTGGACCTGCCGGTGCTGCTGGTGGTGGAGCCAAAGGGGCAGAGCCTGACGCTGGCCGCAGAGCTGAAGGGACTCGTAAACTTCCGCACCCCCAGTCACATCGCAGGCATCCTGCTGAACAACTGCACGGCCCGGATGCACGCTCTGCTGGCCCCGATGCTGGAAAAAGAGACGGGTCTGCCGGTGCTGGGCTTTCTGCCGAAACTCCCGGAGGCCGTCATCGGTTCCCGCCATCTGGGCCTCTACACGGCGGCGGAAGTGGAAAATTTACAGCAGAAGCTGGCCCTTCTGGCCGACGCGGCAGAGGAGCACATCGACTGGCCCCGCCTGCTGGCCCTCTGCGAAAAGGAGCCGCCCGCCCTGCCGGTGCAGCCGGAGACGCCTCCGGCCCGTGTCCGCATCGCCGTGGCGCAGGACGAGGCGTTCTGCTTTACCTACGCCGAGACGCTGGAGGCCTTCCGGGACGCCGGGGCAGAGGTGGTCTTTTTCAGCCCCCTCCGCGACACGGCTCTGCCGGAAAACATCGGCGGGCTGTATCTGCCCGGCGGCTACCCGGAACTTCACGCAAGAGAATTGAGTGAAAATACCTCGCTTCTGCGCGAGATAAAGCGAAAAATCGAGTCCGGTCTGCCCACGGCGGCCGAGTGCGGAGGCTTCCTCTATCTGGGGCAGAGCCTCACGGACGCCGAGGGGCAGAGCTGGCCGATGGCGGGCGTTCTGCCGGGCGAAGCAAAAGATGCCGGACGTCTCGTCCGCTTCGGCTACGCCGCGCTGAGCGCAGACTCGGACAGTATGCTCTTCCGGGCCGGGGAGAGCTTTCCCATCCACGAATTCCACCACTGGGATTCCACCGCCAACGGCACGGCCCTCGCGGCAAAAAAGCCGGTGGGCGGCGCAGAGTGGCGGTGCGGATTTGTAAACGAGCATTTCTATGCGGGCTTCCCGCATTTGTACTGGGCGGGTACGCCCCTGCCGCAGCGCTTTGCCGCCGCGGCTGAAAATTACAGGAGAGACCATGACTGAGACAGAACTCGCCGCCTTCTGTGCGGCCATCACGCCGCCGGACGAAGCCGCCCGGGCGGCGGCGCACGCCCACTGGGCCAGCCTTGCAAAGCCGCTGGGCGGGCTGGGCGGATTGGAAACGACCATCGAGGACGCCGCCGCCCTCACCGGCAGCGCAAAGCTGGATATTTCCTGCCGGGCGGTGCTGGTGCTCTGCGCCGATAACGGTGTGGTGGCCCAGGGCGTCAGCCAGACCGACAGCAGCGTGACCCGCGTCGTGGCTCAGAACCTCGCCGCCCGCCGCACCAGCGTCTGCCGGATGGCACAGACCGCCCGGTGCGAGGTGGTGCCGGTGGATATGGGCATCGCGGGCGACCCGGTCCCGGGCGTCCTCGACTGCCGCATCGCCCCCGGCACAGCAGACTTCACCCTCGGCCCGGCTATGAGCAGGGCTGAGGCTGTGGAGGCCATCGGCAGGGGTATCCGGCTGGTGCAGGAGCAGAAGAAAGCGGGCGTCGGCCTGCTGGCCACCGGTGAGATGGGCATCGGAAACACCACGACGTCCAGCGCCGTGGCCGCTGTGCTGCTGGGCCAGCCCGTCGAAGTGATGACGGGCCGGGGCGCGGGCCTTTCGGACGAGGGACTTGCCCGGAAGATCGACGCCATCCATCGCGGCATCGCAAAAAATCAGCCCGACTCTGCCGATGCACTGGACGTGCTGGCAAAGCTGGGCGGTTTCGATATTGCCGGACTCTGCGGCGTCTTCCTCGGCGGGGCGCTGGAAGGTGTGCCGGTGCTGGCCGACGGTTTCATCAGCTGTGTGGCGGCGCTCTGCGCTGTCCGGCTCTGCCCGGCGGCGGCTAAGGCTGTTTTTGCAAGCCATTGCTCCACCGAGCCGGCCGCAAAACTGGTGCTGAACGCTCTGAACAAAAAAGCCCTCATCACGGCGGGCCTGCATCTGGGCGAAGGCACCGGCGCGGTGGCCGCCATCCCGCTGTGGGACATGGCGCTGGCCGTCTACGATGGCTGTTATTCCTTTGAAGAGGGCGGCATCGAAGCCTACACGCCGCAGGGGGGCGAAGGATGCTGACGCTGGTGCTCGGCGGCGCGGCCAGCGGCAAAAGCGCCTACGCCGAGAGCCTTGTGCTCAAGACCGGCCTGCCCCGCTATTACCTCGCCACCATGCAGGTCTGGGATGCCGAGTGCGCCGCCCGGGTGGAAAAGCACCGGAAAATGCGGGCGCAAAAGCAGTTCGAAACGCTGGAATGCCCGCTCCACCTCGACCGTCTGCCCCTGCCCGGCCGGGGGACCGTCCTGCTGGAAGACCTCGGCAACCTCGTCGCCAACGAGCTTTACAGCCCCGGCGGGGCAGGAAAGCACACCGCCGAGGCCGTTTTGGCCGGGCTGGAACGCCTCGCCGCCGGGTGCGACGAGCTTATCGCCGTATCGAACGAGGTGTTCAGCGGCGGTGCCGACTACGCGGGCGACACCGACCAGTATCTGCTGGCGCTGGCGCAGGTGAACAACGCCTTCGCCGCCCGGGCGGACAACGTCTGCCGGGTGGTCTGCGGCCTGCCGGTGTACTACAAAGGGGGAGAAAAGCTGTGACTGTTTTGCAGACCATCGCGGTGGCCTTTGCGATGTTTTCGGCCCTGCCGGTGCCGCAGTTCGAGTGGAACGAAAAAAATATGCGGTACGCCATGTGTGCCTTCCCCCTCATCGGGCTGGTGTGCGGCGGGTTGTGGTGTCTCTGCGGCGTCCTGCCCCTGCCGGGGCTGGCCCGGGCGGCGGCGTTCTGCCTCGTGCCGGTGGCCGTCACCGGCGGCATCCATCTCGACGGCTACGCCGACACTTCGGACGCCCTCTCGAGCTACGGCGACCGCGAAAAAAAGCTTGAGATCCTGAAAGACTCCCACTGTGGGGCCTTCGCCGTCATCCGGCTGTGCTGCTACTTTGCGGCCTACTTCGGCCTCTGCGGCAGTGTGCGGTTCACACCCCGGGCGGGCCTGTGCTGGACGCTGGCGCTGGTGCTGGAACGGGCGCTGTCGGGCTTTGCCGTGGCGGCGTTCCCGCTGGCGAAGGACACCGGCCTCGCCCACACCTTCGCCACAGCGGCCGACAAGCAGACCGTCCGCCGCTTCCTCTGCGGCCTGTCGGCTCTGCTCATCCTGGCGCTGACGGCGCTGGGCGGCGGCGGGCTGGCGGCAGCGGCGCTTGTGGCACTGTGGCGCTATGATTTCGTGGCAAAAAAGCAGTTTGGCGGCATCACCGGCGACCTGGCCGGGTGGTTTTTACAGCGGGCCGAGCTGTGGATGCTGGCGGCGCTGGCCGTCAGCCAGTGGGGAGGAGTGCTGTAAATGATGTTCATCACAGGGCCGCTCTACAGCGGCAAGCGCACCTTTGCGCGAAACTTCCGGGGCAGCGTCATCGCCGATGTGCAGGACGCCGCCGCCGAGACTCAGACCCCGGAGCAGCTCGAAACGCTGGCCCGGGAGCTGGCGGAATATGATATTGTCATCGCCACCGAGGTCGGCGGCGGTGTTGTCCCAATGGATGCTGAGGAACGCGCCGGGCGGGAGGCCGCCGGACGGCTGGCCTGCCTGCTGGCAGAGCGCGCCGACTGCGTGGTGCAGATGTTCTGCGGCATCCCGACGGTATTGAAAGGAGAATTACCCCAATGTTGATCTATCTGCTGCGTCACGGCCTGACCGAATACAACGCCCAGAAGCGCTATCAGGGCCAGCGCGACATCCCGCTCTCGACGGAGGGCCTGAGCCAGCTGCGCCGGGCCGACATCGACCCGAAGGTGGTCTATATCACCCCGCTGCAGCGGACGGCCCAGACGGCCCGGGTGCTCTTCCCGGAGGCAGAGCTTGTGGTCGTGAAGGACCTGCAGGAGATGTGCTTCGGCAGCTTCGAGGGCAAAAACTACGTCGAGATGGAGCACGACGCCGATTATCAGGCGTGGGTGCAGGCCAACTGCGAGAGCAAATGCCCCGACGGTGAGCGGAAGGACGACTTCTCGAACCGCATCTGCAGCGCCTTCTCTGCTCTGGTGGACAAGGCGCTGGCCGACGGCGAAGAGCTGCTGGTCATCCTGGCCCACGGCGGCACCCAGATGGCGGCCATGGAGCGGTACGCCCTGCCCAGGCGCGATTATTATGCGTGGTGCGGCCCCAACGCGGGCGGCTATGTGCTGGATGCCGCCGACTGGGCCGAGAAGCGCCAGCTCCGCCTCGTGAAGACCGTGCAGTACACGAAAGACGCGGAGGCCGGCGTATGATGACCGCCTCCTGGGCTGTGCTGGGAGGCTTCGTGCTGGACGCCATTTTCGGCGACCCGGCGTGGCTGCCCCACCCGGTGGTGTACATGGGCAAAGCCATCTCCCGGCTGGAAAAATTCCTCCGCGCCCGCCTGCCCAAAACGCCTCAGGGCGAGCTGCTGGGCGGCGCGGTGCTGGCGTTCTGTCTGCCGGTGGGGACGCTGCTGTTCACGGGCCTTGTCTGCTGGGGCGCGGCGATGCTTCACCCGCTGCTGGGGCTGGCCGTCCAGATGTTCTGGTGCGGGCAGGCACTGGCCGCAAAGGGACTGGTGCAGGAGAGCACGAATGTCTATGCCGAGCTGAAAAAAGGCAGCCTGCCCGCCGCCCGGAAGGCGGTGAGCCGCATCGTGGGCCGTGACACGGAAGCGCTGACTGCTGAGGGCGTGACCAAAGCGGCGGTGGAGACCGTGGCCGAGAACGCCAGCGACGGCGTCATTGCGCCGTTGCTCTATATGCTGCTGGGCGGTGCGCCGCTGGCCCTGACCTACAAGGCCATCAACACCATGGACAGTATGCTGGGCTACAAAAACGAAAAATATCTCTATTTTGGCCGTGCGGCGGCAAAGCTGGACGATGTGGCGAACTATATCCCGAGCCGTCTGGCGGCGCTGCTCTGGATCATGGCGGCGGCGTTCACCCGCAATGACGCCAAGGGCGCGTGGCGTATCTGGCGGCGGGACCGCCGCAATCACGCCAGCCCCAACAGCGCCCAGACCGAGAGCGCCTGCGCCGGTGCGCTGGGCGTCCAGCTGGCCGGGCCGGCCTATTATTTCGGGGAATATTATCCGAAGCCCACCATCGGCGACCCGCTGCGGCCCATCGAGCCGGAGGATATTCTGCGGGCAGATCGGATGATGTATGTAGCCAGCGGGTTTGCGCTGGCGTGGGGATGTGCGATACGGGGGTTCTTGGGATGAAACAACTGGTCCACGGCGGTGACTGGATGGGCTACCGCGAACGCTTTGGCCGCGACGCGCTGGATTTTTCGGCGAACGTCAGCCCACTCGGTCTGCCCGAGGGGGTGGCGCAGGCCATCCGGGATGCACTGCCTCTGGCCGACCGCTACCCCGACCCCCTCTGCCGCACCCTGCGGGCGGCGCTGAGCCGGGCCGAGGGTGTGCCGCAGGAGCATATCCTCTGCGGCAACGGCGCGGCGGACCTCATCTTCCGGCTGGTCTGGGCCGTAAAGCCCCATAAGGCGCTGGTGACGGCCCCGACTTTTGCCGAGTACGTCTCTGCTTTGGACACGGTGGGGTGCGAAGTGAAACGCTTCTTCCTCGATGAAGCGAATGATTTCGCCCCGACGGACGCCCTCGTGGACGCCGTGGACGAGAGCATCGACATGGTGTTCCTCTGCCAGCCGAACAACCCGACGGGGCAGCTGGCCTCACCCGAGCTGGTGAAAAAGCTGCTGCGCCGGTGCGGGGAGTGCCGCACGATTTTGGCCGTAGATGAGTGCTTTCTGGACTTTTTGCCCGACGCCGACGGGTGGACCGCGAAGCCTCTGCTGGAAAGTGGGGACCTCGTCATCCTGAAAGCTTTCACCAAGCTCTACGGCATGGCCGGCGTCCGGCTGGGTTACTGCCTCTGCGGCGACGAAGCGCTTCTGGAAAAAATGCAGACAGCGGGCCAGCCGTGGGCCGTGTCCAGTCTGGCCCAGGCGGCAGGCGCCGCGGCCCTGAAAGAAACCGCTTATGTGGACGAGGTGCGCGCCCTTATCGCCCGGCAGCGGCCCGTTCTGACGGCGGGCCTGCGGGCACTGGGCCTGCGGGTCATCGATGGAAAGGCAAACTATCTGCTCTTCCGCGCGCCCGCCGACCTGAACGAGAGGCTTCGCCCGCTGGGAACACAGGTGCGCAGCTGCGCGAATTATCCGGGCCTCGGGCCGGAGTGGTACCGCACGGCGGTGCGCACGGCCCCCGAGAACGCCCGGCTGCTGGAACTTATGAAAGAGGTGCTGGGATGAGCAGGGCAAAATGCATCATGGTGCAGGGTACGATGAGCGGTGCAGGCAAAAGCCTGCTCTGCGCGGCGCTCTGCCGCATTTTTGCGCATGACGGCCTGCGCGCCGTGCCGTTCAAGAGCCAGAACATGGCTCTGAACAGCTTCGTCACCAAAGACGGCCTCGAGATGGGCCGGGCGCAGGTGGTGCAGGCGCAGGCCGCCGGTGTCGAGCCGGACGTGCGGATGAATCCCATCCTCCTGAAGCCCAGCAGTGACGTGGGCAGTCAGGTCATCGTCAACGGCGAGGTGCGGGGCCAGATGAAAGCGTCGGAGTATTTCCGCACGAAACGGCAGCTGGTGCCGGACATCCTGAAGGCATATAACAGCCTCGCCGAGGAGGCTGACGTCATCGTCATCGAGGGCGCGGGCAGCCCGGCAGAGATCAACCTCAAGAGCGAGGACATCGTGAACATGGGCCTCGCCGAGATGGTGGACGCGCCGGTGCTTCTGGTGGGCGACATCGACCGGGGCGGCGTGTTCGCCCAGCTATACGGCACGGTGGAGCTGCTGGAAGAAAAAGAACGCCGGCGCATCAAGGGACTTGTCATCAATAAATTCCGTGGAGACGTGGAGATCCTGCGCCCCGGCCTTTCGATGCTGGAAGAAAAGACCCATCTGCCCGTGGTGGGCGTCGTACCGTACCTGAAGGTGGACATCGAGGACGAGGACTCCCTGAGCCAGCGCCTCGAGATGCGGGACGGCAAAAAGCCGCTGGATGCGGCGATCATCCGTCTGCCGCATCTGTCCAATTTTACGGACTTCATGCCGCTGGAACAGCACCCGCTGCTGGGCGTGCGGTATGTTTCGAACACTCATGAGCTGGGCGCACCCGACCTCATCCTGCTGCCGGGGACGAAAAACACGGTGGACGACCTGCTCTGGCTGCGGCAGTGCGGGCTGGAAACGGCTCTGCTCAAGCTGGCCGCGAAAGGCACGCCGGTGCTGGGCGTCTGCGGCGGCTACCAGATGCTGGGCCAGACCCTCGACGACCCCACCGGCAGCGAGAGCGGCCGGCCGCAGACTCTGCGGGGGCTGGGTCTGCTGCCCACCCGGACCGTGTTCAGCGAGCAGAAGCGCCGTGTACAGGTCAAAGCGACCGTTGCCGCCGCCCCCTTTGCGGGTGCAGAGCTGGAAGGCTACGAGATCCACACCGGCGTGACCGAGGCTGAGGGCGAACCCTTCGCCCACTACCCCGACGGAGGCCGGGAAGGCTGCGTGCAGGGCAATGTGTTTGGCACCTACCTCCACGGTCTGTTCGACACCGGTACGCTCACCGAGGCGCTGGCGGGCTGGCTCTGCCGCCGGAAGGGCATCGACCCCTCCGACGCGGCCCTCATCCCGATGGAAGAGTACCGCCGCCAGCAGTTCGACATCCTGGCCGACGGCGTGCGCGGGGCGCTGGATATGGACGCGGTGTATGCCGCGATGGGAATGGAGAAGCGCTGAATGGAACAGGGACTTTTGCATCTGTACTGGGGCGACGGAAAGGGGAAGACCACCGCCGCTATGGGTCTTGCGCTCCGTGCGCTGGGGTCCGGGAAGCGGGTGGTCATCGTCCAGTTTTTGAAGGGCGGGAACAGCGGCGAGATCCCGCTTCTGGCCCAGCTTGGCGCGGAGATCTACCGGGGCAAGGCCGGGCAGAAATTCGTCTTTCAGATGACGCCGGAGGAAAAGGCCGCGACCCGGGAACTGCAAAACCAGAACCTCGCCGCCTCCATGGCACAGCCTGCCGACCTGCTGATACTGGACGAAGCCGGGAGCGCAGAAGAGCTGGATATGGTGGACGTCGATCTATTAAAAAAGGCCGTTCTGGAGCGGCCTGCCGGATGTGAGTGTGTCCTGACGGCCCACACGCCGCCCCAGTGGATGCTGGACGCCGCCGACTACTCCACCGAGATGAAATGCCGCCGCCACCCCTACCAGAAGGG
>ERZ772855.4186-NODE-4186-length-10200-cov-5.493544_pt1 | contig 10200 bp, 7 predicted proteins | sample MGYA00511900_ERZ772855 | MGnify/ENA primary metagenome ERZ772855 (study PRJEB29015, sample SAMEA2737701) | human gut metagenome | biome: human gut; feature: human-associated habitat; material: faeces | place: China | collected 2012 ...
GGCTGCGCAGCCAGGCGGCAGCCTCAAAGGTGCGCACGCCGACATGCAGCGCAAAGCTGCGGGTGTCCAGCATGATGCCGGCCAAAAGTGCCTGGGCCTCCAGCGGGGTGATGTTGTTTTCCTTCGGCATGAACTGCAGAAGCTCACACACCAGTTCGCTGGCACTGGACGCATAGGGCTCATGGCAGATCAGCGTCGGGTTGTCGATGTGGCCCACCGCCATGCGGTGGTGGTCGATGACGACGACGTGCTTACACTTTTCGTAGATCTGCTGGCTTTCCAGCAGGCGCTTCTGGTAGGTATCGACGACGATCAGCAGCGTATTCGGCGTGATGACGTCGAGCGTCTGATCGGGTGCGATAAAGTCGTGGCCCTCGCCTGCATCAAGAAAAGTCTTGAGCAGCGGCCCTGCGAGCGTAGCCTCGCTGTTGATGGCGATGACCGCGGGCACATCGCACATTTTGCAGATGCGCAGCACGCCGATGGCGGAGCCGACGGCGTCGAGGTCACTCATGCGGTGCCCCATGATGATAACGCTGTCGCTGCGCTTGATGAGGTCGCACAGCGCGTTGGCAATAATGCGGCTGCGGACGTGGCTGCGCTTCTCGACGCCGTGGGAGATACCACCGTAGAACTCAAAGCCGTCAACGGTCTTAACGGCGGCCTGGTCGCCGCCGCGGCCCAAGGCAATGTCGATGCTCTCACGTGCCATCTGGTGGCATTCCTGCAGGGTCTTTCCGCCGTGGCCGACACCGATGGACAGCGTGGTCAGCCCGCCGGGATGCAGCGCACGGACCTTATCGAGGATGTCAAAGCGCTCCGCCAGCATCCAGCGGACGTCACGCTCCTCCACCACTGCGATGTAGCGGCTGTTCGTGACCTTGCGCAAAAAGCCGGTGCTGCGCCCGATGTATTCCTCCAGCAGGCTGTTGATGGCCTCCAGCTCCTTGGCCTGCTCACTGTCCTTCATATCGTCAAACAGCTCGTCATAGCTGTCGATGACGATGATGAGACAGGCCGGGCGGCTCTCGTTGTACTCGTCGAGCGTTTCTTTATAAAGCGTATCATTGATGAGATACACAAGGCTGGCCCCGCGGCTGCCCTTGGCTGAGCCTGCATAGGCCGTAAAGCGGCGCTCCCCCACTTTCAGGTCCTGCCCGTGCGGGCGGGAGCAGACGGCCAGATCCAGCTCCGGCAGAACGCGATTCACCGGGCGGGTCACCGCGTCGTAATCGTTCAGCACATCCTGCCTGAAATACTGGTTGTACCACAAAATGCGCCCGTCATTGACAAGCACCGTGGGGATGGGCAGATTTGCCAGGCTGTACTGGATGCGGCTGTTCTCAAAATCGGTGCTGCAAAGCTGCCTGGCCAGAAACGCGCGCAGGCGGCGGCGCTGGTAGAGCACTACACAGAGCGCGATCAGTACCAGTACCGCAGGCACGGCCAGCAGGGCAGGCTGCGTCAGGGCCACCGGCACGACCATCGCGGCGATGGCGACCAGCAGCAAAAGCAGCAGAGCGGCAATATCCAATCCATCCTTGTGTTTCATCGTACACTCCCCTGTTCAGGAAAACAATTACACTTCTAGCAGAATTGGCAGGATCATGGGGCTGCGCTTGGTGCGGCGGTAGATATAGCTCGACAGCGCCTCGCGCACGCGGGCTTTGACGCTGGCCCAGTCGTGCAGGTTGTCGGCCAGGCTGCGGTCCAGGGCCATCTCCACCTGGGTGCGGGCTCCCTCCATCAGCTCCTCGCTCTCACGCACGTAGACAAAGCCGCGGCTGACGAGATCAGGACCGGAGAGAACCTGTCCGTTGCTGCCGTCGATGGCGGCGGTCACAATGATGATGCCGTCCTCCGACAGGTGGTGGCGGTCCCGCAGGACCACGTTGCCTACATCGCCGACTCCGTAGCCATCGACCATCACAGCGCCCGCCGTAACAGTGTTCTCAACGGTCATGCCATCCGCGGAAAGGCGGATGTTCTGGCCGTTCTCGGCGATATAGATATTCTGCTTCGGGATATAGCCCAGATGCTCCGCGGTCTCGGCGTGGCGCTTGAGCTGCTTGAACTCACCGTGCACGGGCAGGAAGAACTGCGGGTGGGCCAGCGTCAGCATGAGCTTCTGCTCCTCCTGGCAGGCATGGCCGGACACGTGGGTGTCGTACATATTTTCGTAGATGACCTCGGCCCCGAGAGTCAGCAGGCCGTTGACGACCTTGGTGACGGTCTTTTCATTGCCGGGGATCGGGCGAGCCGAGATGATGATGAAGTCATTGGGGCCGACGCGCACCTGACGGTGGCTGGCCTGCGCCATGCGGGACAGCGCGCTCAGCGGCTCGCCCTGGCTGCCGGTGGTGATGAGCACGACCTTCTCCGGCGGGTATTTGTTGATTTCGTCAATCGTGATAAGCACATTATCCGGCGCGTGCAGGTAGCCCAGCTCGCGGGCCATCTCGGTGTTGGAGACCATGCTGCGCCCACTGACGGCGACCTTGCGGCCCGACTCAATCGCCAGGTCGATGATCTGCTGCACGCGGTAGATGTTGGAGGCGAACGTTGCCACGATGATGCGGCGCTTACCGGCCTTGACAAACAGGCGGCGCACACCTTCGGCAACGGTCTGTTCAGTGGCGGTGAAGCCCGGGCGCTCTGCGTTGGTGGAATCTGCCAGCAGCGCCAGCACACCCTTGCGGCCATACTCGGCAATCGTGGGCAGGTCGGTCACGGCGTCGCCGGACAGCGGCGTGTAGTCGACCTTGAAGTCGCCGGTGTGGATGACCACGCCCGCCGGGCAGTCGATGGCGAAGGCCAGCGAGTCCGGGATGGAGTGGTTGACGTGGATCGGCTCAACGGTGAAGCAGCCGAGCGTGACCTTCTGGCGCGGGCGAATCTCATGGAAGATCGCGCTGGACGCAAGGCCGTGCTCCTCGAGCTTGTTCTTGATAAGACCAATCGTCAGCTTGGCGGCGTAAATCGGCACATTGAATTTTTTGAGCAGGTACGGCAGACTGCCGATGTGGTCCTCGTGACCGTGGGTGATGAACAGGCCCTTGATGCGGTCCCTGTTCTCAAGCACGTAGGTGAAGTCTGGGATGACCAGATCAACACCGAACATATCGGCATCCGGGAACACAAGGCCGCAGTCAATGAGGATCATGTCGCCCTGGCACTCATACAGCGTAATGTTCTTGCCGACCTCGCCGAGGCCGCCCAGCGGGCAGATGTGCATCGGGATGGCCGGGGTCATCTCAAGATGCTCCGGGTTCTTAGGACGGCGTCCGCGGCGCTGGCCCTGGGGGCGCGGTGCGGCAGCCTGACCGTTCTGGGGTGCAGCGCTGTTCTGATTCTGGCGCGGGCGGCGCGGACGCGGAGCCGGGATGCTCTGCGCGGCGGCGTTCTGCTCGGCAGTGGCCGGGGCCGCGGGGCGCGGGCGGCGGGGGCGGGGCTTGTGCTGCGCGTTGGCAGCATTCTCACCCTGGGGCTTGGGTGTGCGCGGCTTGCGGGTATGGGGCGCACTCTGGCCGTTCTGGGCAGGCTGTGCGGTATTTTTACGTTTTGGCTTGAACTCTTCCATCGAAAACCTCCGAATCGTCGTATTTCCGGGCTGGTGCCTGCCATCTGCAGGTACCGGAATCCCTCAAAAGCGGTTGCGATCTATGTATTTTAAGAGCGGATGCTCCTATGCCTAATGGAATGGGCGCGGAAAGCCCGCCTGAAAAGACGCGGCCAGGCCCGATAAAACACACAATGCAATTACACTCTATTATAATCGGAAATGGCGTCTATGTCAAATATCTTGCCTTATGAAGCCCAGCTTGCTATAATAGTAATATTATAGACCAGAATACGGAGTACAACGCATGAAGCATATTGAAATTTATACCGACGGTGCCTGCAGCGGCAACCCCGGCCCGGGCGGCTGGGGCGCGATCCTGCGGTTCCGCACGGCGCAGAAGGTGTACGAGAAGGAGCTTTCCGGCGGCGAGGCCAACACGACCAACAACCGCATGGAGATGACCGCCCTGCTGGAAGCCCTGCGCCAGTTGAAAGAGCCCTGCGCCATCGATTTGTACAGCGACAGCCAGTATGTCATCAACGGGCTGGAAAAAGGCTGGGCCAAGGGGTGGCGCGCCCGCGGCTGGAAAAAAGCCGACAAGTCCCCCGCCCTGAACCCTGACCTGTGGGCCCCGCTTTTGGAAGAAAGCGAAAAGCACAAGATTACCTACCACTGGCTGAAAGGCCACGCCGGCCACCCCGAAAACGAGCGCTGCGACCGCATGGCCGTGGAGCAGAGCAAAAAGTACGGCGGCCGCCAGGCATAACGCCCCCTCCACCTATAAAATAAGGAGAAAGACAATGGATGGTTTCAACACCTTTGAAAAGCAGGACAAAGTGCTGCTGGGGCTGAACAGTGGCGCTGATGCCGCAGCAGCCTACCGCATTTTGCAGCAGCAGGGCTTTGCCGTGCTGACCTTTACCGCCGAAGATACTGCCGACTCCCCCGCCGCCCCGGCCACGCTGCTGCCGCTGCTGGCCGAGCAGGCCGCCAAGCTGGACTGCGCCTTTATCGCCACCGGGCATTATGCCCGCATTGAAGTGGACGAGGACGGCGTGTCCCACATCATTACCGCTGTGGATGCCGAGGCTGACCAAAGTGCCCTGCTGGCTGACCTGCCGCAGGAATTGCTGGCCAAGCTGGTTCTGCCCCTGGGCGAGTTCAGCAAGGCGGATGCCGCCGAGATTGCCGCTGCCAAAGCGGAATAACCTTGCTGCAAAAGTAAAGGCAACACCGCACAATTCCCGCCTAACGGCTTAAGCACCGCTCCGGCGGCTGCGGCACTTAGAATTATGCGGTATTGCCTAAAACAAAATATGCAAAAAGCAGATGTACCGCAACGGGTGCATCTGCTTTTGTTTTGCGATTATTTTTTGAAGAACGGCGTAAAGTCGAAGGTGGCAAAGTAGTCGGCCGGGGTCTCAGCACGGCGAATCTTCTGGAAGGAGCCGTGCGGTTTCAGCAGCACCTCGGCGCTGCGCAGCTTGCCGTTGTAGTTGTAGCCCATCGAGAAGCCGTGGGCACCGGCATCGTGGATAAAGAGGATGTCGCCCTTGTCGATTTCAGGCAACATGCGGTCGATGGCAAACTTATCGTTATTCTCGCACAGGCCGCCGACCACATCGTACTTGTGGTCGCAGGGAGCTTCTTCCTTGCCCAGCACGGTGATGTGGTGGTAGGAGCCGTACATGGCCGGGCGCATCAGGTTGGCGGCACAGGCGTCGACACCGATATACTCCTTATAAATGTGCTTTTCGTGGATGGCGGTGGTAATGAGGGCACCGTAGGATGCCAGCATGAAGCGTCCCATCTCGGTAAAGATGGCTACATCGCCCATCCCAGCGGGCACGAGAATCTCCTCAAACTTTTTGCGCACGCCTTCGCCGATGGCGGCGATGTCGTTGCTGCGCTGGTCGGGGCGATAGGCAATGCCAACGCCGCCGGACAGGTTGATAAACTTGATTTTTGCGCCGGTGCGCTTGTGCAGACGGACGGCCAGTTCAAACAGGATGCCGGCGAGCTTGGGATAATAGTCATCGGTGACGGTGTTGCTGGCCAGGAAGGAGTGAATGCCGAACTCCTCTGCGCCCAATGCCATCAGACGGGTGTAGGCTTCGGCCATCTGGTCCTCGCTCATGCCGTACTTGGCGTCGCCGGGGTTATCCATGATGCCGTTGCCCAGCTCAAACACACCGCCCGGATTGTAGCGGCAGCAAACGGTCTTGGGGATACCGGCCGTTTCTTTGAGGAAGTCCACATGGGTCAAATCGTCCAGGTTGATGTAAGCGCCCAGCTCGTAGGCTTTCTGCATGTCCTGCGCCGGCGTCTCGTTGGAGGAAAACATGATGTCGCTGCCGGTAAAGCCGCAGGCCTCGCCCATCAGCAGCTCGGTGTAGCTGGAGCAGTCGACGCCGCAGCCCTCCTCCTGCAGAATTTTCAGGATGTAAGGGTTCGGGGTGGCCTTGACGGCAAAGTACTCCTTGAAGCCTTTATTCCAGCTGAATGCGGCGTTGACCTTGCGGGCGTTCGCGCGGATACCGGCCTCATCGTACAGGTGGAAGGGCGTGGGGATCTCGGCGGCAATGGCCCGTGCCTGGGCCAGCGTAACAAACGGCTTTTTCTGCGGCATATCTACTCTTTCCTTTCCCAACTAAGATAGTTGTTATTATACGCTGTTTACCGGCTTTCGGCAAGAGCGGTGCGGGAAAATATGCAGGAATATGCAAACAGCCGCCCCAAGGGGCGGCTGTTTTGCGTAGAATTCAATCCGCGTTTGCTTTACAGGGCAGCTTCGTGTTCCGGGCTTTCGCTCTGAATATGCAGGCGGGCGGCCAGCAGGCGGCTGTCCAACTGGCGGCAGGTCCAGCGGTAGGCCGGGTACAGGAAGATGCAGGCCGCGATCCAAGCGGCGGGGTTCGCCAGCTCGGCGCCAAAGTAGCCCAGCATCGGCACCAGCACGATGGCCACGGCGGTACGGGCGATCATCTCGGCCACGCCGGCCATCATGGCCAGCGTGGAGAAGCCCAGGCCCTGGATGCTGTAACGCCAGACGATCAGCGCACCCAGCGGCACAAAAAACACGCTGTTCCAGAAGAGGTACTCGCGCCCCATGGCGACGATCTCCACCTCGGTGGTCGTGTCGAGGAAGAGGGACATGACGGCTACATCGGCAAAATGCAGGATAAGAGCCGAAGCAATGCTGTAGACGGTGGCGATCAGCAGTGCGCTGGTAACGCCTTTACGCACGCGGTCCATCCGGGCGGCACCCAGGTTCTGGCCCGAGTAGGTGGCCATGGCCGTGCCGACGCTCTCCAGCGGGACGGTCAGCAGGTTCATCGTCTTGCTGGCGGCGGTGACGGCGGCGACAGCCGTGCTGCCCAGCACGTTGACGGCCCACTGCATGATAACGCTGCCGATGGCCGTGATGCTGCACTGCAGACCCATCGGCACGCCGATGCCCATCAGGCGGATGCAGGCGCGCTTGCTGAAGGCGAGCTCGCCTTTCTGCATATGCAGCACCTCAAACTTGCGGCACAGGAAGCCGAAGCTGACCACGCCGGAGATGGCCTGGGAAATATCGGTGGCCAGCGCTGCGCCGAGGATCCCCATCTTGAACGGCACGATGAACAAAAGATCCAGGCCGATGTTCAGGGCGCTGGTCAGGATCAGGAAGTACAGCGGCGTTTTGCTGTCGCCCAGGGCGCGCATGATGCTGGCGACCATGTTGTACAAAAAGATGAACGGGATGCTGGCGAAGATCCAGCCAATATAGATGACCGCGCCGTCCAGGATGTCCTCAGGCGTCTGCATCAGCACCAGCAGCGGGCGGGTCAGGGTCACCGTGGTGATGGTAAGCACTACGCTGAATGCGATGCACAGCCAGGCGGCATTAGCCACATGGCGGCGCAGGTCGCTGTAATCCCGTGCGCCGAACAACTGAGCGATGGGGATGGCAAAACCATTGCAGATGCCAATGACGAAGCCCAGGATCAGGTAGTTGATGGAGCCGGTGGAGCCGACCGACGCCAGCGCACTGACGCCGCAGAAACGGCCTACGATGATGGTATCTGCCAGCGCGTAAAACTGCTGGAACAAATTGCCCAGCACAAGCGGCAGGGTGAAGAGCAGGATCACTTTCAGCGGGCTGCCGCCGGTAAGGTCTTTTGTCATAGTGCGTTTATTCCCTCTATACTCTCTACTTTCCAAAATGCGTTCTCTATCACTGCGGCCCTTATAAATACCGCGGCTGTTATTATAGCACGCGCGGCGGCAAAATCAAGGGGTGAAACCATGCAAATTTTGCGTTTTTTCGCAAGAAAACCGCCCTGCAGAGAACACTGCAGAGCGGTGGGGTTGCTGTAGGCTGTCAGGCGGCCGGTTCCCTGTTAGTCGTTGGAGGAAATGTCGGTGCCGAAGTACTTCTCGCTCAGATCTTTCAGCTGGCCGGAGGCACGCAGCTCGTCAATGGCGGTGTTAATAGCCTCACGCAGGGTGGCGGTCTCGTCGCCCTTGCGCAGCGGGATAGCAACCTCGTTGGCGTCCTGGGTCAGGACTGCGATCTTGACGTTGGCGTCGGGATGCTCTTTGGTGTAGTCGTAGAAGGTAACCTCAGCGTTCAGGGTAGCATCGATGCGGCCGCTGTTCAGCAGTTCAAAGGTCTGGTTCAGGTCGTCCACGCCGGTAACATCGGCGCCGTACTGCTCAGCCAGCTGGGCGTAGGTGCTGGAGATGGTGTTGGCGGTCTTTTTGTCCTTCAGATCTTCCAGGCTGTTGATGGTGTCGTTATCACCCTTGGTGATGACGGCGGTGCGGTTGTAGGCGTACGGCTCGGAGAAGTCGTATTTCTCGGCGCGCTCCTCGGTGATGTCCACGCCGTTGACCATGATGTCGTAACGGCCAGCGTCCAGACCGGCCAGCAGGCCGTCCCACTCGCCCTCGATGAACTCCGGCTCAACGCCCAGCTTCTCGGCGATCAGGGTAGCAACTTCCACGTCATAGCCGACGAGGTTGTCGTTTTCATCGTGGTAGGTCCAGGGGGCCCAGGTGCCCTCCATGGCGACGGTGATGGTGCCGCGCTCCCGGATCTGGCTCAGCAGGTCGGCAGAAGCGGCGGTATCGGTGGTGGCGCTGTCGGCGGCGGAATCAGCAGCCGGGGCAGCGGAAGAAGCGGCAGAGCTGCCGCAGCCAGCCAGCACGGCGGCGGAAATAGCGGCGGTCAGGGCCAGGGCGGTGATCTTTTTACGGTTCATCAGGTAAAACTCCTTTGTTTGTAATTCTGCAGGAACTCCCGGGTGCGGGGCTGCTGCGGGTTGGTGAAGAAAGTTTCGGCGTCGGCCTGCTCCACGATGACGCCGGCGTCCATAAAGACAACGCGGTTGGCCACATGGCGGGCGAAGTCCATCTCGTGGGTGACGACCAGCATCGTGCGACCCTCATCGGCCAAACGGCGCATGACGGTCAGCACCTCGCCGGTCAGGCTCGGACCAGACGTATCATCCTTGTATTCCACGCCCAGCTTGCCGGTGTGCAGGGTCATCGAGCGGGTCTGCTCCGAACCATCGTTGAAGGTAATGGTGACGGTCAGCTTTGCGCCCTCAAAGCCGTCCACAGCCTTGTTCCACGAATCCTGCAGATCGTCATCCGTGGTTTCCGGCTGGCTGGGCAGCCACAGACCGTAGCTGGTGTCCGGGTCGTACGCGTCGGTGAAGCCGTTGTCCAGCTTCCAGCACAGGTCGGCGTACATATGCATCTCGTCACTGCCCCAGACCATGATCCTGTCGGCACCGTCGAGTTCGGGGTTCGTGCCCTGATGCATCGAGCGCACCCACTCGTTACGGTCGGCCGATGTATCCTTGACGGTTTTCATGCGGTAGACTGCGCCCTTGTCGATGGTCGCAGATACGGTTTTGATATTCTCGCCCGTCACCTTGAACAGACAACCGGAGTAGAAACCCTTTTCCGGGTCGTCTGCGCCGCTGCCGGTATCGAACACGATCTTGCTGTCCTTCGGCTGACGCATCTCGCCCGTATCGGCAGCATATGCCACCAGACCGAACGTGTGCGCGATGTCCGTCACGGGATCGCTTCCGGTCTGTCTGCCGTGCAGGGCCGCGCCGCCGAGTACGACCGCAAATGCGCACGCCGCCGCGAGCAGCCGCTTCATGCCGCCTCTCATGCTGCGGACCGGCTGCCGCGCTCTGCTTTTTTCCTCACGCACCGCCGCGCGAGTCCGCGCCTTCAGCTCGTCCGGCGCCTTGATATTCTTCATTTCGTCCCACATGTTCATCATTCAGCTCTCCTTTCAGTTCGGTTTGCAGTTTTTTGCGTGCGCGATGCAGCCTTGTCCGCACCGTCGCCGGACGGCAGCTCACGATTTCCGCGATCTCGTCCGTGCCGTAGCCCTCGACATAGTGCAGCCACACAGCGGTACGCAGATCGGTCGGCAGCGCTTCGACCGCCTGCCAGAGCGCGCCCTTCTCCTCGCCCAGCGGCGCGGCGGCATCTGCGGCGGCTTCCAGAGGCGCGGTGCGCTTCCACCACGCCGAGCGCCGCAAATCAATGCAGCAGTGCAGCGTCACGCGCAGCAGCCATGCCTTGAGATGTTCACCGTCGCGAAACGCCGTCGTATCGCGCAGCAG
>ERZ772855.4190-NODE-4190-length-10189-cov-4.104796_pt1 | contig 10189 bp, 10 predicted proteins | sample MGYA00511900_ERZ772855 | MGnify/ENA primary metagenome ERZ772855 (study PRJEB29015, sample SAMEA2737701) | human gut metagenome | biome: human gut; feature: human-associated habitat; material: faeces | place: China | collected 2012 ...
CGGCTCATGCTCTGCCGGATGCCTTTCTCTCGGAGCATCCGTTGATACTGTTTATCACCACAATAAAAAACTTTGTGATGGATTAGATATTACCCTGGGTGATTTTTTCTCCTGTGAGATTTTTGATGAACTCGAACAAGAGATCCAATAATTTCAGTAAACTTTTTTGACTAACAAGCCATTCGGCTAACGCTTCCTACTGCCGAGCGCGTAGTGGTCTTTCACCACCTAGCTGTTGCCCATGCCGGGCGCACTCACAAAAAATGTCTTTGCTCTGCAAAACAGAGCAAAGACATTTTTTCTATAAAATCAGTTTTTAGAATACGATACGGAAGCTCACGCTATGGTCGCGGTCGCCGGGGATGTGGTAGGGCTTCTCTACATCAGTGCCCCAGCTGTCGATACCGCCGACACCACGGACTGCGCCAAGCACCGTGATGCTGGTGCGGCCGGTGTTGGGCAATTCCGAAATATGCTGCGCCGCCTCGATTTCCTGGGCCGTGTTGGGCAGGGCGCTGAAGGCGAACGGCTCACCGGTCTGTTCCAGGGTCAGTTCGCTGCCGTCTGCCAGCTGCAAAACCACCTGCTGGGTGTCCATGTGCAGGCCGCAGTCCTGGGGAACCAGCGCCGGGGCGATGTGGGGCACTTCCTCGTGGCAGCCGAATACACCGCCCTTGTAACGGTCGGGATAAGTCTCGCCGGACAGGCCGGTCCACTGGGCGCGGGCCACGGGGGCAAAGGTCTGGAATTTCACGCCGAAGCAAGGCAGCTCCGGCGTGCCGGGCACACCATGGTAGACGGCATCCACCCGCAGGGCTGCCTGAGGCTCTACTGTATAGGTGATCTCCACGCCGGCACCGGGCACCAGCGGCACGCTGTATTTATAGCAAATCTGCACCCGCTGCTCGGATTTTTCCAGCACCGTGCAGCCCTCTTTGCGCAGGAACACGTCTGCCGCCATCCAGGCCGAGGCATGCTGCGGGAAGCCGCAGCCGCGGTCGTTATCGGTGCTGGCACGCCAGAACGCCGGAGTCGGGGCACGCCAGAGCCACTCCTTACCGTCCTTGCGCAGGGAGACAGGCCCCTGCTCCGGGATGGAGAACAACAACTCAAAGCCGCTGCCTTTTACGCCGATGTTTCCATCGCCGCAGATCACGGTCAGGGTCAATTGGCGGCGCTTATCCCAGGCGGTGCGCAGGGCGGCGGCACTGCGGGCAGCCTCCATTTTGTTGCGGGCATCCTGGGCATTGCGGCGGGCAGGGGGGTTGTACCAGTAGCGTACCTCCTGCATAGCAGGCTTCTCGGTGCCATCGGCATAGACAATGCCGTTGCCGCTGAAGTTGTAATCTGTTGTACGGTCGCCAAAATCGCCGCCATATCCCAGTATACTGTCATTTTGGGTATTTGGGTGCCAAAGGGCCTGGTCCATATAATCCCAGATGAAGCCGCCCTGGTACTTTTTGTACTTTTCGATCAGGGCCACATAGCTTTCCATGCCGCCCAGGGAGTTGCCCATATCGTGCATGTACTCGCACAAAATGAACGGTTTAGCCGGGTGTTCGGCCATGTAGGCGATGATTTCGGACGGCTTGGCGTACATGCGGCTTTCCATATCGCTGATGTCATCGAACTCACGGCAGTGGAAGACGCCCTCGTAATGCACCAGGCGGCCTGGGTCATTGGCGCGGAAGAAGTTCGCCATAGCACGGATGTCCTTGCCGGCGTAGCTCTCGTTGCCGCAGGACCAGATCAGCACAGCTGCGTGGTTTTTGTCCCGTTCAAACATGCTGCGGGCACGGTCGACCACGCAGTCCCGCCATTCCGGCAGGCTGCCGGGCACGTTCCAGCTGGGTTCCACGGTGCCCAGCTTTTGCCAGCTGCCGTGGCTTTCCAGGTTGGTCTCGTCGATCATGTAGATGCCGTTTTGGTCACACAGATCATACCACAAACTCTGGTTGGGATAGTGGCAGGTGCGCACGGCATTGATGTTGTTTTTCTTGAACACGGCCATGGCGGCGTGCATGTCGCCCGCATCAATGGCGCGGCCTTTTTTGGGGTTCCACTCGTGGCGGTTGACGCCGTTGAACACGATGCGCTTGCCGTTTAAGCACATGACACCGTTCAGCATCTCGAACCGGCGGAAACCAATGTCGTAGGGCACGACCTCCTGCACAGCGCCGCTGGCATCCTGCAGGGTCAGCACGGCGTGGTACAGGATCGGCTTTTCGTGGCTCCAGGGGTGGATGCCATCCAGCGTGATGGCGCTGCCATCGGTAAAGTCATCATACAGGGCATAGCCCTCGCGGTCAGTCAGGCGCAGATGCACCTTGGCACCCTCGGTCTCACCGTCCAGCTTGATGACAGGTGTCAGCTGGCCGGTGGTGTTGCCGGACAGCAATTCGGCTTTGAGCCAGATGTCCCGGACATGCACCTTGGGCTTAGCGTAGAGATACACTGAGCGGAATATGCCAGAGAAGCGGAAGAAGTCCTGATCCTCGATCCAGGCGGCACTGCTGCGCTTGTAGACCTCGACACACAGACGGTTGCCGGTCTCTTGAATATAGGGTGTCAGGTCGAATTCAGACGGAGTAAACGTATCCTCGGCATAGCCGACGAACCGGCCGTTGCACCAAAGGTACATAGCCTGCTCTACACCCTGGAAGCTGACGCACACCCGCTGGCCGCGCAGGCTCTCGTCCAGGTCGAACTCTTTCTCGTAGCTGCCTACGGGGTCATCATCCCAATTGATCTGCGGCGGACGCAGGGCGGCACGACCATCCCAAGGGTAGAGGGTGTTGGTGTACTGAATCTGCCCGTAGCCCTGCAGTTCAATGTGCCCGGGCACGCGGATGGTGCCAAAGGCGGTCAGGTCGGCATCCGGCTTATAGAAATCCGCCGGGCGTGCGGCGGGATTAGCACTCCAGGCGAAGCGCCAGGCACCGTCCAGCGACTGCCGCAGCGAGGTCAGGCCGGTTTCGGCCTCCGCCTCGGTTTTATAGCAGACATGGTCAGAGTGGGCATCCAGCCGGTTCACGGCAAACACGGTGGGGTCGGTCAGCCAGTTCAGTTCGGGTGTCATAGTGTCATCCTCTTTTATCGGTCATTGGGCTGTTTTTTGGCCCAGCGGTCTTTAAAGTAGTGGGCGGCCAGCTTGGGGGTGCGCTCCCGCGTAAACAGGCCTTTGCGGTTGCAGCTGCCTACGCGCATGGGACCCTGCTGGGTGGAGAAATCCGCAAAGTTCCAAGGCCATTCTCCCACAACAAAGGGGCGGCTGTCAAGGCAGGCGTTGATGGTTTTGTAATATTCCACCTGAAATTCCTCGGTGAACATTTCGGGTGCGGTGCTGCCACAGGTGGGGGTCCTCCACATGCAGGGTGCCGCTCTCGCCCTTGCCATCCGCTACCACCTTGCCTTCGTCGTTCAAGATCTCAATGCTGGCAAGTCCGTCTCCGATCGTGTTGATTTTGTAGTCCAGTGTGCCATCCATCGCGGGCGCCAGGGCAATATCCGCAATGTAAGCTGCCGGGGTGGTGTACAGATGCACCGGGCGGGTAATGCCTGCGTAGTTGAAGAAATCGAAGTTGGGCAGGTTGACGCCCTGCATCTGCTGGCGGGCCTTGCCGGCTTCCACCGCCGGGATGCCCGCGTTGTCGGAGCCAAAGAAAGCAGTGCCGCCCTCGTTGCCCACGGGCAGGGTGCTGTGGCCGATACGGTTGTCTACTTCCACTTCCAGCGTCACGGTCTCGCCGGGCTGGGCCAGGGCGGTGATGTCCGCCTCAAAGGGCAGGAATCCATCAACCGCAAAAGGCCGCCCTCCCCACAAGCAGGGGAAGGCGGCCTTGCCGTTTTGGGTTATAAGGTCTCACCGTTGGTGGCAATGACCTGCTTGTACCAGTTGAAGGACTTTTTCTTATAGCGGTTGCCGGTGCCGTCATCGTTGCGGTCGCTGTCGTCCACAGTGTGGTCGGGCTTTTCTATGCGGTTGTGCGGCAACACACAGCGCCCCTGCACGGTCGGCACAGGGGCGCTGGTTTTATGCAGCTGTTATTCGGTTACAGTGGCATGGTCCGCGGTGGTTTCTGCAGTAGGTGCAGAGGCCTGCGGGGTTTGCAAATTTTCTAACCCGGTCACGTTGATGTTGCGGTCGGTCTTGGCCTGGATGCTGTTGGCGCGGACGATTTCTTTCATGTCAATGCCGGTGGCTTCCTTCATGGCCTCCATGGTCTGGGCCATCAGCACGGGCACGTTGCCGGACACGCCCGACACACCGGAGGCATCGCCGCCGATGATGGACACCTTGTCGATGCTGGCAAGGGGCTGGGCCACGCTCTTGGCGATTTCGGGCAGCACCTTTATCATCATCTCAGCCACGGCGGCATCGTTGTACTGCTTGTAGGCTTCGGCTTTCTGCTTCATCGCTTCGGCTTCGGCCAGGCCTTTCCGGCGAATGGCCTCGGCTTCGGCTTTACCGACCAGTTCGATGCCTTCGGCCTCCTGCTGCTTGGCAAACTTGGCGGCCTCGGCAGCGCGCTCGGCCTCGTACTTCTGGGCTTCGGCTTCTTTCTGGCGGCGGTACAGCTCGGCGTCGGCCTGCTTGCGCACCTCGGCATCCAGCTTGCGCTGCTGCACTTCGGCCTCCTGAGCGGCCAGGTCGACCATCTTCTTCTGGCGGGCGATCTCGGCGTCGGCTTCGGATTCCTTGACCTCCTTGGCACGCAGGTTGGTCTGGATCATACCGGCGGCCTGGGCGTCAGCGGCGGCCTTGTCGGCCTCGGCTTTCAGCTTGGACTTGGCCAGTTCCAGCTCGTTGTTGCGCTGGGCGATGGCCGTCTGGGCTTCGATCTCCTTCTCGTTGGCGGCCATGGCGGCGGCAGCCTTCGCGCAGGAGACATCGCGCTCGGCTTCGGCCTTGGCAATGGAGGCACGCTTTTTCACAAGCTCCTCCTGCTCCACGCCGATGGCCTCGATGACGCCGTGGTTGTGGCCCTGGGCATCGATGGCGTCCTTGACATCCTGCACGTTGAAGGTGACAACCTCCAGGCCCATCTTGGCCAGGTCCGGGCGGGCGTTTTCCACCACGCTGACGGCCATCTGCTTGCGGTTGGTCAAAATCTGGTCGACCGTCATCTCGCTGACGATCTCACGCAGGTTGCCTTGCAGCACATCATTGATCTTCTCGTTGATGTGGGCTTCGTCCATGCCCAAAAAGTTGGAGATGGCGGCCTGCTGGCGGCTGTTGATGTACTTTTTGATGTCATCGTACCCGGCGTTACGGACTTCCTCGTCCGAGACGGTGGAGTTCTCGCTGTAGACCTGCACGGTGACGACGCTGTCCAGCCAGAGGGAGACGCCCTCTTTGGTTTTTACGCCAGTTTCCGGCGTTTTTACGTCGATTTTCAGCAGGCGCATGTTCAGCCGGTCGGCACGCTGTACAACGGGCAGTACAAACACGCCGCGGCCGCACACCACCTTGGGGCGGGACAGGCCAAAGCCCGTTACCACGATGGCCTGGGTAGGCGGGGCTTTTTTGTAGCAGAGAAACGAGAACACGACCAGTGCCACCACAATGGCGGCGATAAGAATAGCAATCATCATTGATACATTCCTCCTTCGCTGATGATGGCTTTATTATACCGGCCGCGGGGGAAGGAATACAGGATGATTTTAGCAGAATAAGGCGGTCTATTTCTCTTTTGGGGGAGAAATAAGGGATGAGGGGAAGTGTTTCCGGAACTACCCATACCCAAATAACTCCGGAAGTACGGAAGTACTTCCTCTATAATCTTTATATCAATAAGTTACATATATACGTCAAAAAGTAAAAATATACTTCTTATTATACATTATGTTAAATTATATAACACACTTATAAAAAAGAATAATTTATACGTATATATGTTATTTCTTGTTTATTTGTCTATAGAGGAAAGTACTTCCGGAGTTCCGGAGTATAATAGGGGGCGGAAAAGGTCGGAAGTACCTGCAAAACAAAAAAGCTCCCTCGCCGGGAGCCTTTTGCTTTATTTATACAGCTTCGTTTACTGCCTGCTCCAGCTGTTCCAATGCCTGGGTCAGGGTGGCGTTCGAGGGACGCTCCCCTCTCGAGGAAAATCTCCATTTTATACCCGCGGGCGGCGGCGAAGGCGGCCAGGCCGATGCCGGTGTGTGGCCTACCAATTTCCTCGATGGAATGTACAATACCCGCCATGGCCTGCTTCCTCCCTTACACTTAAATGCTGTAATCGTAGTCATCGGTGACGGTCCGCAAAAAGCGCTTGCTTGCCTCCTGCCGGGGGTGCAGGAAAAATTCTTTTGCGGGGGCTTCCTCAGCGACGACACCGTTTTCCATAAAGATGATGCGGTCGGACACGTTGCGGGCAAAGCCCATCTCGTGGGTGACGACCACCAGCGTCAGGCCGTCGGCGGCCAGCTGGGTGATGGTGTTCAGCACCTCGCGGGTCAGCTCCGGGTCAAGGGCGGAGGTGGGCTCGTCAAACAGCAGCACTTCGGGCTTGAAGGCGACGGCGCGGGCGATGGCCACGCGCTGCTGCTGCCCGCCGGAGAGCTGGTCGGGGTAAAAGTCCTTGCGGTGGAGCATACCCACCTTTTCCAGCACCTCGTCGGCGGTCTTATCGGCGGTGGCGCGGTCCACGCCGCGGGCGGTGATAAGGCCCTCCAGCACATTCTGCTTGACGGTCATGTTGCGGAAGAGGTTGAAGTTCTGGAACACATAGCCCATCTTCATCCGCAGGGCACGAATTTCGCTGTGCTTTAATTGGGTGATGTCCTTTTCAAAGTCATCGAACCGGATGGTGCCGCTGTCGGCCTTCTGCAAAAAGCTGATGCAGCGCAGCAGCGTTGTTTTACCGGAGCCACTGCTGCCCAGGATCGAGATGACCTCGCCCTTGTTGACATTGAGGTCCACGCCTTTCAGCACCTGGGTGGTGCCGTAGCTGCAATGCAGGTCTTTTACTTCCAGCATGGTGATGTGCTCCTTTGCTTTGGGTCACGCCAGATGATCCGGCGTAACGTCCAGAATATCGTTGAAGTAGTTGTTGGCGATCATCATCACGCCCATGGCGGTGACGACCACGATCTGCTCCTCGTTGAAGTAAGTCTTGAGCCTGGTAAAGAGCTCCTCGGGCACGTGCTTGGGGTCGTTGGCAATGGCGCGGCCGTAGTCGATGAGGACCTGCTCCTCGGGGGTGAACTCGAAGGTATCAAAGTCAATGCCGTTCTTTTTCAGCAGGTTGCGGAAGTAGATGCTGCACACCAGGCACCCGTTGGCCTGAGAGATGGCGTACTCGTAAAAATCAGCGGCACGCTTGCCGATGAGGCGGGCCAGCTCGTCATCCAGTGCGTAGGAGCCAGCCTCCACCGCATTGAAGGCGGCAGCATTGTGCAGCAGGGTGCGCTTTTCGGCAGTAATGGTATGGCCCTCGGCCACATGGTCGGCCACAATCTTTTGAATCGCTTCGGGGGCGGTTTCGATGTTGATTTCACTGATTCTTGCCATAATTACGCAGGCTCCTTTTCCAGTTGTTTTTGTACGGCGGATTGCTGTTTTGGCTGTTTCCAGACAAGGCGCTTTTCCAGCACGCTCTGCAGCAGAGTCAGCACGGTATTAAGCATTAAGTAGACAAAGGCGGCTTCGCAATAGAGCGCAAAAGGCTCAAAGGTGCGGGAGGCAATTTGCTGGGCGGCCTTGAACATTTCCACCACCGTGATGCTGGCGGCCAGCGAGCTGTCCTTCGTCAGGCCAATCAGTGTGCTGAACAGCGTGGGGAAGGCCACCCGTGCAGCCTGGGGCAGAATCACCCGCAGCATGATCTGGCCGGAACTCAGGCCGATCATGTACCCGGCCTCCCACTGGCCTTCCGGCACCGACTGGATGGCGGCGCGGATGGCCTCGGACATATAGGCCGCGTAGTTCAGCGAGAAGGCGATGACCGCCGACGGGAACGCATCCAGCGTGATGCCTAAGGACGGCAGGCCGAAGAAGATGATGTACATCTGGACGATCAGCGGCGTACCGCGGAACACCCAGACATACACGCGAGCCAGCGGCTTAAGCACCGGGATCTTTTGAATTTGAATCAGCGCCAGCAGGAAACCCAGCACCAGGCTCAGGATGTAGATGCACACGGTAAGGGGGATGGTGACCTGCACACAGTACAGGACCAGCCGGGGAAACGAGGATACCAGAATATCCAGCAGTCTTTGCGTCATTGCAAATCACCTGCAATCAATTGCTGTAAGCGGAGTTGGTGTAATCACCGCCCAGATATTTTTCAGAGATCTCTTTCAGGGTGCCTTCCTCGCGGAGTTCGGCCAGCGCAGCGTTGATAGCGTCCAGGAACTCCGGCTCACCCTTGCGGACGGGGATGGCGATGACGTCCTCGGAGTTGGGGATGACGAAGGCGGCCTTCAGCTTATCGACGGCGTCTGGGTGCTCGTCCAGGTAGGCGTTCAGCACCGGAACGCTGATGCCCAGGAAGTCGGCGCGGCCGGAGAGGACCAGGTCGATGGCCTCGGCGCTGGTATCGATGCCGACCACCTCGGCGCCGTTCTCCTCGTACCAGGGGATGAAGGCATTGGTGGTGTTGGTGGCAATCTTCTTGCCGTTCAGGTCCTCGGGGCCGTTGATGCTGTCATTGTCAGCACGCACGACCACGCGGCGGGCTTCGTAGTAGTAGGGGTCGGAGAAGTCGTATTTTTCGGCGCGCTCATCGGTGATGCTGACGCTGTTGATGACCGTATCAAAGCGGCCGGTGTCAATACCGATGAGCAGCGAGTCCCAGGCGGCCTCCTGGAACTCGACCTCGACGCCCAGCTTTTCGGCCAGGGCCTTGCCCAGTTCCACGTCCAGGCCGGTCAGCTCGCCGTTATCATCGTGGTAGGTGAACGGCGGGTAAGTACCTTCGACACCGATGACCAGCTTGCCGGCGGCCTTGACTTTTTCCAGCTCGTTTTCACCGGAGGTTTCAGCCGTGGAGGCGGTGGTGTCGGTAGAAGTTGCTGCAGAAGAAGCGCTGCTGCCGCAGCCGGCCAGGGCGGCGGTCAAGGTAAGTGCGGCCAGCGCAGCGGCGGACTTTTTCAAGATTTTTTTCATGGTAGTTTCCCTCTGTCATTTTTCTATGTTCTTGTGTTTCGTTTCGGCGGTTCAACGTACCCGAACAGGTAAAACAAAAGCCCGGGGGCTTTTACAGGCTCCCAGGCACACAGCAAACGATGTTGTACAGTTACACTTTAAACATCGACAAAGCACAAGCAAGACGAATGTGCCCGGCCATACGGATATGCCTGGGAGCAAAACATTCGACAACACATGCGGACGGCGGCGATGGCATGGATGGTATACATGGCACATTTCTCCTTTCGTCTTTGTTCGTGCTTCCTGTTCGGATTCATTGGCTGTATCATACGCCTATTTACCCACTATGTCAATATGTTAGTAGGTAAATAATGCAAAAATATTTGCAGAAACTTACAAAAATACGGCAGCACGCTTGTTTATTGTGCTGCCGTTGGATGGTTTTATTCGTGTAAAATGGCCTTCAGGTCGGTTTTGGGGTCGCTGGTGGGGGTCAGGTGGTAGTTTTCCACCAGAAATTGTAATACATTTGGTGAGACAAACGCCGGGATGGTGGGGCCTAAATAGATGTGCTGCAGACCCAGATAGAGCAGCGTCAACAGGATGCAGACGGCTTTCTGCTCATACCAAGACAGCACATAGGACAGCGGCAATTCATTCACGGAACAGCCGAATGTCTGCGACAGTGCTACAGCAACCTGAATTGCACCATATGCATCGTTACATTGTCCCATATCCATCAGACGTGGCAAACCGCCAATTGTTCCCAAATCCAAATCGTTAAACCGATACTTTCCGCATGCCAGCGTCAAGACAATCGAATCTTTCGGGGTCTGCTTTACAAATTCCGTGTAATAATTCCGTCCGGTCTTTGCTCCGTCGCAACCGCCGACCAAAAAGAAGTGCCGAATTGCTCCCGAACGAACGCCCGCAACTACCTGCTCTGCAACGGACAAAATCGTTCCATGTCCAAAGCCTGTTGTGACAGTCGTTCCGCCATTGATGCCAGTCATCTGCCGGTCTTCGGAATAACCGCCCAGTTCCAACGCTTTTTCAATCAGGGGCGTAAAGTCTTTTTCTTCCCCGATGTGTACG
>ERZ772855.4198-NODE-4198-length-10152-cov-2.696940_pt1 | contig 10152 bp, 10 predicted proteins | sample MGYA00511900_ERZ772855 | MGnify/ENA primary metagenome ERZ772855 (study PRJEB29015, sample SAMEA2737701) | human gut metagenome | biome: human gut; feature: human-associated habitat; material: faeces | place: China | collected 2012 ...
TGCTCTTCCGATCTACCCCGATAAGACCGCCATCGTGGGCCTGTTCCGCTTCGACTTTTCCCTGAACCGGCTCCATGCCGCCTCCATAGCCGACACCCTGGGTCTTTCCCTGCTGGTGCTGGCGGTGATGCTGGCGGTGGGCCTGCGCCCGGTGCTGTGGAAGCTGCTGCTGATGGTGATCCTCCAGTGGTGCACCTCTCCCCTGTCCGGCCATATGCTGGCCCAGTTTGAGTACCGGGTGAACCAGAATCTGGAGCAGCACCTGGAGCTGCCCGACGGAGAACAGGAGGACAGAGCATGAGCACGACCTTCCGCATTCTCCTGCTGGCGGGGCTGGTGATCTGCGCCGTGGCCACGGCGCTGGTGCGAAAGCCCATGCGGGCCGTTATCATCTATATGGCCTATTCCATTATCATGTCCGTGGTGTGGCTGCTGCTGGAATCCCCGGACCTGGCCATCACCGAGGCCGCCGTGGGCGCAGGCATCACGGGCATTCTGTTTTTCCTGACCCTGCGGCGTATCAACCTCATTGACAAGGACGCGGAGCATGAGGCCCGCAGAGAGGAGGACCACCATGACGACACCCTCTGAGCCCTCCCTGGTGCAGCTCTGGCTCCACGGCGGGCTGGACCTGTCCGAGCAGCTGCAGAAGGAGGCCCCCCAGCGCCCGGCGGAGGACGACGACCGCCGCCCCGCCCCCCGGCGGGATATGGGCCTGTTCAACCTGGGCGTCCACCGCTCCCTGCGGCTGTATAACGTTCTGGCGGGACTTCTGTGCGGGGTGCTGGCGGTCCTGATGCTGCTGACGGCGGCGGACCTGCCCCCCTACGGCTCCGACACCGCCCCCACCGTCAACGAGGTGGCCCGGCGCTATGTGGAGCAGGGCACCCAGGAGACCGGCGCGGTGAACACCGTGGCGGGCATGATCCTGGACTACCGTGCCTTCGATACCCTGGGCGAGTCCTTTGTGCTGTTCACCGCCATGTGCGCCGTGACCATCCTGCTCAACCGCTCCGGCAAAAAGCGCTGGCTCCAACAGCCCGATGTGGTGGACTATGCCTCGGACCCCATTGTGGCCCCCATGTGCAGGTTCCTGATCCCGGTAATCCTGGTGTTCGGCATTTACATCCTGCTCAACGGCCACCTGTCTCCCGGCGGCGGCTTCTCCGGCGGCTCCATTCTGGCGGCCGGACTGATGCTGTTTGCCATGGTGTGGGGCGACGGTGCGGCCTCCGCCGTGCTGCGGCCCCGGCGGCTACAGACGGTGGTTCTGTGCTCCCTGGGCTTTTACTGCCTGGCCAAGAGCTACTCCTTCTATACCGGCGCCAACCACCTGCACTCCATCATCTCCCCCGGCACCCCCGGGCGCATCCTGTCCGCCGGGCTGATCCTGCCCCTGAACGTGGCGGTGGGCTTCGTGGTGTGCTGCACCATGTACAGCCTTTATATGTACTTCAGAAGGGGGGAGCTATGATGCTGAAGGCCCTTGCTTCCAATTACGAGCTGGTGGTAGCCATTCTGCTGTTCGTCATCGGCTTCTGCATGCTGCTGTTTGACCGGAACCTGCTGAAAAAGGTCATCGGCCTGGACATTATGGATTCCGGCGTGTTCCTGCTGCTGGCGGACCGGGGCTATATCACCGGCCGCACCGTTCCCATCATCGTGGACGGCGTCACCTCTATGGAGCACTACGTCAACCCCATCCCCGCGGGCCTGGTGCTGACGGGCATCGTGGTGTCCGTCAGTGTGTCGGCTGTGATGCTGTCCCTGACCGTCCGCATTTACCAGACCTACCGCACCCTGGACATGGACAAGCTGTATATGATGATGTCCCACAAAAAGCGGCAGAAGGAGGACGGCGAGCAATGAGCTTTGTGCAGAATTTCCCCTTCTTCTCCATCATTCTGTCCCTGGTGTGCGCCGTGGTGTCCTTTGCCGCCAACGCCCGCTGGGCCCGGCGGCTGAGCATTTTCCTGCTGTCTGCCAGCGTGGTGCTCCAGGGCTCTGTGCTGGTATACTGCGCGGTGCACCACGTCCGCTACTATTATATGATGGGCCACTACCCCGCCCCCTGGGGCAACGAGCTGACGGCGGGTATTCTGGAGTCCTTCCTGGCCATGCTGTTTGCCGGGGTCATGCTGCTGAGCGTGCTGGGCGGTATGCGCCGCATCCTGCAGGACGTTCCAGCCGACAAGCAGAAGCTCTATTGGGTCATGGTGGACCTGGCCCATGTGGCGCTGGTGGCCCTGTGCTACACCAACGATATCTTCACCGGCTACGTGTTCATTGAGGTGCTGACCATCGCCTCCTGCGCCCTGCTGTCGGTGCGCCGGGGCGGGCGCGCCCTGATTGCCTCTGCCCGGTACATGATCTTCGCCCTGATGGGCTCCGGCCTGTTCCTGATCGGCGTCATCTTCACCTATTCCGTCACCGGCCACCTGCTGTTCCCCCAGCTGCACACCGCCATCGCGGAGCTGTGGAGCACCGGCGGGCACCGGTTCTCCGTGACCATGTCCCTGGGCCTGATGACCGCGGGACTTGCCATCAAAAGCGGCCTGTTCCCCTTCCACCTGTGGATGCCGGATACCTACGGCCAGGCCACCCCGGCCTCCTCGGGCATCCTGTCCGGTGTGGTGTCCAAGGGGTATATCGTGTTTCTCATCAAGGTCATCTATCAGGTTATCGGTATCGACGTGTTCGCCGCCTCGGGTATCCAGACGGTGCTGCTGCTGTTTGGCATCGGCGGCATGATCGCAGGCTCCGTCTCCGCCATTTTCGCCCGGCGGCTGACCACCATGATCGCCTTCTCCTCCGCCGCCCAGATCGGCTACATCTACATGGGCCTGGGCATGGGAACGGAGGCCGCCCTGGGGGCGGTGCTGTTCCAGATCGTGTCCCATGCCCTGACCAAGCCCATGCTGTTTCTGTCCGGTGCGGACCTGGTGGCCGCATCCGGTGGACACCAGGACTTCAACAGCCTCCGGGCCGCCGCCCACCGGGACCCCACCGCCGGCTGCGTATTCACCGTGGGAGCCCTGTCCATGGTAGGCATCCCCATTTTCGCGGGCTTCATCCCCAAGCTGTACTTTGCCGCCGCGGCCTTCCATATGGGCTGGCGGACCTGGGCGGTGCTGCTGGCGCTGGCCCTGTCCACCCTGCTGAACGTGCTGTATTTCCTGTATACCACCCTGCTTCTGTGGGTGCCGGAGGCCGGAGAAAAGCGGGACCGCCGCCTGAAATGGGCCGCCGTGCCGGGCCTGGTGTTTGCGGCCCTGAACATCGCTGTTGGCCTGCGGTCCTATGGGCTCATGGATCTGTTCCGCCAGGGCATGGACCTGTTCTGTCAGTGAGAAAGGGAGGAATCGAATATGCTGTATCTCATCCTCCTGCTGCCTCTGGCGCTGGCGGCCCTGAGCCTGATCCGGAACGACCGGGCCCGCACGGTGATCCTGGCCGCGGGTCAGGCCCTGCTGCTGGCGCTGCTGATCGGTGCCTGCACCCTGGGCGACATGGCCACACCGGTGTGGCACATGACCGCCGACCTGACGTTTTCCCTGCGGCTGGACGGCCTGGGCCGGTTCTTCTGCCTGCTGACCGCCGTGTGCTGGCTGCTGACCATCCCCTACGCCTCCGTCTACATGACCCACGAGGGGCACCATCCCCGTTTCTATGTGTTCCTGATGCTGACGGAGGCGGCGGTGCTGGGCGCCGCCCTGGCGGCAGACCTTGTGACTCTGTACCTGTTCTATGAGCTCACCACCCTGCTGTCCTTCCCCCTGGTGCTGCACACCCAGCGGCCCAAGGCCCTGCTGGGCGCGGTAAAATACCTGTACTACTCCGTCTGCGGCGGCTTCATCGCCCTGTTCGGCGTGGTGCTGCTGGCCCAGCAGTCCTCCCTGACCTTCGTCCGTGGCGGCTATTTCCAGACGCTCTCTCCTACCCTGCTGGCTGCATCGTTTCTGATGCTGCTGGGCTTCGGGGCCAAGGCGGGTCTGTACCCCCTGCACAACTGGCTGCCCTCAGCCCATCCCGTGGCCCCGGCCCCGGCCCATGCTCTGCTCTCCGGCATCATCGCCAAGGTGGGGGCCATCGCCGCCATCCGGGTCATTTACTTCACCGTGGGCGCGGAGGCCCTGCGGGGCACCTGGGTCCAGACCGTGTGCATCGTTCTGACCCTGGTGACCATTTTCATGGGCTCGTTTATGGGCTGCACGGAAAACGGCCTGAAAAAGCGTCTGGCCTATTCCAGCATTTCCCAGATTTCCTACGTGCTGCTGGGCGTATTCCTCATGACTCCGGTGGGCCTGCTGGGTGGCCTTTTGCAGCTGCTGTTCCACGCGCTGGCCAAGATCGGCGTGTTCCAGTCCGCTGGGTCCATCATTTTCCTGACGGGAACGGAAACCATCGACGGCTTCCCGGGTCTGGGCCGCCGGATCCCCGTGACCATGGGCTGCTTTGCCGCCCTGGCTCTGTCCCTGGTGGGCATCCCCCCCTTCGGCGGCTTCTTCAGCAAATGGTATCTGGCTCTGGGAGCCCTGGACGGCATGTCCGCCCCCCTGTGCTATATCATTCCGGCGGTGCTGCTGATCTCGGCGCTTTTGACGGCGGCCTATCTGTTTCCGCCGCTGTGCCGCGCCTTCTTTCCGGGGCAGGATTTCCCGGCCCGGAGCCGGGTCCGGGAGCCGCTGCTGCTGGTGCTGTCCCTGGCACTGTTCGCCGCAGCCAGCCTGATCCTGGGCCTGCTGTCCGGCATCACTGTCCCCGTGATGGAGCACATCACCGGGTCCATTCTGTAAGGAGGTGCGCCATATGAATGGAATTCTTCTCCTTCTGCCGGTGTTCCTGCCGCTGGTGTTGGGCCTGCTGTCCTATTTCCTGCCCATCCGCAGCGAGAGCTGCCGCCGCCTGGTATACAGCCTCCTGATCCTGGGCACCACGGCCCTGGCCTGGGCGGCCATCCTCCTGTGCGATGACGGCGCCTTCACCCTGCTGCATTTTTCCACCCGGCTGACCATCGCCTTCCGCATGGACGGCGCGGCCCGGCTGTTTGCCGGACTGTCGGCCACCCTCTGGCCCTTCACCATGCTCTATGGCTTCGACTATATGCGCCACGAGAAGCATCTGCATATGTTCTGGGCCTTCTTCACCGCCTCCTTCGGCGTGACCCTGGGCATCGCCTTCTCCGCCAATATGATGACCATGTACCTGTTCTATGAGCTGCTGACCCTGGCCACCCTGCCCCTGGTGATGCAGCCCATGACCAGGGCCGCCAAAAAGGCCGGCATCAAGTACCTGGTCTACTCCATCTCCGGCGCGGCCCTGGCGTTTATCGGCCTGGTGTTCCTGGCCATCCACGACGCGGTGGACTTCACCCTGGGCGGCCATCTGGCGGGCTATGACGGCGACATGTCCATGCTGTTGGCGGTGTTTGCCCTGTCCTTTGTGGGCTTCGGCGTCAAGGCCGCCATCTGGCCGCTGCACGGATGGCTCCCCTCGGCGGCGGTGGCCCCCACCCCCGTCACAGCCCTGCTGCGCGCGGTGGCCGTGGTAAAGGCCGGTGCCTTCGCCTGCATCCGCCTGATCTATTACAGCTTCGGCCCGGACATTCTGTCCGGTACCTGGGCCCAGCAGCTGGCGCTGATGCTGCCCATCATCACCATCGTATACGGCTCCTGTATGTCCCTGAAGCAGCGGCACTTCAAGCTGCGGCTGGCCTATTCCACGGTGTCGAACCTGTCGTACATCCTGTTCGCCGCCGCCCTGATGACCACCCAGGCCCTGGCCGCCTCGTTCCTGCACCTGATCGTCCACTCGGTGGTGAAGATCATGGCCTTTTTCACGGCCGGTGCGGTGCTGCATTACGCCCACCGGGAGTATGTGCCCCAGCTGGAGGGCCTGGGCCGGTATATGCCGGTGACCTTCGCCTGCTTCACGGCGGCGGCCTGCGCCCTGACGGGCATCCCCCCCTTCAACGGCTTTGTCAGCAAGTGGTACATCGCCCGGGCGGCGGTGGATATCGGCGGTTGGCTGCCGCTGGTGGGCTTCGCAGCTCTGCTGGTGTCGGCCCTGCTGACGGCGGTCTACATGTTCCAGGTGGTGCTGAAGGCCTGGTTCCCCCGGACGGAGGCCCCTGCCATTCCGGAGGGCTCCGCCCATGAGGCGGGCTGGATGATGACCGTCCCCACCGCCATCCTGGCGGCAGCCTGCCTGCTGATGGGCCTGTTCCCCCAGTGGCTGCTGGACGTGATCGGAAAGGCGGTGGGCCTGTGATGCTGCTTCTTCTGATCCTGCTGCCCCTGGCGGGGGCCCTTCCCCTGCTGCTGACCCGCAGCGAAAGCGAATCCGGGCTGGGCCGCTGGTCCTGCGCCGTCACGGGGCTGACGCTTCTGGTGATGGTGCTGGCTGTATGCACCCGGTTCGGCGAATCCCTGGATATCCCCCTGTGCGGCATCCACTTCACCCTGGACGGCTTCCGGTGCATCTATGGGCTGGTGGTCAGCTTCATGTGGTTCGTGTCAGCCCTGCTGATGCCCCAGTATTTCCGGGGCCACCACCATCTGCGGCGCTACCACTTCTTCTTCCTGCTGTGCCTGAGCTTCACCATGGGCGTGTTCCTGTCGGCGGACCTGTACACCACCTTCCTGTTCTTCGAGCTGATGAGCCTCAGCTCCTATGCCTGGGTGGTGCAGGAGGAGTCCCCCGACGCCCTGGACGCGGGAAAGACCTATCTGACCATCGCGGTGCTGGGCGGCCTTGTGACCCTGATGGGCCTGTTCCTGCTGTACCGCCTTACCGGCACCCTGGTCATCGCCGACCTGCCCGGCCTCTGCGCCGGGGTGGCGGACCGCTCCCAGCTGTGGGCGGCGGCGCTGTGCATCTTCTTCGGCTTTGCGGCCAAGGCGGGCGTGTTCCCACTGCACATCTGGCTGCCCAAGGCCCACCCGGTGGCCCCGGCCCCGGCCAGCGCCCTGCTGTCCGGCGTCCTCACCAAGGCGGGCATCTTCGGCGCCCTGATCATCACGGCGGACCTTCTCCCCGGCGAGCACCGGTGGGGCATCCTGCTGCTGGCGCTGGGCGCGGTGACCATGGTGCTGGGCGCGGCCATCGCCGTGTTCTCCAACAACCTCAAGTATATCCTGGCCTGCTCCTCCCTGTCCCAGATCGGGTTCATTCTGGTGGGCGTGGCCATGCTGACCCTGCTGGGGGAGCACAACGCGCTGGCCGCCCACGGTACGGTGCTGTATATGCTGAACCACTCACTGGTGAAGCTGACCCTCTTTCTCTTTGCCGGTGTGGTGTATTACAACACCCACCAGCTGGATCTGAACCGCATCCGTGGCTTCGGGCGAGGTAAGCCCCTGCTCCACGGGCTGTTCCTGTGCGGAGCCTGCTCCCTGGCCGGTATCCCCGGCTTTCTGGGCTACATCAGCAAAACGCTGGTCCACGAGGCTGTGGTGGAGCTGGCTGTGGAGACCGGCAGCTCCGCCATCACGGCGGTGGAGTGGCTGTTCCTGCTATCCGGCGGATTGACGGTGGCCTATCTCACCAAGATCTATGTGGCGGTATTCTGGCAGAAGGCCCCGGCAGATGCCCACGCTGCCTCCCGGCGCTGGGGAACGCCCCTCTCCGTGGCGGCGCTGATGCTGGCAGCGATACCGCTGCCGATGCTGGGTCTGCTGCCCCATGGGCTGTCGGAGAAGCTCGCCGCCGCTACCCTCTCCTTCACCATGATTTCTCCCATGCCGGCCACTATCTGGCTTGGGAGAACCTCAAGGGCGTGGTCATCTCCCTGTCCATCGGTATGCTGGTATACTTCCTGCTGATCCGGCCCCTTCTCATGGAGCGCCGGGACGGTGAGGTCCGCTACCGTTCCCTGTGGCCGGCGTGGCTCAGCTTGGAGGAGAGCGTCTACAAGCCCTTCTTCCGGTGGCTCATCCGGGTACTGATGACCCTGTGCCGGGTGGCATGCGACCTGCTGGATCTGCTGGTGCTGGTAATGCGCCGCACTCTGCTGCGGGATACCCGTGACCATGTGCGCCGCTCGCCCCATAGCTCCGTGGTGCGGGCCATGTCCCACAACAGCAAGTACTCCCAAGAGGAGACGGCGGATCACGTAGGCACTGTACTGGACACCTTCCAGCGGATGGAGGGAAGTCTCTCCTTTGCCCTGCTGATGGCGTGTCTGGGTCTGTGCCTGATCCTGCTGTGCGTCATCCTCCACGTGTTCGGATAAGCAAAAAGCCCCCGCAGGAAACGGAAGCGTTTCCTGCGGGGCTTTTGTATGCTCACTTACTTTTCGTGAAAGCGGACGGCAGCCAGTACGGCGGTCTTGCCGTCGGGCTTCCGCACCGCCATGCGGCAGATGCTGCCCTCCCGGCGGCAGAGAACCGACAGCTCCTCCCCCTCGAAGCAGGGAGCGGCATAGTGGATCTCCATGGAGGCGATTTCCCCGCCTGCCAGCACGCTGGCCGGGAAGCAGTCCAGCAACAGCCGCACATAGGCCACATTGTTCATGTGGCGGCCCATGTCGATGTCCGTGGAGCGCACCGTATGCCGCTGCACCAGTTCCTCCGGCAGCAGGTCATCCCGGAACCGGGCGGGGGCCTCCGTGATGCCCTCCCGCTCCACAAAGGGGAAATCCTCCGGGAAGCCAGACTGGGCAAAGGGAATGAGCCGCCCCTTCTCCCCCAGCACCGCCCACTGGGTGCGGCCCAGCGCCAGCAGCTGATCTCCCTGCCGCAGGCTGTAGCTGCGGAAGCAGCGCAGGGATCTCCCCTCGCAGTGCTCCGGCCATGTGGCCGCCGTCACCTCCTGCGCCAGAGCGGGCCACCGAAAAAAGTCCACCCGACTGTGGAGCGTCAGCCAGAAGGCACCACGCCGGGCCATGGCTGCGCCGCCTACGCCGATGCGCTCGGCGTGCTCTGCGGCAATGGCCTGAAACATGGTGAAGGCCGCCAGCGGCGACATCCGGGCCGATGCCCCGCAGTAGTCCGGGGACAGGGTGAAGTTCTTCTCAAAAAAGCCTTGCAGTTGGGTCATAACGCACCTCCGGGGAAAATGTTTTTTAGTATCATACCACATTTTCCCATTTCCGGCAACCCGCCGAAAAAACAGCCTCCTCCGCCTGTAAGGCGGAGGAGGCTGTTTTCAGGTTATGTGGCTATTTGGGAAGAAGATCGATCCGCACGCTTCTTGGCGGAGAGCACCAGCACAGCGGCCACAGACAGGGTCGCTGCCATGACCCACACGGTAACGGTCATGCCGTCGCCGGTCTCCGGAGACTGGGTATCCTTGCCGGTATCGGGCTTGGTATCCGGGTTGGGGGTGGGCTCAGGGGTCTCGCCGGACTCCACGTTGAAGTCGGTACCCAGGAGCTTACTGTAAATGGCGTTGGTAGCCAGACGGTAGTCATCGGTCTGGTGGGCCTTGTTGGTGATGCTGGTGCAGAACACCGTCATATCCAGTCCGTTGGCCCGATAGTCGATGGCCACGGCATGGCCCTTCAGGCCCGCCTCGGGATCGTCGATGCCGTTCCACCAGCCGGCCTTGTAGAAGTCATTCTCGCTGCTGGCTCGCATGAGCACGGTGGCCTCCTCCGGGTAAGCGGAAATGATGGAGCCGCCCTTGGTGTAGGTGGTAGAATATCTGAGCGACGACGAAGATGCCCTTGCCGAGCTGCTGGCCAGAAAGACCGACAAGGAGCTTTTGACGGAACAAAGGCGCTGTGAGGAGGAACTGCAAAAGGCGATGACCCGGAACGATACCGTTTCCCGGCTCTATGAAAAGCTCTATGAGGACAATGCAATTGGAAAGGTCAGTGATGAGTGGTTTATGTAGCTGATCGACCACATTGATGTGTTTGAAACGGAGGAGATCGGCAAGAATCGTACCCAGCGGATCGTGATCTACTACCGCTTTGTTGGCTATGTGGAGATCCCGGCAGTGCCGAGGCATCCGCATTACAAAGCGGATACCCGCCAAGGCGTTGCTGTCGAATACCTCACAGAGCCGAAAACAGCATAACGAAAAGGAGCAGACCACTTGCCTGCTCCCTGCATCAAACCGTATCAGAATAGAAAAATCGAGTGGTCATAAGTGAAATCCCTTATGACCACTCGACATGGTGCGCGAGGCGGGACTTGAACCCGCACG
>ERZ772855.4207-NODE-4207-length-10136-cov-2.863605_pt1 | contig 10136 bp, 7 predicted proteins | sample MGYA00511900_ERZ772855 | MGnify/ENA primary metagenome ERZ772855 (study PRJEB29015, sample SAMEA2737701) | human gut metagenome | biome: human gut; feature: human-associated habitat; material: faeces | place: China | collected 2012 ...
AACCGCAAAAAAAGCTCCCAACCTCACGGTTGGGAGCTTTCGTAAACCTAAAGCGAGTTTATCGCGCGCTATTAATAGTGGCGAGACTCGAACAGGTGATCCTCGATGCGCTTGCGGGCAGCCTGAACCTCAGCCTTCTGAGATACCTCAGCTACGCCTACACGCCACCAAGCCTCGTAGCCTGCGGACATGGTCTTCGGCAGAACCTTCATGTCGATCAGAGTGGAAACGGTCTGCTTCTTAGCGTCCTCGATCGCAGCCTTCAGCTCGTCAAGGGTCTTGACGGTGTAGGTCTTGCAGCCGTAAGCAGCGCCGATTGCAGCGTAATCTACCTGGATTACCTTGCCCTTGTGTACGCCGTTGGTTACGCCTTCCTCAAGCATGTTCTTCTCGGTGCAGATGGAAGCGTTGCCGTTGGAAACCTCGAGGTTGTTGATGCAGCCGAAGGAAGCGTTATCGAACAGCATAACGTTGATCTTGTGGCCGGTCTGAACAGAGGTAATCAGCTCGGAGTGCAGCATATCGAACGAGCCGTCGCCGCACATAGCGTAAACTTCCTGATCCGGGCAAGCGATCTTAGCGCCCAGAGCGGAGGCAACCTCGTAACCCATGCAGGAGTAACCGTACTCCATGTGGTAGGTGTTCTCCTTGCGGGCACGCCACAGACCCTGCATATCGCCCGGCAGAGAGCCTGCTGCTGCACATACGATAGCGTTATCATCGATCATGTGGTTGATGGTGCCCAGAACGGTGGTCTGGCACAGCTTGCAGCCGGTATCCTCGATGTACTTCTCAACGCACTCGCGGTTTGCGTCGTTGATCTCCGGGGTGAAGTGCTCCTTGTCGGTGTATTCAACAGCGTCCAGACGCTCAACCTCAGTCCACCACTCCTTGCGCAGAGCAGCAACTTCCTCAGCGTAAGCCTTGTCAGTGTGGTAGCCGATCTTAGCCAGCTCCTCGCCGATTGCGGTCAGAGCTTCGTTCGCGTCAGCAACGACCGGAGTAGCGTCCATCTTGTAAGCCTGGAACTCAGACGGGTTGATGTTGACGAACTTTGCGTCGGTGCGGTACAGCCACTTGGAAGCGGTGGTGAAGTCGGTGTAGCGGGTGCCCACGCCGATGACCAGATCGGCCTTCCGGGCGATCTCGTTGGCTGCGGAGCAGCCGGTGGTGCCCACGCCGCCCAAGTTCAGGGGGTGCAGCCAGTCGGTGGCGGACTTGCCCGCCTGGGTCTCACCGTAGGGGATGCCGAAGGTCTCGGCAAAGTGCAGGAACTCGGCGTGCGCCTCGGAATAGCGGACGCCGCCGCCGCAGATCATCATGGGGCGCTTGGCCTTGCGGATGGCCTCGGCAGCGTCAGCCAGAGCGGCCTCGGTGGCGGGGCGGCGCTCCAGACGCCAGACGCGCTTGGCGAAGAAGCTCACGGGATAATCATAGGCCTCACCCTCAACGTCCTGAGGCATGGCAACGCAGACCGCACCGGTGTTGGCGGGATCGGTCAGCACCCGGAAGGCGTTGATCATAGCGCTCATCAGCTGCTCGGGACGGACAACGCGGTCCCAGTAGCGGCACACGGCCTTGAAAGCGTCATTGGTGGTGGTGGCCAGGGAGTTGGTGTGCTCCACCTGCTGCAGAACGGGGTCGGGCTGACGGCAGGCGTAGGTGTCGCCGGGCAGCACCAGCAGGGGGATGTTGTTGGCGGTGGCGGTGCCGCAGGCGGTGACCATGTTGGCGGCGCCGGGGCCCACGGAGGAGGTAGCAACGCAGATCTGCTTACGCTTCATCTGCTTGGCGAAGGCCACGGCGGCCTGGGCCATGCCCTGCTCGTTCTTGCCCTGATAGATCTCCAGGTGCTTGGCCTCCTGGCTCAGCGCCTGACCGAGACCTACCACGTTGCCGTGGCCGGGAATGATGAACACGCCGCGGACGAAGCGGTGCTGGGCACCGTCAACCTCCATGTACTGATTTTCCAGAAAACGGACCAAAGCCTGCGCCATGGTCAAACGGACAGTTTTCATGCTTTTGTTACCTCCGATCAATGATTGGGATAGATGTGGTCATTGGCATCGGGCTTCCACAGCCACTCGTGCTCCTTGTCGTCGATGCGGGTCTTCAGCCAGGGATCGCCCTCCAGATGCCGGATACCCCAGGCGTAGCACATGGCATAGCCGGGAGCCACCACCTGAGAGTGGAAGCCGTGGTTGATGACGGCGCAGCCGTTCTGCTCGGTCTTGTAAACATCGCCGTTGGCAAAACCGGCGCCGAAGCCGTGAGGATAGTCGAAACGGTAGAAATAGACCTCCGGCTGGGGATGATGATGAGGAGGATAGGAGGACCACTTGCCGGGACGGTTCAGCACCTCACCCAGCACCATGTTGGAGAAGGGGGCGTTGTCATAGTCGAAGAAGGTCTTGATCTCACGCTCCATAGCACCCATCAGCTCGCCCTTGGAACCGGCGTGCTGGGTCTGGACGGTCTCCGGGGTGTACATGACCGGCTCATAATCCTTCTCGTTCAGGGTGTCCTGCATGTAAAGCTCGCTGTGGCTGTGAGCCGTCAGGGTGATCTTGGTGCCCTTGGGAGCCAGCAGGCAGTAGGCTTCGTGATGGAAGCAGTTGGGGCGGTCGGCCTCAACGGTCTTGCCGGCGTATTCATAGGTGACCTTGCCCTCGAAAAGCAGGATGGCAACCTCGCGGTCGGCGCTTTCGTAGGTATAGGTGTCGCCGTCCTCCATCACCAGCAGGCCCACGTTCATCAGGGTACCCATGTAGTTGGTGGATTCGTCGATATAGGCGTTGTAGCCCCGCTTGAGTTCCTTGTTCTTATTGAAATAAGTCATTGGAAACATCTCCTGTTTGATGTCAAAAAGTGGTATGGAAACGCGGTGGGGAGGACCGGGGTCCTCCCATCGCGCGATTTACAGACCGGTGTGCTCCCGGATGTAGGTACGGCCCTTGATAGCGTACTCCAGAGGATTGGCCTTGGCGGGATCCTGCTCAGCCTCCACCAGCAGCCAGCCCTGATAGCCGGCGTCGGAGAGCACCTTGAACACGGGATCAAAGTCCACGTTGCCGTCGCCGGGGACGGTGAACGCACCATTGCGGACGGACTGCAGGAAGGACCAGTTGTTCTTGCGGGCTTCCTCCACCACGGGCAGACGCATATCCTTCAGATGGACGTGGCCCACGCGGTCCACATACTTCTTCAGCATGGCCAGGGGATCCTCGCCGGCGAAGGTGAAGTGGCCGGTATCATAGCAGAGGAACACATACCGGGGATCGGTGCTGGACATCATGCGGTCGGTCTCCTCGCTGGTCTGGACCACGGTGCCCATGTGATGATGGAAGCACAGCTTGAAGCCATGCTCGGAAGCGATCTGGCCCAGACGGTTCAGACCCTTGCAGAAGCGATCCCACTCCTCATCGTTCATGACATGCTTGTGGCCGCCGGTGAGGATGGGCACGTCCACCTTGCCCTGGATGGAGTAGCTCTGCTCGGAGACGTTGATGTGATTTGCGCCGACAGCCTCCAGAAAGTCCAGGTTGGCGATGAAGTCCTTCTCCTCTTCCTCCATGGAACGGGTCAGGATGAAGGAAGAATACCAGCGGCTGGCGATGCGCATACCGCGCAGGTCCAGAGCCTTCTTCAGCTCAGCGGGGTCGGTGGGATACTTGTTGCCGATCTCGCAGCCGGTGAAGCCGGCCAGAGCCATCTCGCTGACGGTCTGCTGGAAGGTGTTCTCGGCACCCAGCTCCGGCATATCGTCATTGCACCAGCCGATGGGAGCAATACCCAGGGAAACAGTTTTCGGATCAAACATAAAACGTCCTCCTTATGAATATTTAGGATCATTATTTGGATAAGCGTACAAATAGAAAATGGTTTGCGGGGAAAAGGTTGGCGAAAGCGCAAACGGATTTTTCTGTGTCCGTTAACAGACATGCGGAAACTACATCCGCAAGAAAACGATTTCGCTTGTTATCAAGATAGCACGGTTCCCGAAAAAAATCAACGCTTTCCCACGGCAAAACCAGATTTTTTCCGAAAGTGCCAAAGGTGGGCTGTTTTTTTTATTGCTTTTAGAGAATGGCGGGGGACCGTGTGCTGTTCCGGCGCATAGAATGGAACGCGCAGACGCGCGAATCTGAGCGATTTTAAGGAGGCTTGTTTTATGCCCACATCCTTTCAGAATATGGCGACCCTCACCTATACCGGCGGCACCGTCAATTCCAATATTGTCACCGGAGAGCTGAGGGAGGTCCTGACCGCCGCAAAAACGGCGGTGCGGGAGAATTACGAGCCGGGCGGGACGGTCACGTATGTGGTCAGCCTTACCAACAGCGGCGTCACGCCCCTGACGGGTCTGACCATTTCCGACAATCTGGGCGGCTACGCCTTTGGCGGAGCGACCCTGTATCCTCTGGCCTATTTGCCGGGCAGCGTTCGGTACTATGTGAACGGCGCACTGCAAGCCGCTCCGGTTGTTAACGCCGGACCGCCCATGACCGTCACCGGCATCACGGTCCCGGCGGGGGGCAGCGCCCTTGTGATCTATGAGACGGAGGTGACCCGCTACGCGCCGCTGGCAGCGGAGTCCAGCGTTGTCAACACCGTCACCGTGACCGGCGGCGGGCTGGCCGCACCTGTGACGGCGGAGGAGACAGTTGGCGTGGTGAGCAGCCCGAGACTGTCCATCACCAAGGGGCTGAATCCCACGGTGGTGGCGGAGAACGGCCGGATCACCTACACCTTTACCATCCAGAACACCGGCAATACCCCCGTCACCGCGACGGACGATGTGATCCTCCGGGATACCTTCGATCCGGTTCTCAACGGTCTCACGGTGACCTACAACGGTGCACCCTGGACTGCCGGTACGCAGTACACCTATGACGGGACCACAGGCCTGTTCGCTACAACAGCGGGGCAGATCACCGTCCCCGCGGCCACGTATACCCAGGACCCGGTAACCGGGGCGTGGGCCGTGACCCCCGGCGTCAGCGAGCTGATCGTCACCGGCACGGTATAAGAGGCAGCCAAGGACAAAAGGAAGGGCGCAGGCCCTCCTTTTTGCACCGTGTTCGACAGGAAAATGATTGACAAGCGCGGACGCACATGGTACGATCAATGCTGATTTGTTAAATCAGGTCTTTTTTGAATACAAAATGAGCAAAGGCGTTCATTTTCAGCGGGAGCATGGCTCCCGTTGGAAGTGGACGCCTTTTTTGTTGCAGAACGGGCTGGCGGTTGGAAAAGAATCGCCGCAGAGCGCAAAACAGGACAGGAGATCAGACCGGCAGCAGCCTCCAATGTGTGAGCATGACGGAGAATAAGTCTCGGAAAACCATGATTTTTTCTGTTTTACATATTGTAAATTCATGAAAAGGTGTGCTATAACAGTTGCATCAAAAAATGAGGGGGCCTGGATCGCCGGGCATGCATACGGAAACCATAACGGAAAGGCGGAGACAATATGCAGTATTCGGTTGAGGAGATCAAGCAGTATGCGGCGGAGGAGGACGTGAAGTTCATCCGCATGGCCTTCTGCGACGCGGCGGGCCGCCAGAAAAATATCGCCATTATGCCGGAGGAACTGGACCGGGCCTTCCAGTACGGTATCGCCATCGACGGCTCCGCCATTCCCGGCTTCGGCGGGGAGGTCCACTCTGATCTGCTGCTGCGCCCGGACCCGTCCACCCTCTGTGTGCTGCCCTGGCGGCCGGAGCATGGACGGGTGGTGCGGATGTTCTGCGCCGTGACCCAGCCGGACGGCACCGTCATCGGCGCGGACGCCCGGAGCCTGTTGAAAAAAACGGTAGAGGACGCCAAAAAGGCCGGATTGACCTTTGCCTTCGGAACAGAGATGGAATTCTATCTGTTCCGGCTGGACGAGGACGGCGAGCCTACCAAAATTCCCTATGACCGTGCCGGTTACATGGACATTGCCCCGGCAGACAAGGGGGAGAATGTCCGCCGGGAGGCCTGCCTGACGCTGGAGCGCATGGGCATCCGGCCGGAAAGCTCTCACCATGAGGAGGGCCCCGGCCAGAACGAAATTGATTTCCGCTATGCAGACCCGGTCACTGCGGCGGATAACGCCGTGACCTTCCGGGCGGCTGTGGATACGGTGGCGGCCCGGAACGGGCTGTATGCCGATTTCGGACCCAAGCCTCTGGCAGACAAGGCGGGCAACGGAATGCACATCAACTTCTCCGCTGTCAGCGAGGATAAGCGGGACGTGATGCCCCAGGTCCTTGCCGGGGTGCTGGCCCATGTGGAGGCCATGACGGCGTTCCTGAACCCCACGGAGGAATCCTACCGCCGCTTTGGAAGCTGGAAGGCACCCGGCTATCTTTCCTGGTCCGCTGAGAACCGCTCTCAGCTCATCCGGGTCCCGGCGGCGGTGGGGGAATACCGGCGGGCGGAACTGCGGTCTCCGGACCCGCTGTGCAACCCGTATCTGGCCTTTGTCCTGCTGATTCGGGCGGGAATGGAGGGCGTTGCTCACAACATGCAGCTGCCGCCTGCGGCGGATCTGAACCTCTACACGGCGCCGGAGGAGATCCGGGCCCGGTACCGCAGACTGCCGGAGACCTGGGCGGAGGCCAAGGCAGCGGCCGCCGCCAGTGATTTTATCAAAGAACATCTTCCTGCAGCGATCATCCAATACTATACCTGACCGCTCAGAAAGCACGCGGTAAAAAGCATAGAAAAGGAGGGGGACAACGATGGAGCTTGGCCATGCGTACAGCGTTCTGGTGGTGTCCGCCTCCGCAAAATTCAATGAATCCGTCCGGGGCCTTCTGCCGGAGCGGTTCTATTGGCCGGTCACGGTGCTGACGGACGCCGCCGGTGCCCGCCGGGAGCTGCTGGAAAACAGCTACGATCTGGTGGTGATCAACACGCCGCTGCCGGATGAGTTCGGCACCCGACTGGCGCAGGATATCTGCCAGCACAGCGCCGCCGGGGTACTGCTGCTGGTGAAGGCAGAGCATTTTCCGGATATTGACGGACGGCTGACGCCACAGGGCGTTCTGGTGCTGTCCAAGCCTATGTCGACCCAGCTGTTTACCCAATCCCTGCGGCTGCTGTGCGGTACCCGGGAGCGTTTGCGGGGGCTGGAAAAGAAGAATGCCACCATTGAGGAAAAAATGGAGGAGATCCGCCTTGTGAACCGGGCCAAGTGGCTGCTGATCGGGGAACTGAATATGACGGAGCAGGAGGCCCACCGATACATCGAAAAGCAGGCGATGGACCGCTGCGTGACGAAGCGGGCCGTGGCGGAGCAGATCTTGTCGACTTATAAATAAAAACTGCCAAAGCGGGACTGCGTAGACAGAACGTGAAATTTTCGGAGGAGGACGTATGACGAAATACATTTTTGTGACCGGCGGCGTGGTATCCGGGTTGGGTAAGGGCATTACTGCGGCGTCTCTGGGCCGCCTTTTAAAGACAAGAGGCCTGAAGGTGGCCGCTCAGAAGCTGGACCCCTACATCAACGTGGACCCCGGCACCATGAGCCCCTATCAGCACGGCGAGGTCTACGTCACCGAGGACGGCGCGGAAACGGATCTGGATCTGGGTCACTATGAGCGGTTCATCGACGAGGATCTGAACAAATATTCCAACCTCACCACCGGCAAGGTGTACTGGAACGTTCTGAACAAGGAGCGCCGGGGGGAGTATCTGGGCTCTACCGTGCAGGTGATCCCCCATATCACCAACGAGATTAAGGATTTCGTCTACCGGGTGGGCAAGCAAACGGACGCCGACGTGGTCATCACCGAGATCGGCGGCACCATCGGCGATATTGAGTCCCAGCCCTTTCTGGAGGCTGTCCGGCAGATCTCTCTGGAGGTGGGCCGGGAGAACAGCCTCTTTATCCATGTGACGTTGGTGCCCTTCCTCCGGGGCTCCGATGAGCACAAGTCCAAGCCCACCCAGCACTCTGTCAAGGAGCTTCAGGGCATGGGGATCAATCCCAACCTCATCGTCCTCCGGTGCGACGAGCCGCTGGAGCCTTCTATTTTCCAGAAAATTTCCATGTTCTGCAATGTAAAGCCCGACTGCGTTATTGAGAACATCACGCTTCCCTGCTTGTATGAGGCACCGCTGATGCTGGAGCAGTCCAACTTTTCCTCTGTGGTCTGCCGGGAGTTGGGCATCGACGCCCCGGCCCCGGAGCTGACAGAGGGGGAACACATGGTGGAGCGGATCAAACATGCGGACAGACGTGTGACCATCGGTCTGGTGGGCAAATACGTTCAGCTTCATGACGCCTATCTCTCCGTGGCAGAGGCACTGCGCCATGCGGGCTATGCTCTGGGGGCTGAGGTGGACATCCGCTGGATCGACTCCGAGACCATTACGGAAAGCGATGCGGAGGCGGTTTTGGGCGCGTTGGACGGCATCATCGTCCCCGGCGGCTTTGGCCAGCGGGGGATCAACGGCATGATCCTGACGGCGAAATACGCCCGGGAGCACCATGTTCCCTATTTCGGCATCTGCCTGGGAATGCAGATCGCTGTGATCGAATATGCACGCCACGCCGCTGGGATCGCCGACGCGGATTCCGGCGAGTTCAACGAGCTGTGCGAAAACAAGGTCATCGACTTCATGCCGGGACAGAGCGACGAGATCGATAAGGGCGGCACGCTGCGGCTGGGGGCCTATCCCTGCGTGATCCGGCCCGGCACCACCATGGAGCGGTGCTACGGCACGCTGGAGATCTCCGAGCGTCACCGCCACCGCTACGAATTCAACAACGACTACCGGGAGGCCCTCACCTCCGCGGGACTGGTCCTCTCCGGGCTGTCCCCCGATGGGCGGCTGGTGGAGACGGTGGAGCTGACGGACCAGCCGTTCTTTGTGGGCGTTCAGTATCACCCGGAATTCAAATCCCGCCCCAACCATGCCCATCCGCTGTTCAAGGGCTTTGTCCAGGCGGCGCTGGAGCGTGAAAACGCATAAAGGCGCAATATCTGAATTTATTTTTCAGGAGGTCTCTATGGCATCACAAACCGTTTTAGTTCTCGATTTCGGAGGTCAGTATAATCAGCTCATCGCCCGGCGGGTCCGGGAATGCAGCGTATACTGCGAGGTCAGGCCCTACACCACCCCGGTGGCGGAGATCAAGGCGATGGCCCCCATCGGCATTATCTTTACCGGCGGGCCCAACAGTGTGTACGATCCTGCATCCCCGCAGGCGGACCCGGAGATCTTCAAGCTGGGGATCCCCATTCTGGGCATCTGCTACGGCTGTCAGCTCATCGCCCACAATCTGGGCGGCCGGGTGACGGCGGCTACGGCGGATTCCGCCCGGGAGTACGGCAAGACGGAGACCTATTTCCGCACCGACTGCAAGCTGTTCAAGGGCCTGCCTGCCGAGAGCGTTACCTGGATGAGCCACGGCGACTATATGGAGAAGGTGCCGGATGGCTTTGAACTAGTGGCCCATTCCGACGCCTGTCCCAATGTAGCCATCTGTGACGAGCGCCGGGGCTTTTATGGCGTCCAGTTCCACCCGGAGGTGAATCACACCGTCTACGGCACCGCCATGCTCCGCAACTTCCTCTATGAGGTCTGCGGCGCAAAGGGGCAGTGGACCATGGGAGATTATAAGGATGTTGCCATCCGTCAGATCCGGGAAAAGGTGGGGGACGGCAAGGTACTGCTGGCCCTCTCCGGCGGCGTGGATTCCTCTGTGGCGGCGGCGCTGATAGCGGAGGCCGTAGGCAATCAGCTGACCTGCGTATTTGTGGACCACGGCCTCATGCGTCTCAACGAGGGAGACGAGGTAGAGGAGGCCTTCAGAAAGTGGGACATCAACTTCGTCCGGGTCAACGCGGAGAAGCTGTTTTTGAGCAAGCTGGCCGGCGTCAGCGAGCCGGAGCGCAAACGGAAGATCATCGGCGAGGAATTCATCCGGGTCTTTGAGGCGGAAGCCAAAAAAATCGGTCAGGTGGATTACTTGGCTCAGGGTACGATTTACCCGGATGTGATCGAGTCCGGCGCCGGTGACGCTGCTGTGATCAAGAGCCATCACAATGTGGGCGGTCTGCCGGATTATGTGGATTTTAAGGAGATCATCGAGCCTCTGCGGATGCTCTTTAAGGACGAGGTGCGGCAGCTGGGCC
>ERZ772855.4209-NODE-4209-length-10131-cov-8.389738_pt1 | contig 10131 bp, 6 predicted proteins | sample MGYA00511900_ERZ772855 | MGnify/ENA primary metagenome ERZ772855 (study PRJEB29015, sample SAMEA2737701) | human gut metagenome | biome: human gut; feature: human-associated habitat; material: faeces | place: China | collected 2012 ...
GAACTCCAAGCTCCCGTTGAATGATTAGTAGGATCATATAAACCGCAACAAATCGCGCCGGGCAGGAAGTCTTTGCTGAAAGATCACTCGATCTCGAACTGGTCGCTCAGACGCTTCTCGAACAGCTTGCTGACTTCCAGCAGGGTCTCATCGTCCTCGACCACGTCGAGATACTCGCCCTCGTCGTCCTCGCCGACGCTCAGGATGACCAGCTGGGCGTCCTCGTCCAGGTCTTCCTCATTCTCGGCGTATTCGACAACGGCCAGGTAATGCACGCCCTTATGGTCCAGAGCGTCGATCACTTCAAACGTGACCTCATTGCCGTCCTCGTCCTCGAGGGTCATCAGGTCAGGCTGATATTCCTCTTCGGTCTCAGCGGCGGACTTGTTCATATCTTCTGCCATAAGTCACGTTCTCCTGTCAAATATCTAAAAAATGGAATAACTGTCACACCCTGCCCTCTCTGCTCCTTCTGAGCTGTGGGTTCCAGGTACGCCTATAGTGTAGCGTTTTTTTGCCCGCTCGTCAAGATGTTTTTCGCATAGAAATCCAATAACAAATTTTCACGCTTTTCCCTCTCGCTTCCCGGGCCGGAATGTGATATACTATAGCGATAGCTTTTGAAAAGCCATCTTTGCTATAATATATGGACAGGGAGGCCCGATCATGAGAGCCTTGAAAAAAATAATGGCGGCACTGGCCCTGACGGCAGTACTGGCCGGGTGCAGTGCGGACAATATCCTCTCGAGCATCCAGGGCGGGAAGGCCGGCACGGTGCAGACGGTCAGCCGCCCGGCTGTGGAGTCGGCAGAGCTGCAGTTCACCCACCCGGCGGCGGGGGACACCATCGCGGTGTTCGATACCTCGGCAGGCGTGTTTAAAGCAGTGCTCTTTTCCACCGAGGCCCCGCAGGCTGTGCAGAACTTCACGACATTGGCCCAGCAGGGCTTTTACAACGGCCTGACCGTCACCCGGGCGGAGAAGGACTTTGTGGTGGAGGCCGGGCAGGGCGCGGACGGCAAAGGCACCACCATCTGGAACGGGAACCGTTTCTCCGCCGAGACCACCGATAAGCTCCATCACTATTCCGGCGCACTCTGTGCGGCAGCGGACGCCTCCGGCGACTGCGCCAGCGTCTTCTATGTCATGGAGACCCTGCCGGGCAGCAGTTCGGTGACGCAGGAGCTCATCGACCAGATGAACGCCGCCGGCTGGCGGGCCGACGTGGTGAGCGCCTACCAGACGGCGGGCGGCGCACCCTACCTCGACTACACCGACACCGTCTTCGGGCAGGTGTACGAAGGGATGGACGTGGTGGACACCATCGCCCAGACCGGCGTGGATGAAGCTCAGCGCCCCACCGAACCCATCACCATCAACAGCGTGACCATTACGAAATACGAATAAGAAGCTGGTTTTCCGCCCTCCGGGCGGTGGGACAGCTGCAAAAAATCACCCGCCAACTGGCGGGTGATCTGCGTTTATGGGGAAAAGGGACAGGTCAGGTCTTCTTTACCTGCAGAATGATGGCGATGTAGGTTTGCCCCTGATGGGTCGTGGCTGCTACGCCTACCTTGGTCCAGTTGCTGGAATGATTGAAATTCAAGTTAGAATCCTCATTGTTCTTGGTGATATAGCCAATGATTTTTTCCAAGGTAGTGTCCTTATAATCGTATTGGGCGATGAGGGTCAGGGTAGAAGTTTTTTCATCGTGCTTTATGTCGTGGTAGAACTTATATCCTCCAATGCTGCCTTTCAGATCGGCGTCCAGATCGGCTGTGGCAAGCTTTTCTTTGGCGATACGCTGCATATCAGGGTCATTGCTCAGGGGCTCGGCGCGGCGGCCGTTGTTGATGGCCCGCATCACATGGGCCTCCGGGCCGGAAGAACCGCCGCCACCGCTGCAGGCGGTCAGGAGCAGAAGGGTCAGTGCACCGGCCAGAAGCAGGGCAGTCAGCTTTCTCAGTTTTGTCATGTGGGTCGCCTCCAATCGTTTTTGTTTTGGTGAGTCCAGTTGTTTTTTCTCATGAAGAAGCGTCCTCTCCGGCCATCTGGTCAGGGGGTTCTTCTACCCTCATTTTATCGGAGAAGAGCCGGCGCTGTCAAGCCGGAAAACTATACAAATTCGGCTCAGGAAAATTGTGAAAACAAACCGGAAAACGACGATTTTCTGCGGACTTTGCAACAAACTGTCCGGACTTCGCAAAGAAACTTTGCCGCAGGGGAGGCGGGGGCGTTCAGACCTCCCCCGGATGCTCTTTCCGCCACTGGATGTAGTCGTCCAATATCACCGTCGCGCTCACCGAGTCGAGGATGCTTTTCCGCTTTGCGCCGAAGGTGCCGCTCTCGTCGAGGAGGTCAGCAGCGGCGCAGGTGGTCTGGCGCTCGTCCCACATCCGGACGGGCAGGCCGCTCCAGATCTCAACGGTCTTGGCCAGCTTGCGGCTCTTGCGGGCGCGCTCGCCCTCGGTGCCGTCCATGTTCAGCGGCAGGCCGATGACGATGAGCTCGGCTTCGATCTCCTTTGCCACCTCGCAGACCCTGGCGGCGACTTTGTCCCGGGCCTTGACGGTGATCTGGGGCGTGATGGGAGAAGTCAGGAACTCGGTGCGGTCGCAGGTGGCGAGGCCGGTGCGGCTGTCGCCGTAATCTACTGCTAAAATTTTCATGCAGGTGTCCTCTTTCTGAGATGATTTTTTCTTCATTGTACCACAGAATAGATGTCGCTGCAATTTTGTGGTACAATGACAATGATAGAAAAATGAGGGCAGGCCGCCCACGATAGAAAATTGACCCAACGGAGAGATTCACCATGTTAAAACTACTTTTAGGCGGCTCCGGCAGCGGAAAGACCACCCTGCTGTACCAGCGCATCCGGGCGCGGGCCGAAGCGGGGGAGAAGAGCATCCTGCTGGTGCCGGAGCAGTTCACCTCGTCCACCGAGGGCCGCATCCACCGGGAGATGGGCGACACGCTGAGCGGACTGGTGGAGAGCTTTTCCTTCACCAGCCTCGCCGAGCATATCCTGTCGGCGGAGGGCGGCTCTGCCGTCCAGACCCTCAGCGACGCGGGCCGTGCCGTGCTGGTGCGCCGCGCCCTCGAGGAACTGCAGGACAACGTCCACTACTACTACCGCCACCGCCGCTCGGCCGCCTTCTGCCAGATGGCCGCCGAGACCATCGACGAGCTCAAGAGCGCGGGTCTCTCGGGCCGGCAGCTCTATGAGCTGGCGCAGGACTGCGGCACCGACAGCGCCAAGCTCAGCGAACTGGCCCTCATCTTTCAGGGCTACGAGACCCTGCTGGCCGGGACAGGCATGGACCCCTCCGACCGGCTGGAGCTGGCCGCATCCCGCCTCGAGGCCGCACTGGCCCGGGGCGAACTGCCGGAGTTCCTGCGGGACAGGGCCGTCTTTATCGACGAGTTCGACACCTTCAACGCCCCGAAAAAGCGGCTGATGGGCGCCCTGCTGGCCTCGCTGCCCACCGTGACGGTGGCCCTCTGCGACGACGGCACCCCGCTCGTGCCGGGGGACATGAGCCTTTTCTCCGGCGCAAAGCAGGTGGCGGGCCAGCTGCGCCAGCTGGCCCGCCGGAACGGCACTGAAGTGGCCGTGCCGGAACTGCTGCGCCGGGACGTGCGCCACGCCGACGCCCCCGGCCTCGCCGCTGCGGCTCAGCTGCTGGCCGCGGGCCGGTGTGACCCGCCTCCGGCCTGTCCGGAGATAAAGCTTTTCGCCGCTCCCAGCCGGGAGGAAGAAGCCCGCGCCGCTGCTGCCGCCATCCGCCGCCTCATGCGGCAGGGCGTCCGCTGCGGGAAGGTGGCGGTGGTCTGCCGCGACATCTCGAAATACCGCGCCGCCGTGAAGTACGAGTTCCGGATGGCGGACATCCCCCTCTACTGCGACGAGCCGACGACGCCCGAGTTCAGCGCCCCGGCCACGGCGGTGCGGTGTCTGCTGGCTCTCGCCCGGGGTGCGGAGCTGACGGAACAGCTCACCACCCTGGCCAAGACCGGCCTCTGCGCCCTCACCGAGGAAGAGGTCTGCGCCCTCGAGAACTACGCCTACACCTGGTCGCCGAATGCGGCGGCGTGGCGCGCGCCCTTCGAGAAGAACCCCCGGGGCTTCGGCGATGTGGAGCCCACCGACGAGGACAAAGAAAACCTTGCCCGGGCCGAAAAGGCCCGCGCCCTTCTCATCACCGCCGCCGACGGCCTGCGCGCGAAGCTCCGCTCTGCCAACGCCGAGCAGATGAGCCGCGCCCTCTACTTCTGCCTGAAGGAGCTGGGCGCGGAGGACGCTCAGGCCGCGCAGGTGGAGGCCATCCGGGCCGAGCGGGGCATCCCCGCCGCCGAGGAAGCCGCCCGGGAGTGGAACGTGGTCATGGGACTGCTGGACGAGATGGCAGGCCTGCTGGGCGGCCAGAGCGTCACCATCCCCGAGTACGAAGAGCTGTTCGGGCTGCTGCTGCGCTCGTCCGACCTCGGCCACATCCCCCAGACGCTGGACGCCGTGGTGCTGGCCAGCGCAGGCAAGATGCGCCTTGACGCACCGGACTATGTCTTTGTGCTGGGCCTCTCCGAGGGCGAATTCCCCGCCGCGCCCGGCGAGACGGGCCTGCTGACCCACGCCGACCGCGACGCCCTGATGGCGCAGGAGATCGAGCTTCCGGACTGCTTCGAGAACCGGGTGGTGCGGGAACAGGTCTGCTTTTATAAGGCCCTCACCGCCCCGGCCAGAGGCCTCTGGCTCAGCTGGCCGAAGGGGCAGGGCCAGACCCTCTGCGCCGCCCTCGAGCCCATCGTGGACGTGCTGAGACCGGGTGCGCCGGAACTCGATCTGACCGACCTTGCCGCCACTGCCGCCGACGGCCTCGACGTGCTGGGCGGCGGCTGGCCCCTGACGGAGATCGAGCGCGCCAGCCTCACCGAGGCTCTTCATGCCCCCGGCGGGGCAGAACCCGAGGGCCTCGCCCTCCTGCGCCGGATGGCGGGCCGCAGCCCCCGTCAGGTCAGTGACCTCGAGGCGCTGGAAACGCTGCTGGGCCGGCGGCTCCGCATCTCGCCCAGTCAGCTCGAAAAATACTACACCTGCCGCTACGGCTATTTCCTGCAGTACGTGCTGGGTCTGCGACCCCGGAAGCGGGCGGAGCTTTCCGCCGACCAGAGCGGCACCCTCATGCACTGGGTGCTCCAGATGGCCCTCGACCCCCACCCCGGCCCTGACAATCCCTGCGCTGGCTTACAGCCCTTCCTCGACCTCGACGACGAGGCCATGGCGGCGCTGGCCGGGCTTCTCGTGGATGAGTACGCAAAGCGCTACCTCCCCGAGGACACGGCCCGCTTCGCCTATCTGCTCTCCCGCCTCAAAAAGAGCATGACGGGCCTGCTTTGCTACCTGCGGGACGAGCAGCGCCAGTCCAGCTTCAAACCGGTGGCCTGTGAGCTGAAGATCGGCCCCGGCGAGGACGCCGTGCGGGGCCAGACCTACCGCCTCTCCGATGGCCGGACGGTGCAGCTCATCGGCACCGTGGACCGCGCCGACGAGTGGATCGAGGACGACGGCACCCGCTGGGTGCGGGTGGTGGACTATAAGACCGGCACGAAAAAGCTCGACCTGCGGGAAGTCTACTGCGGCCTCGACTGTCAGATGCTGCTCTACCTGTTCAGCCTGACCCGGGACGCCGGTGGACGCTTTACCGGGGCAGAGCCTGCGGGTGTGCTGTACCTGCTGGCCGACCCGGCCCCCGAGACGACCACCCGGGGCAAGGCCGCCCGGAGCATGGAATACAAGCTGGACGGCCTCGTCCGGGACGAGCAGAAGGTCTTTGACGCCATGGACGCCGAGGAGACGGGGCGGTATCTGCCCTTCAGCTTCCGGGGCGGTGTACCCAGCCCCTACCAGAAAGAAAAACGCGCCGACAAGGCCAAACTCTCCCGCATCCAGCTCCATCTGGACGACCTTGTGACCCGGATGGGCGAACAGCTCTACGGCGGCTGCATCGCCGCCGAGCCGCTGGTCACGGGCCGCAGCCCCTGCCGGTGGTGCGACTACGGTTTCATCTGTTGCCATGAGGACGGCATCGGAGAGCGGGCGCTGGACGCCCCTGCAAAGCCTTTTGAACCGGAAGAGAAAAAGGAGGAAGACCAGTGAGCGAGACAAAATGGACCCCGGCCCAGCGTGCCGCCATCGACGACCGGGGCGGTGCGCTGCTGGTGAGCGCCGCCGCCGGCAGCGGCAAGACCGCTGTCCTGACGGAGCGGGCCGTCCGGCTCATCACCGACCCGGAACATCCCGTGGACGCCGACCGGCTCCTCATCGTCACCTTCACCAACGCCGCCGCCGCAGAGCTCCGCGCCCGCATCGGGCAGGCGCTGCTCCGCCGCAGTCAGGCAGAGCCGGGCAACACGGCCCTCCGCCGCCAGCGGATGCTTTTGCAGAGAGCCCCCATCTGCACCATCGACGCCTTCTGCCTCGACCTGCTCCACAAGCACTTTCAGGCGCTGGACATCCCGCCGGACTTCACCCCTGCCGACCCCGGCAGCGTGGAGATGCTGCGGAACGCGGCCCTCTCCGAGACGCTGGAGGCGGCCTATCAGGATGCGGACTTCTGCGCCTTTGCCGACCTCTACGGCAAGGGCCGCACCGACAAGGCGGCGGGGGAGGCTGTTTTGCAGGTCTATGACTTCCTCCGCGCCCTGCCGGACTACGATAAAAAGCTGGACGAGATGCTGGCCCCGTGGCAGGACGAGAACGGCTTTGCCCGCACCTGCTGGCATGATATTCTGATGCAGGAGGCCGCCCGCTCTGCCCGGGCCGCGAAGGAGCTGCTCTGCGCCGCACGGAACGACTGCAGGGAGGACTTCGTGACTGCGCAGGCCGACGCCGAGGCCAGCAAGAAGACCCCTGCCGCCAAGGAAAAGGCCGTGGCGGCAGTGAACGAGAAGTTCGCCGAACCCCTCGAGCGGCTGGAAAACTCCGCCGCCCTGCTGGGCGAGGTGGAGCGTCTGGCCGGGGCGGGGGAATGGACGCCCCTTTACGACAGGCTGACGCCCTATGTCCTCGGCATGGAACAGGCCCCCGGCCTCAAAAATATGAAAAAGCGGCTCACCGGTGAGCACAAGGACGCCGTCAAGACCCGGGCCGACGAGGCCGCAAAGCTCTTTGAGAAGATCGAAGACCTCATCAGTTGCAGCCTCGACGAAGCCGAGCTTGACCGGAAAGCCGCCGAACCCTGCCTCCGCGCCCTCTTTGCCGCCGTGCGGGACTTTGACGCCCGCTTTGCGGCCCGGAAGCGGGAGAGAAGATTGCTGGAATTCAGCGATTTCGAGCATCTGGCCCTGCGGCTCCTGCGGGACGCCGACGGCCAGCCCACTGAGCTGTGTCAGGGCATCCGGCAGGGCTACGCCGCCGTCATGGTGGACGAGTATCAGGACACGAATGCTCTGCAGGACGCCCTTTACCGCTGTCTGGCCAGCCCGGCAGGGGATGACCTCTTCCTCGTGGGCGACTTAAAGCAGAGCATCTACCGCTTCCGTCAGGCGGACCCCAGCATCTTCCGGGAAAAGCTGGAGAGCTGGCCCCTCCTGCCCGGCGGCGAAGCCCGCCCCCGGCCCGAAGACGGCCAGCCCGGCGAGAACGCCATGCTGGCACTGGATGCCAACTTCCGCTCTGCCCCGCAGGTGGTGGCGGGCATCAACTTTATCTTCGAACAGCTCATGACGCCCGCTCTGGGCGACACGGCCTACGGCGACGGACAGCGCCTCGTCTGCGGCGCACCCGGCGCGTACGAGGGCAGTGTGGAGGCCCACTTCCTGCCCGACGATGCCGCTGAGACGGACGCAAAATATATCGCCGACCGCATCGAGGCGATGGTGGCTTCCGGTGAGCCGGTGCGGGACGGCGGCACCACCCGCCCGGTGCAGTACGAGGACTGCTGTGTCCTGCTGGCGGCGAGAGGCGACTTCCCGGCCTACGCCGAGGCCCTGACGGCCCGGGGCATCCCGGTCTACGCCGACGCCCGGGAGAACCTGCTGGACGCGCCCCACATCCGCCCCCTCATCGCCCTGCTGCGGGTCATCGACAACCCCGCGCAGGACATCTATCTCGCTGCCGCCATGCTGGGGCCGATGTTCGGCTTTACGGACGACGACCTCGTCCGTCTCCGGGCCGGGGCGCAGACACCCGATCAGCACACCCGCATCAGCCTCTACGGCGCAGTGCTGCAGGCCGTCCAGAGCGGGGCGGAGGATGATTTCACCCGCCGGGTGCAGGCGTTCTACCGGCGTCTGACGGCCCTGCGCCGGATGGCCCGGAGCGTGCCGGTGGAGGAACTGCTGGAAGAAATTTTTGTCTCCACCGGCTACCTCGCCGCCCTCGGTGCCATGGAGAACGGCCAGCGCCGCCGGGAGGACGCGCGGCGTTTCGCCTCCTTCTGCGCAGGGGCGGGCGCGGGCGGCATCTCGGCCCTCGTCCGTGCCATCGACGCGGCCACGCTGGCGGGCTCCACCGGGCAGGAGACTGCCCCCGGCGGGGCGCGGCCCGGCTGCGTCACCATCATGACCATCCACCGCTCCAAGGGCTTGCAGTTCCCGGTGGTGTTCGTGGCCGACACGGCCCGGCAGTTCAACGCCGCCGACACCCGCCAGCCCGTCCTGCTCCACCGTGTCTGCGGCGCGGGCCTCCGTCTCCGTCCCGAGGGCGGCGAGGGGGCCTATAAGACGGCGGCCTACACCGCCCTCTCCACGGTCCACGCCGCCGAGATGCGGAGCGAGCAGATGCGGCTTTTGTATGTGGCCCTCACCCGGGCGCAGGATAAGCTGATCCTGACGGTCCCGCTGGGCATTGGCCGGACGTCCAACCCCTTCGCCAAAGCCGCCGCCTTCCTCGCCGCCGGGGCGGGGGAGACCCTGAACGCTCAGGCGGGCAGCTTCGCCGACTGGCTGCGGGCGGCACTCCTCGTTCACCCCAACGGCGGGCCTCTCCGCCGTCTGGCCGGGAACCTCGAGCTGCCCTTTGCGGATACCGGGAGCACCATCGCCCTCACAGTGCAGGCCGATGCCCTCCCGCCCGAAGAAGCCCCCGCCGAGGCGGAAGAGCCGACCCGGCCCGAGGCCGACCCGGCCCTTGTGGAGACGCTGCGGCAGGGCTTCGGCTGGCGGTATCCGGCGGCAGCGCTGGCGGACATCCCGGCCAAGGTCAGCGTGACCAGCCTCGTCCACGCTGCTGAGCAGACCACCCTCGAGCGCCCGGGCTTCCTCTCGAAGGACGGCCTCACCGCCGCCGAGATGGGTACGGCTCTCCATGCCTTCCTCGAGCACGCCGACTTCGGGGCGCTGGCCGCTGTGCGGGACGCAGAGGACGACGCCGTTCTGGCCGCTGTCCGTGCTGAGCGGGAGCGTCAGGCGGCGGCGCAGCTCACGCCCCCCGCCATTGCCGGGAAGCTGGATGTCTATAAGATACTCCGCTTTGTGCGCAGCGAGGCGTTCCGACGCATCTGCGGGGCAGAGGATGTGCTGCGGGAGCTGGCTTTTATCACGTCGCTGCCCGCCGCTGAGGTCATGGCTGCCCAGGGCCGCGCCCTGCCCGACGGCCCTGCCGCCGACGCCGGGGTGCTGGTGCAGGGCATCGCGGACATCGTCCTCGTCTACCCCGACCACCTCGAGCTTCTGGACTACAAGACGGACCGCCGCAAGACCCCTGCCGATTTCGTCCGCGCCTACCGCGCTCAGCTGGAGCTCTACGCAAAGGCCATTGAGAAGCGCTTCGCCCCCCGGCGGGTGACTTATAAAGGGATATATTCGCTGGAGCTGGGGGAGCTGATTGAAGTTTAAGAATATTTTTCAAATTCCCGCATAAAAATGCTTGACAGCCTCCCCGGGGTGTGGTAGAATACTCGAGTAAAGAAAGCAGCTACGGCCTGTGCCGCGCTCGCCTTGAGGGGTAAGGACCCCCGGGCTATACCCTGAACCGATTCGTCTTGTAGACCGAATCGCGCTCTTGAGTGAATTTCGCGCGGCTGTCCCGAAACTGGGGCGGCCGCGTTTTCTATGCCAAAAAACGCAACACTATGGACTATTGTTTGGAGGTGCATTCATTATCGCTACCGCTGGAAAGTCGAAGGAACTGGA
>ERZ772855.4210-NODE-4210-length-10129-cov-4.531566_pt1 | contig 10129 bp, 9 predicted proteins | sample MGYA00511900_ERZ772855 | MGnify/ENA primary metagenome ERZ772855 (study PRJEB29015, sample SAMEA2737701) | human gut metagenome | biome: human gut; feature: human-associated habitat; material: faeces | place: China | collected 2012 ...
TCCGACAGGGTAATGGTAAAGTGGGTGTCATCAATCACCTGAATGCCTTCCAGGTCGGTGGCGGTGCCATCCATCACAGCCTCCGCACCGGCAATGGCAGAGCCATAATCCGTCTGCACGCTGTCCGGCAGGGCCAGCATACGGGTAAAGGTATACTTGACATCGTTGGCGGTCAGCGGGGTGCCGTCAGAGAACGTAACACCGCTGCGCAGGGTGAAATCATAGGTCAGGCCGTCGTCCGAAACGGTGTAGTCTTCCACCAGGCTCTTCTCCAGCTCAGTGGAGCCGTCCGCATTGGTTTTGATCTCAAACAGGCGGTCAAAGATATTCAGCGGCACCATGTAGTCGTTGTTGGTCTTGTGCACATCCATCGTCTGGATATCGGTGTTCATGGCAACGTGCAGCGAACCATCTGCTGCAGCCCCGGTGGAAGCGGCAGCTTCGGTGGAAGATGCCCCGGTATCGGAGGATGTATCAGCGGAGGAAGCCGCTGGGGTGGTGGATGCGGAGCTGCCGCAGGCAGCCAGCATGCTGGCCAGCAGTGCAGTGCTCAGCGCAGCGCAGGCAAATTTTTTCATAATTCTTTCCCTCTCTTAATTGGCGCAGCCATTCTGCCGCGTCCCTGATTGTTTTGGAGCTGAGCCCCCGGCCCCAGGCGGTTAAAACGCACAATGTTACCGCCTGAACCCGCAAAAGTGCAAAAAAGGGCAGCTGTATTGGTAGCTGCCCCTTTGCATCTCATGTTGGTTATAATACCACAAATCCTATCAGATTGCAAGCGCAAATTCTGCTGGCCGTGGTTCCCCAACCCGGAACAGCTTAAACGTTGTTCGGGCTGTTTTTCAGGATAACGTCATGGCTGCCGCCTTCCACAATGGAGGTGGAAGAAACGACCGTCAGGCGGGCTTTCTGCTGCAGTTCCGGGATGGACAGCGCACCACAGTTGCACATGGTGGAGCGCACCTTGTACAGCGTGGTCTGCACGCCATCGGCCAGCGGGCCGGCATACGGAACGTAAGAATCAACGCCCTCCTCAAAGCTCAGCTTCTGGGCACCGCCAAGGTCATAGCGCTGCCAGTTGCGGGCACGGTTGGAACCTTCGCCCCAGTATTCCTTCACATAGTTGCCACCAACGCGCAGCTTGTTCGTGGGGGATTCGTCAAAGCGGGCAAAGTAGCGGCCCAGCATGACGAAGTCGGCGCCCATAGCCAGGGCCAGAGTGATGTGGTAATCCTGCACGATACCACCGTCGGAGCAGATGGGAATATAGATGCCGGTCTCCTTGTAGTACTCGTCGCGAGCCTTGGCAACCTCAATGACAGCGGTAGCCTGGCCGCGGCCAATGCCCTTGGTCTCGCGGGTGATGCAGATGGAGCCGCCGCCGATGCCGATCTTGATGAAGTCAGCGCCAGCCTTGGCCAAGAAGAGGAAGCCCTCGCGGTCGACAACATTGCCAGCGCCGACCTTCACCTTATCGCCGTAGTTCTCGCGGATCCAGGCGATGGTGCGGGACTGCCACTCGCTGAAGCCCTCAGAGGAGTCGATGCAGAGGACATCCACACCGGCGTCCACCAGAGCAGGTACGCGCTCGGCGTAGTCGCGGGTGTTGATGCCGGCGCCTACGACGTAGCTCTTGTTCTCGTCCAGCAGTTCGTTGATGTTCTCCTTGTGGGAGTCATAGTCCTTGCGGAAGACCATATACTGCAGGTGACCTTCGGCGTCCACCAGGGGCAGAGAGTTGATCTTGTTGTCCCAGATGATGTCGTTGCAATCATGCAGGCTGGTGGTGTCGGGAGCGGTGACCAGCTTGTCCAGCGGGGTCATGAATTCGGTGACCTTGAGGTCCATCGTCATGCGGGACAGGCGGTAGTCGCGGGAGGCAACGATGCCCAGCAGCTTGCCGTGGGCCGTGCCGTCATCGGTGATGGCCACGGTGGAGTGGCCGGTGCGGGTCTTCAGGTCCAGCACATCGCCGAGGGTAGCCTCCGGCGGCAGGTTGGAGTCAGAAGTGACAAAGCCCTTTTTGTAGGCCTTGACGCGGCGGACCATGTCGGCTTCCTGCTCGATGGTCTGAGAGCCGTAGATGAAGGAAACGCCGCCCTGCTTGGCCAGCGCAATGGCCAGCTTCTCGCCGGAAACGGACTGCATGATGGCAGAGACCATCGGGATGTTCATTTCAAGAGGGCAATCCTCCTCGCCCTTGCGGTACTTGACCAGCGGGGTCTTCAGGCTGACAGCCGTGGGGACACACTCCGAAGAAGAATAGCCGGGGACCAGCAGATACTCACCAAAGGTGCGGGACGGTTCAGAGAAATAATATGCCATGTTACACGCTCCTGACTCCTACAATTTCTTAATCTTACTGATTAGAAAGATTGTACCACATTCGCGGACAAAATACAAAACCTTTTGGCGAAAATCTTTCTTGCACCGCAAAAAAGAAAGTTGTGGATATTGCACCAAAGATTTTAAGGGAAGTATGACTTTGACATGCGATGATGGAAATCGCGCGGAAGATGCAGGGGCACGGAACGGCTTTATTCCGTCGTCGTCAGCACCACATCTCCCATCCCGGCGGTCAAGGTCACGCGGCGGGCGGTGGTAGGCGTTTGGCTGTAGCTGGTGCTCAGCGCCTTGCCGTTAAAGGCGACCTCGCCCATCGAGGCCTGCAGGTCCAGCGTGTAGTCATCGGCCTTGCCGTCCACCGTCAGGCCAATGTTGCCCATCCCGGCCTTGACGGTGCAGATTTTGGAACTCTTCAGCCGTCCCAGGTCAAAGTTGCCTATGGCAACCTCGGCGGTAAAGCTGCTGCTCTGCACAAGGCCGCCGGTAAAGTTGCCCATCGAGACTGTGGCGTTGAAATTTTCCGCTTCCACCGTGCTGCAGGTAAAGTCGCCCATAGCCAGGTTCAGTTCGATGCTGTCGGCGGTGATGGTCTCATTGTTGTCAAACTCCACATCGCCCATGGCGGAAGTGATGGAGAGCCTTTTAAAGTGGAAGGTCTCTGTATCCGGCACGGACAAAACAAACTCCGGTTCTGGCTCGCCGCTCAAATCGCAGTTGGCAGGCACTTTGTAGCGGATGGTCAACGGCTCATTCTCAGTGTAGGTAACGTCGAGCCGCTTGTTATACACGTTCTCGCAGTGCAGGACGGCGCTGGTGGCGCCGGGGTCAATGACGATGGTCAGGCGGCCGTAATCAATGTCCAGCACGGCATCCTGCGAGGTGATGTTGTCAAAGGACATGTCTGTCGTGTGGGGGCTGTTGTCATCCACAGCACCGGAGGGGCCTTCGGCGGCAGTACCGTTTTCCTCAACGATTTCACTGTCGGGGGGCGCGGTGGTAGAGGCAGCATCCTGGGGTTGCTCGACGACCGACTCGGCAGCCGAGACGACGAAAGTTTCGGCGGTGTTGGCAATAGAACTGCGGCGCACGCCGAAAAAGCCGATCAGTAAGACGCAGACTACGACCAGCACGGCGGCAAGAGCCAACAACACGCCCATAACCGGCGGGATGGCGGCCGGGCCGTGGAGCTCAGGCTTGGTAGTTGGGGGATTTTCTCCAGTTGGTTGGGGGGCAGCATCCTGCGCGGTGTCGGCAGCATCGCTGCTCTCCCCTGCTGCGGCTTGGGCGGAGTCCAGCATCAGGCCCTCGCCCTCCAAAATTTTGCGGGCGGCGTCGGCGGGGTCGCCTAGCTCGGCGGCGGTGGCGTCTTCAGCTTCCGGGCCTGCGGCGTCAAAGTATTCTTCGTAGTAGTTCAGCGCATCCTGGCGCTCCTGCTCGGGCAGAGGGGCGAGCAGCTGCGCCAGCTTGGCTAAATAAGTTTGTTTGTTCATTGTGTCTCCCCCTCAAATAGTCGGTCGATCTTGGCTGTGTAGGCGTCCCATTCGGCGCGATACCCCGCCAGCTGGGCACGGCCGGTGGGTGTGATTTGGTAGTAGCGGCGGTTGCGGCCGTTGAACGGCTCATCGTGGACGGTCAGACAGCCGTCCTTTTGCAGGCGGCGCAAAACGGGATACAGCGTGGATTCGGATATGTCCAGTACGGCGCGCACATCCTGGGTGATGCGGTAGCCGTAGGTGCCCGTTTCCTCCCGCCCGACGACGGCCAGCACGATGGCATCCAGCAGCGCCGCCCCGGTATTGAATGACATGGCGTTTCTCCTTTAGACATAGATGATGTATGAACCTATATATTATATATCATATAATATTGTAAAAAGCAATAGCTGCTTATAAAAAAGTGCCCCGGGATAAACAGGAAGCCGATATCTATATAGGTAGAGGTTCTGCGAGCCGCAAGTTTAAAGAACAAGGGAAAGCAAAGCCTAATGATTTGCTCTTTTGACAAAGTAAAAAACAGGGCTTTGCTCCAGAATGTCCGTTTTCAGGAACATTCTGAGAACAAAGCCCTGGTTTTGTTATTCGCAAATTACCAGACGAAGGAAAGCACCGTTTTGTGGGGCCCCTCCGGGAGCGTTATTTCATACAGAAAATCGTTCTTTTTCACACTGCTCGTCACATCTACGGAATTAACCATGACCTTTTGAGGCTCTTTTTCGGAAAGCCATCCCAGTGTTCCGGACTCTTTGACTACCACAGTCTGAGTGCTGTCGTTTTCGAAAATGCTTTCAACCGCTGTGAACCCCACAAATTTATCCAGCAGCCCCAGGCAGGTGCCGTATTTTCCCTTTGGAAGCAGGACAAACCATCCAAAGCCGCCCAAATCAAGCCTGCTCTCATAGCTTTCCTGTTTGCCCAACGAAAAAGCGTTTTTGGCAAAATAATCGTACACCCAATAGTTGTCGGATTCCTCCAGCTGCGGAATATCTGCCGGACGGAATGAAAAGTCCTGTATGCCGTCGGTCAGATTGTAGACGGCAATGCCTCCGCCCTTCTTGACAGAACCCCAGGAAGCGGTATTGTGCAGTTTTAATACACCCGTCTTCATAGGATCCGAAAACATGCAGTCTTCTGTAGGCTTTGCTGAATGATCCATCATCAGGATTTCGCCGTTGTGATAGACCAATGGCTTCAGCACATCCGGATTTGTGTCCCCAATTTGGTCACTGACGTAGATGGGGCCGCCGCTGATAGCCCGCAGCAGGCTGTGCTTAACGGCATCCTCATGCTTTGTCCAGAACATATCCCAGTCACAATAATACAGCTCATCATGATACACCGAATTGTAAGCATTCTGCAATAGATGTTCCACAAAGCCGTTTTCTTTGTTGGGCACAAAGTCATCACTGTTTCTGGAAATTGCGGAGGTCGGTCTGGACAGAATATTCTCCATCGCCATTCCCATACAGTTGATGATGGCACCATCCATGTAAGAAGCGCCGCCTTCCAGGGCTTGGTGCATTCCCTTTGCCGCGGGGCCGATGGGGAGACTGTTTTCCGCAAAGCTCCAAAAGGAGCTCTGACCATCTACCTTCACAAAATCGATGCCGTCCGCGTGAAGCTTTTCATACCAGTCCCGGTAGAATCCTTCCCCCGTCAGAGGATTGGGCATGATTTTCCCGTCTGCGGTTCGATACAGGTGGGCGTGTTCCTGCCCCTCCAGTTTGCTTTCCGGGGCAACACCCTGCCAGTATCCGCAAAGTGCGTGCCATACGCCAAACCAGCGAATGTCGCTTTCCGCTTTGATATCTGCTATCATTTTCCCAAAACCATTGGGGAACTTTGCAGGCTCCGGAGCAAAATCGCAAAGCAGCTCTCCTTTGGTAGAAAGCCAACCGTCATCCATCAGCATCCACCGGACAGGAATTTTCTTTTCCACAAGCTCGCGGGCCTTCTGACGGACTTTTTCTTCTGTGATTTCTCTGTAAAAAGCATCCCAGCTGCACCAGCCGAGAGAGCGGAACATTTCCGGCATACGCCTTTGTTCCCTTGTTCGAACCCCCATGCGCTTTGTAAGCCAGGCAAACACCTTGTGAACCGCGTCTGCCAGTGTGTCTGCCTCTCCAAGGACATACAGCGGTTCGTCAACCTCGGTCTGCCCATCCAGACTGGACAGCATTTCCAGGCAGACTTCTTGCTCTGTTCCTGCTTCCAGATATGTCTTAAAGGTTTTTCCCACCATGGGAACAAGACACGCAAAGCGATCCGGGTATTTTAGAAAAGCTACCTGCGTCCGGGCAGGGATCTCCTGAAATCCTTCTACAAAAGCAGGTCTCGTCCACCAGTCATTGAGCATATACATTGCCGTGATTTTCTCCGGGCTCTGAACTGTTGGAAGGGATACCCGAATTGGCTTTTCCTTTCTCAATGCACCCTGACGCATATTCAGCCGGATCTGACCATACCGGCATCCATAGCTCCGGTTTTCGGACACTTCTACATAGATTTCTTCCCGCTCCCAGATTCCCGGCACTGCGGGGAATGCCGCATGGAGGCTTTCCCCATTTTGACAATGGATTTCGCATTTGATCGTTTTTACTTCCGTCATTTCTCAGCACCTCACCATTTTTGAGGAACGGTAAATCAAACTGTGTAAAGAGAAAAGGTATTTTCTTGTTCTCGCATTCTGCCGTCCCTGCTGTCAATACAGATTCTATAACACTTTTATACGATTATAAATGGTAAGAATATGTATTGCATGGTAAATTATTGCCTTTTGAGAAAAAGTATGATAGGATACCTTCACAGGAGGTATCGTACATGACCCAAACGTCTTCCCACCATTCCATTGGCTTTCATTTTTCTTCTGATTTGTCCTATTTGACGCTGAAAGGGGCGGGACGGCACATCATTGATTCTCATGATTACTCTTGGGACAATCGAAACAGAAGCGGCGATTATTGCCTGGTGCAATGCTGCATCGGCGGAGAAGGGGCTCTGGAAATGAAAGGGATTTCCTATTCGCTTCTGCCGGGAGATGTTTTCCTGATTGCAATTCCCGGCGAAAGCCGCTATTACCTGCCTGCCCATGCCCAATACTGGGATGCCCCATATCTTGAGTTTTCAAAAGAGTGCCTGCCATTACTACGGAAAATATATGGCAGCATAGGTCCTGTCATCCACCTTACACAGGAATCCGGTCTTATTGATCGAATGCTTTCTATATACGACCGTGCACTTCATCACGATTTTGAGACATTTTTTGAAAACAGCAAAACCGCCTACACGTTCTGGATGGATATCACCGCTTACGCCCTTTCATGCTATCACCGGGAAATTACGAAAATCGATCACGCCAAGGCCTATATTGACCAAAACTATTGCGCGGAGAATCTGACCCTGGATTTAGTGGCAAGCCACGCCGGATTATCGAAATTTTATATGTGCAAAGAATTTCACAAAAAATACGGCATCTCGCCAGGACAATACATAAAAGAACTCCGGATCAGCCAAGCTTGCCGTCTTCTGGTTACGAATTCGGATTATACGATTCAGGAAATTGCGCATATGGTAGGCTATTCCAACGACAATTACTTTGGTAAGGTATTCAGAGCGTCAAAAGGACTGCCTCCGGATGCATTCAGAAAGCAGTCCAATCATTATGATTTCATGCGCACCGTGTATGAAACGCAGATAAAGTCAGATTTAGGTTAACACACCGTAGAATATGCAGCAGTAGGTTCTTCAGATGGAACAAAAAGAAAGAATGGATCAAGGCCTAATTTACGACCCCGCGGACAATAGGATCAGCACAGAGCAAACCAGCTGTCTGGATGCCCAATATGAATTCAATGCAACACGTCCCAGTGAAATGAAAAAGCGTGCAGCGCTATTGAAGCAGATGCTTGGAGCGATCGGAGAGAACTGTTATATCGAACCGCCATTCCGAGCAAACTGGGGCGGAAAGCATGTCTATATGGGAAACAATGTTTACGCCAATTTTAATCTGACCGTGGTAGATGATGGAAACATCTATATCGGAGATAACGTCATGTTCGGCCCCAATGTGACCATTGCAACTGCCAATCACCCGATCCTGCCGGAGCTGCGGGAAAAGGGTCTGCAATATAATAAGGACGTGCACATCGGGAAAAATGTCTGGATCGGAGCCGGCGTCGTGATTGTTCCCGGTATTACAATCGGGAACAATTCCGTCATTGGTGCAGGCAGTGTGGTTGTGAAGGACATTCCTGCAAATGTTGTCGCTGTCGGAAACCCGTGCCGTGTTCTGCGGGAAATCAGCCAGCATGACCGTGAGTATTTTTACAGGAACGAAAGAATTGATTGGGAAAACCTCTAGAGTAACCGCAAGCAGCAAGCCTCCCCATGGATCCCAGCATCTCCAGAAGACAAAATCATGGTCGCTTTCTAAGCAGAGTATGAAAAAAACAGCCCATTCTCATTTGCTTACGAGAATGGGCTGAAACTTTACTAATCCAGTTATTTCTTCATCAATAGAATCCACTCTGCAAGCGTCCTCACTGTTGTAACGATGATGAAATTCCTTGAACATGATCTCAGCTATTCGTGCCATGATGATGCCCCCCTTCTCGTTCTAGGACATTCTGGGAGTATTAACCTATATCACCTATCAATGACTCGGACTTTTTCAAGTTGTGTGGCTCGCTGAGTTAAGTCAATATACATCAATAATAAATAATTCTTCATCATGGGTTTTACCTCGCTTTTAGAAAATGAAAATCGCAATAAGGCGAACCATTTGCTAATGTGCCGGTTCTTTCAAAACGAATTTTGGGTAATAAACCAGAGAAAGATATATCATCATTTTCGCAGTACACACAACATAACTCTGGACAATGATACATTTTTGTTAGCTCCCAATAAATACATTTATGCAAATTAAAATGTATTTCTTTTCCGTTACATTTCACCCATTCCGTTGTCCATCCAGTATCGGGGAAATTCTTTCGCATATGCTTTTTTACACCTAACCGATAAATAGTGTACGCAAAGGGCATATTTCCTAACTTTTTCATTTCCTCTCTTTTGATATTTGCAGCTTTATGGGTTTCTTTCCTTACATATTCTAATGCTTCATCTTGGTTGATACCATTTTCTCGAAGTGTTTTGTAATAAGCTAATGTTGGAAATAGCTTTGCTTGCAAATGATTTTGAATTGCGGCATTGTTACGATAGTCTGCATTATTCAGAAGTTCTTGAAAAATTTTTTCCACTTGCTCAAAAATGAGGTTTCCTTTTTCTTTTCCAAACTGTTGAATACAATCTACTTCTAAAAAGGAGAGCGTAGTTTCATTTAGTTTCATCGTTCACTCCTCCTTTGAAGTGTCCTAAACCTTTCAGAATTTTTACAGCGACCTCTTTCATTACATCAGCTTTAACTACAGCTATACCTTGCTCTTCATCTCCCAAAACAAGCAGAGTATCGCCGGGATTTATGTCAAATAGTTCTCGTGCTTCTTTCGGGATAACAATTTGCCCTCTTTCTCCAACTTTAACAGTTCCAAATATGTGTTTTCCTTTTGGCATGGACATTTTAGGTTTACTCCTTAAAATCATATTTTTCATACTTACATGAAAAGTATATCTCAAATAAACAGAATTGTCAATAATGTGCTATACCATTCCAAGGTTGGCATGGCGTTTTTCTCCAATCTAAAAATTTCAAACTGCGGACAAAAAGGACGCATTGTTGTAGCAAGCAGGGCTTTTGTCTATACAAACGCCATTTTTGCGTTGCAAAATGCTTGTTGGGCTGTGCCCAATCCCCTTCATTCTGCACCGTTCCGATGCAGGCTGCGCGTTTTTTCAAAACGCTTCTATTTATATAAGGTAGAGTTTCAAGACAGTTGCGCTCTGCAATTTTGATGGAGACATCTCAAGCCAAACGAACAGCCAGCAACGGCCTCAACGGTAAGTGAGGTCATGATGCTGGCTGTTCTTCGTTCAGAACGGAAAACATTCGACATTTTCGCTGGTTCATGGTACACTACATCCAATCCATGCGAATCCGTTGGAGGTGATTGTGTTGCTTTCCCTGTACTTAGCTGTTCTTGACGATCAAAGCAAAGAAGAACAATTTATAGATGTATATAATACCTACAAACGGCTGGTCTACCATACCGCTTACAAAATTATGGGCGATTCGTATCTGGCAGAAGATGTACTGCAAGAGGTGTTTTTGTACGTTGCCAAAAATTTTTCTAAAATTCATCGAGAAAACTGTCACGAACTCGCTGCTTATCTCG
>ERZ772855.4218-NODE-4218-length-10120-cov-2.519523_pt1 | contig 10120 bp, 11 predicted proteins | sample MGYA00511900_ERZ772855 | MGnify/ENA primary metagenome ERZ772855 (study PRJEB29015, sample SAMEA2737701) | human gut metagenome | biome: human gut; feature: human-associated habitat; material: faeces | place: China | collected 2012 ...
CGTCCATGGCCAGGGCTTCAAGAACGCACCACGAAAACGCTCCCACGGGCAAGGGCTCGCACAGCGCATGATTCCGGTGCGCGCCGTCAGCTGTTCTATTTCAAAAGGAGAAAACATCATGGGTGAATGCATTTTCTGCCTTATCGCACAGGGCAAAATTCCGTCTTCCAAAATTTACGAAACCGACAGCCTGTACGCGTTTCTCGACCTGAACCCCGTCCATAAGGGGCACACGCTGATCATCCCCAAAAAGCACGCCGGAAATATTTTTGATCTGGATCCCGCGCTGGGCGGCGAGCTCGTTTCCTTCATGAAAAAAGTCGGCCGTGCTGTCATGGAAACCACCGGAGCCACAGGACTCAACATTTACCAGAACAACGGACGCTCAGCAGGTCAGGAAGTTGATCACCTGCACTGGCATCTTATTCCCCGCTTTGACGGCGACGGACTCAAACTGTGGCCCCAGGGCAAGTACGATTCCATGGAGGAAATGAACGGCCTTGCAGAAAAAATACGTGCCAGGCCGTTCATTTCCTCCATCAGCTGAACAACTTTCCTCTCTCATCCGGCAGACACTCTGTTAATCCACCTGAAAACAGAAACTTTATTGACTTTCCCCTTATTCTGTTTTTTAGTTTGAGAACATCAGTGTGGAGTCATCTGCGAAGCTGTCGGATACGAACCTGCTTTCTCCTGTTCCATTCCGTTGAAACCGCCGCCGCCATTGACGGTGGTGCAGCCCCTGAGGGCTGCCTGGGACAGAGAGACCGCAGGTTCTTTTTTATCCTGAACGGCCTGAGGCTCCGCGCCGGTCATCTGTTTCACTTTCAGGAGGAGAGGATTCCATGAACAGGCTGTTCACCAGAGTGTGTAAAGCTTTTGCTGTTCTGTTCTGTGCCGCGTCCATCGCGACGCCGTCCATGGCAGCCGAGTACAAGCAGGAGTACAAACTGAGCGTCGTCCCCGGTCCCACTTCCGGCTGGGCCCAGGGTGCCTTCTACTTTGCCGACCTGGTCCGCGAACGTACCAACGGCCGCGTCAACATCAAGGTCTACCCCGCCGGCCAGCTCTTTGCCGGCAAGCAGACCAATGAATTCATGATGCTCCGTCAGGGAGCCATCGACTTCGCTTTCGGTTCCACCATCAACTGGTCTCCCCAGATCAAGGAACTCAACCTTCCCTGCCTGCCCTTCTTTATTGGCGTGCAGCCCCAGCCCTACAAGGCTATGGACGCCATCCTCGCAGGCAAGGCCGGCAAAATGATGATCGATGCCGTTGAAAAGAAGGGCGTCCACGTCATCGGCTGGGCTGAAAACGGCTTCCGTGAACTGACCACCAACAAGGGCCCCATCACCAAGCCCGAAGACCTCAAGGGCATGAAGATCCGCGTTGTCGGCAGCCCGCTTTTCATTGAAACCTTCCGCGCTCTTGGCGCCAACCCGGTCAATATGAACTGGGCCGAATCCATCACCGGATTCCAGCAGGGCATCGTCGACGGTCAGGAAAATCCGACCAACGGCATCATCATCCCCGCCAAGCTGTGGCAGTATCACAAGTACATGTGCGACTGGCATTACCTCATCGACCCGCTTCTGAACAGCGTGAATCCCGGCGTCTGGAAGCAGTTCTCCGCTGAGGATCAGAAGATCATCACCGAGTGCGCTGCCCTCAGCGAAAAGTACAGCAAGGCTCTTTCCCGCATCGGCCTCGATGACGGCACAGCTCTGAAGTACCTCCAGAGCCTCAACAAGGCCCCGCAGGAAACCGATCCCATGGCTATCATGAAGAAGAACGGCATGACCGTTGTTGAGCTTACTGCTGAGCAGAAGAAGGCCTTCGTCGACGCCACCAAGAGCGTCCGTGACAACTGGACCAAGAAAATTGGTCCTGCTCTCGTGAAGGCCGCTGAAGAGGATATGGCCTCCGTCAAGTAGTTTTTTTGTTTTTCCGGGCCGGCTGTGCACGCATAGCCGGCCCGGTTTCTTTAAGGAATATAATCCCATGTGGTCCTTTCTCGACAAGCGGTTCGAAGACATTCTCGGATCGATAATGCTGGCTGTGATGGTGACAATCACGTTCCTCAACGTCATCGTCAGATACTGCACAAATTTCTCATTCGCCTGGACAGAAGAAATCACCATCAACTTTTTTGTCTGGGTTGTTCTGCTAGGTACCGCCCGGGCCTTCCGCGAGGGCAGCAACCTCTGCATGAACCTGCTTTATGATGCTTGTCCCAGGACCACCCGACTATTTCTCTACATCGTATGCGTCATCCTCTGCGTACTGTTCTTCTCCGCTCTCTGCTGGACGGGAACTCTGGAAGTTTTCGATGAAATCGAACTCGAATCAACGTCAGAGTCTCTGGAAGTTCCGGTCTGGCTTTATACCATGTGCACGCCCCTGCTCTCACTGCTGGTTATCTTCCGCATTCTGCAGCGCGCCACACACACTCTCCGTACGGGCAAATACTAAGGGACAGCCATGAACAGCGCAGTTTTCTCAGATCCGGCATTCTGGTTGCTGGTCATTTTCGTCATTCCGCTCATCATCCGTGTGCCCATCGCCGTCGCACTTGGTTTCTCCGCCCTTGTTATCGTCTGGGGCTGGGACATGGGCATTGGCATGATTTCCTATAACTTCTTCGCGGGCGTTGCCAAATTTCCGCTCCTGGCCATCCCCTTCTTCATTCTGGCCGGCTACATTATGGAACGTGCGGGCATAGCAGCGCGCATCATCGAGCTGATGGAAGCCCTCGTCGGTGACAAGACCGGCGGACTGGCTGTGGCCTCCGTCGCCGTGTGCACGTTCTGGGGCGCTGTCAGCGGTTCCGGTCCGGCCACAGTGGCGGCCCTCGGTCTGGTGCTCATTCCCGGCATGGTCAAAGCCGGCTATGACAAAGCCTTCGCCTCATCGGCCGTCGCCGTCACCTCGGGTATCGCCATCGTCATCCCTCCGAGCATCGCCTTTATTGTGTACGGCGGCATCACAGATGTCTCTGTTCCGGCCCTGTTTGCAGGCGGCTTCATCCCCGGCCTGGTCGTCGCCGGCTTTATTCTCGCCGCTGTCGTGATCATTTCCAAAAAACGCGGCTACCACGGCGTCAGGCGCACTAAGCCCATGCTCCAGATCCTGAAAGAATCGTTCTGGGGAGCCATGACGCCTGTTGTCATTCTCGGGGGCATATACGGCGGCATTTTCACGCCCACAGAGGCAGCAGCCATTGCTGTTTTCTACGGTCTTTTCGTCGGCATCTTCATTTATAAGACAATCAACAGCGTCAAAATGCTGTTCGAGATTTTTGCGCAGTCCATGCGCGCCACGGCCATCGTCATGATCGTGGTCACCTGCGCAGGCCTCTTCAGCTGGGTGGCGTCCACTGTGGGTCTCATCGAAAAGGGATCCTCGCTCTTTCTCTCCCTTTCCAGCAGTCCCGTTGTCATCATGCTCATGATCAACATCATCCTGCTTTTCGCGGGCATGCTGCTCGACGCCATCTCGATTTACTACGTCTTCCTGCCTTTCATGCTGCCCATCATCGCCAATTTTGGCTGGGATCCCCTCTGGTTCGGCATAGTGATGACCGTCAACCTCGCCATAGGCCAGGTGACACCCCCCCCGTGGCCGTCGACCTCTATGTTGCTGCCCATATCAGCAACCTGACCATGGAAGAAATAAGCAAATCAAGCCTGCCTCTTATCCTCGCGGCGATACTCGCCCTCGTGGTCATTATCCTCTTCCCAGGCCTGACCACGTTCCTGCCCAATCTGCTGGGACTCTGATCAGATTACGGAGACGCATATCTGAATCCCGGAGCCTGCCTGATTTGAAATCAGGCAGGCTCCATTGCTCTGAGACAGCAAGTTCTTCCTTCCCCCAAAATATTCAGGTTCCGTCAGGCACCATTGCACAGGACGCACGGTCCTGCCGCGAATCCCCCCACGCCTTCCTGTGAAGACAGCCAATCCGCCTTCGGCCGGCAAACCTGAAGCCACGCGGAAGCACAATGCCTTTCACCGCATGTTCAGCCCAGCCATGACATCCGGAAAATACAACAGACCGGGCGGTGAAAAACAAAATATCAAACAGGGATATTATTTTTTTATTACGGTGAGAATGGAAACTTCCCGGCCGCGTCATGAATAAAAATCTCCAACCACAGGCAGGATCACACGGCCGGTAATACCTTACGGCCTTACAGCCATACCGGGGAAAAAGGAAAAGGGCCGTGGAGGGAAACCACAGCCCTTTAAATTCATGGAGCCAACTGAGGGACTTGAACTCTCGACCTGCTGATTACGAATCAGCTGCTCTACCGACTGAGCTAAGTTGGCATTCAATCACTTTTCGTGATTTCGTCTGACTACGCTAAAACACCGGTTCTGTCAACTGAGCAATTCTGGTATCTGCTACTTTTTCTTCACCTGGAAGGGAATCCAGTGCAGGGCACTGCTCTCTTCCTGGGTCGCCCCGATGGACCATTCGAAATTATCCCAGCCCATTTTTTCGGCGACTTTGGCAGCGGTGCCTGCGGCATCAATGACAGGATGTTTTCTGAACACGGTACTCAGGCCATAGGTCAGGCTGCAGACAAGACATTTACCGGGACGCTGATGCAGCTCATAGGCCATTTCCACATGATCTTCGGTTTCATTGCGCACGGTGAGTACGATATCGTACGCTCCCTCCTCGGCGCCGCCAAAAAGAACTTCAAAGAACTGATCAGTCCTTTCAGGAGGGAAAATTTCTTTCAGAAAAGCATTATCGATCTTAGCAGACATTCATATTCTCCTTTCCAAGCCACTGCATATCTTTGCTGGTCAGAACATAGTCGTCACGCGGAAGAGATTCCCAACGGAAGGAAGACACGAGTTCCCGCGGATGCACCGGTTCGCGCCTGTCCGTGATACCTGCCACCCAGGCCAGAAGGCCGATGATGCGCCACGGGGACACCCCGTCCTGTCTCAGGCTTTCCAGGCTCAGGCTGGCATGTCTCTTGGCCAGACGTTCGTGCTCTGCGTCCAGCAGCAGCGGAATATGAGCATATTGCGGAACAGCATAGCCAAGAGCTTCGAGCACTGCAATCTGGCGCGGCGTGGAAGGGAGCAGATCCCTTCCCCTGACGACCTGTGTAATGCCCATGTCACCGTCATCCACGCTCACGGCGAGCTGATAGGAAAAAACACCGTCAGAGCGCTGCAGATTAAAATCCCCTCCACATTCCTGGAGTGTGGCTGTCTGCGGCCCGTAGACCATGTCCGTGAACTGGTATGGGGTATCGGGGGATCTGAAGCGCCACGAGTACTTTTTCCCTTCACGGATGCGCTCCCGGACCTCTTCGGGAGACAGGTTACGGCAGGTGCCTGGATACGGGGCGCCGGCATCTCCGATATGCGGAGCCGAAGCCATGGTACGCACGTCCCTGCGGGAGCAGAAACAGGGATAGGCCAGATTCATGGACTTCAGCTGCTCGAGCTTTGCCGTATACAGGGGATACCGGTTGCTCTGGTGGTAGGAAGGATCTTCCTTCTCAGGCGTCGGACCTTCATCCCAGTCCAGACCGAGCCAGCGGATGTCGGACATCAGCGCCTGCATGAACACAGGGCTGCTGCGCTCGAGATCGAGATCTTCCATTCTGAAGACCAGTTCTCCGCCCACAGAACGTACGGCAAGCCAGGACAGGAAAAACGACCAGGCATTCCCGAGATGCGCAAGTCCGGTCGGGCTTGGCGCAAGTCTCCCTCTCACATCACTCAAAAGCACTCTCCGTCTGTCAGAGCAGTTATCTGCAGAAAGACCGGCACCTCTTCAGAGATGCCGGCCCCTGTCGTCAAAACGCTTTAATTCACCAGGACATCGGACTACTTATTCGATTTCTTATCCTTATCCTTGCTGCCGGACGGAATCACCGAAATATGCCGCTGCATGGGCTTTGTCTGCCTCATGGCGTCCTTGCCGGCATTATTCTTGTCCTTCAGGGCCGGAGCCGGGGCCGCCGGTTTCGGAGCGGGCACCTTTCTGTTTGTGGTGCTCCTGTCACCGGAAGCGGAATCTTTCACAGCACCGCGGGCAGGTTTCTTGTCCGAATCCCGGCTGTCAGGCTTTGCCTTTGTCTGAGAAGACGGCTTGATACCTGAATTGCTGTCGCCGCGCCCTTTGCGGTCATCGCCGCTCCGGGCGGATCTGGAGGTCTTTGTTCCGGTCTCCGGCTTGGCATCCTGCTTCTTCCTGGCCTGAGTATTATCCTTGGAATTCTTCCGGGAGCTGAGCCTGTCGTCTCCGTCTTTGGTGCCGCGGCGGGATGAACCGGCGTCCTGGGAGGCACGGCCTCCGCTTATCTTGTCCTTGTTTTTCTTGGATTTTCTGTCTTCACTGGCATTGCTTTTGTCAGAGGAGGATGAACTCCTGCCGCGCTGCCTGTCGGAACGGGCGGAAGATCTGTCGTCATCGTCTCTGGCTGCCCGTCTCTCCTGGCGGGCGGCCTCGCGCCTTGCCTGCGCTTCCTCTCTGGCGTTCTCCTCATCTGCGATACGGGAAGCTTCAGCCACGGCGGCATCGCCGGACCCCATATTCACACGCCGGGCGCCAATAAAATGCGTACTGTACCAGTCGCTGTCCAGGGATTCGACCTGTACGCGGGAGTGACGCTTGGGAGCATGAATAAACATGCCGGAGCCGATATAAATGCCTGTGTGGTAACCGCCGTCACGGCGGCGGAATGCCACGATATCACCGGCCCGCATCTTGGAAACGTCCCGGATTTTGAAGCCCACGGAAGACTGTTCCTGGGCCGTGCGGGGCAGTTTCACTCCGGCCCCCCTGTAAGCCCACTGAACCAGTCCGGAGCAGTCGAAACCTCCCGGATGTTCGCCTCCCCAGACATAGGGTGTTCCGAGGGCGTTATGGGCACGTCTCAGGACCTGTCCTGAAACGGAGGGATCATTCTCTCCCCAGTCCCAGTCACCGCCTTCCATGTCTCCATTGGCGCCATAGAGGGCTTTGTAACGCTCATACTGGGCAGCGGCATCATCGACGGCCGGGCTCTTCTTGTGGGCGCAGCCAAAGCTGAGAACGCACAGCAAAAGAAGCACCAGCACCTTGTATTTCGTACCCATTATGACTCCGCAAAACGGTAAGAGAAAACCGCCTGCGCAGGGCGGCAGACCGCAGCGCGCAGGTTCACGGCATCCGGCAGGCCCGAAAGCGGGCAGAGAGAAGAAAGAATGGCAGCGGAAATGGCCAGGCGGCCGATGACGCTGCCGGTGAAAGCCGGATACGGAACGCAATCACGCCTTTTTTAAGACGAAGGGGGCCCATTGGTCAAGATGGGCCCCCTTCGGGATTATTCCAAAAAAGCAGATTACTCTAGCGCAGATTCGCCGGAAAATTATGCTCAATGCAGGCGAAGGCATTGTGGTTATGGATAGATTCCATACTTTCCACCTCGATACGGTAGCCTTTCAGATGCTCGTTCCGGGAAAGCCCCTGGGCGACGTTACGCACTACATCCTCAACAAAGCAGGGATTGGCAAAAGCATGCTCTGTGACGTATTTCTCGTCCTCGCGCTTCAGAATCGTGTACACCGGACTTGATCCGGAAGATTCCGCCACGGAGACAAAGTCCTCGATCCAGTCGAATCCGTTCATGAGAAGCGTCATGTGCACGAGCGTGCGCTGGCTGTGGGCGCCCTCATCGCTGATAGCCTTGGAGCAGGGGCAGACGGTCATCACGGGCACCTCGATGTCCAGAATAAAGTTCTGCTCATCCTTCTCATTCAGTTCGCCGGTCAGCATGCAGTTATACGCCACCTCGCCGGGAGTCCCGGTGGCCGGGGCATTCTTGCGGATAAAATACGGGAAATGGAAACAGACCTGGGCCCGGCAGGCTTCCAGACGATCCCTGATGACAGCGAGCAGTCCCCGAACCGACTTGTAGCTAATCTCGCCCTCCCAGTTTTCAATGGCTTCCACAAAACGGCTCATGTGCGTGCCTTTAAAAGACGCGGGCAGATCCACGCTCAAATCCACGCTGGCCACGGTTCTCTGCTTGAGATTGGCGCGGTCTCTCGCCCAGAGCGGCACCTTCACGCCACGGACACCCACCCTGTCAATGGGAATGGGGACCTCCGGCGCATGTTTCTGTACATCAATCATCGCTAAGCCAAATCCTTTCCAAGTGTTGTCGGCACGAAAACGCCATGCTTGACGCCGTTGCAGGCGATCAGTCTGTCCGCCAGGGAACTGACAGCGGCGGCATCCCCGCGCAGAACAAGTACTTCCAAGCAGTTGTGATGGTCAAGATGCACGTGCATCGACGTGATGACCACGTTGTAATGATCGTGCTGGATATCCATGAGACGGCGGGCAAGATCATTGGAGTGATGATCATAGACGAGTGTCAGCGTCCCCGCGACCTCGCCTTCCAGCTTTTTCCACTCATCCTGAATAAGCGCCCTGCGGATGAGGTCACGTATGGCCTCAGAACGGTTCGTGTAGCTTTTGCGGCGGCAGAGTTCATCGAAAGGCAGCAGCAGATCCTCACTCAGGGAAACGCCGAAACGGGCAAGATTGGCCATGATTCATTCCTCGGATTTCTGAAAAGTCCCCTAACCGAGGGGGTGTTATGCATTTTCTGTACACTGTTTCATCTAACGTACTGATTTCTTTTCCGATATGCCCGCAATTCCTGAATTTGTCCAGATTTGTCCACCCGCTTTTCACATTTATCATACCGTTTTCATGCATTATTTTATATTTTTAGGAAAAATAATATCAGCGGGCAGGCTCTTTCGGGCATAAAATTCGCACGTATTGAATGACTTCCCCGGGCGGAGATTCCCAATGCAGCCCGAACTCCTTTCTCCGGTTCAGACTCCACGGACAGGACACCTGTATGCCTGCTCCTCCGCGTGTTGTTCCCCCGCCGCCCTTTTGGTATAGAAAAACAGCTTTTCTTTTTGGAGGATCCATGGGGCAGGACATCTTTGACACAGCGACCATTCTTATTCTGACCTTCTTCGCCATCAGGGGCTATCTCAACGGTTTTGTCGGAGAAGTCGCAGCCATCGTCTCCCTCATCGGCGGTTTCTGGGCCGCGCACACATTCCATCCGCTGCTCGCCCAGCATCTCCAGTTCATCGGTGAGCCTCTCTGGCGCAACATGGCCTCGTACGTCATCATTTTCATCGCGGTCATCATCGCTGTCGCCATCATAGCCAAAATCCTGCAGCGCATCCTCCAGTTCGCGCTCATCTCATGGGCTGACAGGGTGGCAGGCGGCATACTGGGGCTGGCCAAGGGCATCATCATCTTTTCCATCATCTTCATTCTGCTCAATAAATTCTGCGCCAACGCGGATTTTTACAAACACTCGCGGGTGCGTCCGTACTTCACGGCCATCATCAACCAGATACGCACCTCCCTGCCTCCCGATATCGTCAAACGATTCAACATCTAGCCGGAGAAAAAATACATGGATAGCAACGAAGGCATCGTCACTCTCAAGAATATCGTCGAGCGTCTCATCGCCCCGGACGGCTGCCCCTGGGACAGGGTACAGACGCCCGAAAGCCTCAGCGAATACATCATCGAGGAAAGCCACGAACTGGTCAGCGCCATCCGCTACGGAGACGCTGACGATGTCTGCGAGGAACTCGGCGATGTCGCGTTCCTGCTGGTCACCATAGCCTGCCACTTCGAAAAGAAGGGGGCCTTCACCCTCGACGACGTTTTCAGGCGCAACGCTGCGAAAATGGTACACCGGCATCCCCATTTTTTCGGCAATGAAAAGTTCGCCAGCCTCGACGATCAGCTTAAAGCCTGGGAAAAGCTCAAAAAGGAAGAGCACCAGAAGGAAGGAAAGGCTACAGGCGTGTTTGCCTCCCTGCCCCGCGATCTGGATCCGCTCGCCAGGGCCTACCGCATCCACTCCAAGGCAGCCAGAACCGGCTTTACCTGGGAAAACGACGAGGATGTGGAGCGCCAGGTTGAGGCCGAATGGCTGGAATTTCTGGATGCAGAGACCCGTAAGAGCGACGCAGAAGTCAAACACGAACTGGGTGATCTTCTTTTCACCATCGCCGAACTCGGACGCCGCCACGGCATGAAGGCCAACGAGGCCCTC
>ERZ772855.4224-NODE-4224-length-10110-cov-2.765987_pt1 | contig 10110 bp, 9 predicted proteins | sample MGYA00511900_ERZ772855 | MGnify/ENA primary metagenome ERZ772855 (study PRJEB29015, sample SAMEA2737701) | human gut metagenome | biome: human gut; feature: human-associated habitat; material: faeces | place: China | collected 2012 ...
TGCGCATACAGGCCCTCGGCATCGTTGTGATGCTCTTCGTAGTACGCTTTGCCGAGCTCAATGTACGCCTTCTTCAGCGCGTCCTTCTCCCCCGTCAGCGAAACGGTGAGCTTGGCAAGACGGGCGGCGTCTTTCGTTTTGTCCATGGCAGCGTTAGCGTATTCCGCGCCGCGCTCGCGCAGGTTGGAAATGGTGTCCATAAGAGAATCGAAATTGAAGTTCATATTCTGTTTCCTCCTTTTAGATTTTATTTCCCGGTTATCAGACGGTTTTATCCTCCGATCCGTTCGGTGTTTTTTCCTTTTCTTCCGCCGCGGCGCTCTGCGCGCGGACGCGGTTCACATAGAGTTCCTCCGGTCTGTGCGCTCTCCGGCTCTGCACAACAAGGATCACGAGCGCGACAAGGCACATGCCGCCGCCGATCACCTGCGAGGCGCGCAGCGCCGTGCCGGGAATGAGCAGGGGCGAGGTGCGCAGCGGCTCGAGCAGGAAGCGGATGAGGCCGTACCAGACAAAGTACAGAAGCGTCGCCTGACCGTCGTACTGCCGTTTTCCCTTCCGCGTCCATATGGTGAGGAAAATAAAGCCCACGAGATTCCAGAGCGATTCATACAGGAACAGCGGATGGACATAGTACGTCGTGCCGCCGGTCGTGAGTCCCATACGGCAGAAGACGTCCGTCACCTCGCCGATGTACTCGCGGTTCATAAAGTTGGACCAGCGCCCGATGATCTGCCCGATGAGCAGTCCGAGCACGACGCAGTCCATGATCGCGCCGAAGGGGATCTTCTTTTTTCGCGCGTACAGCCACACGCAGAACGTGGCGAGCAGCAATCCGCCGGGGATGGCCGTACCGCCCTCCCAGATCTTGCACCAGTTCCAGAGCGTCTGCCATACGGTGTCGCCGACATAGTTCGACCAGTGGCAGAAAACGTAATACAGCCGCGCGCCGATGATCGCCGTGGGAAGGCCGATGAGCACAACGTCGGTCAGCGTGTCCTTGGAAATGCCGAAATCCTTCGGCGCGCGCCGCATGCAGTAGAGCGCGGCGAGGATAAAGCCGAGACCGATGATCGCGCCGTACCAGTAAAACGTATGGCCGAAGAGCGTGTATGTACCGCTCGGGTTGAGAGAAAAGCTCTCGCCGAGCATGGGAAACGTGATGATCGCGCCGGGAAATGCTTCGGGCATGGGAAAAACTCCTTTCGCTGCGGGAAAATCAGGCGTTGGGACGGATCACGGAGAGCGCCAGACGCTCACGCGTGAGATTTTCGCAGAGGAACGCCTCGCACTCCGCGAGAGTGATGGATTCAAGCACGGCGAACGCGTCGGGCGCATCCCAGCCGTCGAGCTTGCTCTCGGCGAGCGAGACGGCATAGTCAGCGAAGGAATCGAGCGAGCCGAGAAGCTGGCCGTACTTCGCGCGGCGGCAGCGTTCGAGCGCTTCCTTATCCAGTCCGCGCATCGCAACGCCGGACACGGCCGCGTGCACCGCCTCCGCCACGGCGTCCGGATCGCGGCCCTGCGCGCCGAGGACCAGCATGGCTGTCCCGGCGGAGGAATCGTATTCGACAGAGCAGTCGCCGTTCAGAAGTCCGCCGGCATACAGATCGTTGAAAAAGGCCGAGGCCTTGCCGAAAAGACACTCGCCGGCAAGCTCCGCAAGGAGCTTCTGCCGCGCTCTCGCCGCGCCGGACGCGGGATACGGCAGCTTCACGCCGAGCAGAAACTGCGGCGCGGAAACGCTCATCGTTTTCTCCGCGCGCATCCGGGCGGGCAGAAGCGTTTCGGGCGCGCCGTAGTCGCGCTCCGGCTTCTCGCCGGGCGTGTCCGGCAGTATTTCGCGCGCCGCCGCCGCGATCGCCTCGGGGTCTACATCGCCGACGCAGCAGAGCACCATGTTTGAGGGATGGTAAAAGACGCTGTGGCAGTGGTAGAGCGTTTCGGGCGCGATCTGCGCGATGCTCTCCACGGAACCGGCGATGTTCTCGCGGATGGGGTGGTGGTCGTAGAGCGCGCTCAAAAGCTGGAAATATCCGGCATAGCCGGGGCTGTCCTCGCCCATGCAGATCTCCTGACCGATGATGCCCTGCTCCTTGGCGACGCTCTCCTCGGTATAGTACGGCGTGGAAACGTAGGTGAGCAGCAGCCGGAGATTTTCCATGAAGTTTTCCGAACCCGTGAAATAATACGCCGTGTGGCCGGTGCCGGTGAAGGCGTTGGGGCTCGCGCCGAGCGCGGCGAAGTCCGAAAGGACGTTGCGTCCGTCCGGCATATCAAACATCTTGTGCTCGAGAAAATGGGCTACGCCCGCGGGCGTATCGATCCACTCGCCGTTCACCTTGAAGCGGCGGTCCGCCCCGCCGTAGCGCGTGGCGAAAAAGGCCGCGTTTTTGCAAAAGCCCGGCTTGACCGCGACAAGGACGGAAAGCCCGTTCGGAAGCACTTCCTCGTAGAGCGTTTCGCCGAGATTGGGATATTCGTGCTTGTTCATTCGGTCTCGGCCTCCTCTCCGCGGAGAAAGTATACGGCGTCCAGCTCCACGCCGCGCGCGATGGCGGCAACATCCTCCGCCGTGACGTTCTCGGCAAGCGCCGCGATATCATCGGGCGTGGCGTCCGTCCCCTGCACGGTCTCGCGCAGATAGAAATCGGCGAGATAGTACGGACTGTCCGCGCCGGTGCGGAGATCGTTCGCCACGCTGCGCCGCGCCGCGGCGAGCTCGGTTTCCGAGATATCGCCCGCGCGCACCGCATCGAGCTGAGCGAGGATCTCGCTTAAGGCTTCGTCGTACTTATCGACCTCGATGCCGGAGAGCACTGCCATGATGCCCTTGAGCGTATCGATGCTCGAAAAGGCGTAATAGCAGAGCGAGAGCTTTTCGCGGACATTCTGAAAGAGCTTTGAGGTGACACCCGCGCCGTACACGGCGTTGAACACGGCGAGCTTCGCCGGGTCGGGATCGTCCATGCACTCGCCGAGCCGGAAGCCGACGGCGAGCACGCCCTGCGAGATCTCGTCCTCCTCGGTAAAGTACCGGGGCTTTTCCTCCACGGCGTTCATACGGATATCGGTACCGAGATCCAGGTCGATCTCGCCGCGCGGCAGCAGCGCGAACGCCTCGCGCAGCATAGCCGCCACTTCCTTTCCCGGACGGCTGCCGCAGTAGAAGATCTCCATGGGGGAGACGGCCAGAAGCTCCTTATAGTGCTTCGTGAGCTTCACATAGTGGATGCTCCCGGCCTCGTCCGCGGTGCCGTAAGCGCCGGTCGCATAGTCCTCATAGGCGCACATATTCTCCCGCAGGCGCCGGAAGGCCCAGCTGCGCTTGTCATTTTTCACGCGCTCGATACGCTCGACGAGCTGTTCACGCTCGGAATCGACGTACGCGGGCAGAAACAGCCCGCCGCGCGTCGCGGGGGATAGCCACAGCTCGCTGAGCAGGGATATGACCTCGCCAAGCACGTCCGTCTCGCCGGGGAGAAAGGCATCCTCGGCAAAGCCCGCATAGAAGCCGACGGCCTGGATCTCGCCGAGCTTCCGCACCGATGGCTCGATCTCCGCGCCGTAAAGCGCGTCGAGCCGCTCGGAAATGCGGCGCATGTCCGGCAGCGACTTTGTGCCGCGGCGCAGCACATACGGCAGCACGGCGTTTTCCGCCGCCGTTTCGCGGTGCAGCTGTGTGAGAAGATAAGCGGTCATACAGCCGGTTTTGAATTTGTCGGTCTGCACCGCCGTCAGCGATACGCAGGGGAACAGCTCTTCGCGGAAGTATTCCATACGGTCACGCCTCTTTTCCTTTGAATATACAAAGATAGTATAGCACGTTTTTCCCCTCGTTCATAGCGCAAATGTGAATTTTTTCCTCAAGGCTCCGCGCCGTACAGCTCACGCAGCAGCCGGAGATACCACCCTGCCGCGCCCGTATACCAGCTCCACCCCGCGCGCCCTTCCTTTCCGGGCGCGTACGCGATATCCGCCGGAAGGACGAACGGCTCCGCGCCGTACTCCGGCGCGGTGAGCGAGAGCGCCATCTCCTCCGCGAGCGCGGCTGCTTCCTCCCGCCGCCCGGCGCGATGCAGCGCCAGCGCCTCTTCGCGGCGGCTCATGGCGTCACCCGGCACAGGGAGAGCCACACCGCCGCGTGGGTGTACTGCCCGCCGTTTTCCCGAAAGCCCGGCCCGTAGGTCGAAACATACCCCGGCGCGCGCTCCTCCGGCAAAAACGCCGGAGCGTAGATGCGGATAAGCCGTCTCTCCCCGTCCCGGAGCCCGGCGAGCGCCGCGGTGAGCGCCGTCTGTACACGGTCTCTGTCGGCATAGGGCGAAAAGGCGGCGAAGCTCTGCGCCACGGAGTCGATGCGGCACGCCGCCGCGCCGGACGCGCCGAGCGGTGTGCCGTCGGCATAATACCCGCGCAGATAGTGATCGGTGTCCCACGCCTCGTTCGCCGCCGCGCCGAGCGCGGCCGCGGCAGTCTCGTAGCGATCCGCGCCCGATTCTCCAAGTTTCGTGAGCAGAGCAGAAAAATCGTGGAACACGCCGGAGGCGAACCACGTGAGCCACACGCTCTCCGCGCTCTCGCCCATGGCGTCAAAGCCGTCGTTCCAGTCGCCGCCGCCCATCCGCAGCAGACGGTGCTCTCCGATACCGCGCCGGAGCACGAGCGCCGCGGCGCGGTGGCAGTGGTCGAGCACCGTGCCGGTCTCGCCGGAGAGCGACGGCGTTTCGTACCGGCTGTGCTCGCCTCGCGCGAGCGGCGGCGAAGTAAGATACGGCGCGGTTTCCGCGCAGAGGCTCTCGTCGGCGGTCGCGCGCACATATTCGCACACTGCCCACGGCAGCCAGAGAAGATCGTCGCTGCAGTCGGTGCGCACGCCCTTGTCGATCTCGCCGCCGGTCGGATGGTACCAGTGCTGCACGTCGCCATCCGCGTACTGATGGGCGCAGCACGCAAGGATGTGCGCTCTCGCGCCCGCGGCGTCGACGGGCAGAAGGTTGATGCGGTCCTGCAGCTGATCCCGGAAGCCGACCGCGCCGCCGCTCTGGTAGAGGCTTCCTCTGCCCAGCACGCGGCAGCAGAGCGCGGCATACGCGCTCCACGGCGCGAGACGGCGCACGCTCTCCGGCATGGCGGCGGAATACTTTTCGCCCCGCACGCGCTGCGCCCACCACGCCTTTGTCTTTGCCAGCGCTTCTCTGGCCCGCGCGATGTCGAGCAGTGCGGGGACATCCGCCGTGCCGAGCAGCATTACCGCCTCTTTTTCCAGCCGGAACGCCCCGGCCAGCGCCGGGAAGCCGCGGCGGAGAGCGCCGGAGTCTTCGCCGCAGAGGAAGCGCGCGTCCGTTCCGGCTGAGACCCACGGCGCGCTGCACCGCAGCGTCACGCGCACATCCTTATACGGGCAGCGCGGGTTTTCCGCGCGAAGGGCGCTCCCGTCGCGCCAAACGGACGCGGAAGCCGCGTCCTCTTTCTCCGGCGCGAGCTGCACGGGTGCAAAATACGCCATATTGCACGGCTCGCCGCTCTCGAGCAGAAGCACACGCACCGGCGTATCGGGCACGATGAACGCCGTGACCGAAATGCGGTTCCCGCCGATAGTTCTCTCCCAGCGGGCATAGCCGAAGCCAAACGTTACGCTGCACGCGCCGCCATCCGAAAAGAGACTCTCCGCGCCGTGCTCCGTTTCGATCCACAGCCGTTCCGCGCCCGCCGCGGCGAGCTTCTCGTTCTGCTCCGCCGTCAGCGGCAGCGTGTGGCCCATGATGGTGACGGAGTAGGCGTCACCATTCTTGGTAAGCCGGCAGTCCTCGAAGAAGTTCATCTGCGGCGTGCCGATGAAGCCCGCGACGAACAGGTTCTTCGGATGGTTGAAGACCTCCTGCGGGGTGCCGATCTGCTGGATGAAGCCGTCGCGCATGATGACGATGCGGTCACCGAGCGTCATGGCCTCCGTCTGGTCGTGGGTGACGTAGACGAATGTGGTGTTGATGCGGGAGCGGAGCTTGATGATCTCAGCGCGCATCTGGTTACGGAGCTTGGCGTCGAGGTTGGACAGCGGCTCGTCCATCAGCAGGACCTGCGGATTGCGGACGATGGCGCGGCCGATGGCGACGCGCTGGCGCTGGCCGCCGGACAGGGCCTTCGGCTTGCGGTCGAGGTATTCCGTGATGCCGAGAATTTCGGCGGCCTCGCGGACCTTCTTGTCGATCTCCTGCTTCGGGACCTTCTTCAGCTTCAGGGAGAATGCCATGTTTTCATACACGGTCATGTGGGGGTACAGAGCATAGTTCTGGAAGACCATGGCGATGTCGCGGTCCTTCGGGGCCACGTCGTTCACCAGACGGTCGCCGATGTACAGTTCGCCTTCCGAAATCTCTTCAAGACCCGCGACCATACGGAGCGTCGTGGACTTGCCGCAGCCAGAAGGACCGACCAGAACGATGAACTCCTTGTCCTCGATATCCAGGCAGAAGTCGGAAACAGCGGTCACGTTGCCGGAGTAAATCTTGTAGATGTGGTTAAGCTTCAAGCTCGCCATAGTAAAATCCCCCTTGTTCATGCTCACACAACAACCAGCTTGAGCCGAATCTTTCGTTCATCGGCTTCAACAACTGGGTTCATTATACGGGTCGGGCGTATATTTTGCAATCGAATAAGTTCACAAAAAATATTCGGATGCATGTCGATTTCTCCCCTTTATTTCAGCCCGATTTTTTGTAGATTTTAGTCATTCCCGCCACATCGTCTGCTGATTGCCCCCTTTGTTTGTGCGAATCGTTTTTCCCTGTTTTTTCGTCTTTCTTTCACATTTTTTCTATTTTTCTCCCATTTCGAACTTTTTCGGCATATTTTATGCGTCTATTTCGCCGATTTCCTGCAATTCTTTCCCTCTTTTTCAAATTCGAACATTTCATTCGTTTTTTCTTATGCGTCGGTTTCCGAACCGTTCTTGTGCACCTTGCACATATTGATATTTTCACAGTCTTCTTCAAAATTTTCGCACTTTTCCATAGAAAAAACGCTATGCAATCGCATAGCGTCATTTGTATTTTCCTATCTGTCGTTTTTATTCTTCGACGCGGATCACGCTTTCGGCGCTCGCCTGCGCGGAATCCATCTTCGCAAGCGCACGGCGCACGGCATGCTCGCCCGCTCGGTGCGTCAGGAAAATCAGCTGGACAAAGCCCGCTTCATCCCGCTCGCCCTTCTGCACCATGGAGGCGATGCTGACGCCCTCCGCCGCGAAGCCGCCCGTAATCAGCGACAACACGCCCGGTTCATCCTTCGCCCGCATGCGGACAAAGTGCACGCAGCGCCAGTCCTCCGCCATCCGGCACGGCGCTTCGCTCACCGCGGGCAGCTCGTGCCGCTTGGCCTTCGCCGCGCAAATCAAATCCGATACCAGCGCGCTGGCCGTCGGCAAGTCGCCCGCGCCGCGCCCGTAGAACATCATCTCGCCGCAGGCATGCCCCTTGACGAACACGGCGTTGAACGCATCGTTCACGTTGGCCAGCGGATGGCTGTTCGGCACAAACGTCGGGTGCACGCGCGCCTGAATCTCGCCGTTTTCTTCCTTCGCGACGGCCAGCAGCTTGAGCGTCAGCCCAAACTCCTTTCCGCATTGCACGTCCAGCGGCGTAATGCCCGTAATCCCCTCCCGGTACACGTTTTCCACCGGCACGTGGCGATGAAACGCCAGCGTGGACAGGATGCTCAGCTTGTAGGCCGCGTCATAGCCCTCCACGTCCGCGGTCGGATCCGGCTCAGCCAGCCCCAGCCGCTGCGCGTCGGCCAGCACGTCCGCGTAGGCCGCGCCTTCGTTGGCCATTCGGGTCAGGATATAGTTCGTCGTGCCGTTGATGATGCCCATCACCGAGCTGATCCGGTTGGCCTGAAGCGAACCGTTGATCGCCCGAATGATCGGCACCGCGCCGCACACGCTCGCCTCGTAATACAGCCCGGCGGCATGCTCCCTCGCTGCGCGGACGATCTGTGTCCAATGTGTCGCCAGCGCCATCTTGTTGGCCGTGATGACGCATTTGCCGTTTTCCAGCGCGCGCACCATATAGGAAGCCGCCGGCTGCTCACCGCCCATGAATTCCATCACCATGTCGATTTCCGGGTTATCGAGCACGTCCTCCGGGCGATCCGTCAGCAGCGCCGAGGGAATCGCCCACGCGCGGCTCTTGTTCAGCGAACGCACGAGAATTTTGCGCACCTCAAAGCCGACGCCTTCGTTTTCTTCGATCTGCGCTCCATACGTTTCCAGCAGTTTATACACGCCGCAGCCGATGTTGCCGCAGCCCAGAAAACCCACGACGATCTTTTCCATGCTTCCGTGCGTCCTTTCTTCAAATGAACGTTTACAGGTTTCTCTCATAGATCAGGCGCAGGCCGGTCAGCGTCAAATCCGGATTGATTTCGTCAATCACGTCGGAATTGCGCTTGACCAGATGCGCCATGCCGCCCGTCGCAATCACGCGGATATCGCTTCCGCCCAGCTCGCGCTTCATCTGCTCGATGATTTTCTCGACCGAGCCGATATAGCCGTACAAAATGCCCGCCTGTATATTGGAAACGGTCGTCTTGCCGATGACCTGCGGCGGGAGCACCAGCTCGATGGAGGGCAGCTTCGCCGTGCCCGTCGAAAGCGCGCGGTTCATCATCCGCAGGCCGGGGCCGATTGCGCCGCCGAGAAATTCCGACTTGGCGGAGATCACGCCATACGTCGTCGCCGTGCCGAAATCAATGAAAATCGCGGGGCCGCCGTAGAGCGCGGAGACCGCCACCGCGTTGGCGATTCGGTCGCTGCCCAGTTCGCGCGGGTTCTCGTAGCGGATGTTCAGCCCCGTTTTCATGCCGGGCACGAGCAGCCGCGGCTCGAGATGAAAGTAATCCCGGCACATGTGCTCGATGGTGTAGTTGATGGTCGGCACAACGGAGGAAATCATAATCCCCTCCACCGCCTGCATATTCAGGTTGTGATAACGAAACAGATCCGCCATGATGATGCCATATTGATCCGATGTCATCACCGGGTCGGTCGCGCAGCGCCAGCGCTTGACCAGCCGGCTCCCTTCAAACACAGCGGCTTTGATATTGGTGTTTCCAATATCCATTGCAACGATCATAATTCTATCCCCTAACCGGCGTAAGATTTAGCGATGCCCGTTCATCCTGCCCGTCACTTTGAGCAGCGCGCTGCCGATGGCCGTGCCCGCAACCGAGCAGACAATCGCTTCCACAAGCCCCTGCATGCCCGTCAGCAGAATGACAAACATCAGCGGGTTGCTCGCGCCCTTGGCCAGCACAAGGCTCTGGACGTAATCCGTATGATAAAACGCAAGCACGATATAGCCCATGAAGAACAGCGTGTTGAGCAGCGGCGCGGACAGCGAGGCCACAAAGCAGTTGGCCGTGGCGTTTTTGCACGCCTTGGCCATCGCGCCGTAGACCAGCCCGACGCACAGACCCATCAGCAGGCGCGTGACAAAGCACAGGATAAACGTGTGGATAGCCGACACGCCCAGCAGCGTCGAGGTCATAATCGACGCGCCCTTGATCGCGTCCATGAAGCTCACAAAGCCGAAAACGCCGCCCAGCAGCATGCTCGCCAGCGGCCCGATGACAATCGCGCCAATGGCAATCGGCACGGTCAGGAACGACATGTACAGCGGCCCGACCGGCACGCTGCCCAAGCCGATTAGCTTCATCACCACTTCAATCGCCACGAGGATGGCAAGCTGCGTCAGCGTCTGCACGCTGATCTTCTGTTGAGGCTGAGTATTCATTTTTGATCCTCCGTTCGGGTTCGCACAGGATACCCGACAAGTCTTTGCCGCAAAAGCGGCGTCATAAAAGAAAACGACCTTCTCGGTCTGCCCTGCATGCAGCGGCAGCCAGAATCGCGTATATTGTACCAAACAGGCGCTGATTTTGCAAGTTTTTACGCGCAAATTGTCGTTTTCGGCCATTCCTCCCATTTTTCTGTAAAAAAGGGTTGACTTTTCACAAGCCGTATCGTATAATATCCCTCGTCGCAAGATAAAACGGCTTGCGGGAATGGCGGAATTGGCAGACGCGCTAGATTCAGGTTCTAGTGAAAGC
>ERZ772855.4229-NODE-4229-length-10099-cov-3.290820_pt1 | contig 10099 bp, 7 predicted proteins | sample MGYA00511900_ERZ772855 | MGnify/ENA primary metagenome ERZ772855 (study PRJEB29015, sample SAMEA2737701) | human gut metagenome | biome: human gut; feature: human-associated habitat; material: faeces | place: China | collected 2012 ...
GGTATAATAATTCAGAGTGTAGTATTTATTTTAAATAAAATTTCTTATGCAGAATTATTAAATCATTTTGAAGGTTTAATAATAGGTATTTTATTGTCTTTTTTAATATGTAAAATAACAAGTGCATTAGGAGAAGGAGATATAGGATTTTATGGGTTATGTTGCTTTGTGTTGGGAGCGAAACATAGCCTTAACGTGTTTGCATTATCTTTTATTGTAACTTCTCTGTTCGGAATTTTAATAATATTAAAGCAAAAGAAAATAGATTTGAAGGTTAGGGTACCTTTTACACCATTTATTTCTTTGGCGACTATTTTAATTATGCTAACACAATGTGATATAATAAAAATCTATTTTGAAATGATAACTAACAATTTATAAAGGAGGCGAATATTTTGTATATAATAGTGGGATTAGGAAATCCAGGAGACAAATACGAAAAAACAAGACATAATGTTGGATTTAATGTTATAGATCTTTTAGCAAAGGAATATTCAATAGACGTAAGCAAAATAAAACATAAAGCATTAATAGGAGAAGGTAGAGTAGGAACTGAAAAAGTAATTTTAGTTAAACCTATGACTTATATGAACTTAAGTGGAGAATCAGTAGCAGATATATGTAACTATTATAATATTGATTTAGAAAACTTAATAGTAATATATGATGACATTGATTTAGATGTTGGCAAAATTAGAATTAGAAAAAAAGGTAGTGGTGGAACTCATAATGGTATGAGATCTATAATAAAATGCCTAGGTTCTAACGAATTCCCAAGAGTTAGAGTTGGAATATCAAAACCTAAAAATGGTCAAGATTTAGCAGATTTTGTTTTATCTAGATTCTCAAAAGAAGATGAAAAAAGTTTACAAGAAAGCTTTGAAAATTCTGTAGCAGCAGTAGATTGTGCTATAAGAAATGATTTAGATTTAGCAATGAATAGATATAATATGAAATAAGGAGGGGCTATATGGAGGATGTTTTTGTATACCCTTTGAAAAACTCAAATGAGTATAAGGAAATTATAAATTCGATATGCGAAAGAAAAGGAGCCTTACAATTAAATGGCCTTTTAGATATGCAAAAACCACATATAACTTATTCTATATTTAAAGAATTGGCTAGACCGACTTTGTTTATTGCAAATAGTGATTTGGAGGCAAAGAAGGTCTACAATGAACTTCGTTTTTATACTAAGGATAAGGTGGAATATCTAGGTACTGATGAAATTTATTTTTATCACCTAGATGCAAAAGACAGAAGTGAAGAGGCGAAAAAACTAAGGGTTTTATTAAAATTAGCTAAAAAGCAAAAAACTATAGTAGTTACGTCAGTTGATGCAATACTAAGAAAATATATACCTAAAAAGGTATTATTAGATAATATATTTACTTATAAAATTGGAGATATTATTAATTTAGAGGAATTGAGCCAAAACTTAGTCAGACTAGGGTATGAAAGAGTGTCTAGAATAGAAGGATTAGGTCAATTTAGTATTAGAGGTGGAATAATAGATGTATATTCTCTAGAATATACAAACCCTATCCGTATAGAATTATTTGATGATGAAATAGATTCTATACGTACTTTTGATGTTTTCTCACAAAAATCAATAGATAAAATTAAGAAAGTAGTAATAACACCATCTCGTGAATTTATTTATCCAGAAGATACTACATCAGCTGTTGAAAAAATAAAAGAAGAAACAAATAAATATACTGATGATGATGTTTTGAAAAATATAGAAAATATATCTGATAAAACTTACTTCCAAGGTGTAGAAAATTATATAGATTATCTTTATGATGACCAAAATAAAAGTATATTTAGTTATTTACCTGATAACGGAATAGTGGTTATGAGTGATATTTCTAGACTTAAGGAAAGATGTGAAAACTACTTAAACGAATTTAAAGATAATTATAATTTAAATCTTGAGAGAGGTTTAGCAATTAAAAACCAAGGTAATTTAATTTACTCATATGAAGAATTACCTTATATATTAGAAGATAAAAAATTAATTATAAATTCGCTATTAGCAAAGCCAATAAACGGATTTTCAGTTAATAATGTAATCGATTTTAATTCGAGAGAAATACCTGCATATAATTCAAAATTAGATACATTGGTAGAAGATTTAAATAGATTTAAATACAATGGATATAAAATAATATTAGCTGTAAACTCATCGGATAGATGCAAAAAATTACAAAAAGATTTACTTGATTTAGGTTTAGAAGTTGGTATATCAAAGAGTCGTAATACAGAAATTAAATCTTCGCAAATAATTATTGTACCAGCTAATATAAGTAAAGGTTTTGAATATAAATCCATAAAATTCCAAGTTATAACTGATACTGAGATAATCGGTGTAAATAAGAGAGTTTCTAAAAAAACTAAGAATAAAAAGAATAAGGATGGCAAAAAAATTGAGTCATTCTTAGATTTGAAAATAGGAGATTATGTAGTTCACGAAAATAGCGGTATAGGTAGATATACTGGCATTGAACAAATTTCAGTAAATGGTATTAAGAAGGACTACTTAAAAATAATTTACCAAGGTGGGGACAATTTATATGTACCTATAGACCAAATGGATAAGGTACAAAAATATATAGGTTCAGATGCTGAAAAGGTTAAGTTAAATAAACTTGGAACAAATGAATGGACTAAAGCAAAGGCCAAAGTTAAACGAGAAATAGAGGATATGACAAAAGACTTAGTTGAACTTTATGCAAAAAGAGAGCAAGTCAAAGGGTATAAATTCTCTAAAGATACTGTTTGGCAAAAAGAATTTGAATCTATGTTTCCGTATGAAGAAACTGAAGACCAGTTAAAAGCAATCAAAGAAACTAAAAAGGATATGGAATCTTCCAAGGTAATGGATAGGCTTATATGTGGTGACGTTGGATATGGTAAAACAGAAGTTGCTATAAGGGCTGCATTTAAGGCTTGTATGGATCAAAAACAAGTAGCAATACTAGTTCCAACAACTATATTAGCACAACAACATTACAATACATTTAAGCAAAGATTTGCAAATTATCCTATTAGGGTAGAAGTTTTAAGTAGATTTAAAACTGCTAAACAACAAAGAGAAATAATCAATGATGCTAGAAAAGGTTTGGTTGATATTCTTATCGGTACACACAGAATAATCTCAGATGATATTAATCTACCTAATTTAGGTCTAGTTGTAATTGATGAGGAACAGAGATTTGGTGTTAAGCACAAAGAATCACTTAAGAAAATAAAAAATACAGTAGATGTATTAACTTTATCAGCAACCCCAATTCCAAGAACTTTACATATGTCACTGAGTGGGATTAGGGATATGAGTGTTATAGAAGAACCACCACAAGAAAGACATCCAGTAATAACTTATGTTGCAGAAGCAAAGGAAAGTATTATTCAGGATGAAATTGAAAGAGAAATAGCAAGAGGCGGTCAGGTTTTCTTCGTTTATAATCGAGTGGAACATATTGAAGAAATGGCAAGTATGGTTCAACGATTAGTACCTGAGGCAAAAGTTGCTGTTGCTCATGGTAGAATGACTTCTAAAACTCTAGAAAATATTATATTAGGATTCTTAAATAAAGAATACGATGTTTTAGTTTGTACAACAATAGTTGAAACAGGAATGGACATATCTAATGCAAACACAATGATTATATATGATGCAGATAAGATGGGGCTTGCTCAACTTTATCAGTTAAGAGGTAGAGTTGGAAGAAGTTCTAGACAAGGTTATGCATATTTAATGTATGAAAAAGACAAGTCACTTAGTGAAGTAGCTGAAAAAAGACTGAAAGCAATTAGGGAGTTTACAGAATTTGGTTCAGGGTTTAAAATAGCTATGAGGGACTTAGAAATAAGAGGTGCAGGTAATATATTAGGTTCACAGCAACATGGTCATATGGCTGTTATAGGGTATGATTTATATGTTAAAATGTTAAATGAAGCTATAAAGAAAGTTAAAGGCGAAGAAATCGAAGAAGAAATCGATGTAGAAATTAATTTAGCTGTTAATGCATATATTCCAAATTCTTATATACCAGAAGAACTTGATAAAATTGAGATGTATAAGAAAATAGCATCTATAGAAAATAAGGATGATATGAAAGAAGTCACAGAAGAATTAATAGATAGATTTTCTGATGTACCAAGATCTGTCCAAACTTTACTTTCAATAGCATATATTAAATCTATGTGTAAAAAGCTGAAGATAGAAAAAGTCACTCAAAACAAAAATGAAATTAGTTTAGTACCTTTAACAAGATACAAAACTAAAGAAAAGATAGGTTACAAGATAGTAAATGAGTTAGTAGATTTACTAGAAAAAATGTGTGACCTAAACAAAAAATAAGAAAAAGAGGTGCAGGGTATGAAAAAAATAGTTGCATTAGTGCTAGCTATGGTTTTAGGAATAAGCATGATTGGGTGCTCATCTAATAATTCTGTAGCAACAGTTAATGGAGAAGGAATTCCATTAGAGTATTATAAAATATACACAAATTGGACAAGATTAGGATATGAGTCAAGTTATGGATTTACATCTTCAACTTGGGAAACGGAAATGCAAGACCAAACTACTTCTAGTAATTCAGATTCATCTGGAACTTCAGATAAGTCAAAATCATCGGAAAAAACAACTTATTGGGATAATTTTAAATCACAAGTACTTAAAGCAATGGAACAATCAGAAGTGATTTATCAAAAAGCAAAAGAAGTTAAAGTTGAACCAACTGATAAAGAGATTCAAGAACAAGTTGATAATTTCAATAAAAGTATAAATAGTAACGAAACAACTAAAGAACAAGCGAAAAAAGCTGGTATAACAGATAAATTCTTAACTTATATATTTACTAGAGAATTAGCCAATTCAGCTTACCAAGAATATTTTAATAAACATACAAAAGTAGATGATGCTACATTAAAGAAAGAATATGAGTCAAATAAACAAGCTTATAATACTGTAACAGCTTCTCATATACTAATATCAACTAAAGATAGTGATGGAAAAGAACTTTCAGCTAAGAAAAAAGCAGAAGCTAAGAAAAAGGCAGAAGAAGTTCTTCAAAAGGCTAAAAATGGAGAAGACTTTGCTAAATTAGCTAAAAAATACTCAGAAGACACTAGCAATGCTGAAAATGGTGGAGAATTAGGAGCTTTCACATATCCACAAATGGTAGAAGAATTTAGTAAAGCAGCATTTAAATTAAATAAAGGTGATATTTCTGACATAGTAGAGACTAGTTATGGATATCATATAATTAAAGTTACAGATAAGGCAAACACTTTTGATGCTGTAAAAAATAGTGTTAAAACTGCAGTTTTAAGTAATAAATATAGTGAGCAAGTACAAAAATTATTTGACGATGCTAAAATAGATGTAAATGAAAAAGAATTAAAATCAGTTTCATATAAATAGAAACAGTTAAAATTTAAATAAAACTGGGGGAATAATAAAAAAATTATTCTCCCTTTTTATATTTGAAAAAATATAGTAAAACTTGAATATTATGTTAAAAAAATAAGAGAAAGTAAAAAAATGTCCCTAAAAATTTATCGAAATTAGGGAATTATACAAAAAATAAAATGATAAATATAATTAAAATACAAAATTCTTTTGACAACAAAGAAATAATTATTATATAATGTAACCGAAATTTGTATATTTTTCTTTTCAATGGTAAAAATACAATAAAAGAAACTAATGGAGGATTATCATAAATGAGAGCTACAGGAATAGTTAGAAGAATAGATGACTTAGGAAGAGTTGTTATTCCAAAAGAAATAAGAAAAACATTAAGAATAAGAGAAGGGGATCCACTAGAAATATTCACAGCTAAAGACGGAGAAGTTATACTAAAGAAATATTCTCCAATAGGTGAATTAAATGAATTCTCACAAGAATACGCAGAAACATTAGGTGAAACATTAGGATATGGTGTTATAATAACTGATTTAGATTCTATAATATCTGTATCAAAATTACCTAAAAAAGACTATAAAGAAAAAAGCATAAGTAAAGAATTAGAACAATTAATAGAAAATAGAGAAACAAAAGAAATAAAAGACGAAAACAAAATACCTCTATACAAAGAAGATAGCAATTTTTATAATGAGCAAATGATAATGCCAATAATAAGCACATCTGGAGATTGTATCGGAAGTATAGTTATAGTTGCTAAAGAGAATGAAAAATTCCAAGAAGGAACAGACAAAATTCTTAAAGTAGCTTGTAGTTTTTTAGGGAAACAAGTTCAATAATTTATTAAAGGACCCTTTTTATAGGGTCTTTAATTTTTAAAATCTGAAATAATTTAGAAACAAAAAATCTTAAGAAATAATTAAAAATGTGGAAAATATTGAATATATACTCTTAAATATGATATATTAAAATTTGTTACAAATGTTTAGATAAACAGAATCAGAGTTTATTTCTAAACCATTTTCATATTTTCAAATGAAATGATATTATTTGAGATTTGAATGAATATAATTTCATATGTTTAATAAATTGGAGGTTACGCGTAATGGATAACAACAAAAATAAAGAATCCTTTTTAAAGGGTGCGCTTATACTTGGTGCAGCGGGTGTTGTTGTTAAGATAATGGGTGCATTTTTCAGAATACCACTTGGGAACTTAATCGGATCTACAGGGATGGGGTATTACCAAGCTGTATATCCTGTTTACACATTGTTTTTAACATTAGCAACGGCTGGTTTTCCTACTGCATTAGCTAAATTAGTTTCAGAAAAAAGAGCCATTGGGGATTTTGGTGGTGCTGCTAAGACATTTAAAGTAGCATCGACAGTATTATTCCTTACAGGGCTTGTTTCGTTCTGTATATTCTATTTTGGAGCCGATTTTATAGTCAATGGCATAATGAAAAATGAGGGTGCATTAGCTAGTATGAAAGCAATCGCGCCAGCACTTTTATTTGTACCATTAATGTCTTCATTTAGAGGATATTTCCAAGGTAGAAGAGAAATGAGTAAAATCGCCATTTCTCAAATGGTAGAACAATTCTTCAGAGTTGTTCTAGGGATAGCAATTGCCTACTATTGGATGGTTAGTTTTGGACCAGAACAAGGTGCTGCTGGTGGTGTTTTAGGAGCAGCAATAGGTGGATTTGCATCAATCGTATTTTTAGTTTTAGCTTACTTAAAAGGTTCAAAGAAACGTAAAATGGAAATTGAATCAAGTAAGAATTTTAAGGTAGAAAGTACAAAAACAGTTTTAAAGAGAATTTTATATGTTGCAATACCAATAAGTATAGGAGCTTGTGTTATGCCTTTAGTTAATATGGTCGACAGTGTGGTTGTTGTAAGAAGACTTCAAGAAAGTGGTTTTGATGTTGATACAGCAAACTCTTTATTAGGTCAAACAGGTATGGCTATGGCAACAGTTAACTTACCAGTATTTATAGACCAAGCTATAGGTATGAGTTTAGTACCATCTATATCAGAAGCTTGTGCATTAAATCAAATGGGAAGAGCTAAAAGAGAAGCTAGAAATGGTATAAAACTTATACTAATAATAGTATTACCTTGTGCTTTTGGATTAGCTGCATTATCAACTCCTATAATGAACTTATTATATCCTAGTGAAACAGGAGCAATAGGCAGCATGTTATTTGCATGCGCACCTTCTGCTATATTCTTAGGATTAATATATGCACAAAATGGTATACTTCAAGGTATGGGTAAACCAATGGTACCAGTTATAGCATTAGCAATAGGTATGGTATTTAAAGTAGTATTAAGTTACACTTTAACAGGAATACCATCTATAAATATATTTGGTTCAGCAGTAGGTACTTTAGCTGCATATGGTGTAGCATCGTTAATAGAGTTTCTATACATAAAGAAACATTTAAATATGAAGTTCTCTAAAAAAGAATTTATAATAAAACCATTATTAACAGTAACAACTATGTTTGTTGTTGTTAAAATATGTTATGCTTTAACATTCAAAGTATTAGCTAGCAATGCTATTTCAACTTTACTATCAATCATGGTAGGTGGAATAGTATATGTAGTAGTATTACTTGCAATTGGTGGAATGAGAAAAGAAGAAATCTTAATGATGCCAAAAGGTGAAAAAATCTATAGAATGTTAAAAAAATTAAAGTTAATGAGTTAGAATAGGAATAGATACTGAAATAAAGACAATAATTATAATGATATTGTTTAGGTGTAGTAATTAGGAGTGAGAATATGGGCAAAATATCAATTGTTGGTCTAGGCCCTGGGGATTATTCTTTAATAAGCCAAGGAGCTCTAGAGCTATTACAATCATCAAATAGGATTTTTCTGAGAACAGAAAAGCATCCAACTGTAGATCAATTAAAACAACAAATAGATTATACAAGTTTAGATTATTTCTATGAAAAAGAAGAAAATTTTGAAAATGTATATCTTCATATATCTAAATTTATAATAGACGAATCTAAAAAAGGGGATTTAGTATATGCAGTTCCTGGACATCCAAGGGTTGCAGAAAAGACGGTAGGAATAATAGAAAATTTAGCTAAACAAAATAACGTAGAAGTTGAAGTGATAGCTTCTATGAGCTTTGTAGACGCTATGTTTAACTATTTAGCTGTAGACCCAGCTGATGGATTTAGATTAATAGATGCTTTCGAACTAGAAAATTCACCTATTGATCCAAAAACTAATACAATTATTACACAAGTATATGATGAGTTTATTGCATCAAATGTAAAGATTAAACTAATGGATTACTATGATGATGAACAAGAAGTATATATAGTTAATGGAGCTGGAATTAAAGGTCAGGAACAAAAAGTTTCAGTGAAACTATACGAAATAGATAGATATAGAGAGTTATTTAATTATTTAACTAGTCTATATATACCAAAATCTACAAAAAAAATGTATAATACTGTATATGACCTTCAGTCTATTATGAAAGTTCTGAGAAGTCCAGAAGGATGCGAATGGGATAAGAAACAAACCCACGAAACATTAAAAAAATCTTTAATTGAAGAGGCTTATGAAGTTAATCAAGCAATAGACAATGACGATATAGATGAGCTTATTGAAGAGCTAGGAGATGTATTATTACAAGTTGTATTTCATAGTCAAATAGGTGAAGAAGAAGGATTCTTTAACCTAGGAGACATTACTAGTGCAATATGTAAGAAACTAATACACAGACATCCTCATGTTTTCAAAAATGAAAATATAGATATGAACGAATTCGATAAAATATGGGAAGACCTTAAAAGGGAAGAAAAAGGTGAAACAACAGTTACAGAAGGATTGAAAAGAATTCCTGCGTATTTACCAGCTTTAATGAAGGCTCAAAAGATACAAAAAAAGGCCGCTTTAGTAGGATTTGATTGGGATAATATTGAAGATGTCCATAAAAAAGTTAAAGAAGAATATAAAGAACTACTTGACGAATGTAAATCTGGGAATATAAAATACATAAAGGAAGAGTTGGGAGACTTATTATTTTCAATAGTAAATTTAGCGAGATTTTTAAAAGTAGATCCAGAAGAGGCCCTTAACATGACAAACGCCAAATTTATTAAAAGATTTGACTTTGTTGAACAAGGTGCTATAAAATTAAACAAAAGACTGGAAGATATGACATTAGAAGAAATGGATAAACTTTGGGAAAAGGCTAAATTTCAATAAATTTTAGAAGGAAATTTCTAGTGTATATAGAACTTAAAAATTAATGAGTTTTATATGAGAAACAATTTAGGAGGTAAATATTGTGAATAAAGCTGAATTAGTATCAAGAATGGCAGAAAAAAGTGAATTAACAAAGAAAGAAGCTGAAATGGCATTAAACGCTTTAATGGAATCAATCCAAGAAGCATTAGTATCAGGAGATAAAGTTCAATTAGTAGGATTTGGGACTTTCGAAACTAGAGAAAGAGCTGCAAGAAAAGGTAGAAACCCAAGAAACCCACAACAAGAAATAGATATACCAGCTTCAAAAGCTCCAGTATTCAAAGCTGGAAAATCTCTTAAAGAAGCAATAAACGAAGCATAATATATATTTAGATATTTGAAAATCTAAACGTTAAATAATACATTTGGTAATTTTAAATA
>ERZ772855.4237-NODE-4237-length-10087-cov-3.826854_pt1 | contig 10087 bp, 8 predicted proteins | sample MGYA00511900_ERZ772855 | MGnify/ENA primary metagenome ERZ772855 (study PRJEB29015, sample SAMEA2737701) | human gut metagenome | biome: human gut; feature: human-associated habitat; material: faeces | place: China | collected 2012 ...
CCTCTGCTGCGAGTGGTCTGATCTGGTTGATTGCACGACCGTCCGGACGCTTGTGATCCTTTAAAATCATCTTTCTGACTGTCTTCTTCTGATACTGGTAAATAGCCTCTCCAAGAACTGCAAGGTACTCCTCATTGTCTGCGAAGGCTTCCTCTAACTGCTCTGTGATAGCTCTGATATTTTCCTCACGCTTCTGCTTCTCATCTGTGAATACTGCCTCCTCCATCTGCTCAGGAGTAACAATTTTCTTAATATCCTCAAACATCTGCTCAGGAATAGCACAGCTCTCATACTCATGCTTTGGCTTGCCAATCTCATCACGGATCTGATCCATGAATGCGATAACTGTCTGGTTGATATCGTGGCACTTATAGATTGCTTCAATCATCTGATCCTCAGGAATCTCATTGGCGCCTGCCTCAATCATGATGACCTTTTCCTTTGTAGAAGCAACTGTGAGCTGTAAATCTCCCTCATCCCACTGCTTCTGTGAAGGATTTACGATAAACTCTCCATCAACAAGTCCCATCTGTGTCATGGCACATGGTCCGTCAAACGGAATATCTGAAATGTGAACAGCAAGAGCTGTACCGATCATTGCAACTATCTCAGGACGGCACTCAGGATCCACTGACATAACAAGGTTGTTTAATGTAACATCATTTCTGTAATCCTTTGGGAAAAGGGGTCTCATAGGACGGTCAATTACACGGTCTGTAAGAATGGCGTTCTCAGATGCCTTTCCCTCACGCTTGTTAAAACCACCCGGAATTTTTCCTACAGAGTACATCTTCTCCTCAAACTCAACGCTGAGTGGGAAGAAATCCACACCGTCACGTGGCTTGTCAGATGCTGTAGCTGTTGAAAGGACTGTTGTATCACCATACTTGATAAAAACAGCTCCGTTTGCCTGAGCTGCTACTCTTCCGATATCTACGGTAAGAGTCCTGCCGGCAAGTTCCATTGAATAACTTTTGTACATATTAATTCTCCTTAAAATTCTTTTGCAGAAGTGTATTCCTCTTCCGAAACTACTAAACAATACATGTACTCTCATGCACTCTTTAGTGGTCTCGGCTTACTTCTGCTTTTCAAAAACAATAATAAAAACAATAATAGAGCGGAATAATAATTACTCCGCTCTAAAGAAAATACTATTTTCTGAGTCCTAAACGCTCGATAAGTGAACGATATCTCTCGATATCAATCTCCTTAAGGTATGCAAGTAATCCACGTCTCTGACCGATCATCTTTAACATTCCTCTTCTTGAGTGATGATCCTTTGGGTTCTGCTTGAAATGCTCTGTTAACTCTGCGATTCTTGCTGAAAGAATTGCAATCTGAACCTCTGGTGAACCTGTGTCATTTGGTGTTCTACCGTACTCTGCGATAATAGCCTGTTTCTTTTCCTTTGCGATCATTGTTGATCCTCCTTATATTATAATGCGCCCTGATATCTGTATGATGCTCAGCAATAGGTCGGAGTGTCCAACTACCGAACATGGGCAAAACCATACTTATGCAGTATAGCATAGTAAGCATTTGTTGTAAACTGTTTTTTTATTAATCCGGCAAATATCTTGCGACACAAATCGGATTTCTGTAATATGCATTTGAAACCTTGATTCCATCACGCTTGTTGCTGGCATGTACAATCTGTCCGTTTCCGATATAAATTGCGACATGTGAGATACTCCTTCCACCTCCGTAGAAGAATAAATCTCCCGGCTTTGCTTCAGATGCACTGATTTTTGTGCCGTATGAAGGCTGTGCTCTTGATGAATGCGGTAATGAGATTCCATACTTTCCAAGAATTCTCATTGTGAAGCCTGAGCAGTCAACTCCCTTCTCAAGGCTTGTACCACCCCATACATATCTGTTTCCGACAAACTGTAACGCATACGATACAACAGATGCCCTTACATCTGATACACCGTCACCATACTTCACCTGCTCTATTGTCTTTGCTGTAGGAAGTGCCTGTGCCAGTGTCACATAATCCTGTGATATATATCCTACTGCATCATCCACACTTATCTCAACCCAGCCGTCAGCGACAGAATTAACCGTGAATGCCTCTGAATTTCCAACCTGTGAAAGCACCGCAGCATCTGTTGACTTCTCTGCACGCACATTCAGTGTTTCCGTATTTACTGTGGCAACCGTCTTAATCTCCTGTTCTGCAATAGCCTCTGCCTCATCTCCTGTTACAAGATACTGCTTGTTTACATATCCTGTCACCTTGCCTGATGTGACCTTGTACCATTCTCCGGCATCCTCAAGAAGCTCACAGGCATTGTGATTGGTAAGTATTCCTATTACCTCGCTGTCTGTCGAAGCTTCCTGTCTGATATTTAAGTTTCCGCTGCTTATAACCGACATACCAAGATTTGTATAACCACAGGTCTGTGCGGCTGTCGGTGTCTGCGCTGCCTCATTTGCCTGCTCAGACTCCTGTGAAGCATCGTCTGTCTGCGGTGCGCCCTGTGCAGATGCTGTTACAACATTGCTGTCATTTTGTGCAACAGAAAGCTCAGCTCCATAGTATGTGAGAGCAGATGTCGCTCCTGCTGTAAGAAGCTCCGTAGCATCTGCCGCCTCTGTCAGATCAAGTGCCACCCCTGCATTGACTGTTCTGTTTTCCTTTAATGCTGCTTTGGCATCTACTGTGCTGCCTGAGCTCATAGATACCGCGCCTATAATAATAGCAAACGCAACAACGCCTGCTGCCTGTCCTAATTTTAATTTATTTTTCATATAGCCTCCAGTTCATGCTATCCATAATCCCATGGTTACGAGTATATCACAAATTGTTAAAATGTCAATATTTCTCCGTAATATTTCCGTAATATTTGTCATTTTTTCGTTATTTTGGGTAATTTTGCAAAAAAACAGCCACACTAGAATGTGTGACTGCCTGCATAATTGATTGTATAATTGATATCTGCACTCATCTGGCTCTTTAACGCTTCTATTGAATCAAACTTCATCTCAGGTCTTACGAACTTATGAAGCTCTACCATGATATCCTGTCCGTAAACATCCTGCCCAAAATCTATGATATATGTCTCTGCACCGATTGGATTTTTGCCCTCTATAGTAGGCTTGCATCCTATATTGGTTACACCAAGGTACCAGTTGTCCCTGACAAGAACTCTTGACATATACACTCCCTTTGGTGGAAGCAGCTTATCGTGCGGCACTGAAAGGTTGACCGTCGGAATGCCAATAGTCCTGCCTAGTGCTCTGCCATGCACTACTCTTCCTTTTATGAAAAAGGGATATCCCAGCAGTTCATTCGCCTTTTTAATATGTCCTGCCGCAATCTCCTCGCGGATATAGGTACTGCTTATATCCCTGTCTCCATCCTTTATCTTGTCCACCACAATAAGCTCGTATCCAAGCTCTCCTGCCATCGCAGAAAGCAGCTTGTGGTCTCCTGCCCTGTTGTGTCCGAAACGGAAATCATCTCCGACAATGATACACTTGACATTAAGACTTTTAACTATCCATCTGACAAACGCATCCGCCTCCATCGTCATCACCTGTGGCACAAACGGACACTCTATCAGATAGTCAATACCTGATTTTTCAAACACATACTCTTTTTCATCATTTGTGATTATAACCTTTGACTCAACGCCAAGTACCTCCGATTTGGGAGGAATGTCAAACGTAAATATGATGCGCTTGTAGCCATGCAGATTGCTCTGTTCAATTTGCTTTTCCATCAGAAATTCATGTCCTCTGTGAAGCCCGTCAAACTTTCCAAACGAGATGACAGACGGCTCCTTGACATGAAAATCCAGAGTTTTGCTTATATATTCCATAATATCTGTATACTATTCTATTCCATAAAAATCTTAACCGGCTTAAACTCACCGGTCTCATCAAGATACGAATACACCCCGACAAATATGCCCTCATGATTGTATACTCTGTATCTTATATCAGAGTCAGCACTGTGTTTTAAATAATCCGTAAGCACTGCCGGAATTTTATTTCCATTTCTGACAAGCTTATCAGCATCTGAATCAGTATGCACTGCCGGCAGATTTTCGAATACTCCGTCAACAGGCATCACCATATCAAAGCAGCCTTCATCCACCTTTGACTGAATCTGTGAAAGTGTAAGTGCATGCTCTAAGTCAAAGCCTGCTACCCTTACTCTAAGCAGTGACTTCATGCAGCCATGGCAGCCCAGCCTCTCTCCGATGTCATTGCACAGCGTCCTGATATATGTGCCCTTTGAACAGTGCACCGTCATCGTAACCTCAGGCAAATCAATGCTTTCAACCTTGATATCAAACACCTCGATATCCCTGGCTTTTCTCTCTATAACCCTGCCCTCCCTGGCAAGCTCATAGAGCTTTTTCCCATTGACCTTTAGAGCCGAATACATTGGCGGCACCTGCTTTTGTCTGCCAATAAACTGTGATATTGCATCATACACCGCCTGCTTGGTCACATTAACCTTAGCCTGATTTAAAACCTGCCCTGAAATATCCTGTGTATCTGTCTCCTGTCCTAAAAGCAGCACCGCTTTATAGACCTTGTCCTTATCTGTCAAAAGGTCACACACTCTGGTTGCCTTTCCAAGGCAGACAGGAAGGACACCTTGCGCATCAGGATCAAGTGTACCTGTATGACCAATCTTCTTCTGGTGGAATATGCCTCGAAGCTTTGCCACAACGTCAAAGCTTGTATAGCCCTTTTCCTTATATACATTGATTATTCCGTTAACCATCTGCCCAAGAATCTCTCCCTAAATATTGTCCTTAATTGCCGTAAGGATGCGGTCTGTTGCCACATCAAGCGGTCCTTCAATCGTAAATCCCGCGGCCTTTACATGTCCTCCGCCACCAAATACCGATGCAACCTTTGCCACATCATAATCACCGTTTACACGCAGGCTGCCCTTGTAGGTACCATCCTCATTTTCGTAGAGAAATACAGCAACCTTTATATCCTTTGTCACGCGCAGCTGATTTACAATGCCGTCGAGATGCTTAGGAAGTACCTTGTACTTTTCCATTTCAGCGCGCGATACTGCAGACAATATAACATCACCATTCAGATACAAAGCAGCATTCAAAAGCGCCTGCCCCATAATCTTGTTCTGAGCAAATGTCTTTGTATAAAATGTATCATCGATTATTCTTGAATAATCAATACCCATCTCCATCAGGGAGCCTGCTATATCCATAGTCTTTTTTGAAGTGCATGAATACTGGAACACGCCTGTATCATGCACCATGCCTGTGTAAATACACTCTGCTATCTGTATTGTGATGCGCTCCTTTGGCAGAAGCTCGAACACCAGCTCACAGGTCGAGCTAGCATCCGGAAAGATGTAATTTGCGTCTGCAAAGGCCCCGTTTGTAACATGATGATCTATGCAAAGTGTCCTTTTTGCAGACTCAAAATACTTAGCCGCATTTCCCAGTCTGCCTGTGTCACTGCAGTCACATGCTATGAACAGATCGTATACGGTATCATCTGCATAGCTGCTGTCAATCTCATCTGCTCTTTGCATAAACTTAAAAATGTTCGGGCTTGGCTCTAAATAAAGCCTTGCATTTATATCAGGATAATAATCCTTTATGTAGTTGTATACCGCAAGCGTTGAGCCGACACAGTCGCCATCCGGTCTCACATGACCGGAAACGGCAACTGATTGTGCATCCTTTAAAATAGAATCAATCTCTGTCATAATCAATCCTCTTGTTAATCCTCTTTGAGATTTTTTGTTACTTCATCAATCTTTTTAGACATCTCAACACCATACTCTATAGACTGGTCTATGATAAATGTAATAGCCGGTGTGTTTCTCAAATTGATGTTCTTTGCGAGAGTTCTGCGTATATATCCCTCCGCTGACTTAAGTCCTGCAAGTGTATCAGCCTGTGATTTCTTGTCACCAAGCACACTGATATAAGCCTTTGCTGTCTTTAAATCAGGTGCCACCTCGACAGCAACAACACTTGTCATGGGATTGATACGCGGATCCTTTATCTCACCGCGTATGATATTTGACAGTTCACGCATTACCTCTTCGTTGATACGAATATTTTTTATGCTGTTCTTTCTCATATAATCCCGCTTTCTTTTTATATTAAACCGCAACTATCCGAATAGCCGCATTAATTCAAGATAACCAATATATGATTATCTTGGAACCTCTACCATCTTGTAGGCTTCTACGATATCCAATTCCTGAATATCATTAAATCCGTCAAATACAAGACCACACTCGTAGCCTGTCTTGACCTCCTTGACGTCATCCTTGAATCTCTTGAGTGAAGCAAGGTCTCCCTCGAATATCTGCTCACCCTCTCTGCTTATTCTGACACGGCAGCCTCTCTCCATAAATCCGTCAAGCACATATGAACCTGCAATATTTCCAACGCCTGAAGCCTTGAAAATCTGTCTGATTTCCGCATGTCCGATAACCTTCTCCTCAAATACAGGATCAAGCATACCCTTCATGGCAGCGGATACGTCCTCGATTGCATTGTAGATAACCTTGTAAAGTCTGATATCTACGCCCTCACGGTCTGCTGTAGCCTTGGCAACAGGATCCGGTCTGACGTTAAAGCCAATGATGATTGCATTTGATGCTGATGCAAGGATAACATCTGACTCGTTGATGGCACCAACGCCGCCATGGATGACTTTGACCACAACCTCCTCATTTGAAAGCTTGACAAGACTCTGCTTAACAGCCTCAACTGAACCCTGTACATCTGCCTTTACGATGATATCAAGCTCCTTCATATTGCCGGACTGAATCTGTGAGAACAGATCATCAAGTGACATCTTTGCCTTTGTATCCTCGATGAGCTTATTCTTCTCCTCTGAAATATATGTGTCAGAGAATGCCTTTGCCTCCTTCTCTGAATCACATGCCACAAATGTCTCACCTGCTGATGGCACACTGTTGAGTCCAAGTATCTCTACAGGTGTAGAAGGCTTAGCCTCCTTTACTCTGCGGCCCTTGTCATCAATCATGGCTCTTACCTTACCATAGCTGCTTCCGCATGCGATAGGATCTCCGACATGGAGTGTTCCTTTTTGTACAAGCACTGTGGCAACCGCACCACGGCCCTTGTCAAGCTGCGCCTCAATTACGAGACCTCTTGCATTTCTGTCAGGATTAGCTTTGAGCTCGAGCACCTCTGCTGTGAGAAGAATCATCTCAAGGAGATTGTCGATACCCTCCTTAGTATGTGCAGATACAGGACAGAATATTGTGCTTCCGCCCCAATCCTCAGGAATAAGCTCATACTCTGAGAGCTCCTGCTTAACCTTGTCGATATTGGCACTTGGCTTATCTATCTTGTTGACTGCAACGATAATCTCTACACCGGCTGCCTTTGCATGGTTTATTGCTTCAACAGTCTGTGGCATTACACCATCATCTGCAGCAACAACAAGGATTGCGATATCTGTAGAGTTTGCACCACGCATACGCATTGCTGTAAATGCCTCATGTCCCGGTGTATCAAGGAATGTGATGTTCTGGTCATTGATTGATACAACAGATGCACCGATGTGCTGTGTGATACCCCCTGCCTCACGGTCTGTAACACGTGTCTGTCTGATGGCATCAAGCAGTGATGTCTTACCATGATCTACGTGACCCATTACACAGACTACAGGTGGACGAGGAACCATTTTGCTCTCATCCTCTTCATCCTCCTTGAGAAGCTCTGCAATCACATCAACCTTCTCCTCTTCCTCACAGATGAAATTAAACTCTAACGCAATCTCCTCAGCGGCTGCAAAATCAACCTCAGAGTTAACTGTTACCATCTCGCCCTTCATGAAAAGCTTCTTTACGATGGCTGAAGGCTGAACCTTCATCTTGTCAGCTAAATCCCTGATTGTAATCTTCTCCGGAAGAGAAATTGTCTTAATCTCGTTCTCATCCTCTTTTGGCTGTGCCTTAGGCTGCTGTGGCTTTTTCTTGCCGCCGTGCTTCTCGAGATTGATGTAATTCTCCTGCTTCTTTCCGAGCTTATCCTGCTTCTGGCTCTGATTGTGATTGTGCTTATTCTTTCTGTCGTTGCCTCTGTCTCTGCTCTCCTTGCCTCTTACATCATCAGGAGCTGCCACTGCAACGGTTTCTTTTCTGAAACGGTTTCTATCATCACTTCTGCCGCCTGCTCTCTCGTTATTTCTGTCATTGCTTCTGCTTCTGTCATTATTTCTGTCAAAGCTTCTGCCACCCTCAGCAGGACGTCTCGAGTCATTTCTGAAACCTCTGTTATTGTCTCTATTGTTGTCTCTGCTGTTGTCTCTGCTGTTGTCTCTGCTGTTATCGCGGTTATTGTCGCGATTGTTTGGTCTTCTATCGCTGTTTCGGTCAGTATTTCTGCTTCTATCGGCATTTCTATCGGTATTTCTGTCAGTATTTCTGTTGTTGGTTCTATCGCCATTATCCTGACGTCTGTCGCCTCTTCTATCAGCATCAGCCTGACGTGCCGGACGTGAATTGGCTGTCTTCATATCTGCATACGGATCCGCTGTACGCTCACTTATAGGGCGCATAGCTCTCTCTCCGACAGGTCTTGGCTTAATAATGCTGTGCTGCTCAGGACGTGATGACTGATTATCGCGTCTGCCATTGCCATTCCTGCGCTGCGAACTGTTATTTCCATTATTTCCGCTACCGTTTCCACCATTTGTTTTCCTACCCTGCTTACTGTACTGGGCATTGAAAACTGCTGTGATGCTTGCCTTTTTCTTTGGTCTGTCGGCTGCCTTAGCCTCATCCTTTTTAGGTTCTTCCTTCTTAGGTGCATCTTTTTTTACTTCTGTTTTTGCGTACTTCTTTCGCACAATTTTCTGTGCCTCATCCTCAAGACCACTCTGCACATTTTTGACAGCAAACTGTGTGCCGTTTAATGTGTCTATGACGTCCTGCGACTTTATATTTAATTCTTTTGCAAGTTCATGAACTCTCATTTTTGCCATATATCTATTTTCCTCCACTATTCAGTTTTATTCGACTGCAGCTTTTTTATCACTGCATTTGCAAGGTTTTCATCCGTTACTGCAAGGGAAGCGCGAAACTCTTTGCCTATTGCATTCCCTAACCCCACCTTGTCACTATAAAAATAAATCGGAACCTCATAGAAAGCAGTCATATCCGAAAAATGCTTCTTGGTATTGTCTGACGAATCATCTGCAACTATCACTAAAAATGCCTTTCCTGTCTTTACTGCTTTCTCCGTTGAAAACTCTCCGCTAACCACATTGCCTGACTTTGCTGCTAATCCCAGCATAGAAAGTACTCTATCTGTCAATTTGGTTCATCTCCTTTTCAAGCTCCTCATATACCTGTTCTGATACACTAACACCAAGGGAACGCTCAAGTGCCTTTGTCTTTTTAGCCTTTTTAAAGCATTCAAGACTCTTACATATATAAGCTCCCCTGCCGTTTTTCTTGCCGGTGTCATCGAGAATTATGTCGCCCTCCGCAGTCCTTACCGCGCGAATAAGCGACTTCTTTTCCTTCATCTCCTGACAGCCTACGCATTTGCGCATTGGAATCTTTTTATTTGCCATTACTGCTCATCACCACTATCTGCCGCATCATTTTCTGTACCTGCTGCTTCGTTCTCGTCAGCCTCTGTATCAAAAACCTCTGCCTGTACATCTGCCTGTTCTGTATCAGCTAATCTCTCGTTCTCAGCAAGCTCATCATCCGAATAATCATAATCGTCATCATAATCATCCTCTTCATAGTCATTCTCATAATCCATGAAGTCCCCTGACTCTCTGGCCTGTGTCTCGCTCTTGATATCAATCTTGAAGCCTGTAAGTCTTGCTGCAAGTCTTGCATTCTGTCCTTCCTTACCGATTGCAAGTGAAAGCTGATAATCCGGAACAACAACCTTTGCTGATTTCTCATCTGCATCTGCGATAACAGAGATAACCTTTGCAGGGCTAAGTGCGTTCTGGATAAGTATTGCCGGATTCTCATCCCATGTGATGATATCGATTTTCTCACCGCGAAGCTCATTTACGATAGCATTTACTCTGGCACCATTCATACCTACACATGCTCCTACAGGGTCTA
>ERZ772855.4242-NODE-4242-length-10075-cov-11.130938_pt1 | contig 10075 bp, 6 predicted proteins | sample MGYA00511900_ERZ772855 | MGnify/ENA primary metagenome ERZ772855 (study PRJEB29015, sample SAMEA2737701) | human gut metagenome | biome: human gut; feature: human-associated habitat; material: faeces | place: China | collected 2012 ...
TTTGCGCCGTCGCCCACGGGCTATATGCACGTCGGCAACCTGCGCACCGCACTGTACACCTATCTGCAGGCCCGCCATAACGGCGGTACCTTCATCCTGCGCATTGAGGACACCGACCAGGGCCGTCTGGTCGAGGGCGCTACCGACATCATCTACGGCACGCTCAAGGCTACCGGCCTGACCTGGGACGAGGGCCCCGACGTGGGCGGTCCCGTCGGCCCCTACGTGCAGAGCCAGCGCATGGGTATGTTCAAGCAGTACGCCGAGCAGCTTGTCAAAGCGGGCAAGGCCTACTACTGCTTCTGCACCGAGGAGCGCCTGAACGAAATGCACGAGGCCCAGCGCGCTGCGGGCGAAATGACCCACTACGACGGCCACTGCCGCCGCCTGTCCGCCGAGGAAGTTGCCGCCAAGCTGGCCGCGGGCGAGCCCTATGTCATCCGCCAGAAGATCCCCGAGAGCGGCGTGGCGGGCTTTGACGATGTTGTCTACGGTCATATCGAGGTCGATGTCAGGGAGCTGGACGACCAGATTTTGATCAAGACCGACGGTATGCCGACCTACAACTTTGCGAACGTCGTGGACGACCACCTGATGGGCATTACCCATGTCATCCGCGGCAGCGAGTATCTGTCCTCGACGCCGAAGTACAACCTGCTGTACGATGCGTTCGGCTGGGAGAAGCCCGTCTACATCCACTGCCCGCCCGTCATGAAGGACGCGCAGAACAAGCTGTCGAAGCGCAACGGCGATGCCAGCTATCAGGACCTCGTGGCGAAGGGCTATCTGCCCGCCGCCGTGCTGAACTATCTGCTGCTGCTGGGCTGGGCACCCGAGGGCGAGCAGGAGATCTTCTCTCTGGACGAGATGATCAAGATCTGGGACCCGGCCCGCATTTCCAAGTCTCCGGCTATCTTTGACCCGCTGAAGCTGCGTGCCATCAACGCTGCCTACATCCGTGCCCTGCCCGCTGAGGAGTTCCGCCGTCTGGCCGACCCGTTCATTGACAGCGCCGTGCACTGCAGCATTGACCGTGACCTGCTCTGCGCCAACCTGCAGCCCCGCTGCGAGGTGCTGGAGGACATCCCGCCGCAGCTCGACTTCTTTGACGCCGTGCTGCCCATTGACGCTGAGATGTACCGCAACAAGAAGCAGAAAACGACCCCCGAGTCCGCGAAGGAGGCCCTGACCGCCCTGCTGCCCGTGCTGGAGGCGCAGACCGATTGGACCCGCGACGCGATCTTTGAGGCGTGCAAGACGCTGGCCGAGAGCATGGAGAAGAAGAACGGCTGGCTGCTGTTCCCGCTGGGCATCGCCCTCTCCGGCAAGTCCCGCACCCCGGGCGGCGGCACCGACCTGGCCGCGATGATGGGGAAAGAGGAGACCGTTAAGCGCGTGAAGGCGGCGCTGGAGAAGCTGTAATTTTATAAAAACAACGGTGCAGCTGCAAAATCGCAGCTGCACCGTATTTTTGTTTTCGCCCCGCGGGGCGAAAACTCCACCATATTTATTATTTTTAATCTATTTTTATAGTATCGTTCCCCCGCCGACGACCACGTCACCGTCATACAGCACCACAGCCTGGCCGCGGGTGATGGCGCGCTGGGGCTCGTCAAAAACGACCTTCACAAGGCCGTTTTCCAGCGGGTAGGCCGTCGCGGGCTGCTCGACCTGGCGGTAGCGGGCCTTGGCCTTAACGCGCATCGGGGCGGTCAGCTCGGGAACCGAAATCCAGTTGAAGTCCCCTGCAATCAGCGTCGTCTTGAACAGCTCGCTCTCGGGGCCGACGGTGACGGTGTTCTTCTCCATATCCTTGCCGCAGACGTAGACCGGCGCGCCCAACGCCAGCCCCAGCCCCTTGCGCTGGCCGCAGGTGTAGCGCACCGCGCCGTGGTGGCGGCCCACAACGTTGCCGTTCACGTCCAAAAAGTCGCCGTCCGGGTAATATTTGCCGGTGTAGCGCTCCATAAAGCCGACGTAGTCGCCGTCGGGCACAAAGCAGATGTCTTGGCTGTCGTGCTTGCGCGCGTTGCAGAAGCCCTGCTCCTCGGCGATCTTGCGGATGGACGGTTTGTCCATGCCGCCCAGCGGGAACTTCGTGTGCGCCAGCTGATCCTGGGTCAGGACGTAGAGCACATAGCTCTGGTCTTTATCGGTGTACAGTGCTTTTTTCAGCAGCCAGCGGCCCGTGGCGGGGTCCTGTTCGATGCGGGCGTAGTGGCCTGTGACCACATAGTCCAGGCCGTGCTCCCGGGCAAAGTCCAGCATTTTGTCAAATTTCATCGTGCGGTTGCAGTCGATGCAGGGGTTCGGCGTGCCGCCCGCCTCGTAGGTCTCGATGAACTTGGCAATGACCTTTTCACGGAATTCCTCAGTGTAGTTCACGACCTCAAACGGGATGTCGAGCTGGAACGCGACTTCGGCGGCGTCCTCAACGTCCTTCGCCGAGCAGCAGGTGTGGAACCCGCTCTGGCCCAGATCCTCATTCTGGTACAGGCGCATGGTCGCGCCCATGCAGCGGCAGCCCGCCTGCTTCATCAGGTAGGCGGCGACGGTGCTGTCCACGCCGCCGCTCATGGCGATCAACACGCCGGGGGTATTTGACATAGGGGCCTCCTTGGTTAAAAAAATGTGCAGCACGGTTCTTTCGTGCTGCACATTTTTGCTTTTGAGTTGTAGGGGCGAGGCATGCCTCGCCCGCGGCCTCGCCTTATCAGGGCATTGCCGGGAAAGCTGCGGGCCGGACATGTCCGGCCCCTACGGCCTTCACTTCGTATGCAACAGTACCTTTATTATAGCAAAGGTTTCCTGTTATTGCAATCAGTCCGCGAACAGCGGGGTGGACAGATAACGGTCACCGGTGTCGGGCAGCAGGGCCACGATGGTCTTGCCCTTGTTCTCGGGGCGCTTGGCCAGCTGGATGGCGGCCCAGATCGCAGCGCCGGAGGAGATGCCGACCAGCACGCCCTCCTTGTGGCCGACCAGCTTGCCGGTGGCAAAGGCATCCTCGTTGGTGACGGGAATGATCTCATCGTATACCTTAGTGTTCAGCACGTCGGGCACAAAACCGGCACCGATGCCCTGAATCTTGTGCGCGCCCGCAGTGCCCTTGCTCAGCACGGGGGAGGAAGCCGGTTCAACGGCCACAACCTTGACGTTGGGGTTCTGGCTCTTCAGGTACTCGCCGACACCGGTCACAGTACCGCCCGTACCGACACCGGCCACGAAGATGTCGACCTTGCCGTCGGTGTCCTCCCAGATCTCGGGGCCGGTGGTGCGCTTGTGGGCATCGGGGTTGGCCGGGTTTACAAACTGGCCGGGCACAAAGCTGTTGGGGATCTCCTGCGCCAGCTCGTCGGCCTTGGCAATGGCACCCTTCATGCCCTTGGCGCCGTCGGTCAGCACCAGCTCGGCGCCGTAGGCCTTCATCAGCTGGCGGCGCTCGACGCTCATCGTCTCGGGCATGACGATGATGATGCGGTAGCCGCGGGCGGCGGCGACGGACGCCAGACCGATACCGGTGTTGCCGGAGGTCGGCTCGATGATGACGGAACCGGGCTTCAGCTTGCCGGTGGCCTCGGCGTCGTCGATCATGGCCCTGGCGATACGGTCCTTGACGGAGCCGGCGGGGTTGAAATATTCCAGTTTAGCGAGAATTTTTGCCTCAAGGTTCTCGGCGTTTTCAATATGGGTGAGCTCCAGCAGCGGGGTGTGGCCGATCAGCTGGTCTGCGGAAGTATAAATCTTGCTCATGGTAGTTTCCTCCATCGTCATTTCTGTTTATTTGTAAAGCGGTCGCGGTTTTACAGCTCATGACGGCGACATCGCGCGTATGGCACAAATCCCTTTCGCATATCAATTCATACCTTTCTTGTAGGTTGATAGGATTGTACAACATATTTTCCCGTTTGTCAATAGGGTAATAGGGAATTTTCCAAAATTATTTTGCAAAAAGGTGTTGCCATCCTATTTACCAACCTGTATAATAGGTTATAAGAACAGTAAGGAGCATACCACTATGATGATTTCAACGAAGGGCCGTTATGCGCTGCGTGTTATGATCGATATTGCCGAGCACCAGCACGACGGCTATATCCCCCTGAAGGAGATCGCCGCACGGCAGGAAATTTCCGAAAAGTATCTGGAGGCCATCGTGAAGAGCCTTGTCAGGGAGCGCTACCTGACCGGTCTGCGCGGCAAGTCCGGCGGCTACCGCCTGACCAAAGCGCCCGAGGAGTACACCGTCGGCAGCATCCTGCGCCTGAGCGAGGGCAGCCTGGCCCCGGTGGCCTGCCTGGAGCAGAACCCCGTGGAGTGCCGCCGCATGGCCGAGTGCCGCACCCTGCCGATGTGGCGCAAGCTGAATACGATGATCAACGACTATTTCGACGGCATCACTCTGGCGGACCTGGTGAACACCAGCCAGCCGGGGAATGATTATGTGATTTAAAATCAAACGCCTTCCCCCGTGGGGGAAGCCTTATAATAAAAAGGAGCTATGCCCGTGGGCATAGCTCTCTTTATTGCTGTCAGACGATCTCGACCTTTTCCATGACAACCGGCGTGCGGGGCTTGTCGTTCCAGTCGGTGGCAACGTTGGCGATCTCATCGACGACCTCAATGCCGTTCACAACATGGCCAAAGGCGGCGTAGCTGCCGTCCAGATGCGGGGCATCCTGGTGCATGATGAAGAACTGGCTGCCGGCGGAGTTCGGGTCCATCGAGCGGGCCATGCTGATGACACCGCGGGTGTGCTTGATGGGGTTGGCAACGCCGTTCTGCAGGAACTCGCCCTTGATGTGCCAGCCGGGGCCGCCCATGCCGGTGCCCTGCGGGTCACCGCCCTGGATCATGAAACCGGGAATAATGCGGTGGAAGGTCAGGCCGTTGTAAAAGCCGTCCTTGACGAGCTTTTCAAAGTTCTCGCAGGTGATGGGGGCTGCGCTGTGGTCCAGCTCAATGTCGATGGTCTTGCCGTTCTGCATGGTAATGCGAATCATACGGTGTTCTCCTTTTCGGTTTGATTTGTTGTGTCAGGGTCGCTCTCGGGGGTGGCGATGCCCTGCAGATAGCTCATACTGCCGAGCTTTTCGGCAAATTCTGCGGGGGGCAGCCGGTTCATCCAGTACAGCAGCGCCGCACCCATGAACTGCTCACTGCGAAAGACTGCCTTTGGCAGCAGTGCAAACAGGCCGCCGTCGTGATGCTCGCCGGTAAACGGGTCGGTCCAGTCGTCGGGCAGGCGCTTGTCCAGCTGCCGCGGCGAGACGTGGCCCGTGATGAAGCCGCGCCCGCCGAACAGCGACTCCACGAGCCAGAAAAACACCCGGCGCAAGCCGTGCTTACTGGGGAACAGCCCGCGCAGCCTGTAGGTGTGCCAGAACGCATCGGCCAGGTACTCCACGGGGATGTCCTCGCCGTAGGTTTCCAGCAGACAGGTGTGCAGCAGCGCCGTGATGTCGGCCAGCTCCTCCCCTGTGGGCAGGGGGCTGACGTCATCGACGGGAACCAGCGCAGAGCCGGTGTCCTCGGCGTGGAGCGTCGAGTCGAGCGCGATCTCCAGATAGCCGTGCCCGCCCTTGCCCGCGTAGGGCTGGCCGGGCGCGCACATGGCACAGATGAACGGATGCACGACGGTATCCGCGGCGTAGTGGCTCAAAAAGCCGAGCGTGTACTCGACCTGCGGGCGGGTCTTGACGTTGGCGCAAAGACTGCGCAGGAACGCGCCGGTCTTTTCCTCGTGCATACGGCTGCCGAGGCCGGGCAGGTCATAGCGGCGCTTGGCGCGCTTTTTCCAGATTTCAAAGCAGAAAAAACTGTCCGGGCCATTGGCACCCGCCGCAAACGCCGCCGGGCACTGAATTTTGTAGTGGATGGTTTCCGCAGCTTTTCTTGCGGTGCGCACATGGGTATAGCCTTCCGGCATGTAGGGTCCCCTTTCGTATCAGCGTAGGTATAATTGTACTGCGTGGAAGGGAAAAAGTCAAATTTTCAAAAAGGCTTCCCCATCGGGGCTGCGCCCGCAGGCGCGTGTCGGAGCGCAACCGCCGTAGGCGGCTCTTGGCGCGCAGACTGAAGCTGTCACCGAAGGTGACGGATGAGGGCAAAAAAGTTTGCCACGGCATTCCGCTCACGGGCAATCATGGCAAGGTTACCCCTCATCCGACCTCGGGCGGGGCCTCGGCCACGTTCCCCCAAGGGGGGAAGGCATTCTGCTTCAAATCTTCCTCTCGTCATTCGTCATAACTTTCGGCAGCACGCCAAAGTACAGCACGGCACCGACAATGATGATGAGGATGACGGACAAAATGCCGAACGGTCCGGCGGCGGCATTGATGGCATCGACCTGCTCGGCGGTGGCTGTGGCGGCGGTCAGACCCTGGTCGGCCAGCATTTTGTTGGCGGTAAAGGCACTGACAAAGCCGACGAGCGCCGGGCCCATGATGGACGAGAACTTGCCGAAGATGTCAAAGAAGCCGAAGAATTCGCCGCTGCGGGCCTTGTCGGGAATGAGCTTGCCGAACATCGAGCGGGACAGCGCCTGAATGCCGCCCTGGCTGGTGGCGCAGAGCACGGCCAGCATCCAGAACTGCCACAGGCTGTTCATAAAGAACGCAAATACGCAGATAAACATGTAAACGCAGATGCCGACGCCGACCATCGTACGCGCACCGAACTTCTCGGCCAGCTTCATGTAGAGCAGGCAGAACGGCAGGCCCAGCACCTGCACCAGCAGCAGCGCCAGCAGCATACCGGCGGAGTCCAGCCCCAGGTTGGTGCCGTAGCTTGTAGACATGCTGATGATGGTATGCACACCATCGATGTAGAAAAAGTACGATATAATGTAGATCAACATTGGCTTATCCGCGCCGATTTCCTTCATGGTCGTGAACACGTTTTTAATGCTGGCCCCCACGTCACCCTTCTTATAGGGCTTGCCGGAGGTCTGCTCACAGTTTTTGACCAGCGGGACACTGAACACGAGCCACCACACGGCGGTCAGGCCAAAGATGAACCCGAGGCAGGTCAGCATCGGCACGCCGACGGCGTTCATGATGAGGAAGATCAGCAAGGGGATCGTCGAGCCGCCGATGTAGCCGAGGCCGTAGCCCAGCGTCGAGACCGAGTCCATGCGGTCCTCCGTCGTGACGTCGGTCAGGAAAGCGTCGTAGTAGATGCAGGACGCATCAAAGCCGATGGTGCTTGTGATGTAGAGCACCAGCACTATCGCCGCGACCCTGCCCGCCGCATCCGGCGAGGCGGTGAAGTCCATGAACGGCGTGAAGGAAAGCCCTGCTACCGAGACAACACCGATGAGCATAAATGCCGTGAACAGCTTTTTGCGCATACCGCGGATGTCGCCGAACACGCCCAGGAACGGTGCGCTGAGGGCGACGATGGCCATAGCCAGGCTGGTGGCAAAGCCCCAGGTGGACATGCTGGACACGCTGTCGGCGGTGTAGCCCGCAACGGTGTCAAAGAAGATGGGCAGGATGGTCACGACGATGACCGAGTGGGCGCTGTTGGCCCAGTCGTACATCATCCAGCTGATCTCCTGTTTGGTGAATTTTTTCAGGAAGCCCATGGAAGAAAACCTCCGCATTTGTTATTGCACGCTTTTTGCGTGCTTGTATAATTATTGTAACATTTTGCTCCGTCAAAAACAACAAGCCCCGCCGACGTTTCGGTCAGCAGGGCGTAAAAGTTTTGTAATGTTTTTGTGGCAGATTGACGGAGCGCACAAAAGCCTTCCCCAGTGGGGGAAGGTGGCCGAGCGGAGCGAGGTCGGATGAGGGGCGGCCTTCCCATAGCAACCCGTTCGCGGGCAATCAAGGCAAGGTTTTCCCTCATCCGTCTGCGGGCGGGGCCGCAGACACCTTCCCCCACGGGGGAAGGCACACTATATTATCTTGCCCGCAGCTCCCAGAACGCCACGGCCCCTGCCGCGGCCACGTTCAGTGAGTCTACGCCGTGCTGCATGGGGATCATGACGGTGTAGTCACAGTGGGCAATCGTGGTGCGGGCCAGGCCGTCGCCCTCTGTGCCCAGCACGATGGCAAGGCGCGGCTCGGCGCGTAGCGCGGGGTCGTCGATGCTGACGGCGCGTCTGTCCAGCGCCATGGCGGCAGTTTTAAAGCCAAGCGCGTGCAGGCGAGCCATCCCGGCCTCGGGCCAGTCGGCAGGGCTGTCACCCAGCGTTGCCCACGGCACCTGGAACACCGTGCCCATGCTGACGCGGACGGCACGGCGGCAGAGCGGGTCGCAGCAGGACGGTGAGAGCAGCACCGCGTCCATGCCCAGTGCGGCGGCCCCGCGGAAGATGGCCCCGATGTTGGTGGAATCGACGATACCTTCCAGCACCGCGACGCGGCGGGCGTCTCTGCACAGCGCCTCGACGCTGCGCGGCTGCGGACGGCGCATGGCGCAGAGCACACCCCGGGTCAACGCGTAGCCGGTCAGGGCCTGCAGCACACTGCGGTCCGCGGTGTAGACGGCGGCGTCGGGGCAGCGGGCCAGCACGCCCGCGGCGGGGCCGTCGATCTGGCGGCGTTCCATCAAAAAGGAGAGCGGTTCGCACCCGGCGTCCAGCGCCGTGCCGATGACCTTGGGGCTTTCGGCGATGAAGATACCCTTTTCGGGCTCCAGCTTATTGCGCAGCTGGGCCTCGGTGAGCCTGGTGTAAGGAGCCAGCTCGGGGGCGGATAAATCTGTGATTTTGATGATATGGGGCATGGGGATAGCTCCTTTGTGGGAGAATTTGTATATAAATGATACAACAAACATTGACGCAGTGCAAGCCCCAAGCCTTCCCCCTTGGGGCTGCGCCCGCAGGCGCGTGTCGGAGCGCAACCGCCGAAGGCGGCTCTTAGTGCGGAGACTGAAGGTGGCCCCGCAGGGCCGGATGAGGGGCGGGTATGTGGGGGAGCTATCCGTAAACGGGCAATTGCGGCAGGTCGCCCCCCATCCGTCTGCGGGCAGAGCCGCAGACACCTTCCCCCTAGGGGAAAGGCTCTCTGCGTAAACAAAACCCGCCGCCCATGGGGCTTGCAACCCACGGGCGGCGGTGTTCTATATAATCCCTGTTCCCTCTGAAAGTCTTTACAAATTACTCGACAGCGTCAAGAGCCTGTGCCAGATCAGCGATGATGTCGTCGACGTGCTCGGTGCCGATAGACAGGCGGATCGTGTTTTCCTGAATGCCGACGTCGGCCAGCTCCTCGGGGGAGAGCTGGGCATGGGTGGTGGTGGCCGGGTGGATGACCAGGCTCTTCACATCAGCGACGTTCGCCAGCAGAGAGAAGATCTGCAGGTGGTCGATGAACGCAAAGGCTTCCTTCTGGCCGCCCTTGATGTTGAAGGTAAAGATGGACGCGCCGCCGTTGGGGAAATACTTCTCATACAGGGCGTGGTCGGGGTGGTCGGGCAGGCTGGGGTGGTTGACCTTCTCCACCTTGGGGTGGTGGGTCAGGAACGCAACGACCTTCTTGGTGTTCTCGACGTGGCGGTCCAGACGCAGGGAGAGGGTCTCGGTGCCCTGCAGCAGCAGGAAGGCGTTGAACGGGCTGATACACGCGCCGGTGTCACGCAGGATGATGGCGCGGATGTAGGTAACAAACGCCGCGGGGCCTGCAGCGTCCACAAAGCTGACGCCGTGGTAGCTGGGATTCGGCTCCGAGAAGGCGGGGAACTTGCCGCTGGCCTTCCAGTCAAACTTGCCGGAGTCAACGATGACGCCGCCCAGCGTGGTGCCGTGGCCGCCGATGAACTTGGTGGCGGAATGAACCACGATGTCCGCACCGTGCTCGATGGGGCGGATCAGGTACGGCGTGCCGAAGGTGTTGTCGATGACCAGCGGAATGCCGTGCTTGTGGGCAATTTCAGCGATGGCGTCGATGTCGGGAATGTCGGAGTTGGGGTTGCCCAGCGTCTCCAGATAGACGGCGCGGGTGTTCTCCTGAATGGCACCCTCGACCTCAGCCAGGTTGTGGGCATCGACGAAGGTCGTCTTGACGCCGAAAGCGGGCAGGGTGTGCTCCAGCAGGTTGGAGGTGCCGCCGTAGATGGTTTTCTGGGC
>ERZ772855.4246-NODE-4246-length-10067-cov-3.315921_pt1 | contig 10067 bp, 8 predicted proteins | sample MGYA00511900_ERZ772855 | MGnify/ENA primary metagenome ERZ772855 (study PRJEB29015, sample SAMEA2737701) | human gut metagenome | biome: human gut; feature: human-associated habitat; material: faeces | place: China | collected 2012 ...
TATTGTCTAAGCCTATGATTCAGTTCATTCAAAGTTTTTGGTTCTTTTTATAAAAAGAACCGCTGACAAAAAAGCCAACGGTTACTTTACTTTCGGGAAAATAGTCCATGACGTTATAGACCGAATAAGGGATATGTTCCTTTTTTCTTTTTATACTCGTGGTATGTCATTCATTGATATGGCTTATTTGAAGAAATCAGACTTGAAGAACGGAATCATCACGTACCGGAGAAGAAAGACGGGGTAGCAACTCACCGTCAAGTGGGAAAAGTGTATGGAAAGTATCATCGCCAAATACGGTGAGAATACGGCTACCCAATATCTCTTACCGATAATCACTAATCCGTGTTCCGGTGAACGGACGCAATACCAGAATGCCATCTGCCGCATCAATGTGGCGTTGAAGGAAGTAGCTCATCTAGCTGGGCTACATATACCACTGACCATGCACGTTGCGAGTCATTATACATTTCATTACTAATTGAAAATAAACAACTTATAAAATATTTCAGCTTAATAGATAACGATTTAGCAACGAGCGATTTTCTATATGCTACTCAATCTTGCATGAATAAAAACAATGCTTCATTACATCGCAAAGGTACAAAATTTAGTACATTCTGCATAACTATTTTTAGCGAATAGTTAAACATACTACACCATTATTAGCAGAAGATGTGTTCAAAAATTGTTTCCCCATTCCCATAGGGAAAGTCCACACAAAGTACAACTCCAATCAAGGTCGCAAATATAACCGTGATGATAACAATTCCCCAACGTACCAATCCATTGGGTATTGTTCCAAGTATTTCTTGGACTTTTTCTGAACGAAGTTCTATTTTATCATGACTTTCCATATTTTCCTTTTCCATATCAATTCCCCAGTTCCAGTTGGTTTTTAACTAAGTTGAAATATCCTCCTTGTTTTTCTATGAGTTCGGTATGCGTACCCTTTTCTACCACCTTTCCACTGTCAATAACAACTATTTGATCGGCATTCTTTACAGTGGAAAGACGGTGCGCCACCACCACTACGGTACGACCCTTATAAAAGTCATCCAGATTTTCCACAATCTCCCGTTCGTTCTTGGCATCAAGGGAATTTGTTGCTTCATCCAAGAAAATAAAAACAGGATTTTTATAAACCGCTCTTGCAATGAGGATTCTCTGTTTCTGACCTTGACTGAGACCTACCCCGTCACGACCGATTTTCGTATTGTACTTCAAAGGCAACGACAGAATATAATCATGAATACATGCGATTCTTGCAGCTTGTTCTAATCGGGCTATATCGACTTCACTGTCACCCACGGCTATATTCCGGGCGATTGATTCCGAAAAAATTACGCCATCCTGCATGACTACCCCACAGCACCTGCGCCACCATTTCAAATTATATTCATTGATGTTCTTGCCGGAAACCATTATGGCACCTTCCGACACTGGATAATACCCCAACATTAGTTTAATAAGCGTGGTTTTTCCACTTCCGCTTGCTCCAACAATAGCCGTAACCTTTCCCTCAGGTATCTCAAACGTGATATTGTCCAATGTCTTTTTTAGGGAATGAGGGTCGTACCTGAAGCTTATTTCATTGATTCGAATTGCTTTTTCGCCAGCAAATTCTTTCATTTGATTGTTTTTGCTCTCTTCATTTCTTGATTGATGAATTTCATTGATACGTTCCAGTGAAATCTTCACGTCCTGCAAAGAGTAAATGAAGTTCATCAACTGCTCGACCGGAGAATTCAATTGCCCCACTATGTATTGAATGGCAAGCATTGCTCCCAATGTAATTTGCCCGTTAATTACAGCCGTTGCAGCCAATACAGTGATAAAGATATTTTTAAGCTCATTGATAAAGATACTTCCAGCTTCCTGCATTTGTTGCAGCTTCATGGACTTCATTTGTACCTTGAACAAATTGGCTTGCGTATCTTCCCATTCCCAACGACGTCTGTTCTCACAATCTTGAAGCTTAATTTCTTGCATCGAAGTGATAAATTGGTATGTTTCGTTTTGGTTGATGGCTTGTTGTTCAAAAAGCTCATAATCCAAAATTTTCCTTCTTCCAAGGAAATTGGCTATCCATAAGCCATAAAGGATACTGCCTAACAAAAACATTCCAAAAATCAATTTGTTATAGGCGAGCAATACAATTCCAAACACGACAAAACTGAGCATGGTAAACATCACGTTCAATACTTGATTAGTGAGAAAAGATTGTACTCGAGAGTGGTCGTTCATACGTTGGAGTAAATCGCCCATCAATTTTGTGTCAAAAAACGACATGGGAAGCTTGAGCAACTTAATAAAAAAGTCGCTCACCAACGAAATGTTTATTCGCATGGAAATATGTAACAAGAGCCATCGACGAATAAAATCAGTAGCCGTTCGCCCGATAACAACCATTAATTCTCCAAGCAAAATTAGCCATATCAAACCGATATTATTATTCGCTATACCGAAGTCCACAATCCCTTGTGTGAGAAATGGCATAATTAGCTGGAGGACACAACCTAGAAGCAAACCGAGAAATATTTGGAAGAAATATCTCCGATATTCCAAAATATACCCCAAAAGGAAATGAAATGAACGCCTTTCTTTTGCCTCTTCCATAGCATTCCGATAAAATTTCTGTGTAGGTTCAAAAAACATGGCGATTCCTTTTTTCTCACCTTTTGATTGAGTACTAATCCAATGTTTTTCAAAATCTTCTTCGTCATATTTCATCAATCCTTTTCCCGGGTCAGCGACATAAAACTTTTTTGCGGATTTTACTCTATAGAGTACTACAAAATGATTCTGATTCCAATGAAGAATACACGGTAAATCTGCTGTTTTGAGTTGATTCATTGAAAGCCTTCCGCATTGAGTTCGCAATCCCAACTTGTTAGCAGTTTCACTTATACCTTGCAAGGATACACCCTCGGTTGTTGCAAAACAGTAACGAGAGAGAAATTCAATTGAATATTCTTTATTATAATAGCTACAAACCATAGCCAAACAAGCTATTCCACATTGCATGGAATCATGTTGTTTGGTAAATACTATTTTATTTAGTCCCATAATACAACTATTTAATGAGCAGTCCCGAATCTGTATCGCTATTTTTTATTTTTTGTACCGGATGTTTTTTCTGTTTGCCAAAAGAAAAATTATATGAAAATTTCAAGCATAGCATATTTGAATAATCACGAATATTAATAGAAGACGTGGATTTTATAAGACATGTTTCTGTTGTATGTTCACCTTCAACAAATCCTTTCATAAATGGTTGATTCCATTGTAAGCCAATGCTCATATTAGGTAGGGGCTTGTATGCGAAGTCTAATCTTAGCACTTCTGCTCTAGGAGTGACTAACTGTCCATTAAGTGTTTGTCCAGGATATTGATAATAAACCTCTAATTCCCATTTAGGAAGGGTATAAGCTACATATCCCATTAGTTGATAGCGGTAGCCATTCCATGATAGACCATTCTTTTCTGTTCCATGGTGGTGAATGTATATACCAACAGCACCAATTTTTAAAGATTTATTCTTCAAAGGGAAATAGTCAACAACAACTTGTCCACCAGCTTCTTTCTTGGATTTTAAGTTTGTATAAGTTTGTAAAATATAGTCTGGGGTTTCCTTAAAATGATTCACAATAGCATTGGGGCTATAGTTAAATAATCCTTGTAAGGCAAAATTAATATGTTGAGTCGATATACTTGTTGCTAAACTTATATGATGACTGCGATAAGGCTCTAGATTAGAATTTCCTTTATAAACATAAAAATTATCAAGCCATTGCTCTGTTTCACTCATTAAAGATATAGAAGGTACATCTGCACTATAATTATAAATTAGCTGAAATGTTATATTTTTTTTAGGGCGAAGCCAAAATTTTGCACTCGGCATTGGATACCACTTTGACCATATTGTATTATTTTGTTTTTTCAGATTCAAATATTTTGCAGCTAATATAAACTGATAACTCAGCATCCCTTTTTTTCCATAAAGTTGAGCATAACCATGCATCATATTTTGCTTTTGTAAAATTTCACCATTGTTGTCATTCTGTTTTGCCAATTGATAGGAATTTCTTATACCCACAGTCCAGTTTCCCATTTTTGAAGGCATTGAATATTGTATAGTGGACAGAAGCGACTGGCGTTTGGTGTCATAGGAAGAGAATGATGAAATTGTTTCATCCTCTGAATGCCATTCTTTGTAATCAGATTTAAATTCCGTATCATACAGTGTACCTGTTACATCCACTAAAAAAGACTTTCCTCCGTTCCATATCTTTTGGAAATAAAGATTTAAAGCATTTTTATCGTATTTATTGAATAAGTCTTGTTTCCCATAAACTGAATAATCCTCCACATAATTAATATTTTGCATTTTTTTACAACTCTGCTTGTAAAAAGTGGTGGATAAATTCGCATTAAATTGGTATTTATTCGGTCGACTTGTCATATATCCCATTGTAATGGAATTATTATCTCTACTTTGTGGAGAATCATATCCTTCTTTTTGTTTTGAAAATGTTTTTTCATCAAATAAATATTGCAAAGATTCATCTGTTTGTACTTTTTTGTAGTGAGCCATATTATTATTTACTATCAAACTGAATCGGGATTGCTTGTAATTATAAAATGCAGCAAATGAATTATTCCCATAAATAGGATAAAATGAATCTTTCAAATTCAGGGATAGATTCCCCCCGGATACATTTTTTCTAGTGATAATGTTTATTACTGAGTACGCTCCTGCCAAAGCATATTGTGCGGGTGGATTTTCATAAACATCAACTTTGTTTACGTCTTCCTTACTTATCGATTGGATTTCTGCCCATGTTGTTTGTACTCCATTTAACAACATTACAACATTAGAACTACCTTTGTATGAGATATTTCCCGAAGATGTTACCATCATAAAAGGTACCATATTTAACGCCTGACCAAAATTAGTATATTTGCCCAATTCATTTTGTGGAATGCGGAAGCTTGTATGACTATCAAAATGTTGCATCATTTCAGGCGTTACAGTAATACTTCCCAATTGATAAGTATCTTCATAGAGGACAGTTTCAACCAAGCAGTCAGGTTTATGGGCTAATAAGGTGTCTTTTGACTTATATCCAAGAGACTGAATCCTGATAGTTGCCGGAAAGTTTTCCAAGTCAAGAGTGTAATATCCAAGAGTATCCGTTACGCTCATAGATAGAATTGTTGAATCTTCGGATATGACGGATGCAGTTGCTCCTATGATTGGAATGGCATTTATATCCAGTACACGACCTTTATAGGGCATTGCATATAATGTTGATACGCATGACAAAATCAATAAAATAGTACCTCTCATAATAAAAATAAATTTGCTTACGTTACAATACAACACTTACTTCGTTTGCCATAGGACATCTCGGATCCGGAAAATTCAATGAATTGAGTTTATTGGTTTTTGCAATATCTACGTAGCATACTCTTTTACTTATGCTCTTACGGCATTTATCAAAAACAGTACATGAATGGCAAGGGGATGCTTCTGATATACTAGGTTGCATAGGAGCATACAGCAGCAATGCCCTTTCACTATTCCATACTTCTGCCAATGTTTGATTCCGAATATTACCTATCAGATAATCTCTGTTATCATACAGCATTTCACAAATAGTACATTCCCCGGAAGCCAATATTGACATGGAATAGCTGTTTGCATAACATTTTTGATTGTAAGAAACATACTCATCAACAGTTGGATATTGTTTCAATTTATAACCACATGATGTGATCTTACTAAGGTAAACAGGGAATATTTTATCAAGTTTTGTAACATAATCTCTTACAGCTATCAATTTGTCGTTAGAAACTTCGTACTGCTGATACATTTGTTTAAATTCAGAGAAAAAAGCAGGAGTTAGCACCCAGTCTTTTATGCAATCATATTTAGATATAAAATGGAATAGTTCAGAAACGCAATGGACATTTGCATTCTGCTTGCATAATACTGTGCGAATACATAGTTTTATGTGATATGTTTGGCAACATTGAAACATTCGTGCGACTTGTTCTATATAATCCGCTTGTACTCCTATTAATTCTTGCAATATATCTTTTTTACACGTATCCAAAGAGAATTGGATTTCAGTTATTCCAATGGAATTTAGATAGTTAACATCACTCTCAGGTAGTGGCGTTTTTGTAGAAATAAAAGGGTTATAGCCAAACTTTCTTGCTGTAAATAAAATCTCCTTCCAATCCTTTCTTGCAAAAATATCACCACCCGTAAGATTTAGATTAACCACTCCTAAATTATAGCAATTTTCAATGATATTTATGATTTCCGTTGAAGATAATTCATAATCGAATTTACGTTTCGCATAACAATAACAACAATTAGTAGTACATTTTGTCGTTACCATAATATTTACATCTATAGGGACTCGAGGACGTTCAAACACCAATTCTATTGATTTGAAATTTTCGCTAATTTTTCCTGTATTTATTGACGGCGTATCCGAATGAATGACAAGATATTTAGGAAAAACAATACTATTCCCCTGAAATTTGATTTGTTTGGATGAATCCGTTGACAATCCTTGCAAAAAAGTGTCTAAGACCTCCTTGCTTATACATAATTCTGAAGATAGGTCCTCTACAGATTTCGCATAGTCTGTTTTACCAATCATTTCTAATATATATCCAATAACAGGTGGAATTATGGTAACAGATTGGGTGTCTTTATCCACGAGAGAACTTATTGTTCCATTTCTTTTTATCAAATAGGAACAATTATCTTCATTTCTAATTGTAAATTGTGGGTTCAATTTCAGTATCATAACACAAAAATTTTAAATGCTTACTAACATAATTTTCGCAACACAATGCAAATATTAGATGATTATATCTATATAAAGAAGTCTACGTATTTGCTGAATTTCAGCATATTTACAATGAGATAGCCAAGCTAAACACCATTATAAACATACTGAAGTTCATGCAAAAAAATCAGAAGTGCCTTACAACACTTGGGGCTGAAAAACAGAGAGAAGAGCAGTCAAATCTATTCGTAAAAAAAACGACACGAGTGATTACGACTTAGCTCTATATCAACAAAATACGATCAGACGTTTGAATATCAAACCGGTTTAGTCTCAGGCTGTTCCTGCTGTTCCGGGTTAACTACGATAGTAGCCCCAGCACCACCCCTTTCACATACGCAAGTATCTTGGTTTTGCGCTCCACCATGAACATTTTCCATCTCAGTTGCTAACAACTGTTCCAATTCTTGATTCTTCATTTTTGTTTTTTTATAGAATTACACTTATAGAGAATTTTAACGAATTCATCTTAAAACGGCATTTTTACTGTTATGCTCAGGTTCTATAATTGTTTGGCCATTCAATTATCCTTTTTTTGTTACTATTGTAAATTTAGTGCGTTTCGTTGGGAAGTCTTTGGCACAAAAGTGTATTCTACAAATCCAAGTAGTAAAAATACACAAAAGTGTATATCACGATGCTTGATACAGCTTCCTAAAGTGATTATAAAATGGCAAAAGCCCTATTTTACTGGAATATATGGGAACGGTTTCTGACGCAAGATAGTTGACAGAGTCTCCTAGTTGAACGGTTTGGATTCCAAGCGCATTCATCACCGTGAGTAATTTACTGTCTGTTTCCGCTATCATATAACTTTTGTCATCGCATACTATGGGGTGTATTGCATATATCATAAGCTGCTTGAACAAAGTGATTGTCGGAATGCCGGAAAAAGAATCTATCGCAAAACGACCGATATGCCAATAATTGTAGTCAACTTCCGTATGTATGGATGACAAAGGATTGACTCCGAAAATTTTCTGTACGGGAAGTGTTTTCTTTCTATCCCATTTGAATACCCTTATCGAGCCGATAATCTTACCCATCATATTGCGGACTGCAAATATGATAGAGCTGTCAATGTACTGAAGCTCCTCTTGGAACACCGAGTCCACCTCCGCCTTGATAGAAGCTGCAGTAAAGGAGCCAACGTGATGCTTGTAGTTTTCCGTGACTACAAATTCAGCAAGTTCATGCAGGCTCTCTTTGTCCAATTGCCAAATCCTATAATTCTCATTTACACAGACTAATTTTTCCATCTTTGTTATTTTTGATGTAGCAAAATTAAGTGGGCAAGTGTCTCCAACTTTGACACAAAAGTGTATTTGAAGCGGTTTATTGCCTACTTCTACACTTTTGTGTGTTAATATGCCATTGTTTGGTTTTTATTTGCTTTATTTGCAGAAACTTATAAAGGAAATAACCATGGCAACGAATGTAGGAGACTTTTTCATCGGGTCTAATTCCGTTTATAACATTACTGACGAAGACTATCAAAAAATCAACCTTTTGATAAACTCCGCCAAGGCATTCGCGAGAAGCACCCACCAATGTGTGTACATCATAGACTATTTCAAGCAGAATTTCCTGTATGTTTCCGAGAATTTGGCATACTGGTGCGGACAGACATCCGACAAAATCAAGGATTTCGGGTATAATTTTTATCTGAATTACGTTCCGGAGAACGAACAAAAAATGTTGTTGGAGATTAACAAGAAAGGATTCGACCTGTTTAACGAAATTCCCATTACAGAACGATTGGACTATACCATCTCTTATGATTTCCACATCGTGCAGGGAAGAAAATCCCGGTTGGTCAACCATCACCTCACCCCTATGGTGCTGACGCAGGACGGGCGTATCTGGCTAGCGTTATGCACCATTGCCATGTCCGCAAGGAATACCCCTGGATACATCATCATGAAGAAAGACAATTCCAAGTCCTATTATGAGTACTCGCTGGAGAAGCATAAATGGGTAAAGCAACCCGGAATAGCCTTAAACGAGACGGAACGTGACGTGCTTATCCTGTCTGCTCAAGGCTATACGATGGACGATATAGCCGATAGTCTTTGTAAGTCCGTTGACACGATCAAGGCCTGCAAAAGGGCTTTGTTCGCCAAAATGGAGGTGAAGAACATAGCAGAAGCACTCTCTTATGCTACCAATTACAAATTGCTGTGAGCGTTTATTGGTAAGAGTCTTTTTCGCACATCAAGGACGAGAAATAGAATTTCGGGAAGTATTTCACTTCTTTCCCGGTAGCCAGGTTAAACATGGCATTGACACAATGCCCTGCCACAATCCATGAAGCAACGGACAATTGCGGAGGGGGTAATATGCCTCCTTCGGTACGTGTCTATAACATCTTCCAGCCAAGAGACGGGCATATTCCAAAACATACCGTACCTTGACACAAATTCTGCCACTTTCAATTCAAAACCGTTGAAGTCTTTGGAAATTTCAGACAACTGGTAGCCTTTGGGTTTTACAATAGTAAGAAAGCCTGCCCACCCGAAATTATAAGGATGGAGGACAGGTATCTTCTTATCCGAACAGACTTGGTCGAATACCAAAGGAGTGTCGTCCTTGAAATCCAATGCATTGATGGCGATATGATGCCCGAAAACGATTTCTTCCACGTTTGTCTTGTTGATGAACGTATTAAAGAAGCTGATTTCAGCCTTCGGGTTGATTTTCAGCAATCTCTTGCTGAGTGCTTCCGCCTTGTACTTCCCTATATCCGAATGGACATAGTTTTGCCTGTTCAAATTGCTTTCCTCCACTTTATCCCCATCCACAATTGTGATATTCTCGAATCCGAACCGCAAGGCGCATTCCGCAATAATGCTGCCGATTCCAGCACCACCCAACAATATGCGCACCTGCTTGATTCTCTCTTGTTCTTCTTCGCTAATATAAATGCGATTTCTACTGTATCTTTCCATATTGTTCCTGTTTTTTTGCAAAAATACAAGGATTACACCGATTCAACTTGACACAAAAGTGTATTTTTTATGGTTATTATACTATTTTTGAAAGCAATATCCTCCACAATTACAAGAAATATAAGACTGTTTGGCGATACTCTAACAATGGAGTGTTCAAAGATAAAATATCCGGAACACAGCCTTCTTTCTCGTAAGCATCATTTTAGTTTCTCCTCCTGTCTATTGTATTATTTCTGTTTATCCA